>Ga0307508_10004012_pt1 | contig 14588 bp, 11 predicted proteins | sample 9_EM_MG_FD_203089 | JGI IMG/M metagenome (GOLD analysis project Ga0307508, IMG submission 203089) | Populus trichocarpa ectomycorrhiza microbial communities from riparian zone in the Pacific Northwest, United States - 9_EM | ecosystem: Host-associated > Plants > Roots > Unclassified | place... | reverse complement strand
AAGCGGAGTTCCTGGTCTCGAGGCGTCTTGGAGTGACTCACCTCAATACCGGAACTCCGCTTCCTTTTGCCCGACCGACACACCCCTTGACAGCAACCACGCCGCCCTAACCGAGCGGCGTTGGGTCTAGGGGATATTCAGCAACTTCTGCGCTGTGCTTGGCGGGCGGCCGACAAGCACACTGCGAGGACGGACACCTTGACCATTGCCGATGGCATCACGACGAGCTGGCTCCGGCGGTTCCGGACGGGTCCCGGGCAGGCCAGGCGCCTGGTGTGCTTCCCGCACGCGGGTGGCGCGGCCACCTTCTTCCACCCGGTCGCGGTGCGCTTCGCCGCGACGACCGACGTGGTCGCGTTGCAGTACCCGGGCCGTCAGGATCGCGGCCGGCATGGTCGGCCGTCAACTGCCGCCCGGCGCCAGCAAGCAGGAGGTTCTGTCCCGGCTGCGCGAGCAGGGCGAAGTCCGGCTGGCGAACGTCTTCAGCACGATGGACCTGGTACCCGGCCGGGGCGTCGACTTCGCCAAGCTGTCGATGGTCATCGCGATCAGCCTGCTCGCCTTCCTGGTCGGCGGCCTCTGCCTGTGGCTTCAGGGCCGGGTGGTCGCCGCGGCCGTCCAGCAGGCCCTCTACGAGCTGCGCGAACAGGTGGGCCGCAAGCTCGCCCGGCTGCCGCTCGGCTACTACGACCGTACGCCCACGGGAGAGATCCTCAGTCGGGTGACCAACGATGTCGACAATCTGCAACAGACCCTCCAGCTGACCATCGGCCAGACGCTGAACATGCTCTTCGCCATCGTCAGCGTGCTGATCGTGATGCTGGTCCTCTCCCCGACCCTGGCGCTGCTGGTGCTGATCACGGCGCCGATGACGGGCGTGTTGTGGTTCCTGGTCGGGCGCAAGGCGGCGGTCCGGTTCGGCCGGCAGTGGGCGGCCACCGGCGCGATCACCGCCCGGGCGGAGGAGGTCTACGCGTCGCATACGCTGGTCCGCGCCTTCCGGCGCGAGCGGCACGTGCAGGCCGAGTTCGACCAGGACAACGAGATGCTGGCCGACGCCGAGCGGCAGGCACAGGCGATCACCGGCCTGATCGAGCCGTCGACGCGGTTCATCACGGACTTCGCGTACGTGCTGGTGGCGATCTTCGGCGCGGTGCGGGTGGCGGCGGGGGCGCTGTCGATCGGCGAAGTCCTGGCCTTCACCCAGTACGCGGGCATGTTCACCCGGCCGATGGTGGTCCTGGCCGGCGTCGCCGCTCAGCTGCAGTCCGGGCTCGCCTCCGCCGAGCGGGTCTTCGAGTTGCTGGACGCCGAGGAGCAATCGGCCAAGGTCGCCGACCCGGTCCGCCCGGCCGAGGTACGCGGCCGGATCGAGTTCGACCGGGTCTCGTTCCGCTATGTGCCCGACGCTCCGCTGATCCGGCAGCTGTCGCTGACCGTGGAGCCGGGCCGGCTGGTGGCGATCGTCGGCGCGACCGGCGCCGGCAAGACCACCCTGGGCAACCTGCTGATGAGGTTCTACGAGGTCGACGAGGGCCGGATCCTGCTCGACGGCGCCGATATCGCCATGATGGACCGCGACGAGCTGCGCACCCTGATCCGCCTCGTGCCGCAGGACCCGTGGTTGTTCAACGGGACCGTCGCCGAAAACATCACCTACGGGTCGCCGGACGCGAGCCGCGAGCCGCGAGCCGCGAGCCGCGAGCAGATCGTCGACGCGGCCCGCGCCACCGGCGTGGACCGTTTCGTGCACGCGCTGCCGGACGGCTACGACACCGTGCTCGACGACGAGGTGACCACGATCAGCGCCGGGGAGAAGCAGTTGATCACGCTGGCCCGGGCGTTCCTCGGCCCGGCCGCCGTCCTGATCCTGGACGAAGCCACCAGCTCCATCGACACCCGCACCGAGGCGTCCATCCAGCAGGCGATGGGCTCGCTGCGGGCCGGGCGGACCACCTTCGTGATCGCGCACCGCCTCTCCACGGTGCGTACCGCCGACGTCATCCTGGTGCTCGAGGACGGCGACATCGTCGAGCGCGGCGCCCACGACGAGCTGATCGCCCTCGGCGGCGTCTACGCCGGCCTGCACGCGGGCTCGCTGGCGCCCGCCGACTCCTAGCGTTGTCCAACCTGGGCGGACTCCACCGATATCCTCGGCTCGCTGCATGGTTGCGTTAGAAGACTTACCCAGGTAACTTGATCGCAAGGAGGTTGGGCGGATCTACGCCGCCCGCCACCCTGACGGCATACGAGGAGCCAACGATGGCCACGGTCAAGTTCCACATCGAAGACGGTCTCGGCATTCTGACCTTGAGCAACCCCCCGCTCAACTTGATGACCTGGGAGATGATCGACCAGTTCGAGACCGCGGTCCACGAGGTCGCCGGGTCTCCGATCCGGGCCCTGCTCATCAGGGCCGAGGGACCGCATTTCATGGCGGGCGCCAATGTCGGCATGTTCAAGGACGTGCCCGCCGCGCAGGCGCGGGCCACCTTCTCCAGATCGATCCCGGTGCTCAACCGCATTGAGCAGCTCCCCTACCCGACGATCGTCGCGACACAGGGATTCTGCATGGCCGCCGGGCTCGAGCTCGCGCTGGCCGCGGACATCATCGTCGCCGGCGAGTCCACGCGATTTGCGCAAGTCGAGGTCCATATCGGCACCAGCACCCTGCTCGGCGGAGCCGAGCGCCTCGTGCAGCGCGCCGGGCCCGCACGCGCCCGCCAGATCGTCTTCGACGGTGAGCAGTTCACGGCGCAACAGTTCGCCAGCTGGAACATCATCAACCATGTCGTCCGCGATGACGAAGTCCAGCAGTTCGCCCTGTCGCTGGCCCGCCGCTACGCCTCTGGCCCCACCCAGGCGTACGCCGTGGGCAAGACCCTGATCCGTGCCGCCACCGAGGCGGCGATCAGCAACGCGGACCGGGTCCTGATCGACACCGCCCCGAGGTTGTTCGAGACCGAGGACATGCAACGCGGCGTCAACGCCCTGCTGGAGCACGGCAGTCGAGCCGTCATCGGCAAGGTCCAGTTCCTCGGGCGCTAGAGGAATCCCGGCGCTCGGTGAAATCTGCCTGACCTGGACCCGTAGCCCATCATTGACGACTGAAGGAACCGCAATGGTCAAAAGCAAATCGCCGGTCGACGACGCTCCGGCCGCGGGGGCGGGATCCGCGATGTTCGAACTTCCGGAGGATGTTTCGGTAGCTCGCGACTGGGCTCACGGGTTCGCCCTCGACGTCATTCGACCGGCAGCGGCCGAGTACGACGAGGCGGAGACGACGCCGTGGCCCGTCATCGCGGAGGCGGCGAAGATCGGGTTGTACACGTCCGACACTGCCGGGCAGATGTACCACGAGCCGACCGGACTGTTGACACCCGTGCTCACCGAGGAGATCTTCTGGGGCGACGCCGGAATCGGCCTCGCGATCCTCGGCACCCTCCTTCCGGTATGGGCCCTGCTGAGCATTGGCCTGCCGGAGCAGGTCGATGAGTGGCTGGACGAGTGCTTCGGCAGCGCGGACGAGCCCCGCGTCGCGGCGCTCTGCTCGAGCGAGCCCGAGGCCGGCAGCGACGTGTCTAACATGCGCACGACGGCACGCTACGACGCCGCCGGCAACGAATGGGTGCTCAACGGCACCAAGACGTGGGCCACGAACGGCGGGATCGCCGGCGTGCACGTGGTGGCGGCCAGCGTCGACCCGGCACTCAAGGGGCGCGGACAGGCGATGTTCGTGGTACCGCCGGGTACGGCCGGCCTCAGCCAGGGGCAGAAGTTCGACAAGCACGGGATCCGAGCGTCGCACACCGCCGAAGTGGTGCTCGACGACGTCCACATTCCTGCGCGGTGCGTGCTGGGTGGCAAGGAGGCTCTCGACGAACGGCTCGCGGCCGCACGCGAACGCCGCAGCGTCCGCGGACAGGCGTCCATGGCCACGTTCGAGGCGACCCGGCCCACGGTCGGCGCCCAAGCCATCGGCGTCGCGCGTGCCGCGTACGAGTACGCGCTCGAGTACGCCGGAATGCGCGAGCAGTTCGGCCGCGCGATCATCGACAACCAGGCCATCGCGTTCATGCTCGCCGACATGCGCACCGACATCGACGCGTGCCGCCTGCTGGTCTGGCGCGCCGCGAGCATGGCGCGCCGCGGGCTGCCGCTCGCCTCCGCGGAAGGCAGCATGGCCAAGCTCCGGGCGAGCGAAGCCGCGGTGCAGATCACGCAGCAGGCCGTCCAGATACTCGGCGGCAACGGATTTACCCGCGACTATCCGGTCGAGCGGTGGTCGCGGGACGCGAAGATCTTCACCATCTACGAGGGCACCAGCGAGATCCAGCGCCTGTTGATCGCCCGTGCGATCAGCGGGCGGCGGATCGCCTAACGATTCTTGACCGTACGGGCGAGGCCGAGCACCACGACCAGCGCGGCGGCCAGGTGTTCACACGTCAGGACGACCTTGGCCGCAGCGGTCGTACCGGCGGCCGGACCCGCCAGCGAGAACAGCAGGACTACCAGGCCAACGGCCAGGAAGATCGGGCGCGGCGACGACGTCGTCCGCTCCAGGATCGCCAGCAGAGCCCAGGCGGCAAGGCCTGCGAACACGGTCACGACGATGACCGCGGGCAGCGCCACGGCCTGCACCGAGTTGCCGGACTTCACCTCGAGATCGACGCCGAAGGCCACATGCGCCACGAGCCAGATCGCCGCCGTCGCCACGGCCGCCGCCGCGACGGTCATCAGCCGAGGACCCGTGGTTTTGCTCGGTGTCAGGACCGCGCCGCTATCGACACCTGAATCCGGCATCTACCCACCTCACCGATTCGATATGATCCATCCCTTTCAATGCCAGATCGTAACGAGGGACTCCGCTCCGGCCAACGGTTCGAACGCCGGCCCGGAAAGCTTTAGTAAGTTCCCTAGAATCGAACGATCTCGCCAAGCGCCCGGTCGTGATCTGGCGGCTGAGGCGCAGCGGCCGTTGGTGCTGCACACGGTCGACTTTCAGGTGTTCGGCAAGCGCTGATTCGGAGCGGGAGCCAGAGCGCGAGCACGGCCGGGCCGTTGGTGGCGGTCGGCTCGCCCACGTTAGGCTCCGTCAAACCCGACCATTCGGACCCGGTGCGGACGTTCCGTAGAAAGATGATCACCTGAAGTGATCATTGGCGTGGAGGATGCAGCCTGACCGGCGACGAGGTACGACGAGATCTCCGGGCCTTCGGGCGCACCGCGCCTCAACCGCCCGCTGACGGTGTGCCGATCGGCCGGCGTGCCGAGATGGCGGTGCTGGTCGAGTTGGTCGGTCGGCTGCGGCATGGTCAGGGCGGCGTGGCCTGGCTGCAGGGCGCCGGCGGGATCGGGAAGTCCACCGTCGTCGAGGCCCTGCGGCAGTACGCGCCCGCGGATTGCGCCGTTCACGTGGATCGAGCCGGCGCCGCTGCGGACGAGGCGCCGCCGGCCCTTCCGTGGCGGCTGCCGGGCCGGCCACCGCACGCGGCGGGCGCGGATGTCGCCGGAGCGGTCGACGAGATCGACGTGGCGGCGGAGGCGTTGTGCGCGACCGGACCGGCCCTGCTGATGATCGAGGACCTCCAGGAGTCGGACGAGGCCCGGCTGCTCGCCTGTGACAGGTTGGCCCGATCCGCCGGCCGGCTGCCCCTGGTTCTGATCTGCACGTGCCGGCCTCAACCGTTCCGTGAGCACCTGGCGCAGCTGCGCGAAAGGCTCCAGCGGGGTGGCGGGCTGATCCTCGACCTGGTCCCCCTGCCGGACGCCGACCTGGTCGCCGTCGGCGCGGCCTGGCTCGGCGCACAGCCGCAGGCTCGTCTGGCGGACCACCTGCGGGCCATGGCCGGCAACCCGGGCCGGGCGGTCGCGCTGCTCACCGCCTTGCAGGAGGCAGGCTTGCTGCGGCGCTGCCCGGACGGGGTCGAGTTGAGCGGCGGCGACGCGCGTACAGCGGCGCTGCTGGACCGGCACGTCTTCGGCGACCTTCCACCGCAGGTCGGCGAGGTGCTCAGGTCCGCCGCCCTGCTCGGTCCGCGGTTCGACGCCGGCGAGTTGGACGCGGTGGTGCCACTCGCGCTGCCGCGGATCGCCGCGGCCCTGTCGGTCGGGGTCGAGCGACGGATCCTGCACTGCGACGGCGACCAGCTCTCCTACCGGCACGAAATCGTTCGGCAAGCCCGGGCAGGAACGTTCACCGCCGCGCAGCGCCGCGGATTCCACCGAGACGCGGCGTTGGCGCTGCTGGCCTGCGCTGCGGAGCCGGCGTTGACGGCACGACACCTGAGCTGTGCCGGCGAGCTGCCCCCCGCTGCTCGCGGCTGGCTGGCTCGGCTCCCCGAGGCGACCCTGCTCGCCGAGCCGGAACTGTTCCGCACGCTGCTGGAACGCGCGGCTTCGACCACCACCGGACCGGACGCGGCGGCCCTGGGCATCCGGCAGTGCGCGGTCGCCTACCGGCTCGGCAGTACGACGAGGCCGCGGCCCGGGCGACGCAACTCGCCGCGACGGCTCCGCCGGCGGCCCGCGCGGACCTGACCCGGCTGGCCGTACGGGCACGGCTGCGCGCCGGCCGGTTCGAGCAGGCGCCCGGCCCGGGCGCCGAAGACGACGACCTGAGCCTGGTGGCCTGGCGGGCCGTTGCGCTGGCCACGCTGGGCCGGCTGCCGGAGGCCCGCGAGTGCCTACCGGGCGTGGCCGTCGGCGATCAGGAGCCGCTCGCCCGGGCGGCGTTCACCCACGCTCTGGTCAGGGTGGGCCGCGGCCGGCTGGTCGTGGACAGCATCGCGCGGACTCGCGACGAGTTGGGGCCCGACAGCGAGTCGAACGAGCTGCGGGTGCTGCTGCACGCGGACCTGATCGACCTCCTGCTACAGACCGGTCCGGCCGAAGCGCTGGCAGCGGCGATCGACTCGTTGCCCGCGATGGCGGCGCTCGCGGATCCGGGTCAGGCGGCCATCCTGCGAGCGGCAGGGGCCGCGGCAGCGTACGTGTCAGGTCGCTGGACAGAACCGGACGGCGCGGATCCGGCGCTGGCCGCGCTCGCCGCGGCGCGCCAGATGCACGCGGCGCCGCCCCGCGCCGCTCAGCCACCTTCCGCGCCGCTCGCCGGAGCACGGGAGTGGCAGCCGGAACTGGCGGCGATCTCCGCCGAGCAGAACGGCCAGCTCGACCTCGCCTGGCAGTTGCGGTACCAGGCGCTCGAGGCCGCACGGCGCCTGCCGCCGACCCGGCTGCACGGCGCGGAACACGTGGTTCGTCTCGCGCTGGCGGCCGGCGCTCGGGACGCCGCGCAGCGGGTCGCCGACGCCTGCGCTCAGGTCGCCGCGGACGAGGGACTGCCGGTCCAGATCGCCCTGGCCGCGCTGGTCCGGGCGCAGCTGAACGGCGACGCCGCCGGGCTGGTCGCGGCGGTGGATCAGCTGCGCCGACACGGCGCGCTGCTGCAGTACGCCTACGGACTCGAAGAGGCCGCGGTTTGCCTGGCCGGTTCCGGAAACCGCCCGGAGGCCGCGCGGGCGCTGCGTGACGCGGTCCGCTGCTACGCGGGCGCAGGGCTCGCCTGGGACGTGGCCCGGGCGGACGGCAGGCTGCGCGGACTCGGAATCCGCCGGCGGGCGTCGGCGGACCAGCCGATGACCGGGTGGGCGTCGCTGACCCCGGCCGAGCACCGGGTAGTCCGCCTGGTCGCCCGGGGAATGTCCAACCGCGACATCGCGGAGGCCCTGTTCCTGAGCGAGAACACGATACGCACGCACCTGTCGCGCATCCGCGGGAAGCTGGGACTGCGCTCGCGGCTGGACATAGCCCGGGCCGCCGGGTTCCAGGCCGAACCCGCCGGCGCCCCGGTCAGATCTCGGCGGGCGAATCAGCCTTAGCGTCGTGCAGTATCACGTCGCGCGCCAACTCGACCCGGGATCGCCGGCCCAACTTGGCCAGCACGTTCGACACGTGGGTCTGCACGGTATTGCGCGAGAGCATCATCTCCCGGGCAATGTCCGCATTGGACAAGCCCCGGGCGACAAGCCGACTGATGCGCAGCTCGGTGGCGGTGAGCGAGGCCCAGCCCCGGCGGGCCGGACGCGGCTGCCCACGGGTGCCCAGGCGGATGCCGTACGGCCGGAAGCGTGCGCCGGCCCTGCGCAGATCCCAGTCCGCCCCGAGCTCACGGTAGATGTCGGTCGCTGCCACGAACCGGGCGCGTGCCGCCGCGGTGTCGTCCGCCGCCGCCAGTAGCGCCGCCGCTTCCTCGATGACGAAGGCCGCGAAAAGCCGCCAGCCGCCGGTGAGGTACTCCTCGGCGGCGGCGAGCAGCCGGGCCGGGTCGCGGTCGAGCATGGCCCGGCAGCTCTCCGCCGCCAAGCGGCCGTCGGTGGCGGGCCGTCCGGCGAACTCGGCGACTGCCTTGGCAGCCGCCTGCGCCACGGCGAGGTCATCCGCGGCGAGAGCCATCCGGACCAGCTGCGGCGCCTCGCTGCAACGGCTGTCTCGCAGCGGGCCGGGCGGCACGTCCAGGTACCGGGACCGGATCCGCAGGGCCTGCGCCAGATCCCCGGCGCACTCGGCGCGCAGCGCCGCCGCTTCGAACAGGTACGCGCCGGTGGGACCGGCGATCTCGTCGGGCTCGGTGTCGGGTAGGCCGGCGGCGCGCAAGTGCCGGGCGCCCTCGTCCGGTTCGCCACGGCGGTACGCGATGATCGCGCGGATGGCGTGCAGGCGGGCGAAGCCCGGGTGGCGCAGGGCCGCCGGGTCCAGCTGCGCGATGTGCAGCAGGGCGTCGTCCCACCGCCCGCGCTCGAGGTGGAATTCGGCAGCGTGCGCGCGTACCGAGGACGTGCGGTAGGTGCCGACCCGCTCGGCCAGCAGCAATATCTCGTCGACCGCGGCCTCGGCCGCTGGGGACCCGAGCGTGCCCAGCCGGGAGGCCCGGTTGTTGCCCATGATCACCCGAAGGTCCAGGGACTCCGGGTCGTCACCGAGCACACTCAGCCCCGCCTCCAAGTGCGCCACCTGCTGTTCGGCATCGGCGACCACGGCCAGGCCACTGTGTGCGTACGCGATGCCGAGCGGGTCCCCGATGGCGGTGGCCATCGCCAAGGCCGCCTGCCCCTCGGCCCGAGCCTGTTCCGACCTGCTGAGGAAGGCCTGCGCGGTAGCCGACCAAGCACTCAGGCGGGCCCGCCAGACCGGGCCGGTGCGCTCGTCCGGGAGTACGACCGCATCACCTGCATCCGCAGCCGGCCGGCCAGGTCGGTGTCGGCGGTGTGCGCGACGGCTTGCCCGCCCAGTTTGATCACCGTCTCGTCCCGGCCCAACCTGAACGAGACCAGTACCAGCCGGTGGGTCAGCGGCAGCCAGCACGGATCCGCCGGGGTCAGCGTCTGTAACGCGCGGCGCAGCAGCTCGGCGTATGCGGTCGCGGCAGCGTTCAACGCGGACTCCGGCCGCTGCGCCAGCCACTGGATCGCCCAGGTCTGCAGCGGGTCGGACGCCGCGGTGAGATGGCCGGCGATCATCAGGTCAGGGCAGTGTGCGCCGGCCAGGGTCCGGGCGATGTGGTCGTGCAGGCTGCCGCGTACCGCGGCCGGAGTCTTCTCGAGCAGAACCTGGCGCACGAGCTCGTGGATGAACCGGACGCGGTCGCCGGCCACCTCCACGATCCCGGCGGCTGCCGCCGCACCGAGCACAGCCGGAACCTCCGCGTCGTCGGGGTCGGCGAGCAGCCTCAGGTTTTCGACGGCGAACTCGTTGCCCAGGAAGGCGGCCAGCGAAAGGACCTGGAGGTGCTCGGGACGCAGCACATCCAGCCGGTGTCCGATCGCGTTGGCCAACGAGGTCGGCACCCGGTCCGCCCCTCGTAGTTCGACGGATCCGTCGGGCAACGCGATCAGGCCCTCCGGGTCGAGGCTGCGCAGTATCTCGCAGACGTACAACGGGCTGCCGGAGGCCGCGCCGAGCAGGGCGGACAACCGCGGCCCGGGCGGCCCGGACAGTCTGGCCCGGGCCAGCGCGATCACCTCGGTCGAGTCCAGCGGGCTCAGCGGAAGCAGGTGCTCGGCCGAGTCGCGCAGCGCCGAGCGGGTCGAGCCCGGCGCGGCCGGCGCCGGCCGCGCCGTGATCACCAGGAGCAGCGGAAGCTGATCCACCTGGCGGCTGATCCGTTCCGCCAGCGCCACGCTCGCCTCGTCGGCCCAATGCACATCCTCGAAGACCAGCACCAGCGGCCCCTCGGCACAGAGCCGGTCGACCAGCTCCAGCATCCGCCCGGCCGCGGCCAGCACCGGATCGGCGTAGCCGGCCTGCTCGGCGGACCCGCCGCCGAGCAGCCGGCCGATAAGCGTACGCAGCGGGGTCGTCCGGCCGGCCGGTGACACCGAGGCAGTCGGCGGCGACCCGCAGCGGGAAGCTGGTCATCAACTGGCAGGCATGGCCGACGAGCATGGCGCAGCCCCGGTCGGCTGCCCGGTCGCCGAGCTCGCCCACCAGGTGGGACTTTCCCAGACCGAGGCCACCCTCGATCCAGATGACGCCGCCTTGTCCCGCCGACAGCCGGTCCAGCGCGGCAAGGATCTGGCCCAACTCGGCGCCGCGCCCAACCGTGAGGCGGAAGGGAAGTCCCATCAGATCACCCCTGGTCCTGGCGGGTACCGGCACCGTGCCGCAAAGGATCCGGTGGGCGCAACCCTTTACGGGCGCCGATTTCCAACAGGCTCATCACCGGTAAAGAATCACCCGGTTCAACGATGGCTGCAGACACTACCTCCAAGCCACTCTTCACCCAGGCGATGACACGGAGGTGACGGTGACGACTCCTGGTGGCGGTGCCCAGCAGGTATTGCCTTTCAAGATCTTTTGCGGCTGGCGGCGGGGTTGGTCTTCTGACCTTGCGTGCATCACGTCGTGACGGCTGAGGATCTTGTTCGTCGGGATGCGGAGCTTTGTCTTCCTTGCTGATCGGTTGGCGCGCTTGGTCAAGTGTCCAGAGCCGAAAGTGACGTTCACGTTGATGGTTCGGGCAATGTTGGCGGAAGTGGCGAAGAAGAGCTCGTGCGGTCTGGCGGAGTACGTCGGGTTGCCCACGCCACAGGCGTTCAAGCGTCCGTTCGACGGTTTGAAGTGGACCGCTGACGAGCTGCGCGACCAGATCGGCGGGTATGTCCTTGCCGGGCTGGCTGATCCGGGTGGGGCGTTGATCCTGGACGACACCCAAGCGATCAAGAAGGCGCCGAGAGTGTCGGGGTCGCGGTCCCAGCACTGTGGTGCGACCGGCCAGCCGAAAACTGTCGGCGCGTGGTGAGACTGTCTTACGCCTCGGTGCGCGGACTCGCGTTTGTGGACCGGAACTGTTCCTACCGGCATGCCGGACCGATGACCCGCCACGACGCAGGGCCGCCGGGCCGTGTCCTATGTGCTGGCCGTCCGGTGTGACCTACCGCCGCTCGACGTACGCGGCGCAGCGTCGCGGGTCGACGCGATGATCATTGTTGCCGGGCTGTGGTGGAACCCCGGATCCCCGACCCGCTGATCAGCTGCTGCCTCGCCGCGATCCATGGCCTGCTGGCCGCCACTCTCGACTTGAGCGCCGCGATACCCGAGACCTCCGGCGCCGTAAATACCAGGTCAGAGCCGAATCAGCCACTGGCCGACGCCGAGTCGACCGCTACCCAAAAGATCTTTGAATGCGGTGCGGGCAACATCTGCCGCCGGGCAATGGCTGGCCGCCATGCGCCGACTCTTACGGCAGCCGTGTCGTTAAGGTGATGCCGGGCGACCGTGCAACCGCTGAGTACGTATCCGTCAGGTGGCACCAGAATGACATTTTCGGCAGCTGGACGCGGTTGGCCGAAAGTGCGGATGTTCCGTGCCTAATTGCCAAAGTAATACAACCGAGATCTTAGGTTTACCTGAATTGGGCGTGCCTCTTCTTCTTACCTGTCGGTGTGCGAAAATTGGGTGACAATAGTTCGTCGAGTGGTTGGCGGATGTGTATGATGGGGTGGTGCCAGTCGTTGCGTCCGGGCAGGTGGGCCCGGGGCTGGCCACCGACTGCGCTCGCTGCCCACGGCGAATGCGGTGAATGTTTGCAATCACACCTGTGGGCGACGTGCGATGTCTTACGTGCAGTGTTTTGAGCCCAAGCGAATCTGTGAGGGTGGGAATGGGGGTGGAATGGGACCCATTCCTGGACGTATGTCGTTGCCGGCGCGGAATTGACTGCCGGCCGATCGCCTGTCGGAAAGGTCTGGTTCCTCTCCATGCTTTACTCCGGGGACAGCACAATGCAAACCGAGAATTCTCCAGGCGCGCTTCTCGACGATTTCGAAAATTCCGGCGGCTTCCGCTTTCTCTTCGAGCAGTCCGGCATCTGCATGGCCGACCTGGACGCCCGGCTGCGGCTGCGGGAGGCGAACGACGATTTCCTTCGGCAGGTCGACCGCCGGCCGCAGGAGACGTACGGCCGACCCTTTGTGAAGCTGCTGCACCACAGCGTCCGCCAGACCGTGGAGCGGAAGCTGGCCGAGCTCATCGCCGGCCGACAGGAGCGGTTCACCGAGCGCGTGCTCCTGGTCCGTCCGGACGGGACGCTGATACCAGGTGAGATGACCGCGGTCGCGGTGCCGGACCCGGCCGGCCAGGTCGACACGGTGCTCGTGCTGATCGTCTCGAAGCAGCGGGAGCACGATCCGCCGGCGCCGGTCGCGGCTAAGGTGGCGCTTCGGCCGATGGACGCCCGAATTCTCGAAGGCGTGGCGGCCGGCGTTTCTACGGTGAAGCTGGCGTCGTTGCTATTCCTGAGTCGCGGTGGGGTGGAGTACCGGGTGACCGCGCTGTTGCGGATGCTACGGGTCCCGAATCGACCCGCCCTGGTTTCCAAGGCGCATTCGATCGGCATGTTCAACACCGAAAGCTGGCCGCCGAAGGTGCGCCCGGAATACGTGAGGAACTAGCTCGGAAAATGGCGAGAGGTCCCGGCCGCCGGCTGGGGTCCCTCATTTTTCGTGGGGCGATCGGTAACGAATTCGGGGCGGATCCGCGGCGGCCAGACGCCCGCGCTGAGGATGCCCAGCTTGTAGGCGCGCGAGATCAGGGCCGGTCGGTTGGGCGCCTTGAATCGGCGCAGCAGGGCGCTGACGTGGTACTCCACGCCCTGCCTGCTGAGGTAGAGCTGGCTGGCCAGCTGCACGGTCGAGGCTCCGGCGGCGACCCCTCGAGGATCCGCGCGTCCACCTCGCTGAGCACCTGGATGCCGGACGGGGCCGGCTCCGGCGCCGACCGCCGCACCCTGACCAGCAGAATCATGATGGCAGTGAGGTCGCCGCCGCGGCAGTGCAGAGGGACCGCGGTGAGGTCGCCCTCGATCGAGCTGCCGTCCGGGCGATAGACCTGGACGTGCTCGCCGAACCGGCGGTCACGGCGGGTGCGCAGCCGGTGGATGCCGTGCAGCAGGCGCGTCCGGCTCTCGGCCGGTAGTAGCTCGCCAAACACCAGACCCTCGACCTCCGCGGCGTCGCGGTCGAGCATTGCCCGCAGGTCGGCATTCGCTCGCTGAATCCGGCACCCCTCGTCGAGCACGGCGATGCCCACGCCGGAGCGCTCGAACAAAGAGCGGAAGAGCTCGCCGGACCGGGTGGCGGCCGGAAGCGGGGGCGCGGAATAGCCGAGCACGCCCAAGGCGGAGGAGGCGGGCCGGTGCGAAGCGTTGCGCACGGTCATCGTCTAGGGCTCCTACTAGGAGTTCTGCTGATTGTCCGATGTCGATGCCATGTCGGGCGGTCGGCACCCGACAATGATGACCCGGAAAGCGTGCGCGAATCACCCGGCTGGTAGGGCATTGCATGTCACGATCGGAAACACGCCGTAGAAATATGAGGCTTCGCATAGCACATTTCCAGCTAGGGAAAACCCGGAAGTCTGTTGGCCCGGCGGCCGTCAGCCCGCACCGCGGCGCTTTTCGCCGGGGGGTGTAGACGGTGTCGCCGGGCCTGCGCTGGACGATGATCGGGGTGAAGAAACGCCGGCGCCGGCCCCGCGGACAGGGCCGGGGCCGGCGCCGGTGGAGGCGAGGCGGCGCACCGCGTTCGGCGGCGGATCACGCCAGGCGCATTCCTCCGTCGACGTAGAGGACCTGGCCGGTGACGTAGCCGGCCGACTCCGAGACGAAGAACTCGACGGCGGCCGCGATGTCCGACGGCACCCCGGTTCTGCGCACCGGCAGGGCGGCGGCGGTCTGCTCGCGCATCTGCTGCAGTGTCATGCCCAGCCGCGCGGCCGTGGCCTCGGTCATCGCCGTCTCGACAAACCCGGGCGCGATCGCGTTGACCGTGATGCCGAACGGGCCGAGCTCGATGGCCAGGGTGCGGGTGAATCCCTGGATGCCGGCCTTGGCCGCGGCGTAGTTGGCCTGCCCGCGATTGCCCAGGGCAGAGACCGAGGACATCGACACGATCCGGCCCCATCCGGCGGCCACCATGTGCTGCTGGCTGAGCTGAGTGGCCACGAATGCGCCGCGCAGGTGTACGTCGACAACCGTCGCCCAATCCTCGTCGGTCATCTTGAACAGCAGGTTGTCCCTGGTCACGCCAGCG
>Ga0307508_10004010_pt1 | contig 14594 bp, 15 predicted proteins | sample 9_EM_MG_FD_203089 | JGI IMG/M metagenome (GOLD analysis project Ga0307508, IMG submission 203089) | Populus trichocarpa ectomycorrhiza microbial communities from riparian zone in the Pacific Northwest, United States - 9_EM | ecosystem: Host-associated > Plants > Roots > Unclassified | place... | reverse complement strand
TCGGACCGGTGCCGCTCGTCGATCTCGCGGAGCCGCTCGTCGCGGGCGGCGGCGATCTTCTGCAGCCGGGCGCCGGCCGCGGCGGTGACCCGGCGCCGGCGCTCGGCCGCGGCGTCGCGGGCGTCCTCGGCGGCCTGCAGCGCGATCGTCGCGGCGCCGAGCGCGTGCGACAGCCCCGCCCGGACGTCCATCACCTGCTGGGCGGTCGAGTCAGCCATGGAATGTGCACCGGACTCTCATAGGCCGGATTGTCCTCGGTGGAGTGCTCATCGGGGTTCGGCGGCCTCGGCGGGTCTGCGGAGCGGCTCGGGCGCGGCCGGATCGAGCGACGAGGCGTCGCGGCCGAGGCGGGCAAGGAGCACGCCGGTGAGCACACTCGCCGTGACAGCGTTGTCGGCGGGGTGCGCGGCCGGCCGGTCGGCGCCCTGGGCGGGCACCCGGCAGATCCGGTCGATCAGGGTCTCCAGGACGGCCGGCCCGGTGCCTGGCAGCATCGAACGGACCCGGCCCGCGGCGGCGGCGCGCAGCCGGGGCACGTCCTCGGGGCGAGGCTCGTGGCCGAGTAGATCGCCGGCGAGGCGGTGCAGCACCGGCGGGGTCACCGCGGACAGCGCTAGGCCGATCGAAGCGTTCACGGAGTGCAGGTCGCGGCCGACCCGTGCCCGGTCGCCGGCCCGGACGCCCGAGGCCACCCGGCGCAGCAGCTCGGCGGTGTCGGCGCCGTCGCCCTGCCCGGCGGCCTTGTCGGAGTCCGGCGGCGGCTCGCCGGTGAGCTGCGCGACCCGCGCCTGCCACCACGGGCCGAGTCGCTCCGGCGCGACGGCCTCGGCGCCCTGTGTCGGCCGCTGCTCGCCGGTCCGCTCCAGAGCGGCCCGCCAGTCGCCGCTGGGCGGGGCGCTCGCGTCGCCGCTGAGCCCGATCGCGGCCAGGTACGCGGCTATCGCGTCCTGCGCGAGGCGCAGCGCGGCGGCGGCCCGCTCGGCGTGCTCGGTGGCGTTGCCCAGCTGCGGGACCCCGATCGGGTCCACCGAGGTCTCGCGCACCCACATGAGCAGCTCGGTGGCGCTGCGCAGCCGTTCCATCGCGACGCTGACCTGCCCGGTCGGCAGCTCGTCGGAGGTGGCGCGAAGCTGAGCGCCGAGTTCCTGGATCAGCGACATCGCGTCAGAGCATCGCCGTGTAGGTCTGTGCCTGCTCCACCGCGAGCAGCGTGGCGCCGAGGCACTCCTCGAGCGACTGGTCGGCCTGCGACAGCGAGGCGTGCGCCGCGCCGACCGCGTCGTTGGCGCTGCCGTCGAGCGCCGCGGCCAGGCTCTGCTGGGCCTCGCCGAGCTTCTCCCGGGCCGCCTGTATCGCCGCCTGCCCCTCGGTGACCTGCGCTAGCGCCGCATCCACGGCCGCTCTGACCTCGGCGACACTGGCCACCCGTGCAGCCTCCTGCTGTGCGAAACCCCACTACCGAGACCAGCCTACTGCCCCCTTCGGACCCGGCCGTCCCCCCACGCCCCATTCGCGGACGACCCTTCTCGGTACCATCCGCCGCCAACCCCGCCCGTACGTCGTCCTGTCCGTGATCTGACTCGGCGGATCCGTGCCGCAGGGCCGCGGCGAAACTGCCTGACAGCTCGGCCGGTGAGGCAACGGCTTCGCCGGCGACGCCGTGTCCGTTACCGGCCGGCCCGTGGATCGTTTGGCAGGGTGAATATTGCTTTCAGTGGTCTCGGGGGAGCCGCCGATGCGACGTCGCCTGATGGCCGCCGTCACCGTGGTCGTCGCGGTCGCGGCGGGCGGCGCGCGCCCGGCGTCCGCTGATCTCGCCCAGCCCACCGTCGTCTCGGAGCATCCGGTCGCCTACACCCCGCACGTGCTGGACGGCACCGTCTGGACCATGGCGGTAGTCGGCGACACCGTGGTCGTGGGCGGTGTCTTCACCTCGGTCGCCGACAGCTCCCGCAAGCACACGTACCCCCGCAAGAACATCTTCGCCTTCGACCTGCGCAACGGCGCCATCCGTACGTTCGCGCCGGCGGTCGACGGCGCGGTGTACTCCCTGGCCGCCGGCCCCGGTGACACGGTGTACCTGGGCGGCGCCTTCACGACGGTGAACGGGGCGAGCCAGCGTGGCCTCGCCCGGTTGAGCGTGACCGGCGAGCGGCAAGGCTCGTTCCACGCCGCCATCGACCGGGGTCAGGTCGAGACCCTGGCCGAGCGCGACGGCCGGGTGTACGCGGGCGGCACCTTCTCCGCGGTCGACGGCGTCGCCAGGGCCGGTCTGGCCCGGCTCGACGCGGCCAGCGGCGAGGTCGACGCGGGCTTCGACGCCCGCCTGAGCCCGCTCGCCCGGCACCGCACCGAGGTCGAGAACTTCGACATCTCCCCCGACGGGCGGCTGTTGGTCGTGATCGGCGCGCTGCTCAAGTCCGGCGACTCCGACCGCGCGCAGATCGCCATGTTCGACGTCTCCGGAAAGACGGCGGCCCTGACCGACTGGTACAGCGACGCCTTCCAGGCGCCGTGCGCCAAGAACTACGAAATGTACGTACGGCAGGTCAAGTTCTCCCCGGACGGTTCGTACTTCGTGGTCGTGTCGTCCGGAGGCACCTCCTCGCCGCGGCTGCTGTGCGACGCGGCGGCACGCTTCGAAACCGGCGGCTCCGGCCGGCACGACCCGGTCTGGGTACAGCGCACCGGCGGCAACTCGCTGTTCGCCGTCGCGGTCACCGGCGCCGCCGTCTACCTCGGCGGCCACCAGTGCTACCTGGACAACCCGTACGGGCACAAGACGAAGAACGTCGGCCAGGCGCCCGTCTTCCGGCCCGGTCCGGGCGCGGTCACCCGCATCGGCATCGGCGCCGTCGACCCCGCCACCGGGCGTGCCCTCGCCTGGAACCCCACCCGCAGCCGCGGCGTAGGCGTACGCGTGTTCGTGTCCGTCGCCCAGGGACTCCTGGTCGGCTCGGACACCGACCAACTAGGCCACGAGTACCACGGCCGAGTCGGCATGTTCCCCATCGCTTGACCCGTCGAACTGCCAGTTCCTGGATACGCCTACCGGATTTCATAGGTCCGCGTTCATGCACGCAGAGTGACGTCGCCGGGAAGACGGTATTCGATTCCCTTCAACAACTGGCGGGATGTGCCCACGCCTGTCTGGTTGTGATGCCCCAGCGAAGACTGTTTCCCGGACAGGAGGCAGGTTCATCACGGATCCGTGGAGGCCTTGCGGAGCGGACGGTCGTCGGCGCATCGCCTCCGACCACTGCTGCCACATCCCTTGGAATTGGTCATCGAGGGCGGCGAGGGTTAGCGGCGGGGCACGGTTGACGGGCCGCGTACCTCGGCGCCCAGGGGCACGACGCGGTCACGAAGTCCGCGGTCGGCGGTGACGACCACCGTGCGTCTGGTGGGGGCCGCGCCGCGTACCAAATCGGTGATCTTGTCGTCGCCGGAGCCGGGCGCGCGTTCGATGCGAACCCCGTTGTCGGCCTGCGGAATGTCTTTGGCCTTGCCCTCGACCACGAGGACCACCTCGACCGGGCCCGGAACCTCCGGCAGACCGGCGGCGACCACCTGGGCCAGGCGGTCGCGGAGGCGCACGGCGGCGGCCGGCCGGTCGCGCCACCATCCGTCGGGGACGGAACCGACGACGTTGGCCCCGTCGACTATCACCAGAGGTACGGTCATGAAGTTGAGCGTACTCGTGTCAAGTTTTGAGGAAATCCGGGAATCAATCCCAGGGGGTGAGCTCCCCGTCGCCGGCCGCACTTCGCTGACCGGCCGGTCCTCAAGGCTAGGCGGCCGCCAACCGGTGGCCGCCCAGCTGCGGATAGTCGACGAGCCACTCGACGTACATCGGGTTGCGGGCGACCACTTCCTGATAGGACTCCTGGGCCATCCGCATGAGTTTCGGAGCGCTGCGCGCGGCGGGGGAGTCGGGGTGCCAGCCCAGCACCAGCCTCCACCGTAGCGGGGCGCCGCGCAGCGGGCGGTGGGTCAGCCCGGCGGGCGCGCGGAAGGTCGGCTGGCAGAGCCCGAGGGCCGCGCCGGACTCGACCATGTCGACGCAGCCGCGGATGTCGGTCTCCAGCACCCGCCGCGGCGCGAAGCCGGCCCGCGCGCACGCCGCGGCGAAGCAGTCGCCGAAGCAGCCGTCGCCGGTGCCGCCCACCCACTGCTCCTCGGCCAGCTCGGCGAGGTCGACGTCGGAGTCCTTGGCGCCGGGGTGGTCGTCGGGCATGAGCACGCAGACCCCGTCGACCGCGATCGTCTGCCACACCAGGCCGTAGCCGGCCGACGGGATCGCGTCGCCGCAGACACCCACCTGGGCGTAGTCGAGCTTGCCGGCCTGCACCATGTTGGCCAGCTCGTCCACGTAGTACGACGCGTGCGTGCTGACCTGCGCGTCGGGCTGGGCCGTGGAGAGCCGCAGCACCATCCCGCCGAGGATCGGGCCGCCGGCCGCCCCGATCCGGTAGCGGGTCATCGTGTCGTCGCCGGCGGCGCCGGCCAGCCGTGCCGCCTCGTCCTGCAGGCCCTTCATCGCCGGCAGCAGCACCCGGGCGCGGGAGAGCACGAGCTCGCCGAGCGCGGTGGGCCGGGCGCCGCGGCGGTCGCGCTCGAACAGCGGCCCGCCCAGGGTCCGCTCGATGCGCTGCAGCTGGGCGGTCAGGGCTGGCTGGGCCAGCCCGAGCTGCGAGGCGGCCTTGGTCACGCTGCCGGTTTCCGCGATGGCACAGACCACCTTGAGATGCCGCAGCTCCAGGTTCATAGCGTGACGTTAGGACGGTTGTGACATCGAAGGCTAGCCCTGCGGGCCGGTGAAAGATTCCCCACTCATGACAAAACGGTTAATCAACCTGGATGACTGGGTGCAAAGCTCGTAAATAAGTGCTCTCCCGCCAAACCTGTCCGGCGCCGCGCCCGCGCGAGCGGTGCTGGTATGAAGGGCGGATGCACACCACCGCCACCGAGGAGGTCGTCGGCATCTGCCGCGACCTGCTGCGCATCGACACCACCAACACCGGCGACCAGCGCACCACGGTCGGCGAGCGGGTCGCCGCGGAGTACGTGGCGGCCAAGCTCGACGAGGCCGGCGTCGCCGTCGAGCTGCACGAGTCGGCGCCGCGCCGGGCCAACCTGGTGGCCCGCATCCCCGGCACGGACCGCACCCGAGGCGCGCTGCTCGTGCACGGCCACCTCGACGTGGTCCCGGCCGACCCGAGCGAGTGGTCGGTGCACCCCTTCTCCGGCGAGGAGAAGGACGGCTACCTGTGGGGCCGCGGCGCCATCGACATGAAGGACTTCGACGCGATGATCCTGGCGGTCGTCCGCGACTGGCGCCGCACCGGCTACGTTCCTCCGCGCGACATCGTGCTCGCCTACACGGCCGACGAAGAGGCCGGGATGGAGTACGGCTCGCAGTTCCTCGTCAAGAACCACCGCGACCTGTTCGACGGCTGCACCGAGGCGATCGGCGAGGTCGGCGGCTACTCCTACACGGTCAACGACGATCTGCGGCTCTACCTCGTGCAGACCGCGGAGAAGGGCCTCGACTGGCTGCGCCTGCACGCCTCCGGCCGGCCCGGTCACGGCTCGTTCATCCACGACGACAACGCGGTCACCGCGCTGGCCGAGGCCGTCGCGCGGGTCGGGCGCCACCGGTTCCCGGTGGTGGTCACCCCGACCGTACGGTCGTTCCTCGAGCAGGTCGGCGACGCGTTGCAGATCGACCTCGACCCCGACGACCCCGAGCTGGCCGTCGCCAAGCTCGGCCCGATCGCCAACCTGATCGGCGCGACCATCCGCAACACGGCCAACCCGACCCGCCTCGAGGCCGGTTACAAGGACAACGTCATCCCCGGCAAGGCGTCCGCCACGATCGACTGTCGCACGCTGCCCGGCCAGGCCGAGAGCTTCCTCGCCGAGCTGCGCGAGGTGATCGGCCCGGACATCCGCATCTCTCACGAGCACCGGCAGCCGGCCGTGGAGACCTCGTTCGACGGCGCCCTGGTCGAGGCGATGGGCGCGGCGCTGCGGGCCGAGGACCCGGGCGCCCGCACGGTGCCGTACCTGATGTCCGGCGGCACCGACGCCAAGGCCTTCGCCGCCCTCGGCATCCGCTGCTTCGGGTTCGCGCCGCTGCGTCTGCCCCCGGAGCTGAACTTCGCCTCGCTGTTCCACGGCACCGACGAGCGGGTACCAGTCGAAGGACTAGAGTTCGGCGTGCGTGTGCTCGACCGTCTCCTGAGAACCAGCTGAAATCGCGGAAGGACCCCATAGATGACCGACCAGAACGCGGAGCTCGACGCGGCCCTCGACCGGGTCGTGGAGGCCGCCCGGGCGCATCTCGCGGCGGTCAAGGCGGCCGCCGGCCGCATCGACGACGACGACGTCTGGCAGGCGTACGTCAACCTCAACAACGCTTCCTTCGGGTACGACGAGAAGCTGCTCGACGCGTACGGCGAGGTCACGCCCTGGGATGTCGAGTCGATCGACCCCGACGAGGCAGACCAGCGCTTCGGCATCGGCGTGGACGGCTTCGACCCGGCCGCGTCCACCGACCCGTACCCTCAGGTGCTCTCGGTCCGGCAGCGCCGCGACTACCGCGTGCCCAGCGTCGCCGCTCTGCTGCGGGTCGCCGAGGCGGCCCGGCGCAGCTCCGTCCCCGAGGACGAGGACGCCGGCCCGGTCGAGTCGGTCGGCGAGGCCGTGCTGGAGCTGCTGCAGGCCGGCGACGGCTCGCTGTCGTCGCTGGACGTGCCCGAGCTGGAACCGCTCGACGGGCTGCTCACGGTCAGCGAGGTCGCGGAACCGCTCGACCTGGAGGCCTTCGAGGACTCCGACGGCACCGGCCCGTTCACCCCGACCGACGGCGACCTGCTCGTGGGCAGGCTCGACGAGCACCCCTTCCTCCCGGACGAGGAAGAGGACCACGCCGGTCACAACCACTGAGAGTCTGAAGGGCCCGTCCTGCTCGGACGGGCCCTTCAGTAGCTCAGCCCCGGCTGCGGGGTCTGCTGTACGCTCCGGCGGAGCACGACCTTGCGGGTGCCGTCCGGGAAGAGCTGCACCCGGGCCAGCTCCCAGCCGGAGAACTCCGCCTGGATGGCGAGTTGCGCCGTAGCGGCCAACCGATCGACATTCGAAGGCAACCGTAGCGGCGCGTATTCGTAGTCCATGCGATCTAATATGCGCCGGGCCGCGGCCCGACACCACCCCCCGCGCCGGATCCAGCCGGCAGGCGTTCGCAGGTGGAGGCCCCTGGCGGTCAGCGCTCGCCGTCGGGGTAACCGACGCCCTCCCGCTCGGGATAGCCGAGATCGATGGCGGAGACGTCGTCGAGCGCGCGGGCGATCTCGGCGGGCAGCGTCAGCCCCTCGGCCTGCAGGGCGCCCTGCAACTGGCCCGCCGTGCGGGCGCCCAGGATCGGCGCGGTCACCCCGGGACGGTCCCGGATCCAGGCGAGCGCCACCTCCAGCGGTGAGACGCCGAGACCGGCCGCCGCGGTGGCCACCGCCTCGACGATGCTCGAGCTGCGCGGCTCCAGATAGGTCTGCACGAACGGCGCGAGGTGCTCGGACGCGGCCCGGGAATCGAGCGGGCGGCCGTTGCGGTACTTGCCGGTCAGCACGCCCCGGCCCAGCGGCGACCAGGCCAGCAGGCCGATGCCGAGCGCCGCCGCGGCGGGCAGCAGCTCGCGCTCGATGCCCCGCTCGAGCAGCGAGTACTCCATCTGGGTGGCGACGATCGGCGCCCGGCCCGGGTACGCCGCCTGCCACGTCGCCGCCCGCGCCGTCTGCCAGGCCGCGAAGTTCGACACCCCCACGTAGCGCACGCGGCCGCTGGCCACCGCGTGGTCGAGCGCGGCCAGGGTCTCGTCGAGCGGGGTCTGCGGATCGTACCCGTGCACCTGCCAGAGATCGACGTAGTCGGTGCCGAGCCGCCGCAGCGACGCGTCGAGCGACCGCAGCAGGTTGCCGCGCGAGCCGTCGCGCCGGCGCCAGCCGTGCGGGGTCAGCCCGGCCTTGGTCGCGATCACCACCTCGTCGCGCGGCACGAGATGATCGAGCAGCGAGCCGATCACCGACTCGGCGTCGCCGTCGCCGTAGACGTCGGCGGTGTCGATCAGCGTCCCGCCGGCCTCCAGATAGAACTTGAGCTGGGCGGCCGCGTCGTCGGGGTCGGTGTCGCGGCCCCAGGTCATGGTGCCGAGCGCGAGCCGCGAGACCGCAAGCCCGCTTCGGCCGAGCGGTCGCTGTTGCATGAGTGAACCTTATTCAGAGTCCGTCACCGGCGAAATGCTCCGGCGCTGGTCAACCGGGTCGGTTACCGGACCGAGACGACGGCGGGTGGATCAGTAGGCTGCATTCGAGGATCTCTAGCATCAGGATCTGTTGCATCGGGAGGAAACGTGCGGCTCGGACTCAACCTCGGCTATCAGACGGCGTGGAGCACGCCGGCCGATCACCTCGCGATGGCACAGGAGGCGGACCGGCTCGGCTATGCGGTGGTCTGGGCCGCCGAGGCATACGGTTCGGACACCGTCAGCATGCTCGCCTGGCTGGCCGGCCAAACCCAGCGGATCGACCTTGGCTCGGCGGTGATGCAGATCCCGGCGCGTACGCCGGCGATGACCGCGATGACCGCGGCGACGATCGACGCGCTCTCCGGCGGCCGGTTCCGGCTCGGCCTCGGCGTCTCCGGCCCGCAGGTCTCCGAGGGCTGGCACGGCGTACGGTTCGCCAAGCCGCTGGCCCGCACCCGGGAGTATGTGGAGATCGTCAAGATGGCGGTCGCTCGGCAGCCCGTCTCCTACTCCGGCGAGCACTACACGCTGCCGCTGCCCGGCGGCGCCGGCAAGGCGCTGCGGCTCGGCTTCCACCCGCCGCGCGAGGCCGTCCCGATCTACCTCGCCGCGGTCGGGCCGAAGAACCTGGAGCTGGCCGGCGAGATCGCCGACGGCTGGCTGGCCATCTTCTTCGCGCCGGACGCCGCGGGTGAGCATCTGCAGCACATCGAGCGAGGCCGGGCCAAGCGGGGCCTCGGCCTCACCGGCTTCGACGTCGCGCCGACCGTCCCCGTGGTGGTCGGCGACGACCTCGCCGCCTGCGCCGACGTGATCCGGCCCTACACCGCGCTCTACGTCGGCGGCATGGGCAGCCGCGAGCAGAACTTCTACAACCAGCTCGCCGTCCGGATGGGCTACGCCGACGCGGCCCGCACGGTCCAGGACCTCTACCTCTCGCGCCAGGTCGCCGAGGCGGCCGAGGCCGTTCCCCAGGAGTTCATCGAGCGCACCTCGATCCTCGGCAACAAGATCCAGATCAAGGAGCGCATCAAGCAGTACGCCGCGGCCGGCGTCGGCACCCTCTCGATCAGCCCGTACGTCGGGGACCTGAAGAGCGGCATCGACACCCTGCGGATCGTCGCCGAGGCGTACGAAGAGTCCGGCGTGGCGCGGTAGTGGCCACCGTCCTGCTGCTGCGGCACGGGCGGACCACGTCCAACGCCACCGGCGAGCTGGCCGGCCGGCGGCCCGTCGAGCTCGACGAGACCGGCCGTGTCCAGGCGGCGCGCGCGGGCGAGCGGCTGCGCGCCCTGCCGCTCGCCGCGGTCGTCACCAGCCCCCTGCTGCGCTGCCGGCAGACCGTCGAGCTGGCGCTGCCCGACGCGGTCGCGGTCGCCGACGAGGGGCTGACCGAGTGCGGCTACGGCGACTGGGAGGGTCAGCCGCTCAAGAAGCTCGCCAAGGACCCGCTCTGGCCGGTCGTGCAGCTGCACCCCAGCGCCGCGGTCTTCCCCAACGGCGAGGCGATGTCGGCGATGTCGGCCCGCGCGGTGGAGGCCGTCCGCCGCTGGGACGCGCGGATGACCGCCGAGCACGGGGCCGATTCGCTCTGGCTGGCCTGCAGCCACGGCGACGTGATCAAGGCGATCGTGGCCGACGCGATGGGCCTGCACCTCGACCAGTTCCAGCGGATCGTCGCCGACCCGGCCTCGATCAGCGTCATCCGGTACACGCCGACCCGGCCCTTCGTCGTACGCCTCAACGACACCGCGGACCTCGCGTCGCTCGTGCCCCCGAAACCGAAACGCCGGCGCACCGCGGCGAAGTCCGACGCCGCCGTCGGCGGCGGGGCCGGCGGCGGCGTCTGACAACGGTGTGTGACCAGCGTGTTACCGCAGGCGGGCAGGTGTTGCGCCCTTGGCGAACCGGGGCTGGTGCGGTGCGCGTTCCTGTGCACGGGTGGATAGGGTGAGTGGCATGACCGACTGCACCGGAGCGAGCGGAGCGGGCGTAGGGCCGGGAGGGCATGCCGGAGGCAGCTCAGCCATGACCGACTGCACCGGAGCGAGCGGAGCGGGCGTAGGGCCGGGAGGGCATGCCGGAGGCAGCTCAGCCATGACCGACTGCACCGGAGCGGGCGTGGGGCCGAGAGTATGACCCATCAGGTGCATGCCTTCGAGCCGCCTGAGCGGTTCGTCGCCGGGACGGTGGGGGAGCCCGGCGAGCGGACGTTCTTCCTTCAGGCCCGCGGTGGTGGGCGGGTGATCAGTGTCGCCCTGGAGAAGGTTCAGGTGTCGCTGCTCGCCGAAAAGCTGGAAGAGCTGCTCATCGAGGCGAACAAGCGGTTCGGCGTGACGCTGCCCGAGTCGCCGGTGCCCTCCGGGCATGACAACGAGCCGCTCGACACGCCGGTCGACGAGGAGTTCCGGGTCGGCACTCTGGGGCTGGCCTTCGACGTCGACACCGCCACCGTGGTGATCGAGGCGATCGAGGCCGGCGAGGCCGAGGTCGAGATCGAGCTCGGCGACGACGACGACGAGGCGGCCGACGAGGACGACGACGATGACGGCGACGACGAGCCCGACGACGACCTGGACCGGCTCCGCGTACGGCTGAGCCCCGAGGCGACCCGCGCCTTCATCGACCGTGCCCGCCGGGTCGTGGCGGCCGGCCGGCCGCCGTGCCCGCTCTGTGGCCAGCCGCTCGACCCGGCCGGCCACCTCTGTCCGCGCCACAACGGTTATCACCGGTGACGGCGGAGCCCACCGCCGTGCTGGCCGAGAAGGACGCCCTCGACCTGCTCGCGCGGGGGCGGATCGACATCGAAGGCCGGCTGGTCGACGCCTCCAACACGACGTTGCGCGCCGAGATCTCGCTCGACGGAATCACGCGCCGCTGCGTCTACAAGCCGGTGCGAGGTGAGCGCCCACTCTGGGACTTTCCCGACGGTACCCTGGCCGGGCGCGAGGTGTCGGCGTTCCTGGTCTCCCAGGCCACCAGGTGGGACCTGGTGCCGCCGACGATCCTGCGCGACGGGCCGCTCGGCCCCGGCGCGCTGCAGCTGTGGATCGACGAACCCGACGACGCCGAGTCGCTGATTGGCTTCGTCCCGGCGTACGACGTGCCGGCCGGCTGGCTGGCGGTGGCCAACGCGCGCGACGACGACGGCGACGCGTACGCGTTGGCGCACGCCGACGACCCGCGCCTGGCCCGGCTGGCGGTCTTCGACGCCGTCATCAACAACGCCGACCGCAAGGGCGGCCACGTCCTATACCCCGCGACCGGCTCGATACACGGCGTCGACCACGGAGTCAGCTTCCACGTGGAGAACAAGCTGCGTACCGTCCTCTGGGGGTGGACGGGCAAGTCGCTGACGTCCGAGGCGACGGCCGTGCTCGCTGACCTGGCGGAGCGCCTCGACAGCGAACTGGGCGCAAGCCTGGAGGAGCACCTGACGCTCGCCGAGGTCCAGCACATCCGCCAACGCGTCCGCCGGCTGCTACGCGCGGGCCGTTTCCCCAGGCCGCCGCAGGACTGGCCGGCCATTCCCTGGCCACCGGTCTAGACGTTGCCCGCGGGCCGGGCGGTTCTGGCCGTGCGAATCTGGCGGCCGCGAGAGGTAGCTCACGCCCGCGGGGTTTCTGCCCGAGGGGCTCGATAGGCTCCGGAACATGGACGCTTGGACCGGACACGACGTGCCGGCACTGCCGGGTGAGGCGGCGGCGCCGCGGCTCTACGACTCCGCGCGGGGCGCCGTGCGGCCGACCGCGCCGGGTTCGACCGCGACGATGTATGTCTGCGGCATCACGCCGTACGACGCCACCCATCTCGGTCACGCCGCCACGATGATCACGTTCGACCTGGTCAACCGGGCCTGGCGCGACGCGGGCTTCGACGTCCGTTATGTGCAAAATGTGACTGACATCGACGATCCGCTGCTCGAACGGGCCACCCGCGACGGCGAAGACTGGGTGGTGCTCGCCATGCGCGAGACGGCCCTGTTCCGCGAGGACATGGAGGCGCTGCGGATCATCCCGCCGGCGCACTACGTCGGCGCGGTCGAGTCGATCCCGGCGATCGCCCAGCACGTCCGCGAGCTGATCGCTGGCGGCTCCGCCTACGTGCTCGACGACGGCACCGGCGACGTCTATTTCTCGGTCGCCGCCGCGCCGCGCTTCGGCTACGAGTCGCACCTGTCCCGCGACGAGATGATCGTCCTGTCCGCCGAGCGCGGCGGCGACCCCGAGCGGCCCGGCAAGCGCGACCCGCGCGACCCGCTGCTGTGGCGCGGCGTCCGCGACGGCGAGCCTGCCTGGGACGGCGGCGACCTCGGCCCGGGCCGCCCCGGATGGCACATCGAGTGCGCCACCATCGCGCTCGGCCTGCTCGGCGACACCGTCGACGTGCAGGGCGGCGGCAACGACCTGATCTATCCCCACCACGAGTGCTCGGCGGCCCACGCCGAGATGCTGACCGGGGCGGCGCCGTTCGCGGGCCACTACATGCACGCCGGCATGATCGGGCTCGACGGCGAGAAGATGTCGAAGTCCAAGGGCAACCTGGTCTTCGTCTCCCGCCTGCGCGGCGACGGCGTCGAGCCGATGGCGGTCCGGCTGGGCCTGCTCTCCGGCCACTACCGCGCCGACCGCGAGTGGACCGACGACGTGCTCAAGGCGGGCGAGCAGCGCCTGGCCCGCTGGCGCGCGGCAGCCGTCGCGCCGTCCGGACCCTCGGGGGAGGGGCTGCTGGCCGCCGTGCGCGAGAGCCTGGGCAACGACCTCGACACCCCGGCCACCCTGGCCGTCGTCGACGCGTGGGCAGATGCGGCACTGTCCGGCGTGGGAGACGACGACCAGGCCCCGGCCCTGATGGCCCGCACGGTCGACGCCCTGCTCGGGGTCCGCTTGTAGCCGTGGTTGGCTGGCGCGTCGTTCGCGGCTCGCGCGGATAGTGTGCGGGCCGCTTCGGTTAGACGCTGCCGCGACAACCTTAGAGGCTATCGGCCGACTATGTGCCGATTTGAAGTAAAAAGCCCTTGACGACGGAATTTATCGGGAAAACGGCCATATTTGCTGGCCGAATGGATGAGACTTTCGGTGGTCTTAAATTTCCGTCCGAAAGGAACATCATGCGCCGTCCGGTTCTTTACCTCGCTGGCCTCCTTCTGGCCACCGGCGCGAGCCTCGCTCTCGCGGGCCCCGCTTCCGCCGCGCCCAGCAAGCACCACTGCGACAGGAACCACAGCTACTTCAATGACGACTCCTACGGCTTCGGCTACCCAGGCGACGACGGCGACTACTGGAACTCCACCGACATCGACTACATCTCCCACAGCGGCAACACCTCCGCCAACGGCAGCGGAAACAACGGCATCAGCATCCTCGACGGCGTCCTCAACGGCGGCGTCGATGACAGCCCCGGCATCGGCCACATTCTTTGACCGGCGCGTTCGTGTGGCCGCTCGGCAGTCGCTTGAGCTTCGCGCCGTAGGCGGCCATATGCCACCAGGCTGACAAAGACCCGAGGAGCCATTCCGGCGCCTCGGGTCTTTGCCATTTCCGGGTTTCACGCTCCACGCGCCCGCCAATCCCGACCGCACCGGCCTCGGGCGCGGGAACTTCCGATGCGGACGCAGGCAAACCTGCTCAGTCGGAGGCGAGCGCTACTGCTCGGCGAGGGTATGTCTCTTCCTCGCCTACATCTGTACTACAGTCGCGGTTTCACTGTTCGCATTTAGATCATCGCGTTAGGTAGTTGACCGCGCTGCGACCGGCGCGACTAATCCTCACGATCAGTCAACGAATGGTCCATGCGTCGGCCGTGACAGCTGATTCCGATTACCGTCAGTAGTCTTCGATGCGAGTCGAGACGTCACCTTCTGTCCGCGATCCACTACTGAACGAGAAACCGCGACGGTAGTATTCGGCCACTCGCCGCCCGAGTCGATCTCCAGGTGCCGCATGGTGAGAGCGGCTCTCGGATCGTGGGCACTCGTCCCGCATCGTGGCACGCGGCTCAGATGCTGGGCGGTCCTTCCACCATGCGGACCGAGCCGGGCCTGAATCCATACATTTCGCCCAAGCATTCGGGCCAATTCCGCGATCATGTAGAGCACGGCCCGCATAGCGACCTCAATTCCACACCCTCTGCGACAGCAGGGCAGCCTCTGAACTGCGGAAACTCCACTTTGCGCTTCGCCCTGCCGCGACAGCCCTGACCACTGCGGCCGACGCCGCCGACATTGCTTGCTCCCGAAGCCTGCGACCGCCCCACCTATCGCGGATCTTGACGTAGTCGCGATTACCGA
>Ga0307508_10004008_pt1 | contig 14595 bp, 8 predicted proteins | sample 9_EM_MG_FD_203089 | JGI IMG/M metagenome (GOLD analysis project Ga0307508, IMG submission 203089) | Populus trichocarpa ectomycorrhiza microbial communities from riparian zone in the Pacific Northwest, United States - 9_EM | ecosystem: Host-associated > Plants > Roots > Unclassified | place... | reverse complement strand
CTGTGCTATGAAAGGAACTTGATTTGTTGTTAACATAAGTTATAATCATGAATACATGACAACATTTACAAGTATTAGCATTATTCGAATAAGATAACTAATGTAATCATGTTAACAATTTATAATCTGATTGGAACCTCCTTTGTGTGTGGTTTCCAGTTGAGTAATAAAAAGAGTTTATACTATATTTGTTTGAAATACCATTAGTGGATCCTCTAACCTTGACAATTATTTTATCCTTGTTTATATCAATATCACATTTCAAAGCTCTCTTCAACTCATTTTCTGTTATTATCTATTTATCTATTTGTAATTTATACGGTTAACCTCCCTATGGTTCAACCCCGGTCTTGCTGGGTTATTTATTACTTTGACACTCCTACACTTGGGAGAAGACATCAACTCTTTGGTCGTGTTAGCGAGAATGGATTAAGTGTGGCTTTGTGATGCGAACCTCGTGATCACGTAACCCACACACCAATTCCCGGAAAGCCATGTAAATCAGGTTTGATAGGAGTATGACACAAAAATAACTTGTACCTACGCACCAGCACTATTGAAAACAAAAAATCCCTACCCAACGAATATTGATTCGCAAACGAGAAGTATAAGGATGACGCCACGAAGCCAGTTGTTCTTTGATAAGTCGTTTTCAATTCTTTAGAGAACCAATGAAGGGAGATTATCTCACCAACACACACACACACACACACAAAGTGCGGCAAACAAGAAGTTTTATTAATCTGAATATTGCGTAACCTTACATGTTTGGTTACGCCTTTACTTATACTAACTCTAGACTTAAAAAAACCCTAATGGACCCCCCTTAGGTGGACTTATGTGAAGCCCACTTACAATTGACCCAAATAAGTAATAATAACCCAAAGACTAAGAAGAAAATAATAAAAATTAATAAAAATCAGAAAATTACCATCCTAAATATGTTAGAATCAGATTTGTCACCTTTAAGAAGTCCCAAATAAACTAGGAGAAATCTGATTTGGAAAATTTGTGTTGCTGCCCCCTTTGATGTCCTTGATTAGCTTTGATTTCCTTGTTTAACTTGAACAAATAAGAAAACAAATTTCCTTCTTTGTTGCTGATTTAATTACTTTCCTTCCTAGGTTAGGAAAAGCATTAAATAATCCTCCCCTCTTTAGGAATAAGATCTGGCCAACTTCCTTACTTAATTAGGAAAATAAATTGCTGACTTTCTATCCTTGTAGCATTAGGAAAAAAACAAGCCTACCAAGGCTGGTATTGGGTCGGACGCATCAGCCCCCTATTCCACACAAATAGGGCTCTTCTTGGACCTGAATTAGATGAATTAAAGGTTGTTCTTCATGCTTCTTAAATGTCCCAAGCCCCTCTAGGTCCATGTTGCTCCATATGTTCTGAACAAGCCCATTCAATTCTTCTTTAAGCTTGTTTGCCTTAGCTCTTGTAATTGGCCCAATTGGCACCTCCCATGGGTCGTTGGCATGATTATGCTTGGTGTTGGCCTGATCCTCATCACTTTGAGCTATGGTTGTGATTTTACTGAGATAGAAGAGATGGAGAGATATGCGTTCCCCAAAACGTTCAAGAATCAGCCTTGACTTTGCAAGCTTTGCAAACAGCCCCCTGTGGTATGTCTTTGTTGAACTAGTACTTTGACATAAAAAGCTTTTGCCATCTATTTTATAGGCACCCGAATTAAAATTGAAACCTTTTCTCGATAATTTGAAGAATATATTCATTAGCAATAACAATACACTTCCTGTTATCATAACAAAAGGTTTGACAGGTACGCAAGAGGAAAAACTTGTAAAGTTGTTGTGTGATCACAAAACAACCATTGGATGGACTTTAGCCGATATCAAGGGCATTAGCCCCTTGATGTGGATACATCACATACTATTGGAGGACAATGCGAAACCAACAAGGGAAATGCAAAGGAGGTTGAACTCGTCTATGATGGAGGTAGTGAAAACTGGAATTTTGAAATTATTAGATTTAGGAGTCATTTACCTCATCACGGACAGTAAATAAGTGGCGCCAATCCATGTGGTGCCCAAAAAGAATGGAATCACATTAGTAAAGAACAAAAATGATGAACTCATTCCTACTTGCATCTTGAGTGGTTGGAGAATGTGTGTTGATTATAGAAAGCTTAATCTTTCTACACGCAAAGATGACTTTCCATTACCATTCATGGACCAAATGCTTGAACGTCTGGTAGGTAAGTCTTTTTATTGCTTTCTTGATGGATATAGTGGATATAATAAGATTGTTATTAATCCCAAGGATCAAGAAAAGACTACATTTACATGTTTCCAATTGGTACATATGCATCGAGAATAATGCCCTTTGATCTCTGTTATGCACCCGCAACTTTTCAAAGATGCATGATGAGTATTTTTCTGACTATGTTGAAAGAATAATTGAGGTTTTCATGGATGATTTCACGTGTATGCTGATTCTTTTGAGAAGTGTATAAAAAGTTTATCTTTAGTCTTGAAAAGATGCATTGAAACTAATCTTGTCTTGAACTATGAAAAGTGTTATTTTATGGTAGAACAAGGAATAATTCTTAGGCATATTGTGTCTTCGCGTAGATTAGAGGGTGATAAAGCTAAAATAGACATTATCTCATCATTGCCTTACCCCTCATGCGTGAGGGAAGTTTGTTTTTTTCTTGGTCATGCAAGTTTCTATCGATGCTTTATCAAAGATTTCTCGAAGATTATAGCATCCTTGTGCAAATTAGCCAAAGTACTGATTTTGTGTTTGATCGAGCATGTAAAGATGCCCATGATGAGCTTAAGAGGCATGTCACATCTGCCCCTATCATACAACCACCAAATTATGATGAACCTTTCGAGATAATGTGCGATGCTAGTGACTATACGGTAGGGGTTGTACTTAGGCAAAGAATAGGGAAGAATTTGCATGTTATCGCATATGCTTCCTGCGTGTTGGACGGAGCGCAATGCAATTACCATACAACTAAAAATGAACTTTTTGCAGTGGTGTTTGCTTTAGAAAAATTCAGGTCATATTTACTTGGTACAAAAGTCGTTGTTTTTGCTGACCATGCAACTTTGAGGTATCTTTTGAAGAAAAGGGAGTCCAAACCAATATTGATTAGGTAGATTCGATCTTGCTTTTACAAGAATTTGATATTGAGATCAAAGACAAAAAGGGTGCCGAAAACCATGTGGCTGATCACTTAAGCCGACTAAGGACCAAGGATATACAAATCGAAACAATAAGAGAGACATTCCCTGACGAGCAATTGTATATGTTACATTCCTCTACAAGACCATGGTATGCTGATTTGGTGAACTATTTAGTCACTAAAGAATTCCCTTCAGGTTTGTCTAAATCCCAAAAAGACAAGTTACGAGTTGATGCTAAATATTATTTTTGGAACCCTCCTTATCTGTGAAAATTTTATGTGGATCAAATAGTTAGAAGATGTGTATCACAAGATGAATTCCATTCCATTCTCACCTTTTTGTCATTTTCATTCTTGTGGCGGGCATTTTGGAGCAAAACGAATGGCCCACAAGTTACTTGAAAGTGGTCTCTATTGGCCTTTTATTTTTAAGGATCCATATCACTTTTGCAAATCATGTGAAAAATGTCAAAGAACAGGTAATACCACTTATAAGAACCAAATGTCTTTAACAAATATTCTTGTAAGTGAAATTTTTTATATTTGAGGTATTGATTTTATGGGTCTATTTCCTTCTTTTTTTGGTAATCTTTATATCCTTCTTGCTGTTGATTATGTGTTCAAATGGATTGAGGCCAAAACCACATGAAATAACGATGCTAAGGTTGTTTTAGATTTTGTCAGGACTCACATATTTGATAGGTTTGGAATCCCCTAAGTTATCATTAGCGATCGTGACACTCATTTTTGCAATCGTTCAATAAAAGCATTATTACACAAATACCATGTGACTCATTGGACTTCCTCAACCTACCATCCTCAAATGAATGGCCAAGTTGAAATTTCAAATAAAGAAATCAAGTCCATTTTGGAGAAAACAATGCAACCTAACTGGCAAGATTAGAGTTTATGACTTGATGATGCACTTTGGGCTTATTAAACTGCTTAATGTCACCTTATAGGATGATTTACGGAAAAGCATGTCATCTATCATTGGAGCTTGAACACAAAGCTTTTTGGGCCATTAAACAATGTAACTTGGATTATGATGCTGGTGGGATTGCAAGAAAGTTGCAATTGCAAGAGTTGGAAGAAATACAAAATGATGCCTATGAGAATGCAAGGATTTACAAAGAAAAGACCAAGAATCTTCATGACCGAATGATTACAAGAAAGGAGTTTCATATTGGAGACAAAATCCTTCTTTATCATTCATGTTTGAAACTTTTTCCTTGAAAGTTGTGCTTTTGTTAGATTGGATCCTTTATTGTTTCTAATATTCTTCCTTATGGTGCAGTTGAAATTACAAGTTTAGAAACAAACAAAGTGCTCAAAGTCAATGGGCATCGATTGAAAACTTTCTATGAAGGTTGGACGATAGAACTCACCGCTTTCGTGGAGTTAGTTGAACTAATCTATGAAGTAAGAGCATATGATGTGCCGGGCCAATGACATAAAACAACGACGCTTATTGGAAGGCAACCCAACAACAACAAAAAAAATCAGATTTGTTTTCTTTTTCCCTTATCTCTTATTTTTTGCATTTTACTTTATTTTTGTCATTCTTCTATATTCCTTTTCTTTTATTTCAACATTGAGGACAATGTCGTATTTAAAGTGTGGATGTAAGATATTTTGCCTGTATTTTATATATAAAATATCTTGAAATTCTTTGTTTCATGTTTTGAAGGCACTTTTGGATGTAAGATTCAAAAAGAAGTAAATTAGAGATAATTGACAGATTTGATCTTCGATCGATGTTTTGTCCAGAGCTTGAGCTCTAGAGGTCGAAATGAAGTGATTCTAGTGGCATTAAAAAGCTAACATCCATACCTTTCTATACATATATGGCAAGAAAAGTAAAAAGAGAAAAAGCATGGAAATCACAACCTTCAAAGACAAATCTCACATTCAGTCAGTGTTGACCTTCAGCCATTCCGACTTGAATATCTTGATCTAGAGAAGTGCATTAGATGCAAACTCAATGTTTTTGGATTTTTTACTTGAAGACCTATCAGCCTACCAAATATCAATTGAAAAAAAGCTCATATGAGAGAGATATGATTTTTCTAAGGTGACACATGAATTCTGCGAACAAACAGGTTTTGTGAAGTAACAAGTCCAAAGTACTTCCCAAAGCATCCAAACTGACATCCAAGTCTTTATTTTGACAATTTAGCTCCTCTAAGTCCAAAGTCAAAGCTTAAAGATTTTATGCAAGACTATTTCTTCTTTTTTACAAAAATAGTTATTGAAATACTTAAATGTAAATTGTCTACTTAGAAAAAGATTATTTTGTAGGAAAGGGGGATTAGGGTTTCCTATCAAATTAAAAGAAAGAGAGAAAGGAAAGGGGGTGGCCAGAAAGAGAAGAAAAAGGCACCCTTTCCTTAAAAAACTCGAAATCATGCATTCTTCTTTCCTTTTGATTAGTTGTTCAATAGACATGCAAGACTGAGCTCTTTTTCTTGGTTGCAAGGACACAAAAACCTTCAGATTTCAAAAACTGTGATATTTATTTTACCTTTCTTTTCAGTTTATATGATGAATATGCTTATTTTCCATAATTGTTTATTTTAATTGCTAGAGCAGACTCTAAGTTATTATTGTAAATAATCTATTGCTAAGTTTGCTATCAAAACCAGAGTTGTGGTATATAAATTTGTGAAACAACTGAGTTTAATAATCATGGCGGATCGATGTTATTAATCTTAGTGAAAACATTCGATCAAATCAAACATGTATTGCAAACAATTATGTGTCTAAATTAATCAACTTATCTAGTTCTTAAGGATTCAATTAAATTACTAGTGCGGAAACTGTGGTTGTTTGATGGTTAGGGTTAATTACACTGCAGATCGGTTAACTAACTAATGCTAAGAAAAGATAAATATTCATAATATAATTGATGTATCGTTTCAATGATCGGTTCTGATTTTCGTAGATGGACGTCTACTTGAAACCAAGTGATGCGAACCTCCTGATCACGTGGTCACGCAACCCACAATCAAGATTGAGATCTGATCCCGGAAAGCCGAAATAGATCTGATAGGAGTGTGACACAATGGAAACCTGCCCCAAGGCACCAACACTATTGGATTGAGTAGAATGACGCCACGAAGCCAGTTAATCTTCGATAAGTCAGATTCAGTTCGTTCAAGAACTGAAGAATGCAAGAATCACTCTCACACGTTAAAACTGAAAAATTCAGAAGTAATAATCATCAAAGCTGCTGAAATTTTGGCTTCCATGAGTTTAAATAGTTCTTGAAAAATTAACTCTAATGGACCCCTTGTGTGGACTTATATGAGGTCCACTCAAAACTGATCCAAAACCCTAAACTGAAAAGCCCATAACTTAATCCAAACAAGCCTTGGATCCTAACTGAAAAAAAAGTATTAATTAAACCCAAACATGAAAGAAAATAATAAAAATAACTAACTTGTCATTAAATACTATCAGCCCTTCTTTCCTTGTGTAGCTAGGATTAATAAGGAATCCTTATAAGAAAAGGATTCTGAAACATTAATGAATCCTTGCCACACTTGGAGATTATATTGCAGCTCATTAAAGATCCTTATGGAACTAGGAAATTCCCAAAACAAGCTCCCACATCCTTGTAAGAAAAGGATCCTTGCCAAATAGGAAGTCCACAAGTCAAAAGGAAGTAAATAACAGAATTCGTATAGCTTGTTCGGACCTATATTGCAAGTCCTTTCCAAACGTGGATTCTCCTGAAAATGTACCCCAACATAGACAAACACCTCTGGAATCTTCTGGTAAAGTTTCAGCTCGATCCAATAGTTGGATTTGAAGTTATGCTCAATAGCGTAAAACTGAACGGTAGAAATGTTTTTGCCAAAATCCGAATCTGACCTTGCTTGGTTCGTTTCACAAGTTTGAATTGTATCATTCCCTCCCTTTTTAAGAAGATTCGCCCTCGAATCTTGAATAGGATCAGTAGCGACTTTATTAGCCTCTTGTTTAAGCCTTCAGAATTCCCTTATTGCTAACACCTTTCTCCAACAACACTGTATGGAAGTAGTGACTGCCAAGAATTTCAAATAAGCACGCCGTACTAACCACTTGCGTACATGCTTTTGAATGATAACAACAGCGACTCTCCTTCGTCCTTCATTTTTTTGGCGTTGTACCTCATTTTCCCATGAAGCTTGAAGATCATGGAATAATTTTCTACACTTATCAACTTCTTGTTCGAAAACCCCCAAACCATGGCTTAGTTTTTCACATCCTTGAGCTAGAATCCTCCTTCGTTCCCTCTCCTTTGCTGAATACATGACACAAGTAGGAAAAATAGAAGAAGACGAAGACACAACAAGAATAGAGTTTATAACAGGAAGAACACTGATTTAGACTCGAGATTACAAATCTGACTTTTATTTGGACCAGAACTGATCGAAAATAAACAAATATGAAATTGATGAGAATGACTCAAACAACAGCCAAATATACCAAATATGATGATAAAATACTGGAAGGAACAAAATCAACAGAAACAAAACAAGTTTTGAAAGACAACGCAAAACAAACCCGTTACAGCAAGACAAAACCCGATTCTGGAACCTAAATAAACGCAATCCAAATGACCTCAAATTTAATATTTAGTATTAGGATACCAAGAAAACAACAAATCTCAGTTTATAGGTCGTTCTATTATGTCTAGGTACCCAAACCCCGTGTATGATCAGTTTGCGGCAAAATTGAACCTCCAAATAAAACCTCATGTAAATAATATCAAAATAAGACCAAGTTTTATACAAGTTGCGATCTCACCCTCAATAGACATAATATGGATTTTCAATTGATTTTCACTAAGAATAATGTTTCTGCGGCAGAATTGAACCTCAAATTAAAACCTCAAGCAAACGATATCAAAATAAGCTCAAATTTTACATACGATGCGATATCACCCCTAATAAACAGAATATAATGTTTCAATTGATTCTAAGGTGGTTTTCTTATGGTTCACTAAGAGTAGTGTTTCTACGGTAGAATTGAACCTCGAATTAAAACCTCAAGCAAACAATATCAGAATAATCTTAAAATTTATATATGATGCGATCTCACACCCAATAGACTGAATATGAAGTTTCAACTGAATATGGTTCACCAAGAGTTGTGTTTCCAAGACAAAAATTGAATGATCCTTCAAATTTCAACTAGTCCCTCTTTCTCTCTTTCTTTTTTTATTTTTAATATACTGATATGATTAGAGATAGTAACAAGATGAAATATAACCCGGTTTTTTTTTCTTAGATGACGCAGACACGAAGAACAAGAAGATGGACGCAAACACTGAAAAACTTAAAGGAACACTAAAAAAAACAAAAATAACAGAAGGATATGACCTTGTTTCAGAGCCTAGCTCTGATACCACAAGGCTGAACCGTATCACCAAGGTTTGTTCTCTTGATAGTTTTCTAATTTACTTAATTTAGCTTGATTGTTTTCTTCAACTATAGCATAGATAACCTCAAACCCTCCCCCCCTCCCAAAAAAATTGCATATCATCTAACATAAAAATCTGAACTAAATATTCCTTGTAGGATCGACCCCTTACTTGCTTTATACTATCTTGTTTATTTAAGCTAGGGTAAATAATTTGTGTGACTGCGACATCACAACAACAATGCAGCAAAAATAATTGAACGGTCCATTTTGTTCCCAATCATTTTTTCAATGGCAAATGTATCCCATAAAAAGACAATTCTACCCTCAATTGCATGCTTAGTCAGATTTTTTTAGCAATGATGAAATTGTCTTCATACTGTTCCAATCCCCAATTATTTATCTCTTGATGAAGAATACAAAAATTAAGAGCTTTTAATTTATTTATTTTTTTGTAATGGGGGAGGGAATGGGGAGGGGGGGGTGCATCTATATACCCCTAACTAAGATTTGGTTGGTTTAGTTATTTATTAGTCATAAATATGTGACTTGTAACTATTTAAAAAAAATTACCAAAGATAATTTTGAAAGCTATTTTAAATTTTGAATTTAAAAACTAAATCAAATTTTATTCAATACAAACTCTACTAAGTATTTTATTTTTATATAAACTCTACAAGTAAAAAGATTTATGTTTTTGTTATAAAATTAAACGAATTTAGCATAAAATAGAATTAAAACTATTTTGAAATGAGAAAAAATTATAGCAAAAAATTAAAAATCACATTCATGAATGCATCTATATATTTTTAAAGAAAAAAGTAATTATTAATAATACATAAAATATTTTTTTATAATTAAAACTTGTAATTTTTTCTCCTTCCAAAAATATTTTTAATCCTATCTTATTCAAACTTCTTTAATTTTACACCAAAAACATGACTTTTTTTACTTGTAAGTTTATATAATAATAGAGCATTAATTCTTGTATTGTAGAGTTTGTTGGAGAATAGAACACTTATTCTTGTATAAAAATAAAGTTTGATTTACTGTTTAAATTCAAATATTTAAATTTTAAAATATCATTTAAATTTAGCTATGCCAATTCTTTTTTAGAGAGCTGTAGATATTATCTGTGATTCGCTAAAATATGCTTTTTACTATATAAATTTTGAATTGTGTTATTTTTCTTCTTCTAATATGCTACTTTCCAAGAAAAAAAACTCATGTGTTTTCTTTAATCATCTAAGTTGAGTTACATGTATCTTTAAAATTTTATATTTGTTTAAAGTTTATCGTTTTTTCTTTATCATAAGAGAGGTTAAAAAAATCAAATTTACCTAGTAATATGTAGGGATTGTAATTTCACTTGTATGGATAGATACCGATCCAATCTAACCTGAATGAATAGTAAATTTTATGGATGGTTCACTTGTATGGATAGATACCGACCCAATCTAACCTGAATGAATAGTAAATTTTATGGATGGTTTGGATTTAAGTAAAACCCAAAAATAAAAAATGATTTGATTATAAATACTACCCTATCCTATCCAAAACCCAAGCCCAAAAAACAACCATAACCTTAAAGTTTGAAAAAATCACATACATATCATATAGCTCTATAATAAAGAAAATTTAGTGCTTCAGACCGCCAGACTTCCCTTCCTCTAATTCACTCTCTTCCTCTGGCTCTCTTCTCCTATGCTAATTAAATTGTTGGTTGGCTTCATAGTTTTTTATAATAGAAAAATTAACCAATTGAATTTTGTCATGCTGTGACTTGATTGATTGAAGAGCATATTGGTTTGGTAAGTGGAATTTGCTTTGGGTATGACATTATCACATGGGTATGGAGATTTTTCCAGTTTGTTCAGTACAGATACAGAAGTTCTTGGAATTGTCTGGTCTGGCATTTGGGTGAGGATTGCTTTTCTGTTACTTCTTTCCAGTTTGTTCAATACAGATCCAAAGAAAATGAAATCGACAATGAATTATAAATCAAACTTTGATTTATTCATTTTTTATGTAGAGAGTCCAAAGAATCGAAGGAAACAGATCCAGTGCCTCTAGGATTTCTTTGTTGCAGGAAAAAAAATGACTGATGCCTAATGCTACAGTCATTTCAATCGCTGGTTAATAAAGAATACAAGAGAATAGATATCCAGTAAACTTTACTTTTTGTGGCTTGATCTTTGATTAGACAATAGAAGGGAACTTGAAAATTCCCACATCTCATTACAATGGAACTTGCTAGTTGACCAAATAATGATATAATTGAAAACTTGTAAGAAATGGAAAATTGATTGGAAGTTGGGTATTCATGCCATGAATACCTGAATTTTAATCGGGTCAGGTTTGGATTTTCAAAATCAATACTCGCCGGGTTTTGGAATGAACATTGATGAGAATTTTGGGTTTGTTTGAACGTTTGGATATGCATAGTATCAAATTCGACTAACTGATACCAATTATTATCCCTAGTAATATGTTCGTTCTCATGTTAAGTTAATTTTTATTTTTTCTTAAAGAAAAGATAACGAAAAAAAGACCAAAATTGTTAATCAGACTAGGAAACAAAGTCACGATCAAAATTGCAGGAAACAAAGAAAATGACAGCCATTTTAATTTTCAGTACGTTATGATCAAAGGCTTGCACGCATGTGTGACATGTGGCATGGAAAATAGTGACGGTGATTTGGATTTTGTGACGGAGGAGAGAGAGGAGGAGAATCTGGTGCTTTATCATGGAGTAAGGGTTTTTTTTTTTAAAAAAAAAAAAAATTATTACTAATTACCAAATATACTAAAATGTCCAATTTGTTGCTCGAGTTGTTATAAAATTTTAAGAGAAAAAAATTAAATGAAAAGAGGTCAAAGTGTAAAATAAAAAGAGATTTCATGGCCAATGTAAAATTAAGGAGTTCTTTTTCATCCTCATATTTTTATTTGATCCAAAAGTTTTTTTTTTACATTTTAGTCTTTTTAAATGAGAGATGAGAGAAAAAGTCATCGAATTCTTGTTAAAAAGATAGAAAATCATTGGTTAATACTCATTTTGACCATAAAAATCATCAATCTTGTGATCAATGGATTTCATTGGACAAGTGAAGTTTGATGGTGGTTCATTTGGATCTTTCTTAGAAAAAAGATTTGGGTTGAGAGAGAAAAATCTTTTTCCAATTTGATTTTGTATTTTTAAACTTTTTTAAGGGTTCTTAGTGTTGATGAATGAGTTTTTAGAGGTTCTAAAAGTGTTTATCATGTGTTTTTATATGAAAATAAATTAAAAAAAAATAGTTATTTAGTTTAAAAACATCAAGCCAAAAACGTACAACTAAGTTAATAATTAAATATATAATCAATTTGTTAGAATATAAGTATCTTTTAAAAAATAATGTTAAAATACATTAATCAATATATTTACTACATAAGATATATGAGGCAAAAGACAGATTAAGGCATCATTTAATTAATTTTTATACTACTATGACTAATTGTTTTAAGGAATTATAAAAAATAAATTATAAACAACTCTTACATTCATATTACTTCAAAAAATAAAACTTTTCATAGTTGTTATTTGTATAATATATTATGAAATTTTATGAATAATTAATTTTAATTATAAACAACTCCTTTTTTTGTTTTGCTTGATTTTAATATTCAACATTGAGTTTTTGTTGATTTATTTTTAATTCTATTTTTTAATATTTTTTTTAATTTTAAATTAATCTTTATATTTATTTATCATATAACTAAATTGAAAAAAATTATTAAATTCATTAAAGTTCATGAAGTTTGATAAGAATTTTTTAAAAATATCATTTTTTATGTTAAAATTTGTTTAATTCAACCAGTAACGTAGTAACCAAATCATAAAGGATGAAATTGAAAAACAATTTCAATTAAAAAAATAATAAGAACAACTAAAAATAACAATTAAAAGAATGAGGACTATATTTGATATAAAAATAAAATGTCAAGGGATGAAATCTAAGGACAAATTAATTCAAGATCAAAAACATCATAATTAAAAGAATAAGGACCAAATCTAATATAAAAATAAAGTGTAAAGGGATGTAATTGAAAAAACAATTAACTTAATAAATGATCCAAGACCAAATACATTGCAATTAAAAGAATGAGGAACAACCCTGATATAAAAATAAATTATCAAGGGATGAAATTGAAAAAATAAATTAACTAAATAAATGATTCAAGAGCAAATACATTACAATCAAAAGAATGAGGATCTAATTTAACTTAACAAACAAATAGCTAGACTTTCTTCTTCTTTTTTTCTTTTTTTTTTTGCAATGGTCAACATGGTTTTCTAGATGGAGAGAGGAAAAAGAGGGAGGAAGAGAAAAACTCCTTGTCGGAGCTCCTCCGTGTGCCGTCGGAGAACATGCGCCTCACCACCGTGATAGAGGTGGTGAGGTGCATCGAAGCCGCCCTAGACTGCGGTATTCGACGATGTGTGGACGCTGCAGGCACCACCATAAGGGCACGGGCGACGCCCACTTGCTGGCGCCTGTTATGCACGCGCCAACAACCTTTGCAATTTTTTATTAATTTATATATATTAAAATATCAAATCACCCCTAACCCCACATGAGAATTAAAAAACACCATAGCAAAAAACCTAAAATGACCTTGCATCTATAGTAAAGAGAGTTTATTTTTTAGGGACATTTAAGTAATTGACCTGCATAAAAAATAGAAAAAACTAAACACCTCTTAACTAAAGGGAATTTTTTAAGGGTTATTTGGTAATTATATTGTAGAAAAAAACATAAAATTAATAATTAACACCATTCCTTAATCTAATTACTAATAAGTCTTTTGAAAAAGATTTTTATACCCCTAAAGCCAACCTTGCCCACCAAAAGCAAAATCAGGCTTTCCCTGTAGATTCACACATTAAAATCCTGACCTCTTTATATATATATATATATATATATATATATATATATATATATAGAGAGAGAGAGAGAGAGAGAGAGTAATTGATTAGTACTTAAAAGTGCATTTTTATCAAGGTTTTATTTCATCATTTTGCACTTGAAGGATCAATAACTCCTTAACTAAAACATGTTTTATAATAACAAGTCTGATACCATAAGATACATTTAATTTATGGTAAATATTCATCTTAAATGCAGACGTATCACATAAATGAAAGGATTGATTGATGAGTTTAAGTACGGAAATTGAAAGGACAAAAAGAGGGCCAAACTTAGAAAAGAGATGATGGTTTAGTCCAAACTGGAACACTGTTCGGTCATTGGGTCATATCTGGAGCTATAGATCTTGCATTTAGGTCTTCCTTATATGGATGGAAAGCTAAGACATAGGCCTAAAACTTTCATGAGGAGTCCAAGATTTAAAAAGGTCATTTTCAAGTCCAAATTGTAGCAACAACGGAGAATTCCGAATCTGTCTTGCAGTCCAGACACTGTTCAGTGTTCAACCCATTTCTCGAGTTCTAAAAGTCCAAATGACCTCAACCTTTTTTTATTGGAAAGCTGAGACAATTTCCTAGAACTTTCATGATTTAAGTCTATTCAAATTATGACATTATCAATGACATCGTTGGCAGTCAAGAAAATAAAGATTGTTACCAAGTCAAGATGTGGCCACCCACTCAACAATTAGTCAACAAATCAATAGTTCTGAATTTTGGCCTATAAAAGGAGGCATTTGCCATGTATTTAGGCATCTTGGTTTACAGATCAAGATCATGCTCTTGCTCTCTCTCTTTGTAATGTTTAAGTTTTGTTTATATTAATCTGTTGTTTATGCTTTTCATTTCTTTTCCTTTACTTAGTTAACTTATATCTTATTTATGTTCTTATCTTGTTTATTTATGTTTCTCTGCTTCATTATGTTTAGCTAAGTTTATTATGTCAAAGTGAAAAGGTTACACTAATGGTGTAAGAATAAGTATAGTGTAAACTCAACATGGACTTTAATGTTTAATACTAACATGTTTTATATTTGTTATCTTGTTCACTTTTAAT
>Ga0307508_10004007_pt1 | contig 14596 bp, 18 predicted proteins | sample 9_EM_MG_FD_203089 | JGI IMG/M metagenome (GOLD analysis project Ga0307508, IMG submission 203089) | Populus trichocarpa ectomycorrhiza microbial communities from riparian zone in the Pacific Northwest, United States - 9_EM | ecosystem: Host-associated > Plants > Roots > Unclassified | place... | reverse complement strand
GGACTGTTGCTGCGCGGTAAAACCGTCGCTGCCAATAGGAACGACATATACCCCAAGTTCCTATAGATAAACCCAGCCTATCTCGCACAGGAGGTATCTCATCGGGCGCCGCCGATCATTAGGCTCAAGCTCCTCGTTGTGGATCATTGCGAGTGCAAGTGTCAGCGGGGGCATCTCACAAGCTGCGTGGTCATTGTAAGACTTGCCCTTACTTCCATTGTCGTCGTTTCCGCATTTCAAACGTGGGAACGTCGCGAAGACCGAAGCGGACTCAGGCTCGTGCGTTGCTCGAAGAGGAATAACGAGGTGAAAGCGGGAATCCGAAGCAATCTCGCCAGGTGCTTTTGGCACGGTTTGTGCGTGAGGCCTCCTCAAAAGTGAAGATACAGTAGCCTTGATCCAGAATGCCTGATGAGGCTCATAGACCACATCAGCGCCGAAGATGACATCAAACTGATGATCAAGCAGCGCGTCGCAGGGAGGGATCGGTGGAGTAGACTCTTGATAGCTCTCATCGCGAGTGTTCATGGGAGTCAGGAAGGATTGCCAATCGAGCTGCATGGCAGAAAGCTTCACGTGGCTCCCATACGGTGAATTGCGAGCAATATTCGAGCGGAGATTGTCAATAACAGCTTGATCATGGTCTGACGCGATGATTTCCGCCGGGGTATCAGGTCGATTGCCCAAGACCTTAGCCGTCGCCAAGCTGATGAGACCAGTGCCCGCGCCGAGCTCCAAGACGCGAAGCAGCCGGGAGGATACAACGGGAAGATATGTGTCGGGTCTAGAGGCAATGAGTTGTGCTAGGACTGACGCGCTGCCCCATGTCTGCACCCCGAGGTGCACATCTTGAGAAGACGAGTTGATACTGCCATCACGGATGTCAACAGAAACTGATGAACCCGAGGGTGAGGTGAACTGGAATGATCTGAGATGATCCCCAGATGCAGATGAGCCAGAGCATATAGCTAAGAGCCCGCTCGCTCGATTGAGGAGTGCGTCGTCGGTATTTTTTGCGTGTAGGAATGATATCAAGTTGGTCAACCACCGCACCGCGAACTTGCGTTCATACTCTTCTTCTCGTTCATTGTCTAAGTAGCGTCGTGAAGTCGCACACCATCAAGGCTCGTAGAGACTCACAGTCATCTGTTTGACTTCCCTCCGGTTGACAGGGACCAGCAGCGTAAATTCTGAATAGATCATCAAGAGAATGGCTGAGTGAGTTGGCATTAGCACCTGACAACACTGGTAGGAAGTTTGAGGGAGACGCAAGTATCATGGGAGACAAAGACGCCGCCCAGCGCCGGTTGGGAGACCAAAGAGGGCTGAAGTTTGAGTTTGTGCTTCGGACCAACAGCAATGATCCGGCACTTGCCGCAGTGCCAGGATTGAACACAACACCTATCACCTTCACGCATAGATTGCACCTGATGCGGTTTCCTGCGGGATGGGCCATCTTCTACTTGTTCACTCGCTCAGTTTGCTCGTCTGTTGCATTGCTCTTCCCGACAAATTTCTGCAATGCGAAACATTGGTGCTACTGCAGGCCCACTCGATATTTGACTACTGCTGTTCACTACCCGGTGAAGACGTACTTTACAACGAAGGGGGGGGAGACGTGGTAGTGTTACTTGGCGGGCCGAGCCATTCAACACGGCACATCCGTCAATCGCCAACGTTTTTGACTATCCGAACACGTATTGTCAGTCCCATGTAATTAGGCTCTTCGTCGAATTGCAACCGCAGTCAATGTTGCTTTACACGATATACGCTGCGTTTGTAGCATCCGGGGGCGTCCCCGACCATTAGCGCTCGGGTTGTGAACGAGAATGGGCGAGAACAGAACTGTCGTTGGCACCCCCACTGCGAGGTACTAGCACAGCGGATTCGTTTGGTCAGAAATTGTCCTCTCTTTGGATATTTTGGGCCGACCCTTGGCATTTGAGCATTTCCCCTGAGGATGTTGTCATTCCTCTGTCAGGTGTATGTGTTATGTCAGACGAGCGTGCATGTGCGGATGTGGATGCGGTGCCAAGGTGTCTCACCATGTGTGCGCGTGACCCCGCTCTGCGTGCTCCCTTTGCACCAATATGCATGATCCATGAGCATATTTCATCAGACTTCTTCGAAGTGTGATGTTGGGCTTGTCTGACAATTGTCACTGCGCTGCTTGGTGGTGGTTTTTTCTCCGTCGATATACCCTGTTGCTATGGCAGGTTGTGGGGGGGCTAGGGGTTCACTAACCCTAATTCAGGGCTTTGGGTGGGTGTAATATCAGAGAAAAAACTCTCTAACGATAGGCAAACTGCTGTAAAACGCACAATTCACACGATACGCTTGTCGTAAAGCTGGAAAGTTTTTTGCAATGATGCCGACCAGTTGCCACACGCGAGAGTTCACCCGAATCATCGAGGACAATGCGAAACCGACATAAACTAGCAATCAAATAATGACGTCAATGTCGGCACCGCGGCCTGACAAGTTCTTCGCGGGAGAAGTTGCTTTGCCGCGGTTTTTCGGAGAAAAGAAGCTTCATTTGACACCTAAATTCTGCATCACATCAATCTCCACAGATCCTTTGATGGGTCGGTCCGACTCATATTCAGCATCGACAAACCGCCAAGCGTGAACGCGAGCGTCGACAAGCCAGGGAGAGGATAGTGAGCATTGTGTGCAGGATTTGCTCACACCACATCGCTCCTCCGATGGCAGATATGAAACAGTTCCGCGGTTTCGCTCTCCGGTTTCAGGGGGGTAGTTTACATTTCTGAACCTTGACGGCGGAGATGATGACCGTGCGTCCCGGAGAGGGATGCTCACGCCTCTGCGCATGCAAGCCACGGAGACAGCGACCCACAGCTCTTCAAATGGTAGTGGGTAATCGCGGAATTGACGCGCGCACCTCTTCGGCAGGGAATCGGAGCCTAGCATTCCTCGCACTTTGAGCGCATTTACTGTAGCAAGCAATTGGTCTCTTTAGCTTGGCCGATGCTTGCTGGGGTGAACGGTCCTGCAGGTCCGCCTTGACTTCCCTCACAAGCTGCATTCGGTAGCACCGGAAGAAAGTATAAGAAATCATCAACGTTGGAGCATATCATGCTTGTTTTGATGGCTTTTGCATAACACTCATCAAGTCTCTACATCATGTGACAAGCGCCGTTTGGCCGCATCGGCTACCGTAACCACGTTAAACTTCTTGAGGCGATCGAAATCTCTGACTACGCTCATTCCACACACAAACTACGCAAATGATTTGTGTTTGGAACGGGACAAAGATGGAATGTCAAAATTTGGTCCGCAATACGCCTTGTGGACGAAACGACTAACCATGTACAGATCAACGAGTATTGTAAGATCGGGCTTGTCGAGGTCAACCGTGTGACCCTGGTCTACGGGCACACACTTCGCAAGTGCGGGAATTAATTCATTTTTCGGTACAGCCGAATGATTTCGTGAGGTAATTTGGATTCGGTACTGTAAAATGCAGGCCAAAACGTGGCGGGGAATTATTCAGATAATTGCATCAAAACCGCAGTAGAGTATAAAACAAGACGAACCTTAAAGGCTTGAGGAGGGTCGGAGTAGAAGGCAGGCGGGAAAAGGCGCTCGGCCAATTCTATAATGTCGGGTAGCGTTGCAGTACAAGAATCGGATATAGGAGTGAACCGGTGTGCATGTCTGTGGGGAAAGAGTGCAATCCATCTATCAATTTGTGATTTCAGATCCTTGGGTGGACGCGGTAAAGTACCTTGTTTGTGTTACCCCTGTTCGCTCCACGTTCGCGAAGTGGGTATAAACAAGCTTTACCGGGTCGATTGGCGGGCGACAAGATATAAATACCACTGTTACCATAATAAAAAGGCTCACAGACGGGTCATACGGGGACGGGGCACGAAACTTACCGGAGACAGCATCCGTCCGAGCATTGGCTGTTGAGACGAGCTCAATACTGGACCCGAGTCTTGAAGGTCGTGTTTGAAAAGGCTGTTTACGTACCAAACCGACGATTCTGTCTGGGTTGAGCGAGTTGTTTCAGCTCCTTGGCAAGAGCTTTCTCAACATCTTCCTCTACATCTTCGTTGCCATCATCGTTGTCAGCTGCTTCCGTCGTGTTGGCAGCAACGCCGTCGTCTTTTTCGTCCGGATAGAGCTCGGATGCCAACTAGTAAAAGTTCCAAATCACACAAGGGGAGCAAATCACTTCGAGTTAAATGAGCTTGTCTAGTGCACAGAGATATACCAAGACCAAAAAAAATGACGCACCGATTCGAAGAGATCGTATAACTCTCCAATCGTTTGTTTCTCTTTTCCCTTTTTGGCATCAATCACCCTTCAAGGCACACAAAAATGCGTCGTGCCTACTTTAACGCACGTCACCCATATACCTGGGCCTTGCACTTTGATTTTGCTGCCACCAGCTTTGGAAGGTGGGTTCTGCACGGGAACAATTGTTAGATTTAGATAGATCGGAACGGTAATAACGATCATTCGCTTCTCCTCGAAGTTGACGATATCATGGCGGCTCTACACGCTTACATTAAGATATTTCTTGATGTTTTTGCCTGCCTTCGGCATCACTGTGAGTGAGATCGAATCAAGATTTGAAACGAATGAGGCTGTGCAATGCTGAGGTCAGGCAGGCACTTGCCGTCACCGCTTCTCTGATGTGCACGATTTGAAACTCTTCCTCTGGCTATGAACCGAGCACCAAAACTTGTGTCCTAGGGTATGGGTGCATTTGCATGATTTATTTTATTTTATTTTGAAACCCTTTGAGGAGTTGACACAAAAGTGGCTGCGGACCAATCACTTAACTTGCTGCGCAATAACAGGAGCTAAGCTAGATGTCCGACATAGCCCACCAAACTATCACTGGTGTGTTTTCAGCCTTGCCATATGTCTACTATATCTAGTGTCGCGCCCCTCGCACCGACAGACATCCAAGAGGAACAATCGATTTTTAGGTGCTTTCCCATATGAACACTTAAATGAGGCGCTGCACTCTCGAACGCGACAGGCACCTGAAGTTAAGTTCAGCAGTACTATCTGCTTTACCATTGAGAGAAGAACTCCACGCCAGCACTGTGCGCGGCTGTGTCAGCGAATGGCCACTGATGGAGGTGACAATCCGAGAGAGATGACACGTCATCAAACCAGTACTATACTATAACGAGGGCATGGGACGGGACACCGGAATAAAGTGCGGACGATAGCAGCCGCGGGCACCGAACCATGGTAGCTATGCGACGCTCAAATTTGTAGCAGTGTTCGGCTCGTCACGCACAAGCAGTCGAGTGAGTGCCCAAGGCACAAGAAGGCTGTCCAAATACGCCCTTGCCACACTGAGAAAGTGATTTTCGGCCAGCCTGTCAGAAAAGGAGCTTGGAGCCTCATGAAATGCAGTAATCACATCTTCCAGGCATGTTGACATAACAATCTTCTTGCCAGATAATGGAAAAAATTAGGCGATTGCCATGAAAACAAGTGAGGCGGTGTTTTGATGACCCCACCAACGGAAATGATGCTGAGTGATGAAAAGCCTGAAAAGCGAACAGATCGATTAGAATATTGCAGTCGTAGGATTGTTCTGATGGGGGTCGTAAGTAAAATGTGAGAGGGAGGGGGAAGATTCGCGTCCGTCACTTAGTTGTAGAGTCAACACCCCAGAATTTGAGTGCGCGGAGATGTCGAGCTTGTTGCGATGGCACAGCACACAATGTGCACAGCACTACGGTCACCATGGGAAAGGAAAGGAAACTTTTGGGGTCATTGCGCGCTCATCATCATCGGTACCCGCCATCTGCGCCGTCCGGGCCTGCCGGAACTGTGTGCGCACCACCATAAGCAACTTGAGGACCCGGCGACCTGCTCCTGCCTGTTCCATACGCCGCTTCAGGCCCCGGTGAACCACCCCGTCCACCACCATAGGCAACTTGAGGACCCGGCGACCCGCTCCTGCCTGTTCCATACGCTGCCTCGGGCCCCGGTGAACCACTACGTCCACCACCATAGGCAACTTGAGGTCCCGGGGACGTCCTCCCACCATACGCGGCGTTAGGTCCAGGAGATGGGGTGCGACCACCAACAGGCGCAGCAGCGCCGAAAGCGTCATAACCTCCCACATGTTGCATCTCCACGTGCTGCGTAGTATCGTAAGCAGCTTGGGGCCCAGGGCTACCAGTGCGTCCGTATGGATCTGTAGTGCCGCCATAAGGATCTTCCTCAGGATGGGGCGTTAAAGAAGCAGGGACAGGACCTCTATAGGGATCGTAATATGGGCCTCCGCCCGATTGAGCACCATAGGCCCCATCCGCATGCGCTGGATCGTCGTAGTATTGTTGAGGGTCAACGGGTGGCGCGGAGTAAGGTCCTGGCGCCGCATGGGCTGCAAGATCCGCAGTAGAAGAATCGGCCATGCTGCGGCCATCGAAGGCATCCTCCGAACGGTCTAGCGCACTGGTTTCTATACCGGAACGGCCTGTAGGGCGTGCAGGGAGTGGGTGCATTGCAGATGCGCCATCTAGCTCGGGCCAGCGAATTGCATTGCCTTTTACGCGTTGAATTGGAATAATTTGATGACGGGCAAAATGTTGCACAAAAAAAAAAGCGAGGCAGTTAGAAAACGGAGGCACAGTGGAACGCGGAAATACTACGCACCATCGTCATCATCAAAGTCAGCAAACCGCTTTTTCTTGAGCTTCCAGATGATAAACCCGACAATCCCAAGAACACCAATGCCCGCGGCGACCGACAGACCAACGATCGCACCGGTGTTAATGCCACCACCTCCGCCGCCGCTCGGGCCTGTGGATGTGGGGGACGTGGACGAAGTTGTGCTGGAGGCCGTATCGGAGGGGCTTCCCGTCGAAGTGACAGTTACAATAGGTACAGATGTAGACGAGGAGATAGACGAAGTTTGAGGTGGTTGGGAAGAAGATGAAGAAGAGGGAGGTCCAGAGGAGGTCGTGGATGGTGTGGCAGAAGAAGAGCTTGATGGCGAGGAGGTCGGAGTTGGTGAACTGCTGGATGAACTTGACGTACTCGTCGACGACGTCGTTGAGGACGAAGTCGTACTAGGAGGAGGCGTAGCGCTGGTCTGGTCCGCTGGTGTTGAACTGTGGCCAGGGCCATTTTGTCGACCGACCAACGCCCTCTTCCTTTCTACATTCTGGAACGAAGGAAGACGCTGTTTTCCATGCGTCTCTGATTGCACGACGACTAACAATGGCGCCAATAATGCAAAGAGCGAGAGGGGGGCGAGCCGCATCGCTGGCCACCTTTGGGATTCAACTCTGGTGATGGGAAATAAGGTAATCCGGCTAAGCGCCACGCACATGTATGACAACCCTCACTGACTGGCTCACGTCCTTCCCTGATAACACCAACGACAACGAAGAAGAAGAAGAAGCCGATACAAGTATTGCCGCACAGCGTCAGGAGCGGATACGCAAAGCTTTCGAGTCCTCGAAAGAAAGCTACAAGAATGAACTTGTCGTACTTTCACCCTCTTTCTTTCGCGTTGAGCCAAACAATGCTGTCAATATAGCGAATTACGATCGCTTTGGACTGCAAAATATAGGCAGGCGATCATGTACATTGTTCACTAATGCGCGATTTATTGAAATTGGACAACCAGACGCGTCCATACAAGAAGCATATTTTAACCATGAATACCAACGCGCATTGGACTTGTGTCTTGCATATCTGAACGGCGTAGAAGAGGGTGAAATCGTACTCGAAGGGGCTGGTTCGGCGCGCGACCGAGAATATTTTGATATCGCTTTGAGAACGTGTCTCCGCCTGCCAGACCTAGAAACCGGTCTCAAGCTCGTCGAGCGATCACGACACCTCTGGAAGACCTATTATGTTATTGGGATGTCCGCGGCCCGCATTCACGTAGCATTAGGACGTCCTAGAGGCACGTAATCCCCCCTCCCTAACATGCATTGATATTTTTTCCTAATTTTCCTTTCACTACGTACCTGAGTAGATGCTATCTCCACATTGCTTGCTAGTATCCCTTCTACTGGTCGTCATCCATTTTCTAAGCTCCTCGTTGAATGCTTCTCCCTCTGGTACAACAAACTCACGTCCAGTGCCTCGACTGAGTCCACTCAAGCCTCAGCTGTGCACGCACTTTGCAGGTTGTTACAAGGTTATGGCGAACGTACAAGCGGCCCGTACTATCGCGGTGCATTGTCCACAACGCCCTCCATGCAAGGACCCTTGCCAGAAGACGCTGTGATTCGTTCGTGGTGCGTCTCGGCCGGCTTTGAAGAAGAGCTTGAAGCACTGCACGCACTTTGCGCCGCGAAGCAAATTGCAGCGTGTGAAGATAGCACAGACGCGGCAGGAGAGCGATCCGTGCGGACACTATAAGAAGTTCAACTGTTCACTATTATGCTTCTATCATACCATACTCTGTTGATATCCGCTGTATGACAAATGCACAAACGTGTAATCGTGTACGAGGTTAGCATGCCATCACAAAGGCGGCTCTCGGACGAAAGCCTGCATTCCCAAGATCTCGAGCCACTTGAGAGTCCCACTTCAATGTTGACGGAACTAACGACTCCGCACTAAGTATTCAAGAATGGTGCCCAACGGTGTGGGGTCATTTGGTCCCGCTGGAGAGCATACACCAGATTGAGGGTCTTCGCCAGAGCCTGGCTCGGCCATAAGCTTTCGAGACAGAAGAACCAGAGTCATCAGCGAGGCAGAGCTCAGACAATGAGCTGACTGACCTTGATTGTCTGCACGGTGGTGAAGATGGCGGCCGCAAGCCCAAACACGCCGAGCGCAATGTCCTTGGCCTTCGCAAAGCGGGTTCTGGCGCAGGCTTTATAATGAAGCATCGCCGGATAGATATAACACAACGGGATGCTACGTGACACAGAAACGCCTTGAGTCAGCAGGTGCGGAGGATTGTGAGCGCGCCAAGATCAATCGTACCAGGCAAACGACCCCACGAAGCTAACAAATTTGTCCAGATCGCGTGCTCCCAGCCATGCCACATAGTAGCACGCGAATACCGAACATGCGCGGAAGAAATTCTTCTCCCACTTGACGAGAGGGCTCATCTTGCCGCTCTCCCTCTTTTTGAAGAGCAAGTTTTCCATGATGCGCACAGCAGGGAAGAGTTGCAAGGGGGTGCTGAGTAGGATTGCGCTGGCATACAGGAACTGCACCACTTGGACAAATTTCTTTTCTGATGGGAGGTTGACAAGAATGACGGTCTGCACCTCAGAGCCGTACGCCAGGTAGGAAAACAGGCCAAAGCCGCCGAATAGGACTTGTCAAATAGAGAGAGACGTTGGTGGGAAGGCATGGATTGTGAAGGAGAAGAACGCAGTGCTTACGGGTTAGGAAGACCATAACTCCGCTGAGCACGGCAGGGAACTTCCTCGGCTCCCGCATAGAGTCAGTAATGGGGATGACCTGTGGAAATGTTCTTACATGAGAAAGAGATTTCCATGTAATTCGAGATATTCCGTACCAATCCAATGCCTTCAAAGGAAAAGACTGCCGTCCTGCAGGACATGTCAGGACGCAGGTTGACAAGTGATTCAGAAGAGTTCTCACCCGATAAGAAGTGGGAAGCTTTTTGGATTGAAGAGCGCAATATCAGCAATGCCTCTTTGACTAAGCACGGCAAACTCGTTTGACGCGATATACACCAAGCCAACCAAGATAAAGGCATCCGCGACGAGCGCCGTCCAGCTAAGCTTGGCGAGGTCTCGAACAAGGGAGAGGGGCAGGAGGACGATCGATTGAATGAAAATTAGATACTGGATCGGTATAAGCCTCTTGCAGTTTGTGACCGCTAAAATAAGCGCTTGAAAATTGGAGGCGATGAAAATCGTGTAGGCACAAACGAAGCCCAATTGGGAGATGACGATCGATAGGAGAATTGCAACACGCATCCAGCGACCATACAACTTCCCGCCAATATCTAGAAAGTTTTCAATTCACGCCGAATTTCGGTGCAGATGAGCGTACGATTCACTCACGGCCAAAGCTGCCGGAAACGGCAAACTTCGTTTTGATGAGAAGAATGAACGAATATAGCGAAATTAGTGCGATGAATGCAAGGGTCAGAGCGGAGAATAAGATTCCTCCATTGTAGAACCTTGGAAAGGGATTTTGAGCATAGGTTAGATGCAATACACGGTCGAACACTCACGCTTTTCCCAAAAACAAAATGCCAGTTCCGATGAAGGATTTCAACAGCTAAACGAATACAAGAGGTGTCGGGACATGGATTCTGGATCCTGACACGATAATACGTACCATTAATACAGCCTGGGTGACAGTACCATTACCCTGCGGTTGGGCAGATGTCGATCGCTTCCTCCTTCGACTGAGGCTTCGAGTAATCGCTGCATTGCGAGGCACAAGAGGTTGACGCTCCGGTGTTTTCCCAAGTCCAACTACGATACTCTCTTCTTGGATCGTGCGCAGACCAGCTTCTGCTGCCGAGGCAGATGTACCAACCCGCGGAATATCGTCGTACGCGGGACCTTCATCATCAATTTCCTCGTCTTCTTCGAGATCTTCGCCACCCTGCGATTGCAACAGAATCGATCAGACAGGATATGAAGCCACGGGTGAGAATTTGCATGGCGTACGAAGTTACCATAAAGGTAGAGGAAATCGATGAAGCTATTGAGCATCACAGGCGGTGGACCGTCGCCTTCCACGTCAGCTCTCAAGAGGAGATAATTTCTCCTGAATCCTCCAGGTTGATGAATGTGTTGAAAACGTGGATCGACGTGCACAGTGCGGTCTTCTCTTAGGGAAGTAGTTCGGGTGCGCTTTGAAGCCTCCCTCTGAGCATTGGATTGCCATTTATATATACTGTGACTGGAAACAAATACAGCAACAGCAACATTAGTGCGCAATCTTCGTTTAAGCGGTTCACAAAACACGAACGTAACATCAGCACCTGGTGCCGAGTATGGAATTGGGAAATCTGAATCGTCATCAGTGCCTTGCGGTGGAGTATTCATTCCTGAACCTGTATCTTGGACAGGAAAAAGCTCGTCGGAAGGGAAGTGAACGGCGGCGTCCTCGAGGCGGAGTCGTCCGCCTAGCTGTTGCTCGGCAGGAGTGGGAGCCCGCGCGCTTGCACTATCGCCTCGCTCCTCCCGCGACACGAGATGTCGACGAATAACGCGAGCTTTTTCCTCATCTGGAAGTGCGTCTAGGTCTAACAGAGTTGGCGTTCGTCCTCGCGCCGGCGTGTCGTAACCGCTACCAGGTACAGGGGCATTAGGATGATCTGGGCCTGGAATTGGCGTCGATCGACCACTCCGATATGACGCGGGGAACGCTCCGCCACCCGCAGCAGGAGAGGAATTGAACCCCTGGCGACTAGCGGGGAAGCTGCCTACGCGTGGTGGGATGTTTGGTGGTGGTGTAATGCCCCCAGGATTCAGGTATGCCGCTAGCGTTGCTTGGGCACTTGCGTCTGCATCTGGAGTGCCTCTTCGTAGCTCATCGTTTCTGGGTGAACGCGGAATGCCAACAGGCTGGGATCGCGGAGACAGGTCGCCGTGGGGTGTTCCAGGTCTGGACATAGTAGTGTGGGCGTAGCCGCAAGAAAGAACCTCTAGCAGAATGATCAGACGTGGGACCGCGCGCCTCGTCTGAAAGTCCTGAATCCAGGCAGCACAAGAGTCGGCTCGCCCCGAGCTTTCTCACGCCTCCCGTCACAGACGAATGCAAGATGTCTTGGAGTTCGGCGACAAGAAGCATTGCACACATATTTGTTGCGTCAAGCGCAATTGCTTTTAATCGCCACCCCGAATTCCCTTTGGCCCTTTGTGATTTTGTAAACATGCGCACCCTTTCAACTAGCTGGTTCTGTTAATTCCGTGTATCTTATCCCGTTGTTTGCGGCCTACGGGGCGACATCCCCCAAGCGTTTCGTCGTTTGTCACCTCCATCCATCCTGGCCACCGAGTCGGACGTCTTATTTCTCCTTCCTAATTTGGTAATATATTTAGTCGGTGTCACTTCCCTCACCGGGAATAATAACATTACGGCAGACTTCGCGAGGTCTTACAGGATATGCGATTTACATACTTGCGCTCTATGACCAACCGCGGTCTTGGGGCAACGAAAGAGCTGTTGCGTCACGTGGCGTGACTGGACGACGTGTCAATATTTAGGTTTGGAGTTGGTCTGCGCGGCCTCAATACTGGCTTGTTGACATATTCAAAATATTCTTCATTTTTGGGGGGTGGGATCCTCGTGTACATGTACAAGTACGTTGGAATCTCCATATCAGAAATTTATCCGGGAAGGTAATACAGAATTTTGAGCAAATAGACGAATACTCTCCCCAGTAAAGGACTCTCTCATGCGAAGGATGAGATTCACCAAGGTGCTGATACCTAGCATGGACACATAGCACCGTCGGCCCATATGGATCGTAATACCAGCCTTCAGCAATCTTATGCCGTAAGCTATACGCCCTATGTGCGAAGATGCCACCAGAATATGCAATGCACACGAGATGCGATGGTGAATGTGAACGCGGAAATGAGCCCAGCACCATCCTCCGGGGATGTGAAGTTCAGCAGGGTCGTGGCAACGCTGCCCACAACGACACTGAAGTGAAGCCCATTTCTGGAAAGGACGAGGAAAAGCAGGGAGGATTGCAAGGTCATTAGTTGACATCATGGTGTAACTCGATGACAATGTCGAATGACCATTGAATGTACCATGAACGTGCGCTCGTTGGCGAATATGACCTTCAGTTCGACACGAACGGGTACGGCGATCCGTTCTCCTCGCCCTGGCTGGGAATGGAAAGTTTGCACCAGAACGGTTCGATATTTACCTTCACTCCCCTCGCCGTCTGCCACCGCACCATCTTCGCCTTCAACGTCCTCTGCGATCGTGTCATGACTGACAGCCTGCTTCGCCGCCTCACCGTTCATTCGTTCTTTCCGCTGGACACCATTCAGCTTTGACCGGAAAGACTTGTCGAACTGTGACGCCAGCGCAAGAGGATCAATGGCGAGGTTGTCTGGTTGTACAACCATTGGATGCAGCTGCAGATGAACGCCGGCGCAGGTACAGTTGATACGGATCAGCTCTGTGTTGTCCGCGCCACTGCTGGGGGCCTTTCTTTTTGTTTTGATTCGTGCTCTCGTTGAAGAGCTTCTTGGCGGTATTTATCGCCAGATGAAGCGAGAGGAGCTGGCAACCTGTTTCTAGGACAAAATGAGGTTGAGCCAGTAGGCCAAACCAAGGATCAAAAACGGTGCAAAGAGTCAAGGTCATGGACGTCCGCTACGAGTGTCGCAACCTCTTCCTCAAGACGGCGGAACTGATCTTCGAGGGCCTCAGAGCTCCCCAACTCAAAGTGCAAATCGTCGTCGTCGTCATCGTCGGAACCAGCATCACCAGCAGCAGACACCACGTCGTGAAGACGACCATCTTCAACGTCGTTGGGGACCTTGTCTCGTTGGAATTCATATATTTTCTCCGGCTGAGCTCCGAGGCACTGACAAATTCTTGTTCGTCTATGTCTCCCTTCGCGGCGCTCGGTGCGAGCCTTGAGCATCCACTTGAGGCCGTCATCGACGCGTCGATGCAGTTACCCCGTCATTCCTCGTAAAAGCTGGCCTTGAAGGATAAATGCTTAGGGAATCGTCACTGCTGTGGAGCTTTCTTCCAAACTTCGTCACGAAGCCTGCAGGAGGGCGTGCATTGGCGCATTGGCGCGTTGGCGAGTTGACGCGTGGCGTGGTCACGGGACTCGGCTCCGGGTGACCAATATGATTCTAATTTACCGAGGTGCGAAGCCTAAGGGCCTGTTTACGTCCAGTGCCAGTAGCGAATTTTAATACAAAACAAATTCTGGTAGCGAGCGTGACGGAGTAACATGAATTTCAGATACTGATCTGACCCTGTCTGAACCCTGTGCAGGCGATCAGCGCGCACCACTGATTCAATGTGATTGCAAAAATCGCGCTCATTGCCCGCCAGCGCTTCTATCTCCCCTGCTGGCGCTGACTTTTTACACCCATGCTTACAGTTTGCAGCCAACTCATTTGCCTACATATACATTACACGTGCTATTCTCTCCATACTGTCAGTAAACCACACAACAACAGTGGGTGAATGACATGGAAGTGTGTGTGTGAAAAATGGAAATAAGCGCCAGCGGACGACGAAAAGGGGGGTAGAAGCACGGCCGGGCAACAAGCGGCACATGCAGATCAGGGTTCAGACAGGGTCAGATCAGTATCTGAAATTCATGTTACTCCGTCACGCTCGCTACGAGAATTTGTTTTGTATTAAAATTCGCTACTGGCACTGGACGTAAACAGGCCCTAACGTTACGGAAACAGCTGTAACATGAATTTCAGATACTGATCTGACCAGGACCCACGGCACTCAGGTTAGAGGTCACATCATAGTTCCGACATGGAAAAGGCAAATTTCGCCAGACGTTACAGCGGTTTGCAGATCGTTAGGGAATTCGATTTTCGGGTGCACAGCCTAACCAGCTGGCTCAGGCGCTTGTATCTAGATTAGGGAGAACATTCCATGGAATAGCACGTGACTATAACACTGGCAG
>Ga0307508_10004006_pt1 | contig 14597 bp, 13 predicted proteins | sample 9_EM_MG_FD_203089 | JGI IMG/M metagenome (GOLD analysis project Ga0307508, IMG submission 203089) | Populus trichocarpa ectomycorrhiza microbial communities from riparian zone in the Pacific Northwest, United States - 9_EM | ecosystem: Host-associated > Plants > Roots > Unclassified | place... | reverse complement strand
TACCCGGTGAGGAGGCCGACCAGGCTCCCGGGGAGGATGATCTCGAGGTAGTGCGCGCCCTGGGGCGAGCACGGCAATGGCGAGTCGGTTTCGGTTCATGAGCTTCTATAGTACGCGGGGTGCAATTCCTTTATCGACCCTGGCCAGGCCGAACGTCAGATCGCGCGGGCGACCTGCCGGAGGAGGCGCCGGGTCGCGAGCCGATGGCCACCGGTCCCGATGACCGCGGCGCGGTAAAGCCGGCCGAGGACACCGGGAAACGCGGCGTGCGTCTGCGCGCGCAGGCTGTCACCGTCGAGGATGAAGGTCAACTCGTAGCTCGCGAAGCGGTGGCGTCCACGCAGGGCGAGCCGCCGGCTGGGCTCGGCCTCGACCACCCGGAAGCCCGGCACCGCTTCGCCGGGCCGACCGGTGAACTCGGCCGTGCCCTGGGCGGGATCGCAGCCCAGGATCCGCGCGATCGGGGCGCCGCGGCCCATTCCGCGGCAGAGGACCCTGAGCAGCGCCGTCCACACCGCCTCGGCGGGCGCATCGATCGGCTGACTGTGCTCATCGATATAGGGCAGCGGCTCCATGAGAGGGTCATTCCACACCCGGCGACTCCACGCCAGCCCGAGTGGACTCGCCTCTTCAGTGGTGCGTGAACATCATGATCACCCCGCGACCCACGAGGTAGGCGCCGCGGCGAGGACCTCGAGACCCCACCCTCGCGCTGCCGGGTCGCCTTCGCGGATGGGCGCGAGCGCCGAGTGGCGCGTCGGCGGAAATCCCCGGACGATGCCGTCGTCGGCGCCTGCGACCATCACCCATCATCTTGCTGCTACTTCACGGCGAAGACGTCGTATCTCACATGGCTCCCCGCGCCGCCCTTCACCGACGCGACCTTGCCGATCGCCTGGACGTGGTTCAGCCAGCCGTAGCGCTCGGCCGACGTCTGAAACACCGGCGTCGTCACGAAGTACACGTCCGCGGACGTCAGCGTCGCGCCGCCCGACATGCGCTCGAAGTTCGCCTGCGTCATGCTGATGACCCCGCCGTAGCTCACGTAGATCAGCGCGCCGTCGTCGGTACGGAGGGTCATCCGGGCGTCGACGCGGAGGCTCCCGCTCGCGGTCGCGCGCAGCCAGTCGCCCGTCGGCGCGAGGATCGTGCCGACGATCTTCGGCCCCTTCGCCCAGCCCTCGCTCGAGTGGTAGATGGTGAGCGTGCTGTCCACCCGCTGCGGCGGGCCCGCGCCGGGCGAGTGCAGCGTCATGAGGTACTCCGTCTGGATCTCGGTCGACTGGGTCATCCGCGCACACACACGGCCTCGACGTTGTTGCCGTCGGGGTCAAAGAGGAACGCGGCGTAATAGGTCGGGCTGTAGTCCGCCCGGAGCCCGGGACGGCCGTTGTCACGACCGCCGGCCTCGACGCCGGCCCGGTGGAATCGATCGACCGCGGGACGATTGGCAGCCTTGAAGGCGACGTGCGTCGCCGACTCGGCCCGGGGCTTGCCGGGGTAAAGCCAGAGCGCCGCCGCGCCCTCCGGCCCGAAGCCCGCGCCCGATTCGTCGCGCGAGCAGAGGACGAACCCGAGCGGGGCGAGCGCGGCCGTGTAAAAACGCACGCTCGCGTCGAGATCTTTCACATTCAATCCAATGTGGTCGTACATGATGACCTCCTTCGGGAGGTCATATAGGGCGCGCGGCGAGCCGATCTTGGAGGATCTTGCGATCGCCCCTGGCGGCCTTGCGAAAGCCTCGCGGCGAGACCCCGGCGGCGCGGTGAAACGTTCGCACGAAGTTCGACAGATCGCCGAAGCCGACGTCGAAGGCGATGTCCGTGATCGAGCGCTCCTCGTCGGACAGGAGGCGCGCCGCGTGGCGGAGCCGCGAACGGACGAGGTACTGGTGCGGGGTCACGCCCACGACCCCCGCGAACAAGCGCAGGAAATGAAACGGGCTGAGCCCGGCCTCGCCCGCCGCGCCCTCGAGATCGATCGGCTCGTGCGCGTGCGCATCGATCCACAGCGCCGCCTCGATGGCGCGCCGCCGATCCCCGGCCCGCGCCTCTCCCGATCGGCGCCGCATGCCCGCCGTCATGTCGACGAAGCGCGCCGCGCAGAGGATCGCGACCTCGTCGAGGCCGACGTCGCTGCGACCCTCGACGGCGGCCTGGGCGAGCTCGCCGAGGACGACGATCTCGGAGAGCGGTGGCAGGCAGCCGGTTCGCCAGAGCTCCGGCCGGCCGCCGATCGCGTCGACCACCGCCGGCGCGAAGAAGAAGGACAGACATTCGTCGCCGTACACATGGTCGTGCGTGCACATGTACTCGTCGCCGGGATGGCCGATGAGGATCGAGCCGGCGACGAGATCGAAGGACTGGCCGCGGGCGCGGTAGCCGAAGCTGCCCTTCCGCACGTACGACACCGAGAAGCCGGGGTGGCGCTCGACGAACGGCGCGTCACCCGGCCCGACGCTGCAGTGGTAATCGACCACGGAGACGGGGCCGCCCCTCGTTATCGTCTTGTGTGCCACTCCGTACGAATGTAGCGGTGAGGCCTCCGCCCGGCAAGCCAGGCGGCGCTATCATGTGCACATGGTGCTCGGCCTGGTCCACGACCTCTTCTTCGGCGCGCGGATCCGCGAGACCGCGCGAGCGCTCAGCGTCCCTTGCGAGATCGTCAAGGACCCGGCGGTCCTGCTCGAACGCGCGGCGGCGGCGCAGCCCAGCGTGGTCATCGTGGACATGAGCCTCAGGAGCGGCGATCCGGCGGCCGCGGTGCGCGCCCTCAAGGCCGATGGGCGCACGAGCACGATCTCGGTCGTCGGCTACCTCTTCGATTCCGACGACGCCGCCATCCGCGCGGCGCGCGCGGCCGGATGTGACAAGGTCCTCTCGCGGGGCGGCTTCACCCAGCGGCTCGCCGAGATCATCGGGAGCAAAGGTTAGCCATGGGCCTCGATCTCGTCGTCACGGGCGGCGCGGCACGGTCGGTCGCTTCCATCGCCGACCTGCTGACGGCCGCTGACATCCCGGTCACGATCGTGATGGTCGACGGAGCTCTCGTCGCCCCCGGAAAGCTCGAGGTCGCCGCCTGGAGAGATCTCCGCCTCCGGACTCCTGAAGGGATGATGACCCTCCTTCGCCGGGGCGACGACCTTCAGATCGTGGTTTTCGGCAATGCCAGCGCGCCTTTGCGTGCACTCCAGGAGCGCGTCGCGGGTGCCCTGGCACTGTAAACCACGTGCACACGGATACCATTTTCCTACAGCGTGGCTGTAGGAAAACGGCGACTCTTTTTGCCTGGGCGGCATCGGACTGGGGTGCGCTACGTCGTCGCGATCGTCGGGTTGCTCGCCATCGTTGGTGGGCTGGTTGGTGTGAAGTACAAGCAGATTTCCTCCATGATCCAGATGGGCAAGGAGATGCAGAAGGCCGGCCCGCCGCCGGAAACGGTGGGCTCGGCGGTCTCACAAGATCAGAAATGGGAGACAACCTTGTCCGCGGTCGGCAGCATCTCGCCGGCCAAGGGCGTCACCATCGGAAACGAGATCGCCGGCATCGTCAGCTCGATCAAGTTCGATTCGGGCGCCATCGTCAAGCCGGGCCAGGTGCTCATCGAGCTCGACACCAGCGTCGAGCGGGCGCAGCTGGCTTCCGCCGTCGCCCGCAAGGAGCTCGCGGTGGTGAACGCGACGCGGTCGCGGCAGCTCATCCAGCACGAGGCGATCGCTCAGTCGCAGGTCGACACCGACGAGTCTGGGCTGAAATCGGCCGCCGCCGACGTGGCGTCGCTGCAGGCGCAGATCGAGCGCAAGACCATCCGCGCGCCGTTCGCCGGCCGCCTCGGCATTCGCCAGGTCAACCTGGGCCAGTACCTGAACCCCGGCACGGCGATCACGGTCTTGCAGGCGGTCGACAACGGCTACGTCGACTTCACCCTGCCGCAGCAGCGCCTGCCCGACGTCGCGGTCGGCATGCCGGTCCGCATCCTCCTCGACGCGGCGACCAAGCCTCTCGAGGGTACGGTCGCCGCCATCGATCCCACCCTCGACTCGACGACCCGGACGATCAAGCTCCGCGCCACCGTCCCCAACACCGACACGCTCCGGCCGGGAATGTTCGTCACGGTCTCGGTCATCCTGCCGCAGTCGGCGAACCGGGTCACCGTCCCGGCGACCGCGGTCGTTCACGCCTCGTTCGGCAATTCGGTCTTCATCATCGAGGACAAGAAGGACCAGAGCGGCGCGGCCGTCAACGGCCCGGATGGAAAACCCTTGAAGGTCGCGCGCCAGCAGTTCGTCCGTCTCGGCGAGTCCCGCGGTGACTTCGTCGCTGTCCTCGACGGGGTGAAGCCCGGTCAAGAGGTCGTCAGCTCCGGCGCCTTCAAGCTGCGCAACGGCGCCGGTGTCGTCGTCAACAACGAGGTCAAGCAGAACCCGCAGCTTGCCCCCAAGGTCGAGAACCACTAGCCATGACCGACATCTTCATCCGCAGGCCCGTCCTGGCCATTGTCGTCAACCTGGTGATCCTCGTCGCCGGCTTGCAGGCCGTCCGCTCGCTCAGCGTTCGCCAGTACCCCAAGCTCGACAGCGCGACCATATCGGTGACCACCGTCTACGTCGGCGCCAACTCCGACCTCGTGCGCGGCTTCATCACCACCCCGCTCGAGCGCGCCATCGCCGCCGCTGACGGCATCGACTACATGGAGTCGACGAGCGTTCAAGGGCTCTCGACCATCAACGTCCGGCTCAAGCTCAACTTCAACGCCGCCAACGCGCTCTCCGACATCAGCGCCCGCGTCAACCAGGTGCGCGCCGATCTTCCGCCCGAGGCGGAGGTCCCGGCCATCTCCCTCCAGCCTTCCGACTCGCAGTTCGCGTCGATGTACCTGTCGTTCGGCTCGAAAATCCTCGAGGAGAACCAGGTCACCGACTACCTCATCCGCATGATCCAGCCGCGGCTCTCCGCGATCGAGGGCGTCCAGAAGGCCGACATCCTCGGCGGACGCACCTTCGCGATCCGCGCCTGGCTCAAGCCCGACCGGATGGCGGCGCTGAACGTGAGCCCGGCGCAGGTCCGCCAGGCGCTCGCGGCGAACAACTTCCTCGCCGCGGTCGGCCAGACCAAGGGCCAGTACGTCCAGGTCAACCTGACCGCCACGACCGATCTCCACACCGTCGACGAGTTCAAGCAGCTCGTCATCCGGCAGGAGAACGGCGCCCTCGTCCGGCTCCAGGACGTCGCCGAGGTCGTCCTCGGCGCCGACACCTACGATCAGGACGTCCGCTTCTCCGGCGAGCGCGCCGTGTTCATGGGCGTGTGGGTCCTGCCGAACGCCAACTCCGTCGACGTCATCAAGCGCGTCAACAAGGAGATGGACTCCATCCAGAAGGAGCTGCCGAGCGGCATGACGGCGGCGATCGCCTTCGACGCGACCAAGTACATCAACAACGCCATCGAGGAGGTGACCAAGACGCTGACCGAGACCGTCTTGATCGTCGTCATCGTCATCTTCTTCTTCCTCGGCTCGCTCCGTTCGGTCTTCGTGCCGGTCGTGGCGATCCCGGTGTCGCTCATCGGTGCCGTCTTCCTCATGTCGGTCTTCGGCTTCACCGTGAACCTGCTCACCCTCCTCGCGATCGTGCTCTCGGTCGGGCTCGTCGTCGACGACGCCATCGTCGTCGTCGAGAACGTCGACCGCAACATCAGGGAGGGCAAGACGCCGGTGCAGGCGGCGATCGTCGGCGCGCGCGAACTCGTCGGGCCGATCATCGCGATGACCATCACGCTCGCCGCGGTCTACGCCCCGATCGGCTTCCAGGGGGGCCTGACGGGCGCGCTCTTCCGCGAGTTCGCCTTCACCCTCGCCGGCGCGGTCTTCATCTCCGGCTTCGTCGCATTGACGCTCTCGCCGATGATGTCGTCGAAGCTTCTCCGGGCGGGGAAGAAGCGCTGGCTGTCGCGCCACATCGACTCCGGCTTCGAGTTCTTCAAGCGCACCTACGAACGCATGCTCGCGGGGACGCTCAACGCGCGCGGGGCCGTCTATGTCGTCTGGGGCGCCCTGATCCCGGTCGCCGCCGCCATGTACATGTTTTCACCGCCGGAGCTCGCCCCCAACGAGGATCAGGGTGTCGTCTTCGGGTTGATCGACGTCCCGCCCAACGCGACCCTCGAGCAGCTCACGCCGTACACCACGCAGATCTCGGACATCTTCAAGAACACGCCGGAGTTCGACCACAGCTTCCAGATCACCGCGCCCACGTTTGGGTTCGGCGGCATCCTCGTCAAGCCGTGGGAGGAGCGCAAGCGCAGCATCTTCCCGATCCAGGCGGAGCTGGCCGGCAAGCTCGGTCGCGTCACGGGGGTCCGCGCGCCGGCCTTCCTGCCCCCGGCGCTGCCGAGCGCAGGCAACTACCCCGTCGAGGTCGTCATCGCCTCGACCGCAAGCCACGAGGAGCTCCTCGGCTTCGCCAACCAGCTCCTTCAGGAGGGGATGAAGAGCGGTCAGTTCGCCTTCGCGGTCACCGACGTCAGGATCGACGAGGCGAAGTCCGAGATCGTCCTCGACCGCGACAAGATCGCGTCGATGGGCTTGACGCTGCAAGGCGTCGGCGCCGATCTGGCGGTGATGCTCGGCGGCAACTTCGTGAATCGCTTCAACATCGACGGCCGCGCCTACAAGGTCATCCCGGAGATCGAGCGCGCCGGCCGGCTCACGCCCGAGCAGCTGAACCAGATCCACGTCACCGGGCCGAACGGGCAGCTCATGCCGCTCTCGGCGGTCGCCACCCTACGCGACGGCATCGAGCCGCGCACGCTGAACCGCTTCCAGCAGCTGAACGCGGTCAAGATCATGGGCGTCGCGACCCAGGGCGTCGACGGCGCCCTCCGCGTCCTCGAGGACGCTGCGGGCCGGATCCTGCCCGCCGGCTACCACATCGACTACACCGGCGAGTCGCGACAGCTCCGCCAGGAAGGCGGAAAGTTCCTGCCGGCCATGATGCTGGCGCTCCTCCTCATCTTCCTCGTCCTCGCGGCGCAGTTCAATTCGTTCCGCGATCCGTTCGTCATCCTCGCCGGCTCGGTCCCGCTGGCGATGTTCGGCGCGCTCATCTTCACCTTCCTCAAGTTCTCCGGCCCGCCAGGGCTGCACTTCGCGCTGACCGAGGGCTGGACGACCACGCTCAACATCTACTCGCAGGTCGGTCTCGTGACGCTGGTGGGCCTCGTCTCCAAGAACGGCATCCTCATCGTCGAGTTCGCCAACGCGCAGCAGGAACGGGGCCTCTCCAAGCTCGAGGCGGTCAAGGTTGCAGCCTCGACCCGGCTCCGGCCGATCCTCATGACCACCGTCGCGACGGTGGCCGGACACTTCCCGCTCACGCTCGTGACCGGTCCCGGCGCCGTCGCTCGTAACTCGATCGGCCTCGTCCTCGTCGGCGGCATGAGCATCGGGACCCTCTTCACCCTCTTCATCGTGCCGGCCGTCTACGTGCTCATCGCCAAGGATCACCGCGGCGAGCACACCCACGCGACCCTCGCCAAGGCCGAGCTCGCACGCAAGTCCGAGACCGAGAGAGAGACCGAGGGCAATGAGGTCGTCCCCGAAGGCGCGGCCGCGATGTCGGGCGAGTTCACCTAGAGCGATTGCCCCGCCTGGCCTCCTCGCGGCGCGCCTTCTCGCCCCGTGCGAGGCGGGTATGATCGGGCAATCGCATGAGCAACGTGAGAGGATTGTATTTCGCGCCAGCCGCCGGTCTCGCGCTCGCGATCGCGCTCGTGGGCCAGAGCGCAGCGAGCGCAGCGCCCGCCGGCCCCGAGGTGGAGCTCTTGCACGCGGCGCCGGGCAAGATCGCCGTGTCGTCGGTGGTCGCGAACGCGGCGATGCATCCGGCCTATCTCGCCGACGGTGATCTCTCGACCGCCTGGAACTCGCGCTCCGGAGATCTCGCCGGCGCCTGGATCGCGTTCCGCGTCCCGGCCGCGGCCCACGTCACCAAGATCCGGCTGACGGCGGGTTTCACGGCGAGCGGCCCCGAGGGCGACACCTTCCTCCTCAATCACCGGGTCCGCCGGGTCCGCGTCGTCCATGGGGGCGCGTCGAGCGTGCACGAGCTCGATGTGTCGAACCGCGGCCTGCAGGACGTCCCGATCGACGCCGGAGGCGGCGACTTTCGCGTCGAGCTCATCGAGCTCGTGCCCGGGAGCCAGAAACGCTGGCGCGAGGCCTGCGTCTCCGAGATCGAGGTCTGGGGCGTCCTGGCGGGAGCCACGCCGGGGACGAGCTCGCCGACGGTCGCCGTCGGCTCCCTCGATGCTCCGCCCATGGTCGATCGCGCGCTCGAGGCCATCCCCTTGGGCGACCACGCCTCGATCGCCGCGTACTGCGCGCAGCGCGCGGCTCGAGAGAAGCCGTCCAGGCTCGCCAACCCTCCCGCTTGCGGAGCGCCGGCCAAGGGCCCGACCCTGGCGCCCCTGCCCGCCGGCTGGACATCGGTGTCGTATTTCCTCACGCCGTGGGGCCAGACCGAACCGGATTGCAACCTCGCCATCGTCTCGGGGGGCCGCGTGCACGTCGTCGAGGACATCGGCACGACCAGCTGCGGCGCCGGGTCCGCGCCGGCGAGCTTCTGCGATCCCACCCGGCAGTTCTTCCGGCTCGACGGCGATCGCGTCGCGATCGTCACCTCGATCCCGGCGCCGGCTCCGGCCGATGCGCTTCGCTTCGAGGTCGGCGAGGAGCTCCGCGTGTGCGGACCGGGCCCCGACAAGGCGATCTCCTGCACCGCTCCGATCTCGGTCGGCCACAAGATGTGCCGCGGGTTCGGCGACGGCCTCCCCGGTGCCGACGGTCTCAGCGTGGAGGTCGAGCGCTGGTCGATCGACGTCCGGCTGACCCACGGCCTCCTCGACCTGCGCGCCGGGGAGGGTGCGCTCGACGCCGAGGCGCGCGCCTCCCTGGGTCGTTACCGCCTGTCGCTCGAATGAACCGACTCGGCGGCGAGCTCGCGCCTGGGGGGCTCGGCGCCGACGACGACCGCGGTGCGGACGAAGGGCAGCGGATCGATGTAGGTGCCGTCCACCGTCACCGCGAAGTGGAGGTGGGTCGGCGAGCTCACGACGCCCGTGCGCCCGAGCGTGGCGATGATCTCGCCGGCGGCGACACGCGCGCCCGGCTCGAGATCGTCGCGGATCTCGTCGAGGTGAAAGTACAGCGACGCGAAGCCACCACCGTGATCGATCTTGATCCAGCGTCCGCCCCGTCCGTTGGGCTCGATGTGGACGCTCTCGACGACGCCGGAGCGCATCGCCAGGACGGCCGTGCCCTCGTCGGCGGCGAGGTCGATGCCGCAATGGCCGGCGCGGCACTCGAGGGGCCGGTCGCCGGGCCGCTCGACGCCGAAGGTTCCGTCGGCGCCGGGGAGGATGCGCTCCGGACCGGCGAGCGGGTGGATCGTCGCGCCGACCGGGAGCGGCGCCCGCAGCGACGGCGATGGCGACGGCAGCGGCCTGACCGCGACGGCCGGCGTGGGCGGAGAGGCGACGATCGGCTTCGGTGTGTCGAAGCTCGCGGCCACCGCCGCCGTCGGTAGCGTCGAGCCGCGGCCGACCCAGGCGTAGAGCGAGGCCGCCGCCGCGACCGCAGCCCCGACCGCGACGACCCGCCAGCGATGGGGACGGTGCGCACGCGGCATCGGCGGCAGGGACGGCGGCGGCGGGCTGGGATCCGGAGCGGGCGCTCTCGGCGAGGGACGGCCCTCGGCGCAGGCCGCGCAGCGGACCTTCACGGCTCCGGCCACGACGATGGCCTGGGTCAGCCACTCGGGGACGACGCGCTCGCAGAAGCCACAGGGGACGCTCCGCGGCGCCTCGGCGATGGCCGTCGACCCGCCGCATTCACGACAGAGGGTGACGACGCGGCCGGCCTGGATCCGCGCCGGGTCGCGCAGCCGATCTACGGGTACCCCGCATCCAGTACATTTCGGGGGCATGACCCTTCATGCTAGTCATTCTCGGCGAGCGCTTGCATCTAAAATCGCCCGCCTACAAGGCTCACATCGTCGGGTACTGTCTGTTATCTTCAGCGCCGTCGTCACACGCGCTCGATGCGCGCAGGTACGTGCTTGTGCCACGGCGTCCCGACGAACGGATCGCAATCCTCGCGCGCGGTGAGCTCGTTCGGCGCGATCCCGGTCACGACGCCGGTCACGACGCCGGTCATGACGCCGGTCATGACGCCGGTCATGACGCCGGTCATGACGTCGGCCGGGCCCGTGGGATAGAGGAGCCCGAGGCCGTTCGGCAGAGAGACGTGGCCGCGCTGCATGGTGTCCGAGACCTCGACGGCGGTGATGCCGGCGCCGCGCCTGGTCGAGACCCGGACCGAGTCCCCCGAGCCGACGCCGAGCGCCGCCGCGTCCTCGGGGCTCATGCGCAGGGCACCGTCGGTGTCTTTCTTTCGCCAGGTCGGGTCGCGGATGATGGTGTTCGCGGTGAAGGAGCGGCGCTCGCCCGCCGACAGGACGAAGGGAAATTCGGGATCGCGGGCGCCCCAATCCTCGTCGAGCTTGCCGAGCTCGACCAGGAGATCAGGGAGCGCGAGGTGGATCTTCCGGTCGGGCGTGGCGATGCGCCGGAGGACCTCCGACCATTCGTCGACGGCGAAGACGACGCCCGAGGGGCTCGTCATGATCGCGTTGAAGAGCGCATCGGCCGCTTCGATGGGCGAGCCACCGAAGCCGGCGCGAGCGAGCGAGGCCGGGCTCTGCATCGCCGCGCGCAGGGCCAGCCCGTAGACCACCGCGCCCTCGCGCAGCTCGTCGGGGAGCTCCATGGTGCGATAGAGGACCACCGGCGCCTGCGCGGCGAGGCGCGGGTCGTTCATGACGCGCGCGAGGATCGCCTGGGTGTAGGCCGCCCGCCCCTTGGCCGCCGCGGCGCGGAGGGGCGCCAGGTCGTCCTCGGTGACGGCGCCGAGCGCGACGGCCAGGCGGGCGTGGATCTCGGCCTCGGGGAGCGGGCCCTCCAGCGGCGGCTCCGGCGGCGGCGGGAAGAGCCGCGGCCGCAGGTGGAAGTAGTTCTCGGGAAATTCGAAGTTGAAGAAGGTCGCTTCGGCTTTTTCGAACTGGGTCGCCGCCGGAAGGACATAGTGCGCGAGGCGCGCGGTCTCGGTCATCGCGACGTCGATGACGACCAGCGTGTCGAGAGCCTGGAGCGCCTCGCGGAAGCGCTTGGAGTCGGCGACCGAGTGCGCCGGGTTGGCCGCCTCGACGAGCATGGCGCGGTAGCGTCTGGGGTGATCCGTCAGGATCTCGTCCGCGATGGCGTTGCAAGGGACCAGACCGCTGATGATCGGCGCGCCGACGACCGGGCTCCGCCGCTCCGAGGCGCCGCCGGCGATGGCGACGAGCGACGTCGGGACGTAGTGCGTCCCGGCCTTCCCGAAGTTCCCGGTGAGCGTGACGAGCAGGCGGTGGAGGTAGCTGACCAGCGTCGAGCCCTTGTTCATCTGCACGCCGAGGTCCTCGAAGCTGGCGAGGGCGCGGGCGTTGCCGAGGACGCGCGCGGTCCGGCGCACCAGCCCCTCGTCGAGACCGGCGCGCTCGCAGAAGCTCGCGATCGGCACGGCGGCGATCGCCGCGAGGACCGGCTCCAGATCGGTCGTGTGGGCGGCGAGGAAGTCGCGATCGAGGAGCCCCTCCCGGGCGAGGATGGCGAGGAGCGCGGCGAGGAGGTAGGCGTCGGTGCCCGGGCGGACCTGGAGGTGGATGTCGGCCAGCTCGGCGGTCTCGGTGCGGCGCGGATCGACGACGATGAGCGTCCGCGCCGGGTCCTTGGCGATCGCCTTCAAGGTGACGCGCGCCTGCGGGATCGAGTGCGAGTGCCAGGGATTCTTGCCGAGGAAGAAGGCGACGTCGCAGTGCTCGAAGTCGGCGCGGATCATCGCGGTGCCGAACATGCGGTGGCTGACCCAGAACTCGCCGGTCTTCTCCTGCGCCAGGGCGCTCGAGCGGTAGCGCGAGCCGAGCGCCCGCCGCGTCGCCGCGCTGTAGGCCCCGGGCAGGTGGTTCCCCTGGCCGCCGCCGCCGTAGTAGAAGATCGTGTCGCCGCCGTGGGTGTCGCGGACCGCGGCCAGGCGCGCCGCGACCTCGCGGATGGCGGTGTCCCAGTCGATGGCCTCGAAGGTCCCGTCGGCGCGCCGGCGGAGCGGCGAGGTCACGCGGTCGCGGCCGTTCTGGTAGTGCTCGAGCCGGTGCGCCTTCTCGCAGGCGTAGCCGCGCGACGCGGGGTGCTTCTTGTCGCCGCGCAGCCGGAGGAAGTGCCGGCCGCCCTCCCCGCCAAGCTCGACCTCGAGACCGCAGTTGCACTCGCAGAGGATGCAGGCCGTGGGCTTCCACTCGCTCGCCGTCATGCGTCCAGGCTGGACAATCTGGTCTCTTTATGCAACAACATTAATGCACGATGAGACGGCGTTTTCGTGAAGACAACTGCGCGGTGGCCCAGGCGCTCGAGGTCCTGGGCGACTGGTGGACGTTGCTCGTCGTCCGCGAGGCCTTCCTCGGCACGCGCCGCTTCGCCGACTTCGAGGCGAACCTCGCGATCTCGAAGAACATCCTCACCCAGCGCCTGTCGCACCTCGTCGACCGCGGCGTCCTCGAGCGCGTCGACGCCGGCCGCCTCGGCACCCGCTACGAGTACGTTCTGACCCCCATGGGCAAGGATCTCACGACGATCATGACGGCGCTCCGCCAGTGGGGCGATCGCTGGATCTACGGCGAGGGCAAGGAGCCGATCGTGGTCAAGGATCGGCGGACCGGGCGGCCGATCCCCAGGTTGCGCCTCCTTGGTGAGGACGGCCAGCCGCTCCGCGCGCGCGACCTCGACGTCGAGCCCGGCCCGGGCGCCTCGCCCGCGACGGTCGAGCGCTACCGGCGGCGGCGCGACCTCGACGCCGCGGGCTGAGCGCGATTTCGTGGACAACCCGGCTCCTCCGCGTACGCTTTCTGGAACCCTTGCGTACTGAGTGGAGGAACCCGTACATGACCTCAATCAGTAGACTCGCGCTCGCCGGCGTTCTCGTCGTGCTTTTCGGAATGGGCCGCGCCAGCGCGGCCGACGAGCCCTTCGGCAAGTTGGGCGTGGATCAGGTGGCCGGCAAGCTCGGCAAGCCGGGCGTCTTCGTTTATGACAATAACTCCCAGGAGACCTACGCGGCCGGGCACGTCCCGACCGCCAGGTGGCTCGATTACGATTCAGTCAAGGCGTCCGATTTACCCAAGGACAAGGGCGCGACGCTCATCTTCTATTGCGAAAACGAGCATTGACACGCCTGCCACACGGCCGCCGGTTCGGCGGTCAAGATCGGTTACACCAGCGTCTTCATCATGCCGTCCGGGATCGAGGGCTGGAAGAAGGCCGGCAAGCCCTTGGAGAAGTAATCAGCGCGTCCGGCGTCTCCCCGCCAGGTACAGACCGACCCCGATGAGCTGCGTGATCGCCAGGACCGCGATGATCTTCGCGGAGAAGATCTTCCAGCTCGCCACCTCGATGATCGGAAAGACCGACAGCACGCAATAGAGCGCCGACACCGCGAACCCCGAGGCGGCAGCGAGGCGCAGCCAGAGCGGCGGCCGCTTCGAGAGGCGGCGCCCCGCGAAGATCGGGATCGCGAAGAGCGACAGGTAGGCGAAGGCGTAGAGGATGCCCGCGGCGTTCTCGAGGAGCTGGAAGGCCTCCTGGACGCCGACGCCGATCTGGCCGGCGAGCGTCAGCGCCAGCGTGATGGCGCCGACGAAGAGGATCGAGTTCGTCGGGGTCGCGAAGCGGGGGTGCAGGCGGGTGAACCAGGCCGGCAGGAGCCCGTCCCAGCCGGCGACCATGGGGAGGCGCGTGTTGCCGGCGAAGATGAGCGTCACCGTGCCGATCTGACGGAGGAGCAGCATGACGATCAGCGCCGGCACGATGAGCCCGGCGAAGCCGAGCCCCTGAAAGCCGATGGTCAGGGTCTGGGGGATCGGGCTCACCAGATCGATCCGATCTCCGGGCACGAGGGCGAGCGTGCTGCTCGTGCCGAGGATGAACATGAGCGCGATGACGGGCGCGGCGATCATGACGGAGCGACCGATGCTGCGCGCCGGGCTCCGGCATTCACCGGCGAGGATCGCGACATACTCGAAGCCGCTGAGCGCGCCCAGGGCCAGCTTGCCAAAGAGGTTGAGGCTCATGGGCGTGAGCTCCGGGACCGAGGCCGCCAGCGGGTGATAGGTGCCGAGGACGCCGCGGCGGAGGGCGATGAACGGCACGATGATGAGCGCCGCGAACGCCAGGACGTGGGCAGTCCCGCCGATGTTCGAGAGCCACTTGCTGACGCGCAGCCCGAGCACCGAGACGAGGGTCACTCCGATGACGCAGGCGGTGCTGAGGACCGGCGTGTACCAGCCGCTGCCCGTGATCGCCGCGCCGCCCGGTCCGATGAGGTACGAGACGTTCGTGGCGACACCGACCGCGAAGGTCCCCATGACGAGGATGGTGTAGGCCCAGAGGTTCCACGCGGTGATGAAGCCGACGAAGGCGCCGAGCCCCTCGCGCGCCCACTGGTAGAGGCCG
>Ga0307508_10004005_pt1 | contig 14597 bp, 18 predicted proteins | sample 9_EM_MG_FD_203089 | JGI IMG/M metagenome (GOLD analysis project Ga0307508, IMG submission 203089) | Populus trichocarpa ectomycorrhiza microbial communities from riparian zone in the Pacific Northwest, United States - 9_EM | ecosystem: Host-associated > Plants > Roots > Unclassified | place... | reverse complement strand
GATGATCTCCCGGCGCGACCCCGACGCCAGTCGTCGCAGGCACACGCTCGCTTGCGACACCATCCGCTCCAGCAGATAGGCCCCCTTTTTTCCAGCCGCTCGTCTCCGAACGTCCCCAAATTACTGCAGCACGTCACAACGGTCTCCTACCACCGTCGCTCAGTGAATCAGCTTACTGGCCCCCGCGCCACCCGCTTCGCACTTGTGTGCATCCCCTAGTCTCCCAGCGGGAGAGGGAAGGGGCCCGTGCGAAGCACGGGAAGGGTGAGGGTGACCAGCATGAGCGCCTCGCACTCAACCTCACCCCGCGCTGCTACGCAGCTTGCCCCTCTCCTAAAAGGAGAGGGGAAGAATGGCGCCGGCAATATGTGTGAATCTGGTAAGCTTGCGGCGGGTCGTGCCCCTGGTGGTGTAGCTCGCTGGTAGCGGAGCTGACCGGACGCGCGCTCACCAATAGCCCGGTCGCGCGATTCAACCGCATCTCTGGATCGGCCATAAGATAGGCACGGGACGTCTCAAAAGCCCGGGCTGCTCTTCTTATGGTCTGGCTCTCTGAATGCTGCGCGTGGCGCTACGGACGGCGCCTGCGCGGTACATTTCCCTGTTAATTTCCCTGTTATTCCCTGTTCCGGGCTGAGCAGGTCGATGAAGATTTTCATAAACTATTGTAAAAATTACAAAGTTTAGAAATCCAAACTGGAAACGGCATCAAGAAAAGAATTAAATTCCCTGTTCCGGCTCGATAACAGGGAATTGCCTCGCTTCGACAAAGCGTGCGCGGGCTGGCAGTCAGCGTTGGCTCGCGTTGCCAAACACTATCGACGAGCGGCTAGGATTTAAGGCTCGCTGCGATGGACGGGCTCGCCCTTGCTCCTCTTCTCATTTCCCCGGTGTTCCCTCGGTGGGGGAGATGAGTGGGATCGGGCCAGCCATCCCGCCCGAAAAGCAATCAGCCCCTCCCGTGAGGGAGAGGCTGGTCACTGATCGAATTGTCGGCGCCTTACTGGATCAGATGGGCGGTAGCGACGGCTCTCTGGAACAGCGCGGCGAGTGCCGCGGTAATGTCGCTGTCGGTCGTCACCTGATAATAAAGGCCAGGCGACGCGCAGCTGATCAACGCCGGGCTGATATTGTCGGTTGGCGAGAGATACGGCGTCTTCACATTGCTGATCGACCAGGAGTCGGATGCCGATTCCGGCAGATATTCCGTATGAAGAACCGCGATCCGGATGCCGCGCGCCTTGATCGTGTCGCATTGCGACGTGGGGATCGGCCCCATAAAGCGGCTGCCGCCGCTGAGCTCGTCGCGCATGCCGTCCGAAACGATGAACAGCAACGCCATGGGCGTGTCGCCGGTGACATTGGTGCCCTGGCCGGGCGCCGTCGGCATCGAGCCGAGCGCGCCCGTGAAAGCCGCGGTGAAATTGGTGCCGGTATCATTGTCGCCGGTGCCGCAGACGCGTTGGTTGTTGACGCAATAGGTCAGGATCTGGGCATCAGTCACGTGCGTCTTCACCGTGGAAAGGCTTGCGTCTACCACCGCGCTCGTGGTCGGCCAGACTTTCTGATAGCGATAGTCGAACTGATAAAGCCCCATGCGATAGTGCGCGCCATTGCTGGCGGCGGTCGTGGTGGCGACATCCGTCAGATTCTGCACGGCCTCGGTCACGAGGTCGGTACGCAGGCTCAGGCTGTTGTTCCTGGCGACCTGATAATAATCGACGCAGCTCGTGTGATTGCTGCCGCTGCACTTGAGCTCGGCATTGGAGCTGGAATAGGTGACATTGGTTTGGTGGCAGGCGAAGGCGCAGCCACCGGTTGCGGTGGTCATCGTGGTGAGGCCGGTCGATGTCGCTGGCAGCAGCATCGAGGGCGAGGTGTCGAGCATCACATAGAAATCGATGTTCGGCGCTTGCGAGGACGTAGCAGTGGAAGAGCCGCCGATCGCGATCGAGCTCATGCCGAGAACGGCGCTGAACGCGTTGGTTGAGTTCGCCGTATAGGTCACGACCGCGGTCCGCGTGTTGCTCGCGCCGACGGTGCCGGTGATGGTCACGACGCGATTGGACGCACTGTAGATCAGCCCTGGCTGATTGGTGGTCTGGGAGTCGAAGAAATTCTCTGCAGCTGCCTTGGCGGTGGTGTTGGTCTGCAGCATCATCTGCTTGCTCACCGCCAGGAGCGCGGCGGCGTCGGCCGCGGCGTTCAGCTTGGTCTGCAGGCGGGCCGCACGCGCATAATCGACCGACATGCCCGTCGCGAGCGTCAACGGGATGATCGAGAAGCCCAGGATCATCAGGACATTGCCGCGCCGGTCATCCCGGAGCCGGCGCCAAAAGGCGCTTATGGCGGGGAAGAGCGATTTCAATTGCATGTGCGGCAATCCACCTTGACGGAGGCGCGAGGCCCCATGATGATCTGGTCCTTAAACGGGATCGTGCCGAGCATTCCGTATGCGGCAAGCGGCGTGTAGGTGTAGTCGATCGATGCCACGATCACAAAGGTATTGGGCGTCCTGATCGAGGCTGGCAGCGTGAACGCCGTATTCGAGGTCAGTTTGGTGACATTCTTGCCAAAACTCCAGTCGACGAGCGCATTGCCACTGGCATCTATCTTGATCTGCGAAACCAAGACCTTGGCGGCGCTGACCTTGTACGGATACAGGACCTGGGTGCTGGCATCCAGGATCGTGTTAACGTCATCATCGCTGACTGAAGTATATTGCGAGGTGAGATCGGCGACGGTGCGGGTCGTGACCGCCACCTTGCGATAGGCGGAAATCGCGTCGCTCAACTGGTAGCCGCCGAGATAGAGCAGCACCAGGAACGGCAGGGACATCGCGAACTCGGCCGCAGCCACGCCGCTCCGATCTGACAAGAGGCGGTGCATCATGATACGTAGGGCTCCACTCTGAAGACCGAGGTGGAAATCAGAAGCCGCTTCCCGCTCGACATGGTCGAGAGGTCGAAACCAAGCGGTCCCTTTTGCACGTCCCAGACATACATGACCTTGGCGACGTTGATCGTGCCGCCGATGCCCGGCGTATATCGCCAGGTGTTGTTCACATTCCCGCTGCCGTCATAGGTGAGCGTTGGAGGGGAGGTGGAGACGTTTGCGAAGCTCGTTGCCTGCTGCACGTCGACCATGACGTTGGCGCACTTCATGAAAGTCGGAAGCTTGGTGCACACCAGCGCCTTGAACTGAGCCTGGGTCATATTGGCCCGCTGGGCCTCGCCGGTCATCAACTGGCGCACCGACTTTTCGGAGACCGATTCGAGATTCTGCTGTGCGAAGAAGGTCAGGCTGGTCTGCAGGATGGCTACCATCAACGCCGCAAAGGGCGTAATGACCATGGCGAACTCGACGATCGTAGCACCGCGAACATCCCTGCCGATCGCACGGATGTTTTTGGGAGCGCGTCGCGCTAGCTTGCTCATCAAGGCTTTTCGAGTGATCACGATATGTTGCGACTGCCCCCCATGCCACACGGCTGTTTCGCACGTCAGTTGTTAAGAAATGTTTATGTTTTGACCTTTCGAAAGTATGGATGACGTGGCCGAGCAGGGCGAAAATCCGGAGCGGGACCTTGCCTTTTCCTATGCCCGCGCCGGTTCCCGGGGTGCGCTGGTGGCGTTGTTCGCGCTTGATGCGGCGCTCGCCAATATCCTGCGGACCACCCGCGAGCCGATTGTCGGGCAGATGCGGCTGACCTGGTGGCATGAGGCGCTGACCCGGCTCGACAGCGGGTCGCCGCCGGCCGAGCCGATCCTTCAGGCGCTGGCCCGCGATGTCGTCCCGCACGGCGTTTCGGGCGCGCGGCTCGCGGGAATGATCGACGGCTGGGAGGAACTCCTCGATGCCGAGACCCTGGATGATGCCGCGCTCGGCCGCCACGCCAACGCGCGGGGTGGCGCCCTGTTCGCCATGGCGGGCGAGATACTCGGCGCGCGCGATACGGATCCGGTCGTGCCGGCCGGCCGGGGCTGGGCGCTCGCGGATCTCGGGCGACATCTGAGTGACCGGTCGGTCGCCGAGCGGGCGCTCGGCCTCGCGGTCTCGCCCTTGGCTGAGGCGAGGCGCGTGCGCTGGAGCCGGGCCGCCCGGCCGCTCGGCGCGCTTGCGCAGATCGCCCGAATGAATCTCGCTGTCCCGCTCGGCCAGCCCTTGCCGATCGGCGCCCCCAGCCGCGTCGGGCGACTGCTGTTGCATCGACTCTGGGGACGATAGATTTTGTAGCGCGGGCAAATGGCGTTAGCGTCTCTCCATCGACACTGAAGGGGACGCGGAATGTGGCGTTATATCGCGGGCGGGGTTTCGGCTTTGCTGTTGGTCACGGCGGGAATCATCATCTTCAAGGGCCATGCGAGCGCGCCGCCGCCGCTCGCGGCGCCACCGGCCGCAGGTGCGCCGGCGCAGGCGGCAGCCTTGCCTGACGCCGTGCCGGAAGCCAGCGACCGTACCCGCGAGCAGAAGCGCTTCGACCGATACGACAAGGATCGCAACGGCAATGTGACGCGCGAGGAGTTCCTCGCCCAGCGCCGCAAGGCCTATGCGAAGCTCGACGTGAATCATGACGGCGTGCTCTCGTTCGACGAATGGGCGGTGAAGGCTGAGACCAAGTTCGCCGATGCCGACAAGGACAAATCGGGCGCGATGACCACAGCCGAATTCGCGACCACCGCGGTCAAGCGCAAGGTACGGATCGGCTGCCCGCCGGCCGCCCCCGCGTCGCATGAGGATGACAGTTAGGCGATAATCATTTTCCTGAACGGGCGGAAGTCGCTAATATCAGCGAGAGACTTGGCGGAATATCGTAAATAAACGACATATCGGTCTTCATTGGAATTTCCGGCTCATCGTAAATTAGAGCCATATCTGAGCGATGTTACAAATATTCCTATTTAACAAGTGTTTGGTATGTTCGGTCTGATTTGACCACGTCCGATGCTGTTCTTATGGCTATGGCGAAGGCCCGTCACCTGAATGTGACGGCAAAACCTCAGGTCGCATCTTGTTGGTAGAACCGGTCGCTTTCAGCGGCTGGCGCCGGACCATCGCGCGCGAAGCCATCGGCCTTGCGTGGCCATTCATGAAAGGTACGACATCATGGACCTGAAGCCCGATTTCTCCTTCCGGCCATTGCCGGAAATCCTCAATCCAGTGCATCTGCCTTTTCCGACTATCCTCAACCCGCTCGGCCCCCTTGCGTCGCTGCCGGGGACCTGGACCGGCTCGGGCTTCAATACGATCTGGCGCCCGTTCCATCAGCCGGGGCAGGATCGCTTCCTCGAACTGAACCTGACTCAGGAAACGCTCGAGTTCACCGCCATCAGCGGCCCAATTCCCAATCGCGGGTTCCTTCAGGCCGATATCAACATGTTCGGCCTCACCTATTTGCAACAGATCAAGGACAAGAATGTCGGCGCCGGCCTGCATATCGAGCCCGGTATCTGGGCGGTGGTGCCCAAAACGACGAATCCGGCCGAGGATCCGACTGTCGTACGCATGGGCTCGATCCCCCACGGCACAGTGATCCTGGCGCAGGGCAAATCGTCAACCAAGGCCGGCCCGCCGGTGATCCCCGTCACCAACATCAAGCCCTTCCCGATCGGCAATCCGGGTGCGCCGTTCAACTTCCCCGAGGCCAATCTCAGCCTGCCGACCCAGTTCCGCTCACCGCCGGCGGATATCGTCGGGATCACGCAGGCGATGGTCAACAACCCCAATTCGGTGCTGACGGCCGCGATCGCTGGTCAAACGATCCTGAGCACCACGAAACTGGACGTGACGACCCACGCCGTCGCGCCATTGACCGGCGGCGGCACCGCCAACACCGCTTTCCTGAAAGGGGGCGCCGGAGGGCCCAATGCCAATTCGACCACGGTTTTCTCCACCTTCTGGATCGAGACGGTGAAGGGCACGCCCAATTTTCTGCAGCTGCAATATAGCCAAACCGTGATGCTCGATTTCAATGGCCTGTCCTGGCCGCACATCACGGTCGGCACACTACGCAAAAAGGCGGCGATCACGGTTCCGATCCAGTGGATCGATCCACATATTCCGCTCAACATCCTGCAAAAGGCACAGGACGCCTTGATCAAACTCGATTGACAGACGTGTCGCCCCTTGCCCGCGTTCCTGAGGGCAAGGGGTCGGCCGTCAGGCCGCCATCCACCCCTCGAGCGCGGCGCGGGCGCGGTCAGTGTACATCTTCTTCCGGTCCGCCTTTTTGGTGCGGCCCTCGATCGGGGGCATCAGGCCGAAATTGACGTTCATCGGCTGATAGGTCGCGGCCACCGCCGCGCCGGTGATGTGATGGAGCAGGGCGCCAAGGGCCGTTTCGACCGGCGGCGGGGTGAGCGTGTTGCCTGACAGCTCAGCGGCCGCAAACCGGCCGGCAAGCAAACCGATAGCGGCGCTTTCGACATAGCCCTCGCAGCCGGTGATCTGCCCGGCGAAGCGGATATTAGGCCGGCTCTTCAACCTGAGTGTCGTATCGAGCAATTCGGGCGAGCGGATGAAAGTGTTGCGGTGCAGGCCGCCCAGCCGAGCAAACTCGGCATTCTCGAGCCCCGGGATGGTGCGGAACAGCCTGACCTGCTCGGCATGTTTCAGTTTGGTCTGGAAGCCGACGATGTTCCACAGCGTGCCCTGGGCATTGTCCTGGCGGAGTTGCACCACCGCATGCGGCCAACGCCCGGTGCGCGGATCGTCGAGCCCGACCGGCTTCATCGGCCCGAAGCGCAGCGTGTCGAGCCCGCGCTCAGCCGCGACCTCGATCGGCATGCACCCCTCGAAATAGGGCGTGTCCTTCTCCCACTCCTTGAACTCGGTCTTCTCGCCCGCGATCAGCCCGGCGTGGAAGGCGAGATACTGCTCCTTGTCGAGCGCACAGTTGATGTAATCCTTGCCCTCTCCCTTGTTCCAGCGCGACTGGAACCAGGCGGTCTCCATATCGATCGACTCGAAATGGACGATCGGCGCGATCGCATCGAAAAAGGCGAGCGCCTCCGCGCCGGTCGCGGCGCCGATGCTCGAGGCGAGCCCGGCGGCGGTGAGCGGCCCCGTGGCGATAATCGCGAGGCCCTCGTCCGGCAGAGCGTCCACCCGTTCGCGAACGACCGTGATGTTGGGATGAGCCGTCAGCGCCGCTGTAACCCCGGCGGAAAATCCGTCCCGATCGACCGCGAGCGCCGATCCAGCCGGCACCTTGTGGATATCGCCTTCCCGCAGGATCAGTGAGCCGAGCGCGCGCATCTCGGCGTGGAGCAGCCCGACCGCGTTGCTGGTCGCATCATCCGAGCGGAAGCTGTTCGAGCATACGAGTTCGGCGAGGCCATCAGTCTGGTGTGCCGGCGTCATCTCGCCCGAGCCGCGCATTTCGGAAAGCTTCACGCGGAAGCCAGCCTCGGCAAGCTGCCATGCGGCTTCGGATCCGGCGAGGCCGCCGCCAATGATATGGATGTCATGAGTCATGGCGGGCAGATAGCGGGCGCGGGCGGTTTGGGCAAAGGCCAGCCTGTTCACCAGCCTTGTTTTTCTCCCATGACACGCGCCGACGGCAGATTAGCGCGGAGCACCCGCCGGTAATCGCAAACGCGAACACCAGGCCGGCATTGCCTTGCGTCATGAAGCCGCTGAGCGCGAAGGGTGTCGAAGCAGCCACCCCGCCGACAAGCGCCCACGCCATCGGGCGGCGCGCCCAGAGGGCGTGATCGCCGATCCGGATCATCGTCGCGCTGCCGATCAGATTGGCGGGCAGCGCAATGAGCGCGCCGACGACGATCGCGTACGCCACTACGAGAAAGAACGAGGCATCGATGTGGTAGAGGTCCAGTCCGCGCGACCATTTAGCCAGCACGCCAGGAAACATCACGCAGGCGACGAAGAGCGGCCCAGCCAGCACCGAGGCCACGCCTACACTGGCGAGCCGGATGCGGCTGCGCCACACCATTGGCCAGAGCGCGGTCGAAGCCAGGACCAAAACACCGTAGAATAGCGGCACCGCGGTTTCCGCACTCATGCCTGGCGCTCCTTTCGGAGCCCGCGTCGGCAGATCAGCGCGCAGCACGCGCCGGTGAAGACGAACGGAACGAGGTGGGCGGGCGACGTTTCACCCCATGTCCATCCCAATGCTGAAATTGGGACTGCAAAGGCGGCAGCACCGACGAGCGCCCAGACGACCGGAAGCTGGGCGCCGGGGTTGCGGTCACCCAGCCAGGTCATCGCCGCAGTGCCGATCAGGTTCGGCAGAACGGCCATCATGCCGCCGACGACCATCACCACGGCAAGCACGATGGGTACCCCCAAAAGCATCGCCGCGATGCTCGCCCCGCCGAGATCGATGTCGACGGGTATTGCGGCCGCGGGATCGCTGATCAGAAAACTGATCGCCGCACCGAGAACAAAGAGCGGGCCGGCCACCAGCGTCGCCTGCATGGCACCAACGAAGCTGGTCGCTGTGCGCGTCATGGGCCGCTCCTCCCGCATCAGTCTAAGCCCCCAACACTGATGCGCCGGCCGTATTCATGGAGCCAGCCATTCACCTTGCGACCGAAATGCGCGATCGCACCCATGTTGAAGAAGTGCATCGCCCCAAGCACGATCACCGCGAGGCCGACCTTGCCGCTGAGGAAACGGATCGCGCCGGTGATCGTCGTCGGCTCGGCGCCGAGGCTGAGCGTCAGTGTGATAAAGCCGATATTGACGAGGTAGAAGCCGACCACGAGCAGATGGTTGGTCGAGCGCGCCAGCGTCTCGTTCTGGCCAAAGCACTGGATGAGGAACACCACGCCGTTCCCGGACAGCGTTCGCGCGACCCAGACGGTGATCGCCAGGGTGATTGCGAGATAGAGGATATAGACTGTCTCAACCATGTTCGTGTCCTTCGCTATCTGAAATTACTGTAATTTGAGAAATATGTGCACGTGAAAGAGCAGAGTTGTGTGTCGCATCGATCCTCCTTTTCTCAGCCCTGGTCGGTCTTCGCCCTGGCGCCCGGAATGAAGCGGGCGACCTTGCTGCCGAGCTTCATCAGCGTGACCAGGGTCGGCTTGGGCAGGGTGCGGACCTGATCATACCAGCCGCCGAGCGTTGCGATGAATTCATGCATCCGCGTCACCCGCTCGCGGACATGTGCCGGGGCGGCCTTGTCGTTCTTCATCCGCTCCGAAAGCTCGGCGAGAAGTGCGAGGGTCGGGTCGATCTCGCGGCGCTTGCGCTCGGCGGTGATGCGCATCAGCATCTCCCACAGATCGGTTTCTGCCACGAAATGGTCGCGCCGGTCGCCCTCGACATGGACGCGGCGGACGATGCCATAGCCCTGCAATTCCTTGAGCGCGGTCGAGACGTTCGAGCGGGCGAGGCCAAGCGCCTCGACGATCGCCTCGGCATCGATCGGCCGATCGGAGAGATAGAGCAGCGCATGGACCTGCGCGACCGAGCGGTTGACGCCCCATTGCGTGCCCATCTCGCCCCAATGGAGGATGAAGGCCTTGACGTCGGGATGGTCGGTCAGAGTCATATGTTTCTCTTTTCTGTAAAAACAGAAATACGAGATATGGCCGGCTGCGTCAATGGGGCGGTTCGTGCGTTGTAGTGCGACAAATATCGGCAGAGGAGTGGAACATGCTCGATCATATCGGTCTGGCGGTGACGGATCTCGCCAGGTCCCGCGCTTTTTACGAGGCCGCGCTGGCGCCGCTTGGCATCACCGTCCTGCAAGTGATCGACGGGACCGAGACCGAAAGCGGCGGCACCGCGGTGATGATGGGCGACAGCGAGCCCTTCTTCGTGTTCGCCGACAATGAACAGCCGGGCGAGGGCACGCATGTCGCGTTCCGGGCGGATTCGCGGGCGCAGGTCGATCGCTTTTACGAGGCCGCGATGGCGGCGGGCGGCAAGGACAATGGTGCGCCTGGCATCAGGGCGCGCTATCACCCGACCTATTATGCGGCGTTCGTGCATGATCCGGACGGGATCAATGTCGAAGTGGTCTGTCACAAGCCCGGCTGAGGCGGGCGGATTGCGCGATCCTTCGCGGGACGCGATACCGTCACGATGACCCAGACCATATTGCCGCCATTCCCGCATTTCTGGCTCTTCCCCGCGTCGATCGTCGCGGGCGCGACCTATTGGGCGGCAAGTCATCTGGGTGTTTCAGGCCCCCTGTTCATTGTATGGAAGGGCGCGTGCGTGGCGTTGCTGGCGCTCTGCGCCGGCCTCGCCGCGCGCGAGCGCAACGGCTGGTTGATCACCGCGGTGCTCGCGCTGGGTATGCTGGGCGATGTGCTGCTGGAGACCTCCGGCATCGTCATCGGCGCGGCGGCCTTCCTGGCGGGGCATCTGGTTTCGATCCTGCTCTATCTGTCAAACCGGCGGCGTGATGGCGGGGCCGTGGCGATCGCAATCGCGCTGGCGGTTCCCGTCGCCGCCTTCGCCATCACGCATGATGTCGGCGCGACACTTTATGCCGCCGGGCTGGGCGGGATGGCGGGTGCCGCCTGGTATAGTCGCTTTCCTAGGAAGATCGTCGCGACCGGGGCCCTGATGTTCGTCGCGTCCGATTTGTTGATCTTCGCCAATCTCGGGCCGCTAAAGGGCTCGATCCTGCCGAGCCTGACGATATGGCCGCTCTATTTCGTCGGTCAGGCGTTGATCGCCTATGGAGTGGTCCGTACGCTCGAAGCGAGGAAGCGCAATGAAGATCTTCACCATCGGTTATGAAGGCGCGACGATGGCTGATTTCCTCGCCGCGCTGACTGCGGCCGGGGTGGAGCGGGTGATCGACGTCCGCGCGCTGCCCCTGTCGCGGCGGCCGGGCTTTTCGAAATCCACCCTCGCCGCGTCGTTGGCCGAAGTCGGAATCGGCTATGTTCATCTGAAGGCGCTGGGCACGCCCAAGCCGGGGCGAGACGCCGCGAAGAAGGGCGATCGGGAGACTCTCGAGGCCGTCTATGCCGGACAGCTCGAATTGCCGGAGGCCCAGGCCCAGGCGGCGCAGATGCTCGACCTGGCCTCCGAGAAACCGAGCGCGCTGCTCTGCTTCGAACGTGATCCGTGCCTCTGCCATCGGAGCCTGCTATTGAAGGCGGTGGGCCAGGGGAATGTGGTCGATCTGTACGCCTGACTTTATTTGGGGGAAGCGTGAGAAACCCGACGTTGATGATAGTGCTCGCCACAATGCTGGCAGCTTGTGGGCAGACAGGAAGCGCGGAGCAGGCTGGTCCGACTCTTGCTGCAGCGCGCAAAGGCCATGTGACTGTGCTGTCGCAGCGCACTCAGGACGGGCGAGAGGCCCCGCTACCGCCGAAAGGGGTGCTCGACCGAATCCACTATCCCGGACCACTCGGTTCCAATGTGGCCTATCTCACGCCAGCGCCCAAGACACCTGGACGGCACCCGGCGATCATCTGGATATCGGGCGGCGACAGCAACACGATCGATGATTTCTGGCATCCGGCGGATCCCGCCAACGACCAGACGGCGTCGGCCTTCCGCGAGGCCGGCATCGTCACCTTCTATCCCGCGCTGCGCGGCGGCGACGACAATCCTGGGGTGCGCGAGGGTTTCTATGGAGAAATCGACGATATCCTCGCAGCGGCCGACTATCTCGCCAAGCTGGATTATGTCGATCCGGATCGCATCTACCTGGCTGGACACAGCACCGGCGGCACGATGGTGTTGTTGACTGCCGAACTGAGTTCCCGCTTCCGCGATGTCTTCGCGTTCGGGCCGGTCGCGGACGTGCGCAACTATGGTGGCGACTACCTCTTCTCGGATCTCAACAACGATCTCGAGATGAAGCTGCGCTCGCCCGGCTATTGGCTGAGTTCAGTGCGGAGCCCGGTTTTCGTTTTCGAGGGGACCGGGCGCGGCAATATCGATGAGCTGGAGGCAATGCGAAAGACCAATCGCAACCCGAAGATCCAGTTCTTTGCGGTCGAGGGCAGGGACCATTTCAGCATCCTTGCCCCCCTGACGGCGATGGTTGCGAAAAAGATCGTCGCCGATCGGGCCGGAGGCGCAAGCATCAGCTTCGATCAGGCCTCTCTGAACGCGGCCGGGCGCTGACGCTCAGCCCGCAACCGGAAGCTTGATCCTGCCCGCATCGTCATATGCGATCGGCCCATAGGCGATCACCGTTTCAAGCAGCAGCGGTCCGTAGATATGCGGGAACAGCGCCCCGCCGCGCGAGGCTTCCCAGCGGAGCCGGTCGCCCTGCGCCTCGAGATCGACCGCGGCGATATGGAGGTCGGTCTGGCCGGCGAAATGCTTTGCCGCCGTCTCGTCGAGCTGTTCGTCAGTGGAGAGATGGATATAGCCATCGGTGAGATCGATCGGTGCTCCGGCGAAGCTGCCGTCGCGTTCCAGCACCGCCATTTCCGGCCCGGTCAGGATTTTGTATGCGGTTGTCGCTGCCATCTTGCCCCGTCCCGAATGCTATGGGCGTGGCCCATGCCATGCTGGTGGGCGCTGGTTCAAGATGCCGATGATATGGCGACAGATCCGTGCCATCGCCCGGAGCCTATCGGCGCGGGCATCATTCGGCGGCGACAGTCTGAAATTGTTCGTTTCGGGAAAGCGCCTCGGCCCTGCGCTCATATTCCACCGCAAGATCGCGGTGCATGTTCGCCGCACAATGGTTCCTGGCAGCGCGTGCGCGTTGGCGCTCCTCTGCCGCACGGCGTTCGTAATAAGCCCGGTCCGTCGGGTTTCGCATGTTTCCGCCCCAATATTGCTCTGGAGTGACCCGTGACTCCGCCGGTCAAACACAGCGAGGTCCAGTTGGTTCCAATCAATTTGAATGTTTTTGCAAAGCACGCTGCGACGGGCGATCGACCAAAACGACACGTGGTCACCGCATCAGCGTCTCGCGCCGATCAGTGCGTGCCGATATCAGTGATCGAGATCCCGGGCTCGCCCGGCTCGGCACGGTGCTGCACGGTGGCCGCCCATTCAGCCAGCAGCTTGAACGGGAAAGCGATGTCGAACTGAATGCCGGCATGATCTGCATCGCGCCAGCGGACCACGCCAGCGATCGCGGGGAGGCCCGTAACCGCCAGGACCACTGGTTGGCCGATATCGCCGAGATCGGCCGGCTGAATCTTCGCGCCACCCTGGGAGATGTCGCACAAGGTCGCGGCGCGGTAGAAACCGCCGACCCGGACACGCGCCCGCAGCTTGATGCCGAGGCGCGGCGATCGGGCCTGGTAGCTGTTTGACGCGACATCATCACCGGACAGGATTTTTTCCGCGTCCACAGGGGCATCGAAGGTGATGCCTGCCACGCCTTCGCGGCGCCACGATATGGTGCCCGGGGCGACGTGACCCGATTTGAATTCGGCGGTCACCGGGTCACCGACCTTAAGCTCGGAATAGATATGGGCCATGAGCCCGCCGGTGGAAATATCGCGGACGAGGCACAATTCCTCGCCATTCGGCGTGATCAGCTTGGCAACCCGGAGAACGGTGACGTGGCGCGCCTGTGCGCGCCGATCGGACGAGGGGGCGTCGTCCGATAGAGAGACGGCGGTTAATTCGCCCTTTTCAAACTGTTCTACCACATGTTGCCCCTACAACTGGCAACCAGCCTGTCATCTGAATTGTCGGTTGTGCCGATCGCCCCGGAATCAACAGGTTAGTTATAGCACCGCTAATCATCTAAATTGATTACTCAAACGCTAAAAATGGCGGGATTCGGGGGTCCGCGGCGTCAAATAATTCGGTGGGGGCGCACGGCGCGCGGGCGTCGATTGCCCCCGTTTCGCACTATGGGCGGATCGGCCGGACATCGGAGGGAACCGTGTTTCGCGGTTCGCAGGCATGCGCGGCTGCGCCTCGATCGCGGCTGAGATAGACCGCAGCGCCTCTGGCGTAGGGAGGTTTGGAGCCGGGTCGCGCGCCACCCATTGCATTGCTGGTCTACTTCCCAAGCGATCCCAGATGCGTCACGCCCCAATCGCTCAACACGCGTGTGACGCGACCGAAACACTCAGAATCTGCGGCACTGGCACCGGAGATCGAGACCTGAACCGCTGACCAGTCACGCGGGCTCGCGCCGGGCTGGTCGACCGGAAAGTCTCGGCCATCTACTTGCAAGCGGCATGCTCCAGCCGGAATGTGCACCTTCACCACGTCCAGCGCGGGCACCAGCCCGATCCTTTTTACACCGGCCCGGGTGAGGGCTGCCTGTGCCTGAACGATGCACGAATAGGGCGCATCGCGCGTCACTTCCATGCTGATCGTCTGGCCGCGCCACGCGTGGGCGCGTCGCTCCAGCGCGGCATCGTCGAGATCAATTTGCGCAGCCGCAAAGCCACATCCCGACGGGCGGTTGGAGATCGTGACCCACGGCGCGCCGCGGGCACGCACGCCCGGGGCATAGCCAATGATCTCGATTCGCGTGACGCTGTAGGCATAGGGTGACTTTGCGTGCGCCAGCATCAACGCGACCAGGATCAACCCCACCGTCATTCCCTTCCGTTCCGCCGACAGGCAAGCGTCACGCGTTCTGTGATCTGAACGGCTTCCCGCTCCTGCTCTTAAACCTCGCCGCCCTCCGGACCCGCCGCGAGATCCTCGCCGGTATCGCCATC
>Ga0307508_10004001_pt1 | contig 14601 bp, 21 predicted proteins | sample 9_EM_MG_FD_203089 | JGI IMG/M metagenome (GOLD analysis project Ga0307508, IMG submission 203089) | Populus trichocarpa ectomycorrhiza microbial communities from riparian zone in the Pacific Northwest, United States - 9_EM | ecosystem: Host-associated > Plants > Roots > Unclassified | place... | reverse complement strand
ACGCAAATAGCGGAGCTTGACTTCGCCAAGGCGCCGAATTTCGTGATCAACGGATTGAAGCGCGAGGAGTTGATCGCCTCGAACTCGATGATCCTGCATGAAATCTATTTCGACGGGCTCGGCGGGGCCTCGAAGCCAAATGCCGGGCTGGCAGATGCCATTGCGCGCGACTTTGGCAGCATGGATCGCTGGCGCGCCGAGTTCGCGGCCATGGGAAAGGCCGAAGGCGGCGGATCGGGTTGGGTTATTCTTGCGTATTCACCGCGCGACAAACGCCTCGTCAATCAATGGGCGGCCGACCATACCACGACGCTGGCAGGCGGCCGTCCGGTTCTGGTGCTCGATATGTATGAGCACGCCTATCACATGGACTACGGCGCGGCCGCAGCGAAGTACGTCGATATCTATATGGAGGCCATTCGCTGGGACAACGCCACCAAGCTCTATGAGCAATATAGCCGAGAGGCCTAGAAGGGGCGACATCCATGAACGAAGGAAAGCGGCGGACACCGCAAAAGAGCCGATGCCGAGTCATAGGCTCCGATGGGGTGCCGCCGCCGATCGAGTTGCGACGTTCTGATGCTGTCTCAGGAGAGCGATCAATACTGCGTTCGCGCGAAAGTGCCAACATTGTTTTCTGCGGCGACGAGGAGCACGTACGGGCTGGTTTTGCCCTAGCGCTCGCTGTGATGGAGGCTCACCAGAACTTGCTGATCACGAGCCTTGAAGCGGATCCGAAAAGGGACTGATGCAATCTGGCTCCTGAGTATCAGCCGCTGGCGTCTGTGTGTCGGTTGCGGCTTCGGCCGGACCGTCACCGACGCCAGCACGGAACCGATAACAAAGGTGATTGACACCGGAGGCTTACATGCTTGGCCGTGAAGCCCGAGTTCAAGCGACTTTCGGGCGACCTGGATGCTATGACAACGCGCTATGGTTAGGCTTTGTGAGAGCCTGGGGTCGTTCGCAATTGTCCCGAGAGGCGGCAGCCGAATCAATCGAGTTTTCGCTGCGGAAAATTGCGGGTGCGGCTGGCGGAACGCCAATTCTGACGCTCAATATGTACGAGCATTCCTATCACATTGAGTACCGCGCCAAGGCCGCAAAATACGTGGACGTCTTCATGGCGGCGATCAATTGGCCCGCGGTGCAACGCGCCAATGACGAGCTGCAGACATGACACGTCGCCTTCGCTGCGCTGGAACATGGATTATCTGCACGACCATGCTGGCGTACGGACTTGGTGCGCGCGCAGAGGACCAGTTCAAAATGCTGGATGGGAAACAGATCCGGTCGCGAGTGGTCGGCCAGGACATTACCGATGGACCCCACTGGTCGATGTACGTTCGGCGCGACGGGGCTCTCATTGGTGAAGAATCGGGGAGTTCCTGGACTGGCAGCTGGAAAATCCAAGAAGACAAGCTGTGGATCGCGCTGCCGAGCAGCACGTCGGCCGAATGCAATGAGGTCTGGATGTCGGGAACGCTCGTCAGTATGCGCGCGAGCAAGGACCAGGAGACATTCGATGCGATGGTTGTCGCTCATCGACCCAAATAGCGAATTTCATGGCCGAGCAGGACAGGTAAGGAGCGTAATCGGGAGGAGACAATGGGAATCAAATCTACACTACGTCTTTCCATCTTCGCGATGTCTATCATCGCCGCTGCCGGGACACAGGCCGGGGACTCGAGCAGTTTGATCGAATTGCTCATCGGCAGGGCGCACGCGCAAGCAGTTGATTGGCAAAAGATCGACGAAACGCTTGGCCGCAAGCCTGCCGTATCCGGCGACGTGCATCGGTATGGATTTCCCCGGAGCGATCTGACGGTGACGTTGGACGGCGTCACGATCAAGCCGTCCCTGGCACTCGGCGGCTGGATCGCGTTCAAGCCTGCGCACGACGGCGTCATGGCGATGGGCGACCTCGTGCTGCTGGAAACCGAGGTCACACCTGTCTTGTCGAAGCTTGCCGAGGGTGGATTCGAGATCACTGCAGTGCACAATCACCTGCTCCGGGCTAGCCCTGAGACTTTTTACCTGCACGTCTTGGGTCATGGCGATCCGGTTAAGCTGGCCGACGCAATCCACGAGGCCCTCGCGGCCAGCAAGACCCCGCTGACGCTGGCAGCCGCTTCGCCGCCGCCAGCGGTTGATCTCGACACGGCACAGCTTGACCAGATCATCGGAGTCAAAGGAACGAACAATGGCGGCGTCTACGCATTTGCCGTCCCGCGCCGTGATCCAGTCAGCGAAGGCGGGATGGAAATGGCTCCCGTCGGCCCCATGGGTGTCGCGCAGGCAATCAACTTCCAGCCGACGGGCGGCGGCAAGGCGGTCATTACCGGCGACTTCGTACTGACCGGTGACGAGGTCAATCCGGTGATCAGTGCGCTGCTTTCAAACGGCATCGAGGTCACGGCCGTCCATAGTCACATGCTCGACGAGCAGCCACGGCTGTTCTTTCTCCACTTCTGGGCCAATGACGACGCCCTGAAGCTCGCGAAAGGTCTGCGTGCCACGCTCGACAAGACGGCGAGCACGAAGGGTTAGCAACGAATGCGATCGCGCGCGGCAACACGCCAGCGCCCGGGATTAAGTCAGACCGTGAGAGGGAAAAAAGGGAATGCGAAAATTTGCTCTTACTTTGTCGGTCCTGGTCGGGCTCCTGGCCGCGAATCAATCTGCCCAAGCTCAAACGTGCAAGGTGTGCGCGGAGCAGCGTGCTGCGTGCATGAAAAATTACGCGGGTCCAGCCTGCAAGACCGAGTATCAGATGTGTCTGAAATCCTGCAAAAAGTGAGTGCGACAGTGCGAGCGTTTGGATCGAGAGACCTCCGTAAGTGCCTCATCGCGGCACTCGCCTGCGGCATCGGGGGCTTCACTGCCCTCGGTGCCGGCTTTGTCGCCGCGGATGATCTTCACAAATTGTCCGGGGCGCAGATCCGGGCAAGGTTTACCGGCCGGGAGCTGACCGACGAGGTCCACTGGCTCGAGGTCTATGAGCGCGACGGGACCCTCAGAAGTTATTCGATGGGGAGCAAGAAAGTCGGCAAATGGGTCGTTTAAGGAGATGAACTTTGCATCGACATGCCGAAGCCGGACGGCGGCTGTTTCGAGGTGACTTCGTCCGGAACACACGTCGTCATGACGCCAACGGGGCTGGGGTTGCCTTTCGACGGTATTCTGCAGGCCATTTCCGATCCGAAATGAGAGACAAGATGTCATCGCAAATTGTCGAAAAAGTATCCCAAGAGGAAACTGGTTTTTCGAATCCGGTCATTCGTTGGATCGATTATCGGCTTCCCATCTTTACGTTCTTGCACCACGAGCTGCATGCATATCCGACACCCAGAAACTTGAACTATCTCTGGAATTTTGGATCGCTCGCGGGCATTGCCCTCCTGATCATGATCGCGACTGGCATCGTGCTTGCTATGCACTATGTTCCGACGGGCGAGGGGGCATTCAGGTCCGTCGAGCACATCATGCGCGATGTCAACTATGGATGGCTGATCCGATACATCCACACGACGGGCGCATCGATGTTCTTTGCGGTTGTCTATATCCATATCTTTCGCGGTTTTTACTACGGCTCCTACAAGGCGCCACGCGAGCTGCTTTGGTGGCTCGGCGTCGTCATCCTGTTGTTGATGATGGCGACCGCTTTCTTTGGCTACACGTTGCCGTGGGGACAGATGAGCTTCTGGGGTGCCACCGTGATCACGAACCTGTTCTCGGCCATTCCGGTCGTCGGGGACGGCATCGTGACCTGGTTATGGGGCGGGTTCACTATTGGAGATCCGACGCTCAACCGGTTCTATGCGCTGCATTACCTCCTACCATTCGTGATCGTCGGGGTTGTCGGACTGCATCTCGTTGCATTGCACCGGTTCGGCTCGAACAATCCGACTGGCGTCGAAACAAAAGAAAGAGGCGACGCGATTGCCTTTCATCCTTATTACACGGTGAAGGATCTGCTTGGCCTGGTCGTGTTCTGTCTAGTCTTTGGCTGGTTCGTATTTTATGAGCCGAACGGGCTCCTCAATCCCGACAACTACATTCCGGCGAATCCAGGAGTTACGCCGGCGCACATTGTGCCCGAGTGGTCCCTGCTCCCGTACTACGCCATCCTGCGGTCCATCCCGAACAAGCTGCTCGGCGTTGTCGCAATGCTAAGTTCGATCTTGGTGCTGTTCTTGTTGCCCTGGCTCGACACCAGTCCGGTTCGCTCAGGGCGGTTCAGGCCCATGTTCAAGGTGTTGTATTGGTTTCTGGTCGCGGATTGCGTGTTGCTGACCTATGCCGGCGGGCAGCCAGCTGAAGGGCACATGGTTGGTCATAAGCCGGATCGGAGCAGCGTACTATTTCGTCCACTTCTTCGTGGTTCTACCTCTTGTTGGCGTTGTCGAACGCCCGCGCCCGCTCCCAATCAGTATCAGCCAGGCCGTTCTGCCAGCGACCGGACCAGCCGCGGCTTGATTGTTGGGTCGCGTTGTTTGTTGCCGCCAACAACCGATGCCGTTGAAAGGAAGCTCGAAATGACAACGACCACGGCTGCGATCGGTGTCATGTCGCCCGCGGTGCTGTTCCGCTGGAAGGTGAGCGATCCGCTGATCGCGGCAACGGCCGTGATTGGTCTCATCGCCTATCCCTTGCTGCAGCCGGCATGGGTGATGGTGAAATAGCAACGACGACAGGCCAAGAGGGCATCTCGATCGAAATGGAGTTAAGCATCATGAAATTGAACCGTGGCGTCATGACCTTGTTGCCTGCGATGCTGGCCGCCTCGTTCGTATGCACTGCGCCGGCTCAAGCGCAGTCTGCCAACGCCGCGCCGGACAACGCGCTTGTTCGCAACGACCTGCGGGTGGTGTCATTCGGGCGGTGGCCGCGTTGCCGGCAAGGGGCCGCAGCTCATGGATACAAAACGAGATGACGACTTTATTCGTAACCGTATCAAGTATGGCAAATCGGGCGCGATGCCTGCGTTTGATACGACGTTCAGCGACGCGCAGATCGACCAGATCATCAAGTACATCCGGGAATTAAAGCCGGACGAGGGATGAGCGGCGAGGCCCGACCCGTACGCGCAGGGAAACGCAAGGAAAGCAATCCTCCCGCTCATGTTCGTCAATGTTATCCGGCTGACGGGTCAGGCGCGGTCGTGGGCTTTATGATCTATCTGTGGCCGCAGCCTCCCTGGGTCATGGTGAAGTGAGTAGCTTTTAATCACGAATCGGGGGGCATCTCGACTGATATAAGGAGGTACTCATGACCAGACGAAAGATCCTACTGATATCCGCGCGTGGCTTCGTCACCGTGGCGCTAGCATCCTTTGCTGGCCACCGGCCGGCTCTTGCGATTGGCCTGGATGAAGAACAGGCCATCTTGGCGAACACCTTGAGTAACGCAAAGGTAAGCCTGCAACAGGGCTTTATGGCCAGCGAACGGGAAGGCCAGCCGATTTCCGGAAAATTCGAAGTCGACAACGGCAAACTCCAGCTTTCCGTCTATACTGCAAAGGAAAGAAAGTTCTTCGAAGTCATTGTCGATCACATGACCGGAAATGTCGCCAAGGTCGAGCCTATCACCGAAGGCGAAGACCTCACCCACGCCAAGGCGCAAAAGGCCGCTATGGAAAGGGCAAAGGTCAAGCTGGCGGATGCCGCGACCAAAGCGAAGGGACAGGTAGCGGATGTGCTCGTCGTGAGTGCCGTGCCGGAGCTGAAGAACGACCGTCCGGAGGTGGCCGTTGTTCTGCTGCAAGGAAAGCGGTTCTCAACAGCGTCGCAACCGCTTGACTAGCGGACCGGCGCATCCGAGCTGGGGGACATTCGGGGAGAAAGAGAAGATGAGTTGGCGTCGAGGATTTACCGCCTTGGTGTGGGCAGTCGTTGCGACGATCGTCATTGCCGGCGGCGCGGCGGGAGGTGAAGGCGAGGAAGTGCCGACGCTGCAACTGGAAGCGAAAATACCGCTTGGCGATGTCCGAGGCCGGATCGATCACATGGCGATCGATCTGGTCCGGCAACGTCTTTTTATTGCCGCGTTGGGTTATGACAGCCTTGCCGTGGTTGATCTGAAGGCTCAGCGGCTCGATCGTCTCATCGGCGTCCTCCCCGAGCCGCAGGGAGTCGGCTTCGATCCTGCGACGGACACCCTGTATGTGGCAAATGCCGGCGACGGATCGGTGAGGCTTTTCAAGGGAGCTGATCTTTCGCCGGACGGACGCATCGACCTTGGCAGCGATGCTGACAACGTTCGCGTGGACTCGAAGGCCGGGCGCGTCTTTATTGGCCATGGCGATGGAGCGTTGGCCGTCATTGACGCCGATAGCAAAAAGACCATCGCAAGCGTATCCTTGAAAGCGCACCCGGAGAGCTTCCAGCTCGATGCCAATACGGACCGGATCTTTGTGAACGTGCCGAACGCGGGTTCAATCGATGTCGTCGATCGGACGTCTGGAAAGAAAATTGCGTCCTGGCCGACGGCGAATCGGAGCGCGAACTTTGCCATGGCGCTGGACCAGACCCGCCAGCGTGTTCTTGTCGCGTTTCGCCGTCCAGCGGAGATTGGCGTGTTCTCGGCGGCGGACGGCGGTCTGGTGGCGTCCCTCCATAGTTGCAACGATATCGACGATGTCTTCGTGGATTCCAAGCGTGATCGGATTTACATCAGCTGCGGTGAGGGGTTCGTCGACGTGCTCGCCGCGGAGGGTTCCTCCTATCGGTCGATCGGTCGCGTCGCGACCGCCGTCGGTGCGCGGACGGCACTATTCGTACCTGAACTCGATCGATTGCTGCTGGCCGTTCCCGCGAAGTTCACAACCGCCGCCGCGATCTGGGTCTTTCGCCCATCACCCTGAGGTCTCGCCCACGGAGGAGCGGGCATGCCCGGTTACTCACGTCTCATCCGATACGTCGCTGCATCAATGGCCTTGCTCGGCCTTGCGGTGGAGCCCCGGTTGGCCCTGGCGTATCGGCCATTCGATGGTACGGACGCGGCCGTGGCCCCGGCGGGGGAACTGGAAGTCGAATTGCAGCCCGCGGGTGCTCAACACGAACATGGGACGCAGTCCCTGATAGGCCCCTGGACAGTGCTGAACATCGGCCTGAGCGATGAGTGGGAGGCCGTCTTCGAGGGGCGGGGAGAAACGCCACTATCGACCGCAGGCCCGACAGAGTTGACCACGGCAGGCGCGTTCCTCAAGCACGTTGTGGTGCCCGGCAGCCTTCAGGACAAGAGCGGGCCAAGTGTCGCAACGGAATTCGGCGTACTGCTGCCGGACAGCACGGGCGATAGCGGCGTTGGCGCAAGCTGGGCGGGCATCGTTTCGCAGCGCTGGGACTGGGGAGCGATTCACTTCAATGCCGAGACGGCACTAACGCGAGACCATCACGCCGATATGTTTGTCGGCACCATCCTCGAAGGCCCCTCGAAGTGGAAGGTGCGGCCGGTTGCGGAATTTTTTTACGAAAAAGAGTTCGGTCTTGAAGAAACCTTTTCCGGCCTCGTTGGTCTGATCTGGCAGGTCAACGACAAGCTCGCTTTCGACGTCGCGTATCGCCACGCGTTGACTAACAACCATCCGGTCAACGAAGTGCGAGCCGGGCTGACATTCGCAGTTCCGCTTCGCTTTGAAGGTGTTCACAGTAGGTAGTGGCGACCACGATCCTTCGCGGCCTGCGGCGCCGGCCGAACCAAGCCTGAAGGCCCTCTCGTACCGGAAGCTGACGTGGTGCAATCGTAGCGGCGCTTCAATTTCTACGCGGGTCTTTTCAATACCATAGCGAACGGTTTTTCCTTGTTCGCTCGGCTGTGGGTCACAAGGGCTCGCGCACTGGTTTGTGTGTCGTTTCTCACCAGATGAGGCGTTTCGGCTGAAATCAGAACAATTCCGCCCGAGGTGACCTCCCTCGATCCGGCACCTTCAATTTCGACCACCAGATTGCCGTCAATGACAAAGATGATTTCCTGAGCGCCCGGATGCATATGCCAGGACGCGCTGATGCCGGGCGTCATCTCCAACAGATTGACAATAGTCTCCTGTACCGTCCCGCCCTGGTGCTCGAGATCGGCCTTCAGGAGTTGAGTGAGCTGCGGCCCTCCTTGCGACGCCTGCGCGTTGCAAATCCGCGACATGATGGGCAGAGCGATTGCAGCAACGGCTACGTTCAGAAAGTTACGGCGAATGAGCATGGTAATGTCCTCAGCAATTTGAAAAGCGGACCGCTAGCCACAAGCAGGGATTCACCTTTTTCAAACCAGCGAGCTATGGTCAGTGCTGAGCGGGAATGACGGCTGTCGGTGGCAGGATTGGAACAGTTGCAAATTGAGACGGTAGCTCTCCAGTCAGGCTCTTAAGGAAAGAGACGATGTCATCGACTTCGTGTTCGCTGGTCGTCAAGCCGAGTTGCACGCCTGCCATGACTCTGACTGCCTCGGGAAGCGTCGCTATTGAGCCATCGTGAAAGTAGGGTGCAGTCATCGCGACATTTCTCAAGCTTGGCACCCGGAAAAAATAGAGGTCGGCAGGATTATTGGTCACATCGGCTCGGCCTTTATCGACGGTCTGGCTGCCCGTGGCGGTCCAATAATCTTCAACTATCCCGAATTTTTGGTACATGTTCCCGCCGATACCGACGCCGTTAAGGCACGCGGTACATCCGAAATTGATGAAGTCTTCGAGACCACCGCGTGCGCTGGGCGATTGAGCATCCACGTTGCCAGCGAGGTAGGCGTCGAATGGCGCTGGTGTCACCAAGGTTCGCTCGTAGGCGCTGATCGCGTTCGCGACATTCCCGACGTTGAGGGAGGCCGCATCGCCGGGAAATGCTGCCTCAAACAGCGGGGCATAGCCGGCAATGCGCTTCAACCGGTCGAGAGCGGCCCCGATGTCGGGCTGACCGTTGGTGATCGGCGATCCCAGTGCCTTGATGGCCTGGTCCTCGAGACTCTCGCGATCCCCGCGCCAGTGGACGATGATGTTGACACCCGAATTCAGGACGGTCGGCGCGTTGCGCGGATGCGGGCGCTGCTGCACGCCGATCGACTTGGAGAGTCCGTCAGCTCCGTATAGTGCCGGCTGGTGGCATGTCGCGCAGCTCATATTGCCGTCCACCGTGATTCTTGGATCAAAGAACAGCAGTCGCCCGAGAGTAATCCGCTCTTTGGTTTCCGGAATTTCAGAAGCGCTCTCATGCTTCGGAAGCGGCCGAAAACTTTCCTCCGCTTGCTTGAGAAGGCTGGCGTCGTCAGCCGCCACTGATGCGGAGGCCGCAAGAACCGTGACGGTGCCCGCAACGATCGTACGCGCGTACCTCATGACTCCGTCTCCACTGTATCGGCTCGTCGACTTGTTGAGGTCCATCGGGGATAGCCTCTTCGATCCATTTGCGGCTTAAGCGGCGGCGAGGCTCGCTTGGGATATTTAAAGTAGTTTTAAGGGAGGAGCTCGCACCCCATCGAGGGTCGGCGCTGTTGCCGACTGCGGAATAGCTCTTGCGCCCGCCGGTGTGGTCGATCGCAAAAAAACCAGTCGAGAGGGCAGTGCGAAATCAGCGGACCGTGAGCCACTTAAAACTGCCTTAAACTTGGCAGAGCAGAGGCCGGAGACAGGATTGTTCGCCGAGCGCCTGACGCTGTGATATTGATGTTACCGCCGCGTCCGATTTCACGCGGCTAGCAGACGCTGCAAAGGACTGACAGAATTGCGCGTTCTATTGGTCGAAGACGAAGCCCGCATGAGCAAATTAGTCTCGCGCGCTTTGGCACGCGCCGGATTCGTCGTTGACACGTTCGGCACCTGCGCTGATGGGCGCGCCGCGCTCTCACTGATTCCTTACGACGCAGCGATCGTCGACCTTGGCCTTCCTGACGAGGACGGGCTCATGCTTCTCGGCGATGCTCGCTCCAGTGGTCGCGGCATTCCAATTCTGATTCTAACCGCCAGGGATACGGTTGAGGATCGTGTCTGCGGCCTGGATGCGGGAGCGGACGACTACCTCGTGAAGCCGTTTGCTATGAGCGAATTGATCGCGCGGACGAAGGCCTTACTGCGCCGGCCGGACAGTGCCTTCGGAACACTACTCAACGCCGGCAATGTCACCTTCGATACGATCGGTCGCGACGTGCGGATCACAGGCAAAACGATCGCCCCCTCACGACGCGAGATCGCAATCCTCGAGCACCTGATGCGGCGGTTGGGTCGGGTCGTACCAAAGACTGTACTCGAGGAAAAGCTTTACGGCATCGATGATGAATTGGAGTCGAATGCGATTCCAGTCCACGTCCATCACCTGCGACGGAGAACTGCAGGACGCTGACGCGACGGTGCAGATTCATACAGTGCGAGGTGTGGGTTACCTCCTCACCGAATTGAAAGCATGATCCGGGGCTGGCCGAGATCTCTTCAGTTGCGCCTGGCATTTCGCGTGGCCGCACTCTACATCGTTGCCACGGTGATCGTGATCGTGTTTCTGATGTCTCGTGCATACGACACTGCGCGCTCTCTCGGTGATCGGGAACTCGTGGGACGTGCAAACGATATTGCCAGATATGTATCGGTCGGCGCGAATGGGCGACGACCTCGCATCGATCTGCCGCCGAACCTGACCGAGATCTACAATTCGAGGTCAGGTAGCGATATCTTTGCCATTCGCGATTCCGACGACCGGATAATTGCCGCCGCGCCGCAGACGTTTGGCGACCTTGTCGCGACGTGGCCAAGAGCAGCGGCAGAACCTGTTCATTTCAGCGTCGGACTAGGAGCCGAGCGTGGCGATTATGATGGCCTCAGCATCCGCGTGGAGACCATGGCGGGGCCGATGTGAGTCTGGGTAGGACGGTCGATTGCGAATGCGGCGGCGGCATACTCGCTCCTACGGAAATTCATCCACGATACTATCTGGGCGGTCTCGCTGCTCGTTCTGGCCGCACTAGTCATCGGTATTTTGGCTATTCGCAGTGGACTCAAGCCGGTACGCGAAATATCGGAGATGGCGGCGACGATCGCTCCGCATACGATGTCGGTGCGGCTGCCGGATAAGGGGCTTCCCAGCGAGGTAGCACCCCTTGTGAGGGCCGTTAATTGTGCACTTGATCGTGTGGAGCAGGGCTTCAGCGCGCAACGGCAGTTCACGGCAAATGCCGCTCACGAATTAAGGACGCCGTTAGCAATTATCACCGCCGCCCTCGACGAAATGGAAGGCAATGAGGACCTCGCTGAGCTTAAGGCCGATGTGGCGCGAATGAATCGTCTCGTCGAGCAGTTGTTACGCGTCGCCCGGTTGGACGCGGTTGTACTGGACGTCACAGAGACAGTAGATCTCAATGAGATAGCCAAAGGGGTCGTCGCGTCAATGGCTCCATGGGCCTTGACGCGAGGCCGCTCGATTGGGTTCACGAGATCTAACACCCCGGTCCGCGCAAAGAGAAACATACATGCGGTCTCCGATGCGCTCAGAAACCTGATTGAGAACGCGGTTGTTCATTCGCCCTCTGAAACAGAGGTGTTGGTGGGAGTTCAGCCGGATGGAATCGTCAGTGTGGCAGATCGAGGGCCAGGCATCCCTCGCGCCGATCGAGAACGCATATTCGATCGATTTTGGCGCGGCAAGGGTGCACAGATCGAGGGTGTCGGGCTTGGCCTGGCGATTGTCAAGGAGATCATGAAGGCGCATGGAGGAACGGCTTCGGTCGCCGATAATCCTTTGGGCGGCACCATCTTCACCCTGTGCTTTCCCATGACGCGTCGCGGGAGCGGGGTGGCCTAGCGGGGACTTCGCAGCACAAACCTAGGCGCGCCAGCTCCTGCGCTCTCTCCCGATCCGCTTGACCGGGGCCAACAGGAACAGGAGGCGGATGCTGCGCGCGCCGTGCCACGCTAGTGGCGAAGCGCAAGAACAATCTGAGGACGTCTCACTTTTAGCGGCAGGACTTCTTGTACATTTGCTGTTCTGTCTTAAAGTCGGTCCCGCATAACTCTACATGCAGGTGCCCTCTTGGTAGCGGCACGCCTTGCAGGCCTTTGAGCACTGTGCGAGTTCTTGGCTGAGGCCGCGCCACAGCCAGCCTGGCATTTCGGAAGAGGTTGAAACAATAACCTGAAGAGTCACGACGATCGGAGGTCTCGGGCAGGCGATTTGCAATATGTGCTTTGCGATTTGTTAAGGAGTATCTGCCTTTCGGATCGCTCCGCCAACAAGACAGGATTTAGTAATGGACATTCGATATTTGGTGAGTGCGCTGGCAATTTTTGCTCTCGTAGGCTCGGTTCAAGCACGCGCGCAGGATTCACTCATAAGCTACAAATCCTTGGCGCCCGAAACTGCTTTGGACCTTGCACGTGCCGCACTGGCAGATTGCCAGAAACGTGGCTATCAGGTGGCGATAGCTGTTGTCGATCGCTTCGGTGTGGTTCAGGTGGTGCTGCGTGATCGCTACGCCGGGCCTCATACGCCCGCGACCGCCTCGGGCAAGGCCTGGATCGCCGCGACCTTCCGCAACAGTACAAGCAATCTTTTCGCCATTAGTCAGCCCGGAATGATGCAGGCGGGTATTCGAACCCTGCCAGGCGCCGTGATTATCGGAGGAGGACTGGTCGTTGAGTCAGGCGGCTCGCTGGTCGGCGCAATTGGTGTGTCAGGGGCGCCCGGAGGTGATGCCGACGAGGCCTGCGCCAAGGCGGGCATAGAGGCGATTCAAGGCAAACTCGATTTTTGAAATTGATCAGGTATTGGTAGCCCCAGTTCGAATCCGTCAGCAACCGTGCGCTCCGGCACTATCGCGAGTTCTGCTACTGCGGCCAACGATGGTGCAGATTATCGATCACGTAGGCGTGCGCATGCCGGAACGGCTGCCCATCTAGATGAGGATGGTCAGAAGGCAGCTCCGGATGTTGATGCGGAACGACATCGGCATCGATCGCCGGCCAGACACGCAACGCGATTAGCGCCCCTGCGAAGGTCAGTGCGGCAAGCACTAGCAAGGTCGGAACGATCCCGGCAGATGATCCAAGCCAACCGGCCAACGGATATGTCAGCAGCCAACAGGCGTGCGAGAGAGCAAATTGAGCCGCGAATACGGCGGGCCGATCGGCTGCGTGTGCGGAACGACGCAGTAGTCGACCCGATGGAGTCATGACCGCCGAATAGCCGACCCCCAAGATTATCCACGTCACCAGCAGCGCGGGCCAGCTCAGATTTTCAATCGATGGCTTCGCCGGCGACAGAAACACGACGCCCGTAAATCCGAGCAGAGCTACACCAAGAACAATCGCGGCGGACAGCATGACGCGACGGTCTTCCAGGCGATCAAGCAGTCGTGGCAACAACAGTGCCGCTGCCATCGAACCGCCGCCGAAACACGCAAGTGCAATCGCGACATCGCTGTCCGTTCCGCCGAGCATTCCTCGGACCACAACCACCGTGTTGACGATGACCATGGCTCCCGCGGCCGCGACCGCTAGGTTGAGCGCAAGCAGCCCCTTCAAGCGAGGGGTTGCAAGATAGATGCGAATGCCGCGGGTGGTATTTTGGTAGATGCCGCCTTTACGTTCCGAGCTTTGCGGCTGCGGAAGACTGACGGAGAGCACCAGCGCTGCCGAGCAAAAGAAGCCGACGACGGTCCCGATGAAAAGCCAGTTGAAGGTAATGATCGTCAGCAGCGCCGCTGCCAGCGTCGGGCTCAGCAGGCTTTCCATATCGTAGGCAAGCCGCGAAAGCGACAATGCCCTCGTGTATTCCGCTTCATCTGGTAGCACGTCCGGGATCGTTGCCTGGAAAGTCGGAGTGAACGCAGCCGATGCCGATTGTAGCACGAAGATCAGGACGTAGACCTGCCAAACCTGATCGATGAAGGGCAGCGCCAGCGCGACCGCAGCGCGCGTGATGTCCATCGAAACCAGAAAAGCGCGACGCGGCAGAAAATTCGCAAAGCCACCAACCACAGGCGCTACACCGACATAGGCAATCATCTTGATCGCAAGCGCGGTTCCGAGCACGGCACCTGCCTTGTCGCCGGCGATCTTGAAGGCCAGCAGACCAAGAGCTACCGTCATCATTCCGGTGCCGATGAGCGCAATGACCTGCGCGGCAAACAGATGCCGATAGGTGCGATTACGGAGAACGGCTAGCATAGGCAACCTCTGAGCGATTATTCCGCAGCGCGGTCTGGGATAAATTTTTCAGCGCCGCGATCCGAGCTTGCCTGCGGGCGCGCTGGTGCGAAGTACGAATATAGCGCCGGCAGAACAATAAGGGTGAGGGGCGTTGTGCTCAGGAGGCCACCTATCACCACGGTTGCGAGCGGCTTTTGAACTGCCGCACCGGTTCCGGTTGCCAAGGCCATCGGAAAGAAGCCCAACGAGGCAACCAGCGCCGTCATGACGAAACCGAGTGAGAGCGCCTCGGCGAATCGCCGCACGTGTTTCGGGCGCCGTTGGCGATCAGATTCCGAATTTGGCTCAGCATCACCAGCCCGTTCAGCGCTGCGACGCCGGAAAGTGCGATAAATCCGACCGCGGCAGAAATCGAGAACGGCATACCCCTGAGGCACAGCGCGGCGACGCCACCCGTCAACGCGAGCGGAACGGCACTGAAG
>Ga0307508_10004000_pt1 | contig 14602 bp, 8 predicted proteins | sample 9_EM_MG_FD_203089 | JGI IMG/M metagenome (GOLD analysis project Ga0307508, IMG submission 203089) | Populus trichocarpa ectomycorrhiza microbial communities from riparian zone in the Pacific Northwest, United States - 9_EM | ecosystem: Host-associated > Plants > Roots > Unclassified | place... | reverse complement strand
GTTTCAAGAATAAATGACCAAAGTATTGTTTCCTACTGACTAATCTAAGGAACGTGATGCTGTACGTGCACAAACTGATTCCATAAAACCTATAGCGTATTCTATTCTAGCAATTCTATAGTCATGCATTTAATTTCGTTAGTGGGGTATACACTGAAAACACGTTAAAGAGATCCTCACCCTATTTCTTTTCCTCTTGTGAAGCTCATTGCGATTGTGTTCAAGTGCTGTTCATGATGTAGCATTGACGGTCCTTGTTGATTCCTGCACGTATAACTGACTCTAAATGTCCTTGTAAGTCGGTTCCAAAATCATTTGGAGGCACGAACTTATTTTCTCATTAATGAGAATGATTCATCTTTGGGGTAAAAAGAACAGGCACGCTTTTGACGATATCAGCATCTTGGGTTTGGATTGAAGAAGATCATGAGAAGGATATTATCTATTTCAGAGCCGATTCCAGTACGAGGATATCTTTGATTCTTGAATCTTTTGACTGTTAAAAGAGATCATTTTACTTCTACTTGAGATGGTATTGAACGAATTGCCATCATATGCATTGAATGGATTTTGGTAGTCATAACTTCATAAGCTATACAAGTCACAAGTAAATTCTTTATATATGAAAGGATCTTGTTCGTTTTGGGGAAGAGGAGTTGGATAGCTACCAGGACAATGAACATTCTATAAAGACCCAAATTAACATCATATTGCCTGAGCTAATTGATGGAGAATTATCATGCCTGTTTTCCATGGAGGATGGATATCAGAAATGACCAATCCTAATAAACAAATGTCTAACTTGAAGGGATCTTGTGCAAGGAGATAAACTCGTTGAAGGAATAGGTCGTGATTATTAGTCAACTACATGGCTTAATGTTCCAGTAATCGGTTTAAGGATAATTGTATCAGCTGCAGCATTACTAATTCAAGAAACATCAATCTACCGGGTAACTAGTTTGAAAATATTTCTCAAAAATAATTTCCTACAAACATGTTTAAGATAATAAGTTCACTAACTGAAAGCATGGTGTACCTTCGCATGTTCACATAAATTAATTAACTTGGACACTGGTATGCAGTTGTTTGTCACACTAGATTGAATAACCATAAAACAGCAAAAACAGTAAGATATTTTAATAACATGAATGGCATGATTGCTCGTACAAGTTTACATACCTAGAACCATTCTGCCAGATTCTAATTCTTTAGGCTCACTAATGAACTTACAAGTATCTAATCCATGATAGAAGTCAATTCTTCAGAATAACTAGCTAGTCTAAGCAAAATATGTAGGAGTACTATATAATATAACTTGAGACATGCAAAGAAACAGGGAGAGGTGCACACGTTGGAGATGGGATCTCGTGTAAGTTCATCTTTAACTCCAGGGTGTGAGGATTTAACGAACTACGTGGAAGGAAGAATGCCAAATGGTTTACATCACTAAGTTTCGGCGAGCCAGTGGCCAGTTCTTAAGCCACGCTGCCACTCATCCTTTGACAGCATTTGGGCCAGAGGATTCAAAACCCTGCTCTCCCATTTTTAAAACGTCCTCCGGAGAAAGTATCTTTATATACCAAACATTGTTCACAAATAACCTGCAGATGGGGACGACAAAAACAGTATTAGGCTGAAAGCTGGCTGAAATATGAGAGTTCTCAAAGAAGCTGGAAAAGGAGACTTGAGTACTTACTCCCAGGGATCATCTCCAAGGAGAAGTACATCATTCTCCCTGTCGACAAATACAAGCTGCCAGCCTGATCTATGAGGGTTTTCCAATTTCCCCTCAATTCCAAACATCTGAGCCAGTTCTTCTCGCAGCTCATGATAGCTGCTGAACCGGGATATGTCCAATGAGCGCCCAACCGATCCTGATTTGTAGACCTAAAACAAAAATAAGGAGAAATTACACATTCCTTGGAACAACCAGGAGTGGTGACAAGACAGAAGCAAATTACTGAAGGCTTGTACCTTGACAAATGTTCGACTTGGGGTTGGTGGGTCCATCTGTCCTGCATTTGGCAATAACTCAGAAGAGTCTTGCACACAACCATACAGAGAATTCTGGAACCCAGAATCCCCTAATGGCATTGAGGAGACATCAGTATCAACTGTTGAAGTAGGGTATCTGGGCACCGTGGTAGGTAGCAGGAGTCCAAAGAAAGTAGGATTCTGGGCATCAGAATTACAGTTTTCTGCTTCCACTGAAAGATCTTTCTCAGGGTAGGTTCGTGGGAGAGAGAGTGAATTAGAAAAAGCATTGACATCATGATGTGCATACTTTGGGACCCAGGACTGTTGGGGTAACTGTTCAGTTAGTGTGGACTGACCAGCTCTGGTGAAGTCCAAAAGATTACCGCTCCCTTCAGTACACAAAGAACCTAGTATGTTTTGCATTGGGGTAGTAGATACTGTGAACTTTGGGCTTGAGTCCATGTATTCTGTTTTTGAAAATGATGGAGAAGGCAAATTTGACTGTTGTCTCTGGAGTAGATCAGTTTGAATGTGCAGTCCATCATGATAGGCATGTTGGTGTTGCTGAGCCTGATCATCTGGCTGATTGTTGAGTTGCTGCTGTAGGAGGTGACGGGGCAAGCTGTCCGAAGAAATTTGGTTTTGTGGTTGCAGAATATTATGAGGGATGGATTGTTGCATTGCTTGATGTTGCTGCTGCAGCTGCAACAGAGGATTGGGGCTGCTAGACTGTTGGGGGTATTGAAAAGGCTGCTGAAGCTGCATAAATTGCTGCCTCAAGGGATCTCCACCTCCCAGGTTTTGCATACCAGCCGCCAACATGGCCTGGTACTGCTGATTATGATCATTTCCCAGCATCGTTGGATCTAGCCTCTGCTGCATCCAGGGGAGCATATTAGCTTGAAAATTCAGAGATGGAAGACCTTGTTCTCCACTTCCACCCCTTAGCCATATTAAGCCATTACTTGCTTCATCTCTGCTATCTGAAAATGAAGAGGTTACCGCACACATTCGCGCACGCGATTGAAAGAAAGAGAGGGAAGACAGACAGACAGACACACACACACAGAGGTCAACTTTAGACCTACATAAGGGCAGAAAATTACAAGCTGTCGATTTTAGACCCACACAAGACCTTGGGAGTGAGGACTATGCTACACAAAAATTATCCAATATGAGCAGTTTCAGTTCTACCATTCCAATTACAGCTGTTTATACACATTAGCCGTGCAATCTGTAACTTTAGACTAGCTACAATGTAACATATGGAAAATTCAAGCTCAACAAAAGTGGGATATCATTCACATAACTGTGTGCTTGATATGCAGAAAACGCATTCCTTGTTCTTGAGAATCAGCCTCTAAGTAAATTCATTTTTGACAATGATTGATTTTACCATTCTGAAAAGGATTTCTTTGTAAATTTTTTCAAGTAGGTTCTAAGCAAAACTAGTAACACTCAAACGAGCATGCACGTCACTTTTTCCAGTAAGAGGAATTGTTTTTCAAGAACTTCTAATGAGAGCATTGAACACATTGACAGAAGAATTGATAAATATGATTGTCATGAAACCTCTCCTCACAGAAGCAAAAGAACAGATTTTCAAATTTGAAAATACAGATAGTACACTTCTGATCTGGGATGGTGAAAGCACCACAGTTACACAGGCATAACCTGGGATCCTTCTTTTATTCCTTTATCTCCTTCAAACCACACCTTCTACCACATGTGGCACGATTGCTACATATTGGCTATCCAGATCATACACTCGTGCATCCCAAAAATCCACCTATTGAGAATAATATTCAATTTATCAACCCTCCCCTGGGTAGTTCCTCCGTGAAGCAGAAGCTGTTCATTTAGCTCTCCTTACTATTTTCAGTTTTATTATTTAGTTTAGCAATCCTTGTGTTATTTGGATTCCCTATTAGTCATGTAACTTTTAAACCTAAATCACTTGTTCCAGCTTTCCTTCAAATATTAGCCATTATATTAATATTTTCTTGTTTTGCTGTTTTATTCTTACAGCCCCCCAGTCACTCCAACTGCTCAACTATTGTGCATAAGACAACCACTACAACTCCCAGCTCCAACTATTGCAAGCCACAGTTTGGCCAAAACATGTAGATTCATTATCAGCAATTACTTCAGAAGGCCATTTAATAAAAACTTTGATGGAGATGAGGGAAAGTAAGCTATTCATTTTTTCCCCTTGCATCTAAAGCTTTTCCAAATATTCTCTAACCTACGAGAATAGTCAATCTTCTTCCCCTGTTATTCAATTATCAATTCACATCCCTAAAAAGAAGACTTTGTTAAGCTCAGGTCCTTGATATAAACTAAAATCCTACTAGCTTTCTTAAGGAAAGGCATCAAACATGTCCTTAAATAAAGAGAACGTACCAAGCAAAGATGAGGACCCAGGATGCCAAGGCCGTTTCAGTCGGAGGGGAAATAGTGATGGATACATGGGAAAACTGGTTAAAGGTTCAATCTCCCATAAAGACACCCTTGGCTGCCTCTCACCTGCTGTGGACTCATCCCAACCAACCTGCATGAAAAGGTTAAGGACAAAGTTAGAGGAATACAAATAATAAATAAAAAGGTGCTTCAAAAGTTTTAGGTAAAACAAACAGAAGCTATGCCTTAAGCTATCTAGTAGGCAAAGTAGAATGCCTCGGCCATCAAAGAGGCACATTGTATACATACAGGCACACATATACATATACATATACATATACATATGAAGGAGAGGGAATTCTCGCCAGAAAACTTTTGACAGGAGGATGTTAGTCTTGCTCAAAGTAAGCAAGCTTTTTTTTCTTTAGATAATGATAGTTGCACATAAATAAAAATAGTCTACATCAGGACTTCCAACAGGACTGATCAGTATTAAAAACTATTTTAAACCATAAAAGACAACCTACTTTATTTGAAAGGTGTCAACATGCACCACCTGCAGAGACCAAGTGCAGTTTTCACCCTAATGTCAGGCACGAGCTAAATACTTAATGGGAAAATAAACAACATTGCAATATGTGTGCAGCGCCAACCACGTAAGAACATGAAAGAATTGGTTATTTAAATTCAGTTCAAAAGAAAAATAAAGATGGATAAATGAGCTCTCTCTCTAACAATACTGCACTGTGTGTGTGTGCAAAAACACAAGAAATCAAATACCTGTCCAACTGAAAATGAAGCGATGCATTGAGTGACTACATGACATAGCATGAGATATAATGGTACAAACATGCCTGGTATTATGGATCCAGAATCTACACATTAAATCAATTACCTTGACAGATCGCCAATGTGAATTAGGCCAGCGAACAGGATCTAGATCACTTGTGCCAGTTATCGTTCCCATGTACCTGGACAAGACAAGCCTTCCACATAAACATAGCTGCACACACGTACATGGCAGTTTGACAAAATAAAATGAGTGATGTAGAGGCAGCAGCTCCTTGGCATCATCATAATGTTGAGGGATACATGGCATGCATTATGACTGCTTTCAGTGGCCTGCTATCAGAACCAATAACTTACTCATCAGCCCAAATCACACACAAGGCCCATAATTTTGTGATGAATTTGCATTTCCTACAACGCCAACCTAGCAAACAGTAATTTGTAGATTGATACTCTTATATTTGTGGTTGTAATACCTTAAGATCCAAGTTGAGTCCTCAAAAGGATGATACTCGTGCATGCCATCTAACCCTCAGCATCATGACACGAGAATGCACCTCTACATCAAGAATATTTTTTGCTTCCATGAGGTCTAAGTTCATCTGCAGCTAATTAACAAATTGACAAGCAATAGAATATGACAGTTATGTAACTTAATGCCATGCATTGCTGAAGAATACATCAATCCTGAGAGACACTTCACAAAATATAAACAATTATGTGAGTTGAAAGACCCAAGCGGTAGAATATAAATAACACTAAACTATCAACTGCAATAATACCTACGGACACTTGATTCTTCAGTCTCAAAAAGCATCCGGAAGCGCATTCCAACTGAAACACGTATGTGAAAAACTGCTTTAACATATTTGGATAGAGGTATAACAAACTCAGATGGACTAGCCCTGCAAAAAATATACATGTCAGATGAAAAACTAAAGCAACAATAGCAAGGAACTTACAAACATGTTTACCACCTTGGGTTATAGAACACTGTGAAACAGCTATTAGTCGCAGCAGCATGAGCAGCAGCAGCAAGGAGTCCAATGTGCATGCTATCACTAGATAACACAGATGATGGCATTACAGTTTGCGGTCGAGTGGCACGGCGAATTCCCAAAAGAAGCTGGTTTTTCTCATTCCTAATAGAAGGAAACGACAAGCTTAGCTGTATTAACTGAAAAATTTTGGCAAGGAAGTAAGATGATTACGTACCAGATAAAAAGAACAGAATCTCCAGCAACAAGTCTTTTGGCACTTACAAACACACTCCAACCTGTCGTAAGTAGATGCCGTTTGGGCTGTCCTGCAAGATGAGGAAGGAAAAAAAATGTAAGCCAGCACAAAAATCAGCAATGACATGATAGAAGAACATCCCATTATGCACTACAACATTAACTCATTGGCAGTTATTATATGAAGACAAAGCGAGTGCAAATGCTAACAACAGGGAAGTGTGGCCTTCTTAGCATTATTATAACTACTTTGGGGTGCCTTGGTGTTGTGGTGGCATTCATGCCATCACACCTACAAAAAAGAAAAATACCACCAATTGGGGAAAAGTATCACTCAGATGAATGCTTTGCTCCAATTAGAGGTACCTTACACCATAGCAGTAGTGGCTTATTAGCCACTGCACAACCAAGCACATACTTGGTCCCATTAACACTGGTAGTGGTAGGTTTCATAATAATTACTTCCCTTGTGCTGGGTTTATAATCCACACAAACAGTCTATGGGTCATGAAGAATAAAGTCCAGTCTCCCATATTATACAATGGAAATAAACCAAGTATTTTTCCAGCATAATCAATCACTTTTTTTCTGCTGTGACTTATTTAGTACGTATTCAGATAAAACTTTAGATTTTCCATGTTTCTCTTATAAGCATGATACATGATGTACAACGACAACAGTTTTCAATGTCCCATATAGTTGAGTTGCCCAAAATTGTCCGGTGGCAAGCATCTTTTGATAAGCCAAATGGTGATAAATTGAGTCAATGAGTCGTGAAACAAATGGTGCATTTGACTTGTCCTGCAGAAACAGATGTGTATTTAAGTAATTTGTCTTGTTTTGCATCAAGGCAGGTGGTAAACACGGCTAGTGTTAGGAGAAGCAATTCCAAATAAGTTCAGCATCCGGGCACTGGGTTCATTGAAGCTTAGGGTGTGAGCTACACAAATAAAAAGTAGAGCACAACATACACAGACACGCACGCAGGTGTGCACAAAAGTAACTTCATTGATGCAAAAGAAATGATAGAAAAGTCATATTATAGGCATGATAAACCGACTCGTATAGTTGATAAGTAGCTGGTACATGGCTGTAATTCTGACAGCTCGTTTCATACATATTCACTTAATTAATAAGAGTTACACCTAATGTATACTGCAAACACAACTGGAATTGGATTTTGATTCATTACCATGTAAGCTTTTAAGAAATGCTACTTCGTATTCACTTGTTTTTTACTAGTTTCAAAACATGGTAATCATTATTAACCACCACATACTTGGTGCCTAATTGCGGAGTCACTTTTCAATAAAAGTAATCTGCAATGCAATTGACTATCAAGTTCCCTATTAATGAAGGAATTTGACTTCTACATGCACAAATTTCTTCTTGGTTAAGTTACTTGATAACCCATAGTATATGTATAAAGTCTGTTTGCATGGTAAAATTACAATACAAATGGAGGATAAATTATTACTAAAGAATTAGAAATATGAATTATGAGTAAGAAATATAGCTAAAATTGATCTTTTCAGAGTCATGGCACTGCCATTCAACAAAGCAATTATAATTAAGACACTAGCTGCCATTACACAAAGTTATTGTAATGGCAGAACGCAGGCAGCCTATTTTCCTCCAGTAGGGTTACAGGTTAAAGCAATGGCATCGTTGTTGAGAATCCTAGGAGGCACCAAGTAATAACCATAGAGAATCATTATCCTGATATTCAACCTTAAATACATCCTAATTCAATAAGAAACCCGTCCGATTAATGGACAATAATTCCATTACTTACCTCGGAAAATATGCCGAAACTTCCATTCAACATCATGGAGATCCCTAGCGATAAGTTCCTGAGCTGGAGGCTGCTGGGTGAAATCCTACATGACAAAGAAATAGACACAATAAAAGAAAAATCATTAGCATTGCCTAAACATTTGAGGCAATACAAGCCACTTAAAGAGATTACCAGGGGAGGAAAGACTTTCTCAGCAGCGCGACGAGGAACAGAAAATCCTCCATGTGTGCTAGTATCACTTGCAGTCAATGTCTTGCAAAAATAATTTGTGGGCTGCTTGCTTGGCATTCCCAAGTCCAAGGGAAGAAAAGTCTCCTTTTGCTCTTGCTATATGTTCATTAATAACAAAAGGTGATTAGACAACATCTAAATATACACAACCAACAAATATTCTTTTGCTAAAAAGCAATTTAATAAACAAATGAACTCAAGATTTGAATTTTAATCAGTTATTACTGGCGTCAAAGGCTGTAATGTCATCTGGGCATAAACTTCGTCTGTTTCAACATCTGCCTGAAATTTCAAACACACTTATTGCTTAGCATTTCCAGATGGCCTTAGCATAATCATAAGTGAATATTTAGAAAGAATAAAAAAAAAAGCGCTCTTGGGGGTAGGGAAAATGAAGGAACTTTTATTGATTAAATTAAGTAAACAGAACCCACATGCATAGTGACATTGTGGAGCTGGCATATCAACTGGGGCGGCAAGCTGGGATAATTTGGTATGTGTGCATCAACTTCTTTGTTAGTAGTTGCAGCTACCTACAAAAAGTTCATTCTTTTTCAATCTCCCCCACATTGTGCACATATAACAAGCAACAAATAGAAAAGCATTACTTTTGGAACTAGAATTCAGAATCATAATAAAGATATATAATGAGAATAAGAAGAACACCTGCTCACTGTGACCCTGAGGGAAGTAGACCACTCTGCTCCCCATAGTTGGTAGGGACACCAGTGGTCCAGCACAAGCATGCCACAACTCTGAATTCAAACATTTCTTCTCCCCTATCATCACAATCATCATAACGATTACACACACAATTTAGTAAGCAAATCGATCCCTTTAAAATTCAATCATAAGTTTTCAAGGATAAATGTGAAGACATTTAAAACTCAAAGAAACCAAACAAGAACCTGAAATGACACAAATAGTAATAATATGAAGTAAAATGAAGGTTAATAAGATAAATACCTTCTTGACCCGCTTGCTGACCACCCAACCCTGATGTTGAAAGCTTCATATCACACCCTTTTTTTAATTTTATTAAATAAATACACTTATTTATAACAAAATATAGTAATTAATACTTCTAAATACAGATAGTCCGACTAATTAATTACTATAAATAACCCTCACTAACAGCTGCCATACTAATAATAATAATCATCTTCTAATCCTACAAATACACACCACTGCTTCTCTCTCACTCTCACTAACCCCGCCTTTCCTTCCTCTCATTTCCTCCCCTCCAAAACCCTAACCACAAAACCCCCAAAAAAAGATAACAAAGTTGAGAACCAAACCAACCCCAAATCCATTTAGATCTTCTCCTTCACTTTCTTGGGGAAAAGATCAAAACTTTCGCAGTGTTTCAGCAACTTCATGACACAAATCAAGAACCCATAAAAGCAAGAAACTTTCCCTTTCACATAAGTTCCAGGAAAATGAAAATGACCTTACCAGAGTGGGTTTTGGCTTTAAAGCTCAAATCTTTCACTCGAGCTATTTAACTTACAGTACTGTTTACAGGGAGAAAAGGAGAGAAAATGCAGTGAGTGAGGTCAGTGTCATTTGCCTTATAAGAGGACCCGACAAAGCTGGACTTGAGGACAGTAGAGAGAGAAAGATAGAGATACTTGTAAGAGAAAGAGAGAGTGAGTTAGATCTTGACCGTTAATTTGTCCGTACAAGGAAGATCTAGGCCATTGATATTTTGTGAATGATATGTCAGCAGGCATGTGCCTCCATCCTTCAATGGTCGGTAGTATTAATTTTTACTTATTAATATATTAAAATAATATTTTAAATTTTTAAAAACTTAAATTTTTTACTAACATTTAAAAATATAAAAAAAATAAATTTATAATAAAAAAATAAATTTTAATAAAAACATGGCTAGCAGTGTTGCCAAATATACTCTTTGTCAAAAGGTACAGATTATGTTAAAAAAGAAAACATTTTCTTTAAAAAACTTTTTCAAAAGAAATTAGATATTAAATAATCCAACATGATATTTAAATCTAGTTTATTTTTATGTTTTAAAAATATTTTAAAAAATTAATTTTATTTTATTTTAAATTAATTTTTTATATTTTTAAATTATTTTGTTATTGTAATGTTGATATTAAAAATAAAAAAAATATTATTTTAATATATTTTTAAATAAAAATTATTTTAAAAAATAAATTTAAAGTGAGGTGTAGATTTGGGGAGAGGGACCCATCTCATGCAATAATTCATTTTTCTTGGTAGTTTTTGGGTCAATGATTTTTACTTTCTCGACCTTTATACTATGACGAGAGAAATGTTATGCATTGGTTATATTTGTTGGAACATCACGTTTTTTTATTATTATTATTAATATTAGTATATGGATCAGTTTGCATGTATATTGATTAATTTTATGGGTCCTAAAATTAATAATCATGTAAACTTTCAACAACTCTAAACTTTGTGAGGCTCGAACTGATAATCTTCAGGGAACAAATTCAAGACCTGACCAGTTAAGCCTTACTTCTCAGAATTACATCAAGGTTTTTTGTTGTGTTTGGTGATGTATATGGTGCAATCGTTACCTTGGTTATATTATGAAATTCATTAGGTTAGCAAATTAACTTGATAATTTATTAATTTTAAGTTTGAATTAGATTAAATTTTATATTAAATAAAATAAAACGTTAACAAATTAAACTTAGCCAATACAATCAAAACTTGGGTTTTTTTCTTTTTCAGAAGTTGGTTAACCTTGTTATTTGTCGACCTAAAACCTTACTAGAGTTAGGATTTCATGTTGAGCTAGATTGGATTTTTTTTCCATAATAATGTCATTCAATTTAAACTGAATTAATCTAGGTTAATTTATCTTAACATATTACTCAAACCTTAAAATTGCGAGTCTTAGGTTGTTAGGGTTTGTTTCTGATTCGTAAATAGAGAAGAATGTTGTTACTGATTTAGGCCACTAAAATTAACTATATTTGTGTCAAATGGTTCCATGCATTTGATAAAAAAAAAAGTTAATATTAGATGTTTTTGTACCTCTTAAAGTTCATGAAAAAATAGATTTTAACTCAAATTGATTTTTGAATTATGGTCGATTTTGATTTTTAGGACGGTCTTCTATGTCATATATAAATTTATTATGATTTATACAGTGTTTTACATGTGTTTTTAATCAAAAATTAGTTGAAAAACTAGTTTTATTTTTAGGTTTCGTTAATGACTTTTTATTTATTTATTTATTTGCATATATAGTTCAATTTTTTTAATTGAATATATGTATAATTTTTTTTATTTAAACTTAGATTTTTTAAATTACACTAATACATTAAAATATATATATATATAATTCTTTTATAAAAAATAAAAATATATGATCCATGGTATACACCACGTGTTACATAGCATAACTAGTACCCTTTTATGTCTTGTCGATTTGATTTTTTTAATGCAAATACACTTTCTTCTGACAAAAATAATTGGAATTCAAAGCATTTATTGTAGGTCGGGAAAATATAAAAGCCACAACTGACCAAAGCGATCCCACACCTCCTTTTTCTTTACAAGAAAGTCATAAAAGCCACAATTAATGCCCCGTGTCCTGTCCATCCTGAACTTGACTTGGATGAGTTTTTAAATTAAACATTGAATAATATTATTAAAGAATTATTTTAATTTAAAAAATTGAGATAGTTGTTGAGTTTTTAAAATATAATTTTTATAATTTTATAGTAAAAATTAATTTTAGCTTGAAACTATATAGAATTGTATTATTTTATGTTTAATTTTTGCTTAATTATCAAGGCTTTAATATCATGTTGAAGAATCATCTCAACACAACAATTTAAATTTTTAGATGAGACATCAAGATATAATTTATGTATTTCTCTAATAAATATAATTAGTCAACAAACGATTTAGTTAATCTAATTTTACTTTTTAAAATGATACCCTTTAATTTTTTATAAAAAAATCTTAAAACAAGTTGTGAATTAAGCAATTAGGACGAGTACGAATGTGAATTAATTGAATTGGATTTCTACTATTACAAGCAATGTCAAGAACATAGAATCGTCCTATTTTCGTGGTGCATGAAACATTAAATCATTTTCCTTTTCAATTAACGTAATAATAAGTTGTTGGTGTTCGTGTAAGAGGGAGCATAGATGTGGCAATGGCGATCTCTGGTGTGGTTTTAATACAGGCTTTAGGGCACAACTTGCCCTTTATTGCAATCATTGCCGGTTGGATGCTTGAATTTGGTTCACTGTAAGTATAGATAGACTGTTTAAATAACCTTAAACTTGTACCAAGACATCCATGGAGGGATCTTGTAAACAGCCATGATTATGGGATGCCAAAGCTTGATCCACAACAGTTATATGAACCCTAACAGGCCGGCAAACGAGTAATTAAAACATTGACCATGTAAATTTCGAAAATTTTAAGAGTCTCACGTTCAAACCTTTCGGGGAAAATAAAGTTTCCGGCTACCCGCCAAGTTTTTGGCGGTGTTACTTGTGGTGGGGCAGTCACTATGCTTTTTGAAACAAAAGGTAGTGATTGGTTGAAAACACGTTGCCAACAGAAAAAAAAAAATCCCCATGAATATTGAGGTGTGCTATGTATAAAATCAAGATAAAAATATAAAAAATAGATGTTATTTAGTTTTATAATAATTAAAAATCTTAGCTATAGTTTTTTCAAGTATTTTCAAGTAAGAAGCTGGTTATGTAATATGAAAGATAATAATTATTCCATGCATTTTATTTAAAGTAAGTTGTTTTGTGTTTATTTTTAATGAAAGATGTCTAATGTGTTTAAATATTAAGATTTTATTTAAACTAACATGCTCTTACTTATTATTAAAGATAAAATGTTATTAGATTCTGGTATGATGATTTGCGACCTAAAACTGATAATAAAATCAAATCTTCATTTTTGAAATAGAATGTTGGACCCGCATGGATAATGAGCAAACAATAATCATAAGTATGTTCAAGATTATATCGATTGAAATGAATCCGGAGACTACTACTCACAGTCTACATTACCCATATGAAATTATATTCATCTAATCCAAATTTAATTGTGTTGTCGTTATCAAAGAGAAGTGATCAAGAAATAAAAATACAATCACACATCAATATGATAATAAAAATTTAAATAAAACTGAAAATGAATATTTAAAACTAAAAATAAATGTTAAGGTTGTTTACAAATATTTACATATTTAAAAAAAAACAATATTGTCATGAAGTGAAAAAAAAAGGGGATTAAAGAAGAGGGCCTCCAATAATTGACTTTGGCATTTCATTCCTCGTAGCTCCACCAATCAATTTAAGTTTCTCCACGCATCATGCTGAAAGTTGCTCTTCAATCTTGAATCTCCAATGCTATTCTTAACACTTTGAACTTAAATTTGGAATTCTCAATTAAAGTAGTCAAGTTCATTTTTTTATTTTCAACACTTTGAACTTGAATTTGGAATTTTCAATTAAAGTATTCAAGATCATTTTTATATATATATATTGGATAAAAATATCTTCTTCAATCCATGCTTAATTCAATTTTTATACTTGTTTAATGTATCTATACAAATAATAACACTCAATTGCGAGTTAATAATATTCAAATATTCTCTTATAAACTACTAAAACTAATCTTGAGGAACATAGTTTAATTGGTTAGATTTTGAGTTTGTTCCTCATGTATCACTAGTTCGAATGCGATAAACCTTAGGACTGCTAGAGACTTATCTAGTCGTTAATTTTAAAATCTTAAATAATTAATTGAAATACGTGTAAACTGACCCGGACATTCACAATTAAAAAAATAAACTATAACTAGTACCCCTAAGATGTGAAGTGTGTGGAGGAAACCGAACATGGCATCCATGCTACAATTATCAATTTACATGTGGTTAATAAATTCCTTTTGTTACAGGAAAATTAATGAAAATTTATTCATGTCCCACTGAATTTTCATTTTCTTAATTAAATTTTCTTTTCATAGAGTAGTTAAAAACAATATCTAGGGCTTAACCTTTGAGGAGGCTAGCTATAACTACCTATATATATATATATATATATATATAGTCAAGATAAAGAATAATAAAGTAAATCAAATTGTATCAATACAAGAACTAGGTTCTGAGAAAACCCTAGTAATTAAACAA
>Ga0307508_10003999_pt1 | contig 14604 bp, 14 predicted proteins | sample 9_EM_MG_FD_203089 | JGI IMG/M metagenome (GOLD analysis project Ga0307508, IMG submission 203089) | Populus trichocarpa ectomycorrhiza microbial communities from riparian zone in the Pacific Northwest, United States - 9_EM | ecosystem: Host-associated > Plants > Roots > Unclassified | place... | reverse complement strand
ACCGCGTAGGCGATCGTCGAGCCCAGTTCCAGCCCGAGCACGGTGACGAGCGGGATCAAGGTGTTGCGCAGCACGTGCACCAGCACCACACGCGCGGTCGACAAGCCCTTGGCACGCGCGAACTTGACGAAGTCCTGCAGCAGCACTTCACGCACGCCGGCGCGCGTGAGCCGCAGCACCAGCGAGATCTTGAACAGCGCGAGGTTGAATGCCGGCAGGACCAGGTGCTGCAGGCCGTCGAGCGTGAGCCACGACCACTGCACGCCGAATAATTCGCGCGTCGCGCCGCGGCCGCTCGCCGGCAGCCAGCCGAGCTGCACGCTGAAGACCATGATGAACATCAACGCGACCCAGAACGCGGGCAGCGAGAAGCCGACGATGCTGGCCGCCATCAAGGCCTTGGCCAGCGGGTGATCGGGCTTCATGCCGGCGAACAGCCCGAGCGGCACGCCAATGCCCACCGCGAGCAGCAGCGCGCCGACCGCGAGTTCCATCGTCGCGGGCAGGCGATGCAGGATCAGGCGGATCGCGTCTTCCTGGTAGACGAAGCTCTTGCCGAGCTGGCCGTGCAGCGCGCCATCGACGAAGGCGAGGTACTGGCGCCACAGCGGCTGATCGAGCCCGAGGCGAGCGATCGCCTGCAGCCGCTCCTGCTGGTTCAGGTCTTCGCCGATCAGGATGTCGATCGGGTTGCCGATCGCGTGCAGGCCGACGAAGACGATCGCGGTCATCAGCAGCACGACCAGTGCCGCCTGCGCGAGGCGTCGCAGCAGCCAGCCGGTCACCGGTTGCCCTCGTCGTCGGCCACGTAGGCCGGGAACGCCGCCGGTGTCCACTCGTCGCCGATCAGCTCGGGCTCGTCGTAGCGACCCATCGCCGCGAAGTGCTGCGCCACGTCTTCGGACAGCAAGCGCCCCGCGAGGCCGCGCGCCAGCCGCTGCGCGCCGTCGCTGATCTGCGGAATGTCGCCAGTGGCCGCGCCGTGCGACAGCGCCGCGGGGTAGCAGAAGCAGTGCACACGGTCGAGACCCGGGCAAGCGCCGGTCGTCTTCTGCTGGAACTCGAACAGCGGCCCGAGATCGGGCGAGGTGGCGAGCTCGTCGTCCTCTTCACCGACCGGCGGCGTGAAGCGGTCCTGCCACAGCCGCACATGCGGCGCGAACGGTGCGAACTCGGGGCGCAGCGACCAGTCGGTGCGAAAGCCGGTGCAGAAGATCAGCACATCGGCCGCGAGCGGGCCCTTCGCGGTGTCCACGCGCAGTGCGCCGTCGGCACGCTGCACGACCGAACGCACCGGCGCGCCGAGGTGGAAGAACGCGTTTGCGTGGCGCGACACGCGCAGCGTGCTGCCGTGCGGTGGCGGCACCTGCTGCACGTTGATGTAGTGACGCAGGCGCCACTTCCATTCGTCTGGCAAGGACCAGAAGCCGTGCGCCATGCCGGGACTGCCGGCGCCCTTGCCCTTGTTGATGCGCGGCAGGTCGGGCCGGCGGATCAGCAGGTCGACCCGCGCGGCACCACTTTCCAGCGCGGTGGCGGCGGCATCCATCGCCGACGCGCCGCCGCCGATGACGGCCACACGAAGACCACGCAGCGACGCACCGTCCCATTCGTCGGAAGAATGCTTCCAGCGTTCGCGCGGCAGCGCGTGCGCCCATTCCGGCACCCAGGGGCCGCCGAGGCCGTCGCGACCGGCGGCCAGCGCGACATGGCGGGCCAGCACCTGGTAGGGCCGAGCGTCGCGTGTCTCATCCGACAAGTCCAATTGCACCAGGCCATCGGCGCGCGGACGCACGGCCAGCACGCGCTGGCGGTTGCGTACGTCCAGGTCGAGCACCTGGCGGTACCAGCGCAGGTAGTCGGCCCATTGCAGACGCGGGATCTTGTCCATCGCGTCCCAGGCCGCCAGCCCGAACTGGGCTTCGAACCAGGCGCGAAAGGTCAGCGCCGGCAGGCCCAGAGCCGGGCCGGTCAGCTCCTTCGGCGAACGCAGCGTCTCCATGCGCGCCGTGGTGGCCCACGGGCCTTCGAAACCCGCGGGCGCGCGGTCGAAGATGCGCGCCTGGACCCCGAGGTGCGTGAGCGACGCGGCCAGCGCCAGGCCGGCCATGCCGCCGCCGACGATCGCGACTTCGAGCACGTCTTGTTCGCCGTGACGCGCCACGGTCTGCACCCAGCGCTTCGCCGGCAGCGCCAGCCATTGCAGGTCTTGGCGCAGCCGCGCTTCGAGCGCCGGCAGGCCGGCGGGCGGTGTGGTTGCAATCATCGGGCGAGTCTTCGCTTGGCGGAGCGTTTGGGCGCGCCATCGTCGAGCAGCTGCGCGTGGTCGGCGAGCTCGCGCTGCACGAAACCGGGCAGCACCGCGGCCGCCTGCAGCAGCGCGTCGGCCAGCGCCTGAATCGGGCCGGTCAATGGCCGCGACTGCGGCGTGATGACGCCGAAGAAGAACGGGATGTCGGTGTCGATGGGCCGCACCACCAGGCCGGCCAGCGGCGCGCCATGCGCCGTCAGCGGCTCCAGCACGGCGACGCCGAGCCCGGCACGCACCAGCGCTTGCGCGCTGGTCGACGAATTGGTCTCGATCAGCGCGGCGCGGCGATCGGGCACACGCCCGGCCCGCGCGAGTTCGGCATCGAGCCGGTGGCGCAGTCGGAACGGGTTGCTCATCGTGACGATGCGCCGCTGCGCCAGCGCCGCCAAGGGCACGACCGCGTGCTTCGCCAACGGATCGCGCTGCGGCAGCACGGCCACGCAGGGCAACTGTGCGATCCAGTGTACCTGCAGGCCGTGGTGCGCGAGTGGCAGGCTGCAAACGCCCAGCTGCACCGCACCGGTCAGCACCGCGTGCAGCACCTGCTCGGGCGCGGCGGTGCGCAGCTGGATCGGCACCGGCCCGGTCTGCGCTTCGACGCTTTTCAAGGCCTGCGGCAACAGGCCGACGGCCAGCGCCGAGGTCGCCGCGAGCAGCAGCGGCTGCGCGTCGCCGCGCGCGATCTCCGCGGCGCGGAGGTGGATCTGGCGCAGGCCGGCCAGCGCGCGCTCGGCATCCTCATGCAGCAGAAAACCTTGCGCCGTCGGCGCGACGCGCGGACCGTGGCGAGTGAACAGCGCGTAGCCGACCTCCGCCTCGAGCTCCTGCACCAGGCGTGTGATGGCCGGCTGCGAGCGCGCGAGCAAGCGTGCCGCCCCGGTGACGCTCCCGGTCGTCATCACGGCGGCGAAGGCTTCGAGTTGGCGCGGTTCCATGCTTCAATCATGCAATATTCGGATCATCATGCATGGAGTATGCCAATTCCAAATACTTTATGCGCGCATGCTTATCCGCTCTCCGCACGATGGTTGGTGGTGCCCAGCGGCAGGGCGCCAGCTCGGGTTGTGCACGCGGGAGCCGCGCCCCATCCTGAAGTGGTCCTTCGCGGCCAAGGGGGGCGATGCAGGTCTTCTTCCCGATCGCACTCGTCAGCGCCGCCGCGAAGGCGTTTGCCAGCCGACACCTGCTGACGGCGCTGCGTGTTTTCGTGGAAGGGCTGGGCGCAGGCTTCCTGTCGCCAACGCCGCGCCTCAAGCTTCTCGTGCGCGATGGCTTCGCGCAGCGAACGACAGAACGTGTCGAGCCAACCCTACTTGGGTATGAGCGTTCGTCCTACTAATTGGGAAATTTTTCCCAACCACAATGGACGCATCCAGCATCCAGACATGCAGGCACTCGCGGGAGCAATCATGGAATCCGAACTCGACATGGTGGTGCATGAACAACAGGCGGTTCTTTCCCAGCTTCTGACCCGCGTTGCACTCGTCCGAGGTACCGAAAGACGACTTGCCTTCGACGCGTTGGCGCGGGCGCTTTTTGCGCATCTGGCGGTGTTGAGGTCGATCCTGTTGCCGAACGCGGGCGACCGGGAATTCTCGAGACAGACCGCCGAGAGTGGCCAGCTCGTGGCCGGCATCGTCGCCAGGACCCTCGTCGAACAGCGAGGCGTCGGTCCAAAGCATGACATTCAGGCGCTGATGACCTCGGTCCTCTCGTTGCTCTCACAGGAAAGCGCGCTGTTGAAGACGGCGTTCGACAACCTCTCCCTCGAGACGCAGCGGGCGCTGGCGACCGAGGCTGACGCGGAGTTCTCGCGCCTCGCCGGGCCGTACGAGCTCGAGGAACTGCCGGCCATTTGGACGACCTTCAATGAGACGGGAACAACAGATGGGGCACGGCAGTGATCGACGCTGACAGCAACCCTCCAGGCCGATTGGGCGACCGCGTGGTCCCGCTGGCCTGGTACGAGCCCGAGACCTACGAGGCCATCAAGGCGCTGATGACAGACGGCTCATCGTTCGCCGCCACCTACGGGCAGTGGGAGGGCCAGGCCAGGCAAGTGGAAGCATTCTTCGTCGCGAAGGGTGTCGCGACGGTTCGGGTGCTCGTCGATCCGCGCGAGTTCGCTGCATGGTGCGCCGATCACCACCAAGGCCTGGACGTGAAGGGACGCCTTGCGTACAGCGAGTGGGCCGCGCGCTCGAGGCGCTCCGGCGCTTGATTGACGGAGGCGCCATGAAGTTCTTCTGGACAGCCCTCGGGCTGGCGATCACCTGGGGCTTGCTCAAGTTCTGTCTCGACGTGCGCACGGCATGGCTGGCGCGCCAAGAGGACTTGTGGCTGGTCCACCATCTGGCTGAGCGAGCCGGCCCGGGCTGGCCTGAGCCGATTCCATGGGAGTCGGACGACCCGTCGATGGCGTCCGCCGAAAACCGAGCCGCACGCGACGAGGATCTCAAGGCCGCGTGATCAGCGCGACAGCAAGCGCCTGATGACATGAGGCTCGAGGCATCGACCACCACCAGCAGCAGCCGCGCGAACGAGGAGTTCGCGCGGGAGCGGGACCATCAACCGGAGCGCTGGGCCGAGATCTGCGCGGAACGTTCCGGGGCCGTTCTGCGGACAGACACGAAACAGCGCTGACCGCGCCAGCACTTCGCATCCTCACAGGGACTGTTGAGGATGTGAGTCAGCCCAACCGTGCCGCCTCTATCGCTGCGATGTCGATCTTTCGCATCGTCATCATCGCGTCGAACGCGCGCTTGGCCGCCGCGGGATCGGGGTCAGACACCGCCGCAATGAGGGCGCGTGGGGTGATCTGCCACGACAGGCCCCAACGGTCCTTGCACCAGCCGCACGCGCTTTCCTGACCGCCATTCCCGACGATCGCGTTCCACAGACGGTCGGTCTCGGCCTGGTCGTCGGTCGCGATCTGAAAGGAGAACGCCTCGTTGTGCTTGAACTGCGGGCCGCCGTTCAGCCCGACGCAGGGGATGCCCGCCACGGTGAATTCGACCGTGAGGACATCTCCTTGCTTGCCGTCGGGATAGTCGCCTGGCGCACGGTGGATTGCGCCAACCGCGCTGTCGGGGAAGATCTCGGCATAGAACCGTGCGGCGTCGACGGCGGTGCCGTCGTACCACAGACAGATCGTATTCTTGCTGGTCATTTCGTTCCTCCTGATGGTTTGAAGGTCTCGATACCGCCAAGTGACCTTCGGTCAGGCGCCGACGCTGACGGCAAATCGGCTTGACTTGGCAGCTCTCGGGCGCCGGCTCACTTCGAGCCGCCGCCACCGGTTCAGTGAGCACTGATCGGCGTCTCCGTGTGCATGGCACAGCGCCAGCCTTGGTCGGTCTTGACCCAGGTCGAGGTGTCGTTCATCTCCTGTTCAGTGGTGGCGCCCTTGCCGCGCGGCGCGACTCCCTGCTTGACGTGGTAGGAAAGGATTGCCGTCGAGTCGGTCGGAAACACGACCTCCATGTCGCTGAGTTCGAACGAGTTGACCACCGTGGAGCCGTGGTCAGCCATCTGGCGGTAGCCCGCATGGTCGAATTTCATCGCGCCGTGCGAGCTGACCATGAGCGCCGGTTCGCACAGCAGGTTCAGCGCCACATCGGTCTCGTGATTCACCATCGACTGCCAAAACTTCGTCTCGAGGTCGATCAGGGTCGAGCTTGGGTTCTGCATTTCGGTCTCCTTGCAATGAGAGGGGTTCAATCGTCCGAGCCGCGGGGACCTCCGTCTATCGGACTCCCCTGATGCGGTTGTAGGGATCCGCCGACGCCTGCACACCCGCCCGGGGACGGTCGCAGCAACTCGTGCGGGACCTCCAAGCCCGCAGTGCCGCGACCGCCGCCAAGTCGTTGTTGGCGCTCGCGCGCCAGAGCAGCAACGATGGCGCCCTATGCCAGCGGCAGCGCGGTCGTGGACTTGATCTGCTCCATCGAGAAGGCCGACGAGACGCCGGTCAGCTGCGCCGCCCGGATCAGCTTCTTGTAGAAGGCGTCGTAGCCATCGATGTCGGTCGTGACCACCTTCAGCAGGTAGTCGACGTCGCCGCTCATGCGGTGGAACTCCAGCACCTCGGGCAGCGTCGCCACCGCCGCGGCGAATTTCTTCAGCCACTTCTCGTCGTGCTGGCCGGTGCGCACGCTGACGAATACGGTGACGCCGAGGCCGACCTTCTTTCGATTGACGATCGCGACGCGCTTCTCGATGAAGCCTTCGTCCTCGAGACGCTTCACGCGCTTCCAGCACGGTGTGGTGGACAGGCCGATGCGCTCGCTCAAGGCCGCGATCGACAGCGCGCCATCTTCCTGCAGAGCGACAAGAATCGCTCGATCGAACTTGTCGAGTGTATTCATACCATTCATTAGCGCTTTCGAGATATTTTCATTCTATTCTTTGCGAGTTCCAAGGTCGCATTTGGTACGTCTTCACCAGCACGACGGTGCAAACTTCTCACCGATCCAGCTTTCTTGCCCGTCATGACGACCGACATCTATCTCGACAGCAATGCCACCAACCCCGTGCTCGCAGCGGCGGTAGACGCCGCCAGGCAGGCGATGGAACAGGACTTCGGCAATCCCAGCAGCACACACCAGGCCGGGCTGCGCGCGAAGGCCGTGCTCGAGGCGGTGCGGACAAAGGCCGCGCGCGTGCTGGGTACCGGCGACGGCCGCCTGATGTTCAACAGCGGCGCCACCGAAGGCATCCACACCGCCGTGCTGTCGGCGCTGGTCGCGCTGCGCGAGCGCCATGCCAGTGGCGAGCGCATCGGTCGCTGGCTGCTGTGCGGCGCGACCGAACACAAGGCAGTTCCGGAGAGCCTCGCGCACTGGAATCGCCTGCTCGGGCTGAATCTCGAGATCCTCGAGTTGCCGGTCGATGGCGAGGGCCGGCATGACCTGTCGCGCCTGCACGCGCTCGCACCCGAGTGCGCGCTGGTGTGCACGATGGCGGCCAACAACGAGACCGGCGTCATCTCCGATCTCAACGGCATCGAAGGCGTGCTGGCCGCAACCGGCAGCCCGGCCTACTGGCTGGTCGACGGCGTGCAGGCGCTCGGCAAGCTGCCGCTGAACCTGGCGGCCACGCGCATCGACTACGCGCCCTTCTCCGGCCACAAGCTCTACGCCCCCAAGGGCATCGGCATGCTGTACGTGCGCGCCGGGGCGCCGTTCACACCCTTGATGGTGGGCGGCGGGCAGGAAGCCGGTTGGCGTTCAGGCACCGAGAACATGGCCGGCATTGCCGCATTGGGCGCCGTGCTCGACGGGCTCGAAGACGGCCGCATGCTGCGCCATCCGGATGAGCTGAGAGCCCTGCGCGACCAACTGGCGGGCGCGCTGCGCGCTGCCTTCCCGGGCCTGCAATTCAACACGCCTTTCGACAAGGCCTTGCCGACAACGCTGAACTTCTCGGTGCCCGGCCGCGCCAGCCCCGAACTGCTGCAGCTGTTCGACGCCGCCGGCATTCACGTCAGCGCGGGCAGCGCCTGCTCGTCGGGTCAGGCCGCGTCCAGCCATGTGTTGCAGGCGATGCAGCTGCCACGCTGGCGCAGCGCTTCGGCGGTCCGCATGTCGTTCGGCCCGCTCATGGACACGGCCACGATCGCTGCCGCGTGCGACGCGATCGCGCGCTGCGGCGCGGCGTTTGCGGTGCAGCCGCTGGTCCCGGATCACGCGATCCCTGATGCCGCGGCGCTTGCTGCCTTTCTGCGTCGGCACCCGGATGCCACTTTGGTGGATGTACGGGAAGCCCACGAATACGCCGTGGATGGAGGATTGCAGAATGGCGAGCGCACGGCCATCAATGTGCCGATGGCGCGATTGAGTACACACGCCGCCCTGTGGTTGCGTGCCAATGGCGTGCCGCTGGTTTTCATCTGCCGCAGCGGCCAGCGTGCACTACAGGCCGCCGCGTCGATGCGCGACCAGGGCCACGAGCACGCCTGGCACCTGGCGAGCGGCTTGGCAGAGGCCGCCTCTGCACCGGCATAAACCGACTACGCGACGCTGGCCTCGATGGCCGCGCTGCGGCGCCCCGCGAAGTCCGTCCAGCAACGCGCCTTGAAGTCGTAGAGCTTGCAGCGTCGTGCGGTGTCGGCGTACCAGCGCCACGAGAACGGCTGGACCACGATGGCGCCCGCCAGCTTGCCTTCGAGCAACGCCTGCGCGCGCTTGAGCCGGTACAGCGGCACGCCCATGTCGACGTGGTGTGCGGTGTGCTCCATGATGTGATGCAGCACGCTCCCCATCGCCGAACGGAAGGTCAGGTGCACCGTCGTCGAGACAAAGGGCTGCGAAGCCGACCAGCTCGCCTTGTCCTCGTACCAGGACACGCCGGGATGCGTGTGGTGCACGTAGACGACGAACCCGATCATGCCGTTCCAGAACATGAACGGCACGGCGAAACCGACCGTCAACAGCCACCAGACCGATTGCTGCGTCACGACCGAAACCGCGGCCAGGCCGGCGACCCACGCGACCGCGAACGCGGACACGCCCAAGCAATCCCAGGTGAACACAGCGCGCCGCGTCGGCATCGTGCTGCGGTTCGGAAAGAACATGCGAGCCCACCAGATCTCGACGAGGTAGTACAGCCAGGGCGCCCAACCGCTGCGGTACGCGCGTTCGAGCGCACGCCGCCAACCCGACAGGGCCTGGAATTCTTCGAGCGAGCGCGGCTGCCAGACGAAATCGAACCCCTTCAGGTTCGTGTAGCCGTGGTGGACCACGTTGTGGCCGACTTCCCACAGGCTGTACGGTGTCAGTGACGGCAGGAACACCAGACGACCGATCCATCGATTGAGCCAGCGATGTGGCGTGAGGCTCTGGTGACAGGCGTCGTGACCGAGGATGAACAGGCGGCTGATGATCAGGCCGGTCGCGACGCCGGCGAGCAATTGAACGACCGGGCTGTGCGCGAGAGTGGCCACGGCCATGCCCGCGATGAACAGCGCCACGTCGAGCGACACCAGCGCGAGCGCGCGCACGGTGCTGCGCGACGAGATCGGCGCCAGCCACGAACGAATGATCTTGCGATGAGGAATCGCCGGGCACGCGGGGGCACCGACGACTGCGTCGGGAGCTGACGTCATTCAGCGCACGATGCTCGCCGAGGTCGATGCGCCCTCGTCGTTCAAACCCGCCGCAACCAGCGCGCCCGTGGCACCGAGCGTCGCCAGCACGAAGGCAGCACCCCTGAGGAGTCGTTGAAGTCTCATGTGCATGGTGGTCCTTTCCGAAGTCGTATTCGTTGCAGCGCCAGGCGGCACCGCGGATGGTCAGAAGAATGTAGCCACCCTGCGCCGAGGCGGCTTGATCGGCATCAAGCCCGACGGCGGTCGGCCATTGATCTGGCGCAAGCTTGGTGCGGTTCGTGGCCGAACCATCTGGATTGATCCATCGCAAACGCCCGGCGCGGTGTCAGTCGCAGGATGCAAATACCTTCACGCCAGACCACACCATGAGCGCTCTACGATCGATTCTTCTGCACCTCGACGCATCGCCGCGCAGCGTCAAGCGGCTGGCGCTGGCCCAGGAACTGGCTGCTCAGCACAACGCTCGCGTCACCGCCTTGTACGCCAGCACGCCCGCCGCGCTGACTCTGCCGTTCGTGATGGCCGAGGGCGTCGCCGAACTGGTACCGATGCTGCAACAGCTCGACCTCGACTACCGCGACAACGCCAAGCGGCTGTTCGATCGCTCGGTCTCATCGGCAACGCTGCCGTGTCTCTGGCGCGAGTTGCGCGACGAGCCGGTGATCCCCGGCGTGGCGGGCCACGCGCTTTGCGCCGACCTGCTCGTGCTCGGGCAGCACGACGCCTCCGACCCGATGACCGTCGGCGTTCCGCCCGATTTCATCCCGTCGGTGCTGCTTACCAGCGGACGGCCGGCGTTGCTGCTGCCTTACGTCGACACTTGCACGACGTTCGGTCAAGACATCCTGGTCGCCTGGAAACCGACGCGGGAGTCCGCGCGCGCGGTCTCGGCGGCGATTCCATTCCTGCAGCGAACGAAGCGCATCCACCTGACGATCGCCGACGAGCGTGGCGCCATCGCCGAGCATGACGCCGATGCGCTCGAGGACTTCCTTCGATTGCACGGTGTTCAGGCGCCTATCCTGCGCCATGCCTCGGTGCCTTCCGAGGCGCCCGGCGAGGGTCTGTTGTCCCTCGCTGCGGACGTCGGGGCGGACCTGCTCGTGATGGGCTGCTACAGCCACAGCCGCGCCCGCGAGCGGGTGCTCGGTGGGGCGTCGCGCACGCTGCTGAAATCGATGACGCTGCCTGTGCTGATGGCGCATTGAAGGCACCCGGTGGTGAATCGACGCTCAAGCCACTGCGCTGGTCTCGCCCACGTCCACCACGAGTTGCCGGTGATGCGCATGCGCCAGCGCAGTGGTCACGTCGTGCAGCGACACCCTCGCGGCGCCGCGGCGATAGGGATTGGGTTCCAGGTCGAAGGCGAGCGGCCGGCCATCGAGGCCCAGCGCAGTCACGCCGAAACCCGCACCGCGCACGCGATAGACGATCTCGAGATCGTGCCCTAGCAACGTGACGCCCACGCGCATGCCGTCGAGCGCGGCCGGCAGCACTGGGTCGATCAGCAGCGCGTCCACCTCCAGGCGCAGGCCGAACAGGTGCCGCACGACGAGCCCGAACAGGATGCCGGCTCCGCTCGAATACACGCGCCAGCCGCCATCGAGGCTGATCGTGCCCCGCTGCACGCGCGCGTATTCGGCGCTGGCCTGGTAGCGATCGGCGAAGGCGGCATCCGAACTCGAGTAGTAGCAGTTCGATGGCCGCAGGCCCGCCGTGGGCACGATCTCGCTCAGGCCGATCGGGTTGGCCTGGCACAGGGCGTGGAAGAAGCGCTCGGCTTCGCCGACGTGCGCCAGGGCTTGCGCATAGCGCAGGTGGGCGTGCATGTACATGAGTCCGATCTCGCGCCCGAAGAAACTGGCGCTCTCGGCCCGTTGGAAAAGCCGCTGCGAGCCCCCGTGATAGGGCAGCGGCCGGTCGAACAACCGCGCACCGTCAGGTCCGCTCAGATGCTCGTCGATGAGGCGCAGGTGATGCCGCATCTGCGCGGCATCGAACAGGCCTTCCAGGATCGCGTGGATCATCGCCAGCAGGCTGTAGCGCACGCCGGTCGTCTGGTCGCGCGGATGCAGCAGATAGCGAACGGCGGTGTCGGTGCCGTCGGCCCCGCGCTCGCCGAACAGCGCGTAGCCGGCGAGCACATCGTCCACCAGCAACAGGCGCAGGAAATCACCGCGCACCGCGGCAGCCTGGCGTTCGAGCCGCGCCGCCGCGGGCGTGCGACCGACGCGCCGCAGCGCACGGGCCAGCGTGGTCAAGGTCTGGTAGTGCAGCGTCACGGTCCAGGCGCTGCACATGTGCTCGCGCATCGAAGGATCGGCCGGCTGCAGCGAATCGTTCCAGTCGCCATGGCCGTAGGCGGCCAGCGCGGTGCCGGCAATGGTGCGTTTGCGCGTCAGCGCGAGCGCGCGCAGAACGTGCTGCCAGACGCTGTAGGCGGCGCCGGGATGTGAAGCGCGCCGCGGAAAGAACGGCATTCGCTCGTCGAGGATGGCGCCATCGCCGCTGGCGATCAGGTATTGCGCCAGCGCCAGCAGGGGCCAGAAGACGATGTCGCCGTGCGAATCGCCGGCGCGGATCGCGGCGTCGCGCTCGAAGAACATGAACCACTGCGGCCAGTCGCCGTCGGTTCGCTGCGCCTTCATCACGCGCAAGAGCAGCTCGCGCATCGGCGCACTGTGGCCCTGCGCGAGCAGCAATTCGACCGGGCCCTGGCAGACGTCGCGCGTGCCCCAGCCTCCGCCCGAGAACTGCTCCAGGCCGCGCGGCGCGAGATAGTGGACGAGTGCGTTCTGTTGCAGCCAGGGCAGCAATGCCACTAGGCGCGCGAGACGCGCCGCCAGCGCACTGTCGGCAGGCGCGTGCACGTGCAGCGTCGAGGCCAGACGTTCCGGAGCCGCCGCGGCCGCGTCGGCGGCCGGCACATCGGGCCCGCCGGTGACGAATCGGCCGAGCAGCGTGAAACGGGCGGCGCGCGTCGGCGCAGTGATCAGCGTCAGATACGGAAGCTCGCGCGCCACGCCATCGAGGAACAGCGCCTCGTCGCCGCCGACCTGCTCGATGGCGGTGTCGTGCGACGGCTCGATGCGCCAGTGCCCCTGCGGGAAGCGCTGCCCGAGCTCGCTCTGCGGCGCCGGCGCGAGCAGCACCGCGGGGCCGTCGCGCTGCCAGTGCACGCGCCCCGGCGCGCTGCCATCGTCGCCATTGAGCGCGACATGCAAGCAGACGAGGCACCGCATCGCGGGCCCGTCGACGACCTCCACCTCCAGGCTGAAGGCATGCGGCTCGCTGTGTGCCCGGCTGCGCACGTCGATGCGGCCGCCGGCATGGCGATAGATCCAGCGGCACGCGTCGGGAACCATCTCGAACGCCGAAGGCTGGTCCAGCAAATGCCAGGATCCGTCCACTTCGACGAAGACGCGCAGGCCCTGCGAACGAAACAGCCCGAGGTAGCCGCGCACGGTCGACAGGCAGCGGTTGATGCTGACGTGGCCCTGCGTGAGCATCGAATGGAACACGCCGCCCATCCACACGGTCGAGGTGAGCGCGCTCTCGTCGGGCACCGGCAGCGTGCCGGTGCGCAGCACCTGACCGTGCGGACGCAGCACCGCCAGCTCCTTGGCGCGCAAGGCGACGTGGCCCTCCGCGCCGTGGAAGAAGCTGAGCGGGCGTCCGTCGGCATCGCGCTCGACATGGCGCCGCTCGGCGCCGAACAGCGCATCGAGCGCGGACTCGTCCAGGTCCAGCGCCGGCAGCAGCGGGGCTGTCGCAAACAGGCTCGACGCGGGCAGCACGGCTGGCGGATCGGCCCGCCAGGATGGCGCCTGCGCCTCGGGCAAGGCGAGCGTCGCGTCGACGAAGGTCAGATCGCCTGACGAGGTGGCTTGGCGGTGGTCGGCCTGCAGGCTGCCGAACCAGCCCAAGTCCACCGAATCGCCCGGTGCGAGTTCGCAAGCCGCGTCCTGCAGCGCCGCCATCGCATGCTCGTGCTGAAGCCGTGTCGCGGGCAAACCCCGCATCAGGCCCGGCTCGGGCAGGCCCGCACGGCTGGCCAAGCCATGCACCTGCAGTGCGTCGGTCGCATAGGCCACGCCACGGTTCAGCGATCCGATGACACACCACGGATGCCGTGTGCCCACCGCCTGGTTCTGCCGCGATGCCAGCACGGTCCCGTGCTCGGCATGCACGAGCGGCGTGTGGTCGATGTACTGGCTGACGTAGTACTCGTTGAGCCGCACGGCCGCATACGGCGCGAGCGCGAGATCCTGCAGATACAGCAGGTCGACATGCACCGGATCGGCGCCGGCGTTCTCGACGCGCACGTGCCAGAACCAGGCGGGCGCATCGGCCGCGAGCCGCAGCGCCACGCGGTAGCGCAGCCCTTGCCAATCGCCGGCGCCTTCGAGCTCGCCGGCAGCGGCATCGATGTGCCAACGTGTCGGGCTGCGCGGCCCGAGCAGCGGTGTGGACTCGACGGTCGACCCGAGACGGCGCAGCACCAGATTGGCGGGCCCGCCTTCCAGCGCACTGCCGACGAACAGGTTCACGACGATGTCGGCGAAGGCCAGACTGCGCAAAGCGCCGTTGTCATGGCATTCGACGCGCAGTCCCGACGGGCTCGTCCAGCCCATCACAGGGGGTGGCTTGGGAACGGTCATGCGCGGATTGACCCGATGGTGCGTCGGGCGCTTCGTGGCGGGGCTCACAGTGTGCCTGCTTTGGCATCGCGATAGCCGCGCGTGAACAGCGGCACCGAGAGCGAGTTGTCAATCACACGGGTGCTGCGGGTGTTGCTGGCCGACGCGGAATCGCCGCGCTGCCGCTGAGTCGATCGCGCCCCGCCTGTGCGACCAGATTGAGCCCGAGGAACGCTTGCCCCCGATCCGGCGGTCTCCGACCGTCTTCGCGTCGAGGACCGCCTTCTCGCATTCACGGTCGACGCACCTCGTCTCGATCGGGTCGAGCCCGTGGTCGAGCAGCTCCTCGCCTTTGCAGCGGCCGAACGGACCCTGCTGACTAAGCTCTCGCCGGTCGCGGCCGGTGAGGAGCGATCCAGAAGCCCGAGGCTCTCTCGAGAACGGAGACGTCCAAGTGCAGAAAATCGCTGTCGACTCAACGAGTTACCCACACTTGGTTGCACTGCCCTGCACTACTTGTGCAGGTTATATCTGGTGGGCTGGGG
>Ga0307508_10003998_pt1 | contig 14608 bp, 15 predicted proteins | sample 9_EM_MG_FD_203089 | JGI IMG/M metagenome (GOLD analysis project Ga0307508, IMG submission 203089) | Populus trichocarpa ectomycorrhiza microbial communities from riparian zone in the Pacific Northwest, United States - 9_EM | ecosystem: Host-associated > Plants > Roots > Unclassified | place... | reverse complement strand
CGCCACCGAAACCCCGGCGTCGGATTGATATCCGGACGTGAAAAAATACTTCATTTCGAAAACGCCATGCGGGGTTTGCATGTACTTGTTTGCCAGGGCGCGGCTAACGGTCGTCTCGTGCACCCCGATGATGTCTGCGATCTGAGTCATCGTCAGCGGTTTGAGTTTCGAGATGCCTTCGTCAAAAAATTCGTGCTGATGCTTGATGATTTCCCGGGTGATGCGTTCGATGGTGCGTTGACGCTGTTCGATCGCATTGATGATGAATTTCCCTGAGCGCAGTTTCTCACGGAGATAATCGCTCTCCTGTTTGCTGAGCCGTCCTTTCGCGATAAGATCCTTGTAAGTGTTGCTGAGGCGCAAACGCGGAATGTAGTCGTGATTCAGGATGATCTTCCATTCCTCACCGTCTTTTTCGACGGTAACGTCCGGGACCACGACCCGGTTTGCATCATCGGCAAAACGCCGGCCGGGAGCGGGATCAAGGGTGCCGATTTCACTAATGGCTTCCTGAATAATTTCATTGGCCAGGCCGGTTTTGCGCGCGAGATCGGGAATTCTTCGGCGGACAAGCAACGGCAGGTGATCGCGGATGATTCGCGCGGCGACGGATTTATCGCGACCTTTCTGGGCCAACTGAATCAGCAGGCAGTCCGCGAGGTTTTCTGCGCCGATGCCGGCCGGGTCGAAAGTCTTCAGCAGCAGCGATGCCTCCTGCATCGTTTTGAGCGGAAGACTGGCCAGCAGCGCGAGATCGGAAAGCGAGGCGGTGAGATAACCGCGATCATCCAAACTCCCGACAAGAAATCGAAGCGCTTCAATGATTTGGGGCGGATGATTGGCCATCTCCGCCTGCTGCATTAAATGCTGCTGCAGCGATGTCTCGGTGGTGAGGGAATCGAAAAAATGCTGCCGGCGTTCCTCATCCTCGGTGGAGCTTTGGCGGACTCCGCCCGTGTCGGACATATGATCGTGCCAGTCCTGGCCGATCTTTTCCAAAACCTGGAAGTCCTTCGAAAAATCGAGTTCCTCGCGCGAATCATCACTGGGGGTCGATTTGTCGTCTCCGTTCGCCGCTGCTTTTTCGAGGCTCATGTCATCCATGGGCATCTCCTCGAGCGTGGGATTGGATTGAAGCTCTTCCTGGATGGCGGCACGAAGATCCAAGGCAGCGACCTGCAGGATTTTCAGCGATTGCCGCATCTGCGGCGCCAGCACCAATTGCTGGGTCTGCCGTTGGTGGAAGCTTTGATTAAGGCCTGGGCCGCTCATGGACAAAAGTAGTTACCTTTGGCTCTCGAGTGGTGAAATGGTGGCCGGCGGCGGGGTAGTGGGGCGGTTACCGAGTTTTGCGGGAGGGAAAACTTGCGCGAGATAGACGGCCAGCTTTTCGTTCGTCGGGCCGTATCGGTCGCTGTAAAGGTACATTTCCAGATCGGTGAGCATTTCGAAGGCCGTCTGGTAACGTTTATCGCGGTCGCGTTGAAGCGCCTTGACGATGATGGCTTCCAACTTGGCATCGATGTCTGTACGGAGGCTGGAGAATTTAGGCAGCGGCATCGTGATGATGTTGCGGCGTGATTCCAATCGGTTGGCGCCTCGGAAAATATTCCGGCAAAGCAAAATTTCTGTCATTACGATGGCCAGGGAGAACAGATCGGACCGACCGTCGGTGACCGCGTAACTGGCCCCTTCGGGTGACAAGTACTCGTCCTTACCCGGGATCACTTTGCCCTCCTCGTTGTACATCAGGTCCAAGGCCTTCGCGATGCCGAAGTCGGTGAGTTTTACATCGCCTTCGACTGCCAACATGACGTTCTTGGGATTGACGTCCCGGTGTACGATTCCCAACAACCGGCCTTCCTTGTCGCGCTTCGTATGGGCGTAGCTGAGACCGCGGCAAACGCGTGAGGCGATGAATACCGCCATATCCACTGGCACCTGCAATCCGAGCTCAGTGTGACGGTCGATAAACTGCTCCAAATTCACACCGGCGACGAATTCCATCGTCATAAAATACTGTCCGCCGATCTGGCCCAGATGATAGGTCTGGACGATATTCGTATGGATCAAATCCGCGACCAGCTTGGCTTCACCGATAAAGTTCTTTTGGAATTCGGGGATGCTGGAATATTCTTCACGAATCAATTTGATGGCGACGGTCTTGCGAAAATTACCAGTGCCTTTCTGCACCGCCTCGTAAACGAGTCCCATGCCGCCCTCGGCGAGCTTATTGACCAGCTCGTACTTGAGCTCGTTGAAGATATGTTTCAGCGCAGACACATATACAGAAATACCCTCTGGATGGCCGGTGGCAAGAACGCAGAACGCAAATGTGCACGATTCCTGCTACAGGGAAGAAGTTCGGTTTGAGAGTCGTTTGACAACCCATGGTCCGATCCTACGGTTTCAGTAATGCTCACGCTCACTCCACGCGCCGCCAGACAGGTCCTCACAATGCACTCCAATCAGGGAGATGCCCAGAAAAAATTGCGCGTATTTATTGAGAGTGGTGGCTGCTCAGGATTTGAATACGGCATGTCGTTTGATCTGCCGAAGGCAGACGACAACGTGTTTGAAAGTGAAGGGGTGCAATTGCTCGTCGATCCTACAAGCCTCGCTTATCTTGACGGAACGAACATCGATTTCGACGACGGTTTGCATGGAAAGGGTTTCGAGCTGAAAAATCCTAACGCGCAAAATACCTGCGGCTGCGGCAAATCGTTTAATTAAAACGGCCGGCCGGATTGTCCGGGCAAAACTCTGCTCAGAATTGCGTCGGCGCTAAGCTTCTGCCACATGAAGCGCGACGATACCAAACGTGAGCGGCGTCGCCCCAACAGCCCGGAATCCCGCGCGTTTTATTTCAACCGACATTTTTTCGCGGTCGGGAAATTTTTCGATCGAGCCGCACAGATATTCGTAAGCAGAACGATCGCCCGTAACGACTCCTGCAATCAGAGGCAAAAGCAGTTTCAGGTAGGCGAAGTAGAAAGGCTTGAACCAGAAATATGGTTGGGAAAATTCGAGCACGAACAGACTGCCGCCCGGTTTTAGCACACGACGCATTTCACTTAGCGCTTTGTGGCGATCTGCCATATTTCGTAGTCCAAACGAAATTGTGACCGCATCAAATTGAGCTTTTGGCAGAGGCAGCGCCATGCCATCACCTTGCTTAAACTCGATGGTGGACCAGCGGGGATGGCCGCGTTGCTTTCTAACTGCCTCGTCGAGCATCGGCTGGCAAAAGTCCATTCCAGTGATTTGCGATTCCTTTCGAATTCCGTCGGCCAAGGCAAATGCCACATCTCCGCTTCCAGTAGCGAGATCCAGAATTGCGTTAGGGTGCTGATCCCGAACGCGTCGTACCAGACGCTGCCTCCAGACGAAATCGATGCCTCCACTTAAGAGGTGGTTGGCCAAGTCGTAACGCTTGGCGATGCGCGAAAACATGGAGTTGACGGCCTTTGGATCGGGCATGGAAACCACTAGCCTTTGTGCGGCTTTGCGGTTGACGCAAGCACTGGGTAGTGAATTATTTGTGCCGTCACCCTTACTACACCTTAATTTCAACCCACGCCTTAGCCATGTCGACAAATCTGACCAAACGCGAGATCGTGCTGGAAATCTACGAGAAGACCGGTTTCCCGCAGAAACAAATTCAGGACACGGTGCAAATGACGCTTGATATTGTCATGGATGCACTAGCCGCCGGTCGCAACGTCGAGTTGCGCAACTTCGGTGTACTGGAAGTTCAAGTTCGCAAAGCGCGAGTCGGTCGCAATCCGAACAAGCCTGAGACTGAGGTGGTTATCCCGGAACGTGCTGTGGTGAAATTTAAGTCCGGCAAAATTCTTAAGCAAAAGATCAAGCAGCTGAGCTTGGAAAAATTGCGCAATAATCCGCCGCCTCCAGCGACCGCCTAACGGGGCGCCTGACTTAGTAGCGAGGCATGGCCGGCTTTCAGTCTCTTCCTGGCTTCCGGGATTTCTACCCGGAGGAATTTTCCCGTCGTCAACACATCTTTCGCGTGTGGCGCCAATCGGCGTCTGCGTTCGGGTTTCAAGAATACGATGCCCCTGTGCTCGAACCGCTTGAGCTTTATAAGACAAAGTCGGGCGACGAAATCGAAGCACAGCTTTTCAGTTTCACGGACAAAGGCGGACGCGAGGTTTCGCTACGCCCCGAGATGACGCCCACCGTGTGCCGCATGGTCGGCGCAAAAGCTGGCGCTCTCAAACGTCCGATCAAGTGGTTCAGCGTAGCTGAGTTTTATCGATATGAGCGCGCCCAAAAAGGAAGGTTGCGCGCCTTCAACCAATTCAATGCGGATATTTTTGGCGAAGCGGGTCCCGAAGCTGAAATCGAATTGATTGCGCTTTTGATCCAATGTCTGAGCGGGTTTGGACTGACCAGGGACGATTTTTATATCCGGCTCAGCGATCGGGATCTTTGGTTTTTCTATCTGGAGGCGCTGGGGTTTGATGAAACGAAATCGCGTGGGATCTTATCGGCAATCGACCGCTACGAAAAAATGGGCGACGACGCGTTTAAAGGTTACGCGGAAACGCACGGTGAGTTGGAAGTCGCGGTCAAAGACAAGATTTTGGCTTTCCTGAAAATAAAAAGCCTGGCCGAACTTGAAGTCGTACTGGCGCCTTTCCAGTCCGATAAACTTACAGCGCGATTGATTGATTGGAGAAAAGTCCTCGCGGGTTTGACCGCCATGAAACTCTCCGATTTCGTGTCGGTTGATTTGGGCGTGGTGCGAGGCCTGGCCTACTACACAGGATTCGTATTTGAAGCGTTTGATCGTAAAGGCGATTTGCGCGCCCTCGCGGGAGGCGGCCGGTACAATGATTTGGTCAAAAAATTGGGCGGTCCCGATTTGCCCGCCGTAGGCTTTGCCATCGGCGATGTGACGACCGGCCTGTTGCTTGAGCAGCGCGGGCTGACTCCTCAGTTCGTGACTGCGCCGGATATCTATGCGGTGATCGGTGGCGAAAAAGAGCGGATGGCGGCTTTCGGTGATATCCACGCGTTGCGCGCCGCCGGTTGGCGGGTGGAATATCCGTTCAAGGATATTGCTTTCGGCAAACAGTTCAAAGCCGCGTCTGATTCGGGCGCAAAACTTGCGCTAATTTACGGCGCCGATGAAATCGCCAAGGGCGTGGTCAAGGTACGCGATCTTGGTGACCGATCCGAGCAGGAAGTGCCTTGTGAACAGGTGACCGCTTTTGTGCGGGATTTCCTGTCCGGTCACTAATAGCGAATGCCGCACTACTCGGGCAAGAGTCCGGATACTTTCAGGATGTTCGAGGAAATCGCAGTTTTTGGGAAAATACTGGCCGGACTCGCGATACTCTACGTCGTGGCGACGATCATCGGGCATTTTTATTCGCTCGCCGCGATTTTTCCCCGTCCGCCCGTCAAATACTCGCTTACGGACGATTATGTTCAGTTGAAGACCGCGGATGGCGTCAAAATTATCGCCCGACTTTGGGCCAATCCGCAGGCAAGATACACCGTGCTGTATTTGCACGGCAACTACGAGGATCTTGGAAGTATCGATGAATACATCCCCAAATTTGTCGACGAAGGTTACGCGGTCTTTGCGCTGGATTACCGGCATTATGGACACAGCGAAGGCGAGCCTACCGAAGCCAACACGAACTCGGACGTGGAGCTGGCCTACGATTATATTCGGAATACACTCCATGTGCCGCCCGAACGGATCCTCATTTTTGGCTATTCACTGGGCAGCGGGCCCGGAATCGAACTCGCACTGCACCGTCCGGCGGCGGGTCTCATTTTGCAGGGGCCTTATGTGAGCACGTACCGGGTAATGACGCACGTGCCGGTTTTCTTCGGAGACAAATTCGTTAACATTGCAAAGGTCCCGCGACTGAAACTGCCCGTGCTGGTGATTCACGGAACATCCGATGGCACTGTTCCCTTTTGGCATGGCAAAGCCGTCTACGATGCGATCACTGCCCCTAAATCGAAATTATTCGTGGAAGGCGGACAGCACACCCATTTGCGGGAATACACCGGCAAGCGCTACTGGGACGAAATGAAGAAGTTCACCGATTCGCTCAGTCAGGATGTTGCGCCAAAGCCCTGAAGGCAGGGCTTCGTCAGGAAGAATCAAATCTCGTTTGTTGTCACCACACCGCCGGCCAACTTTCAGCGGGTTCTCTGTCGCCAAAAGCTTCACGGAATTCCGGAAAATTAGCGACTGACCCCAGCACGCGCCATCGAACCGGGCTGTGCACATCGCTCTCGACGTGGAGACGGATTTGTTCCGTCCGTTCGTTGGTCCGCCAGCCTTGGGCGAAGGCGATAAAGAATCGTTGATCGGGCGTAAAACCATCGACGGAGCCCAGCTTCTTGTTGGCGGTCGCAAGTTTGAAGGCTTCGTAAGACACGCGCAAACCGCCGACGTCCGCGATATTTTCGCCCAGCGTTTGATGACCGTTGATATGTAATCCGGGTAAAACCTCGAAGGCGTCATACTGTTTGGCGACAAGTTCAGCGCGGTCATTGAACCGCTTTGCATCGTCCTCGTTCCACCAGTTTTTCAAGTTGCCACCCGCATCATAGTGACGGCCTTGGTCGTCGAAACCGTGAGTGAGTTCATGACCGATCGTTGAGGCCAGCGCTCCGTAATTGGTCGCATCGTCCGCTTTTTCGTCGAAGAAGGGAGGCTGGAGAATTCCCGCCGGAAAACACATTTCGTTCAGAGTGTCTTCATAATAAGCGTTGTTCGTCTGCGGCGTCATCTGCCATTCGTCCCGGTCGACCGGTTTGCCCAGTTTGGCGAGTTGTCGCTGTGTTTCGAAAGCAGAAGCTGCGATGACGTTGGCGACATATGAGTCACGCGTAATTGCGAGTTTCGAATAGTCGCGCCAGTGATCCGGGTAACCGACCTTGGTGCGCATCGCATCGATTTTTTTGTAGGCCTCGATTTTCGTCGCCTCGCTCATCCAGTCGGCGGCGCGAATGCGATTGCGCATGGCTTCCAGGTGAAACTTAACCATTGTGAGAGCCCGTTCCTTGGCGGCAGGACTGAAGGTTGTCTTCACATAAAGCTGTCCAAGATCTTCGCCAATGGCGTTGTCGGCCGCAGCCATGACGCGCTTCCAGCGGGGTTTCAGCTCGGTGGTGCCTGAAAGCTTCTGACTGTAGAAAGCAAAATCCTCTTCAACCAGCGCATGATTTAAGTATGCCGCCGTTTGATTCAAAACACCCCAATACAAATACGATTTCCACGTCTCGATTGACTCTGAATGGATCAATTTGCCGAGTGCGGTATAAAATTCCGGTTGGCCGACCAGGATTGTTTTTTCGGTCGGGGGAAGATGCAACTGGTTTAAAAAATTCTCCCACGAAAAATCAGCACTCAATTTCCCGAGCGCGGCGCGTTCGTACTTGTTGTAATTCTTCTCGCGATCACGGAGGTCAACCAAGGCGCGGGACGTCTGGGCGAGTTTGGTTTCCAGCATCATGATTGCGTCGGCTTTGCTTTTGGCGCGATCGGCGGTTTCACCTGCCAGTTCAAACATTTTTGCCATATGGGCCACATACGCCCGGCGAATTTCCTGCGCTTCATCGCCGGTCCGAAAATAGTATTCACGTTCCGGAAGCCCCAGCCCGCCCTGGGTGAAAGCTCCAATCATCGCCGTGGCTTCCTTGTCGTCGATCTGCACGCCAAATCCGAATCCGACGGGAAGCCCCGCCGCATAGAGTTGGCCCATGACAGTCGTGAGGTCGGCGGGAGTCTTGATTTGGTCGATCAGGGCGAACCAGGGATGCAACGGCCTTGCGCCGGCATTCTCGATCGCAGTTTCGTCCATGCCCGCCGCATAGAAATCGCCGACCCGCTGTGTCAGGCTGCCTTTATCGCCGCCATTTTTTGCCGACGTTTCCAGAATGGATTTTAAGATCACATAACTGCGTTCATTGATCTCCTGATTTACTCCCCAAGCGGAATATTCGCCGGGAATGGACACTTTGTCGAAAGCCCCATTCGCATACGTATAAAAATCTTTCACCGGGGATACGGCGGGGTTCATATACGCACGATCCACTCCGATGATGGGACGCTCAGTTTCGGCTGCGCAAAGCGGGGAAAAGAACGCGGAAAATACCGCGAGTGCGATGACGTGTGATTTCATGGAAATTTTTTGCGCAAATTCCAGGCGAGATTTGATGGGCCAAATGCGTGGGGCAGCAATGCATCCATGGAAACGTCGATTTCATCGCGACCGGCACAGAATGAAACGACGCGCGCTTCAGAACCAAATTCATGAATGACCTGCCGACATGCACCACAGGGCGCAGTGGCGGTCTGGGTTGGTGTATAGACCACCACACACTTCAATTCCCGTTCACCCGCCGCGACGGCTGAAAAGATGGCGGTCCGTTCGGCGCAGTTGCTCAAGCCGTAGGAAGCATTTTCAACGTTGCAACCGGCGTATATCTTGCCCGAAGCGGTCAGAACCGCCGCGCCGACCTGAAAGCGGGAGTAGGGCGCATAGGCGCGTTTGGCGGCGGTCTTGGCCGCAATTTTGAGTTTTTTCAACTGACTGGAGGTGGGCGTCACACCGCTTTATTCGTTCATTTGGCGCTATTTCTCAATGGCAAACGCGACCACCGGCTGGGCCATGGCGCAGGCTACCTTCGGGCAGGGTATGGAGAACTGATTTGGTTCCCATTTATATAAAGAACCATTTCAGTTCCTAGTTGAAAAAAGAACCAAATTGGTTCTCACTGACGCCATGAAATACCTGGTGTTAATCGGAGACGTATTGGGCTCAAAACAGCTGCCTGAACGGGCGCAGTTTCAGCGCCGCCTGAAGGCTGCGTTGCATGGGTTGAACCACCGCCGCAAAACGATCGTTTCACCCTACACCCTGACTCTCGGGGACGAGTTTCAAGCCGTGTACCGCGATGCTTCCGGCGCATTTGCCGACATTTTCACTCTGCTGGCCCAGATCGCACCGGTCCAGGCGAGATTTTCGCTCGCCGCAGGAGAGATCGTTACTCCGATCAACTCGCATCAGTCGATCGGCATGGATGGACCGGCTTTTCACCGTGCGCGAATCAGGCTGGAGAAATTAAAGGGGCAGGGCCGCTTGCTCGGTATCCACGATTCCGGGGATGCGTGGTGGAGGCTTCCCACCTCATCACTCGCAATTTTATCGGGATTGATTGAAGGGTGGCGGCAAAAGCGGCTGCAACTATTCGCCGGCGTCCTTTCTGACGTATCGGTTCCAGACCTCGCCAAACAAACCGGCATCACCACCCGCGCCGTGAATAAAAACATTCGTGCGGCGGACCTTGACGAATGGAAGCGCATCGTGGATGAAATTTCCCGGCTACTAAGCGAAGAGATTAAAGCCCGATGAACCCCGCCTTCCTGATTTTTGCGAACACCGTGTTGCTGACCCGGCTGTTTGTGCTGTTTAAGGACGATGTCGTTGCTGCGCGTCCATGGGTGCTCAAGACCGTCGTTGAGCTGGTGGCGTTGTGTTCGCTCTACGAATTGTCCCCGGGCGGAATCGGAGTCGCGACTATCGTGGTGGTCGCGAACTTGATTGGGTGGCGCTTGGAATCAAAGGCACGCCGGCGAAAAAATCTCGGGCGCTTACTGATCGGCATGGTGGAATTGCTCTGCCTGAGTTTCTTTTTTTCGCAGAACATGACGGTGTCACTGCGAAGCGGTCTGACCGAGGTCGCGCGATTCTTTCACGATTTTTCCGCTCTGGCACCCTTGGCCGACATAGGTAACGCGAGATTTCAACTGGAGCTGACGGGACTGCTACTCGCAGGAAACGAAGCGAATCTCGTCATCCGGGCGGTGTTCGACCTGCTGGAGTTGAAACCGCGTGCGTTGCCCTCAGGCCAGGGCGGAATTGACGTGGGTGAATTTAACCGCGGTCGCGTGATCGGAGTTCTGGAGCGGGTGCTGCTCTACTGGTTTATTTTGCACGGACAGTTTGGGGCAATAGGGTTCATTCTCGCAGCCAAAGCCTTTACCCGATTCAAGGCGCTCGATGATCGCGCGTTTGCGGAATACGTGTTGATCGGAACCTTGCTGTCAGCCTGTCTGGCAATGACCTCTGGCGGGATCGTGCAGTGGTTGTTGCGTTGAGCGAGGGCAAGGGCAGACAGATTACGTCAAGTCGGCGCGGCGGGATCGAGTGAACGCCACAGATACCAGCTGGCGACGGAGCGATAGGGCTGCCAGCGGCGCGCGTGCTTGATGATGGCGTCGGGTTTAGGATCTTTGCGCTTGTTGTAGAGTTTTTTGAAACCGAGCCGGATGGCAAAATCTCCCGTTGGCATCACGTCGGGTCGTCCGAGATAAAAAATTAACAGCATGTGCACAGTCCATGGTCCAATGCCTCGCACGGTCGTGAGCCGGGTAACGAGTTCTTCATCGGGTAGCTCGTGAGCCTCGCTGAACGTAGGGACGACACCTTCAAGGCACTTGGCGGCGAGATCGCGGACCGCGAGTAGTTTATTTCCGGAGAGACCGGCACCGCGCAGCGCGACATCGGAAGATTTCGCCAGCGCCTCGGGAAAAGGCCCGCCGTGTTTTTGTAATTCCGCCAGCACGCGGGCGTGGATGGTCGCTGCTGCTTTGCCGTGCAATTGCTGGTAAACGATCGACCGGAGCATCGCTTCAAACAAACTGTCGGCGAGTTTCAGTTCGAGGGCAAACGGTCCGAGTCGGTCGATCAAAGCTCCGAGTACCGGATCGCCTTTTTGCAAATGCGCAAGCGCATCGGCCGGCTTGAATCGCAGCTTGGGTTTCATTCGGAAATCAACTCTGCGCCTTCGAGTGTGAGTAGGCGGGTTTTGGTGCGGACGCCACCGGGTCCGGAAAATCCCGTCATCTTATCGCTCGAAGAAACCACGCGATGACACGGTACGATCAACGGCCAGGGATTGGTCCCCAAGGCAATCCCCACGGCGCGAGCTCCCGCGTTATTCATCGCCAGCAACCGCGCAATCTCGCCATAGCTTTTTTTGTGGCCGGGTTTGATGGCGAGGGTTTGGAGATAAACCGCCTTCTGAAAATCGCTCACTCGTGTCCAGTCGATCGGAGTGGCGGCAAAATCCTGCAGCTTGCCCTCGAAATGTTGCTGCACGTGCTCGACCAGGCGACGCACCCATTCGGGGCGTGCTTCCTTGGACGAATTTGCCTGCGTGCGCATGGCGAACTCCTTCTCCACGTTTTTATTGGCGGCTTCCGGCAATTGAAAGCCGGTGAGTCCGGTTTCATTCCAAGCAATCCCGCAATTGCCAAACGCGGTGGGGAAAAACGTATAAGGCATGCAGCAAAACGTGGCGGAGGTTTTAATGTCCGGCAAGCCGAGTCGCATGCAAAAAAGGCGATCCGAGGGTGAATTGGGAGAATTTGACGGTTCCTTTTTCGCTTTCGGGAAACCGCTCAATAGCCGACAGCCTGCTGCGTCATTAGGTTGGCAAGCCCATTAATCTCCTGTTTCTGTCGAAACTGAATCCATGCCCGCCAATCGTTTCTATAACGCCTTCGACCTGCAGGAGTGGGGAAGCAGCCGCAAGACCGACTATCGCAGTCCGTTTCAAATTGACCGCGATCGTATCATTCACGCCCACGCGTTTCGGAAGCTCCAATCGAAAACGCAGGTATTCCTGTCTGGAGAATACGATTTCTATCGCACACGCCTTACCCACTCGATGGAAGTCGCCCAGATTGGCCGTTCCATTTGCAATTTTTTGCGGAGCCGTGGCGATCCACTGAGCGACGATTTCCATATCGATTCCGACCTCGTTGAGGCATGTTCGCTCGCGCATGACATGGGACATCCGCCCTTTGGACATTCCGGCGAGCGCACTCTTCAGGAACTGATGAAGCGGCGCGGTGGTTTCGAGGGCAACGCCCAGACACTGCATCTGCTCTGCGAAACGATTTATCAAAACGAATCCGGCGTGAAAGGCATGCAGCCGACCCGCGCGCTGCTGGATGGGGTTTTGAAGTACAAAAAACTCTATACGGAATTCGCCAAACCACCCCTGAATCATTTTATTTACGACACGCAGTCGCCGGTGCGCGATTGGGTGTTTGGCGGCGCAAAAATCCCCGGACCACTCATGCGTGGAGATTTGCTTAATGACTTCAAGAGTGTGGAGTGCCAGATCATGGATTGGGCCGACGACGCGGCGTACTCGCTTAACGACATCGTGGATGGCGTCCGCGCGGGATTTTTGACCCTTGAGCGGATCGAGCGATGGGCCGAAGGCGAAGCTATCGGAGCGCAGCAACAGCTACTGCTCGACGGCTTGTTCAATGCACTGAGATGCGACCGGCTGGAAAATGCGTTTTCTAAAAAAATCGGCCTGTTTATTCAGGCGTGCCGGCTCAAGGTCCGTGACAATTTCATGGCCGAAAAAAGCAACCGCTACAAATACGAGGTAGTGGTGGATGAAAGCGCGCTCGGCGAAGCGGCGTTCTTTAAGAAAATGGCCAACGATATTATTTTTGAAAGCCCACAACTTGAACAGCTGGAGCACAAGGCGCGGGTTGTTCTCACGGCACTCTATAATGCGATCTGGGAAAATTATGCCGAACGCAATGAACGCAGCATCCGGATCCTGCCGAACAACGTCAGTCGCCTGATCGAGGCGGAAAAGAGCCAGGACGGAAAGGCCCGTCGGATTTGCGATTTTCTAGCCGGTCAAACCGATGGGATGGTCGTGCGCACTTATCGCCGGCTTTTCGATCCGGGCTTCGGTTCATTTCGCGACCTGAGTTGATGCACGGCGGTCCGATGTCCTGACGCTTGTCGCAGACCATGAACCGAGTCGGACGGTCATAGACCCTGGGTTCGCCGAAGGGCTTCTACTTGGTTTGATGTAGGAGCGGCTTTATGCCGCGACCCGAACGTGGCAACGTGGACGAATCGCGGCATAAAGCCGCTCTACACTGAGAATTACTGATCCGTCGATTTTTCCAAACGAGCACGTCGTAGAATGCCGGCATAGTACGCGATGTAGTAACCCGCGGTAACTCCGAAAATGGAAAGCGTGAGAGGACTGTGGAACAGTTCCGGCGACGACGGATTGTAGGCCGTTCCATCCGAAAGCACGATGATCCGGTAGATGATACGGCCAACGAACAGAGCGGAAAGCGTCAGGCCAATGGCAGTATTCGGCGTATAAAATTTTCCGTTCGGGGTGAATTCGAATTTCGTAAGACGCAAGCCGAGCACCGCGAGTGGCACGCCGAGAAGAAGTCCGCCGGCGAGACCGAGAAGGACGGGTGGATAAGCAAACGCGCTGGTTGCGATCAGCACTGAGATCAGGCTGAAAACCACGATGCGAACAACCATTCGCTTGGGCTGAAGCGGCTGACGGCCAATATTGCGGCGAACCCGTACGTACATGCGCCACGCGATCAGGGGTATGATGATGGCAGGCGCGAGTTGAGCGGGCTTCATGCAGAGGATGAAATCACCAATCCACGCGTTAGGTCGATACACTTTTGGATAAACCCCCTGAACTGAAACCAGCGTCGATTTCTGGTGGGCCATCCCTCCGGCGCATGCTCCGGGATCTTTTACGGGATGCCGGACGATAATGTCTTTGCCAGCGGAAATTCGGTCCTGCTATTTTGGGTGATTGTCGATGCCCCTCCCGAAACCACGCCGACGACTTTCAGCAGCAGATCGTAAAAATGCAATTGCGCGCGCCGCGCTTCCTCTGTTTGCGCGCCAGGGATTGCATGGTGTAACGACACGCGAGCTCGCCGCGGCCTGTGGTGTGTCGGAAGCGCTTATCTTCCGGCATTTCCCGACCAAGGAGGCTCTGTTTAATCATATGCTGCTTCACCGGAAGGGCGAAGACCTGCCGAGGCAAATCGAACAGCAGGTGGTGCCGTCCACGGCGGCACTTGTCCAATTCGTTTTCACCTTTGTCCACCGGGTGGTTATTTATGAACCAAAGGCCGAGCATAAAAAGATGCACTTTTTCTACCGGAGTTTCACTGAGGATGGAAAATTCGCCCGTAAGTTCCTATCCGATGTCACCAGTCTCCGGAAGTACTTTGAAGTTTGTGTCGAGGAGGCGCGCAAGAGCGGTGACGTGCGCGTATTGGCGACTTCACCGTACAATCTTTTCTGGTTCACCCAGCACGTCGCCACGGCAGCATGTATGATACGGATACCGGCAAAACCTGTGGTTCGATATCAAGGTGCCATCGAAGAGGCGGTCGAACAGATGGTGCTGTTCATTCTCCGTGGCGTGGGGTTGACCGAAGCGGCGTTGGAGAAGTACGCAACGCCAGCGGTATTCTCCGATTGGCGGAAGCAAGCCACTGATGGTAGTGTCCATGCATCAGCCGCGACCGTCCGAAATGATCGCGGCTGATAGGCGCTGATCTATTTATTGTACAATTGGCATTGTCCTGCCAGTGGCGATGTCGAGCAGACCGCCCGGATTCCCTTCGTATGGAATCACCAGGCGCCAGCGGAATGGACTGCACGTGATCATGCAATACCGCACCCATTGCGGAAAGCCAGGAGCGGCGATCCACTTCATCTGATCGGCGACCGCGTAC
>Ga0307508_10003997_pt1 | contig 14608 bp, 12 predicted proteins | sample 9_EM_MG_FD_203089 | JGI IMG/M metagenome (GOLD analysis project Ga0307508, IMG submission 203089) | Populus trichocarpa ectomycorrhiza microbial communities from riparian zone in the Pacific Northwest, United States - 9_EM | ecosystem: Host-associated > Plants > Roots > Unclassified | place... | reverse complement strand
CCGACATGGGAAACAGGGGATCATCCGTCGTGTTGTAGAGCCAGCTCAGCTCCGCCCCACGATCCATGGACTTGAATGTCTGGTTGAAGGCGGACTGGCGGCTATCGCTCCAAAACAGGGTGGCGCGGAGCGACTGGGCCGCGGTCAGCGGAATGCCGCCGAAGAGCGACGCCTGCAGTTGGTCAGAGCCCTTGACGCCCTGGATCGAGTCGAGCCCTCCGCCGGCGACCGTGCCGGCACCGAACAGATCGAACTGCTGATAGTCCGCCCGGACCAGCTCGCCCTCCTGGTGTTGGAGCTTCTCGACGCTCCCCTCGACCAGCCCGGAGGAGCCCACGAAGGTTCTCCCTCCCAGACTGCCGAACTGCTGCCAGGCTGTCGTCGTCCGATTCCGGCCGGCGAGACCATCGAACTGCTGAGCCCGTTGCCCGTTGGTGCCCGCCGAGAGGAAGACCGGCGTCTCCTCGATCACCTGGAGCAACAGATCATAGCCGTCGTGCTCGCCCTTGCGCAGGGAGAAGTCCGCGTTGACGACGAACGGCAGCCGCCGCACACGGTACACCGCCTGCCGCAGCTCAGACTCTGTATAGGTCTGTCCCACCTTGAGAAGCGTTTCATCGGCCACAATCCGCTGTCCTGCTGCTTGCGGCACTCCCTCGACGACGATCGACTCAATGAGAAGCTTCGGTGGCTCCTGGGCCGCAACGCCCAAAGGAGCCATGGTGAGACAAAGAAGGAAAAGCCCGACCAGCGGCCTGATTCTCAAAGAAGCCCTCGAAGAAGTCATATCAAATCCCCTTTCGGATCATCCTGCGATTCATGCTGCGGCGAGGCACAGGGGCAATCGCAGTGCCAGAAGGTTGAAGCTGGCTCGAAAGACCGAGCCACCGGAGCCGAAAAGCAAGCTGGGTCAGGAAGATACCAGGATTGGGGCGACAGCGGGAACGGCTTTTCGGACGAGCGAGAGAACAGCGGCGGCGAGGTGGAGGCCGTCAGGAAAACCAGACACCCTGTGCGGCGAAACCGACGGACGGGGTCAGCCGCGGCTCTTCGCCTGGATCAGGATCGTCTGGATCGCCTGGGCCATCTCCTCCACCACACCGTCGATGTCGAGGTCCGAGGTGTCGACCAGGGTATAGCTCGCGTCGTGGGTGAGCGGCGAGTCGGCGCGGGTGCTGTCGCGCAGATCGCGCCGGGAGAGGTCGGCGACCACCTGCTCCAGGGATAGCTCGCGACCGCCCGCGCTCAATTCGCTGAAGCGGCGCAGGCCGCGCACCTCGGGACGGGCGTCGAGGAAGAACTTGAACGGCGTGTCGGGGAAGACCCGAGTGCCGATGTCGCGCCCTTCGAGGACGCCGCCGAAGTGGCGGGCGGCGTCCTGCTGCAGGGCAACCAGACGGGCGCGGACCGGCGGATAGGTGGAGATGGTGGAGGTCGCCTCGCTGACTTCGTGGGTGCGGATGCGCGGCTCGACCGGCGCGCCGTCGAGGAGCACCTCGAAGGCGCCGTCGTCTCGCCGGTGCAGGGTCACGTCCGTCCGCGCCGCCACCGCTTCGACGGTTTCGCGGTCGGCCGGATCGGCGCCGCTTTCGAGCACCTTGAGGCCGATCGCCCGGTACATGGCGCCGGTGTCGAGGAACGGCACACCGAGACGACGGGCGAGGCGCCGGGCGGCAGTGCTCTTCCCCACGCCCGAGGGGCCGTCGATGGCCACGATCAACGGCTCACCGGTCGTCATCGCCATGCAATCGCCATGAATCAGCGTCCTCGCCGCCCGGCCCGCGAGGCGCCGCCGCCGGGCTTGCGGGCACGTTTCGGCCGGGACGGCTTACCGCCCGGCCGGCTGGACGGTTTGCCAGGCGACGGTTTTCCGGAAGGCTTTCGGGCGGGCTTTCTGGACGGCTTGCCCGACGCCTTCCTGGGCGGCGGACCGTAGGTTTTCTTCGCCGGCTTTCGGGCCGCCGGTTTTCTGGCCGCAGGCCGGGACGGCGACTCGTCCTTGCTCTGGACGGTCACTGGCGGAGCCGCCTTCACCTTCGGCTTCTCCTCCCGCCACGGCCGGCTGCGGTCGACTTTCTGCGTGCCGGGCGGCGGGAAGGCCCGCTTGACGGCCGGCTTGGCCGCGACCGGCTTCTTCGCCGCTGGGGCGGGTTTCTTCAGCCGCGATGTGGCCTTGCGCAGCTTCTCCACCTCCGCCTCGGTCAGCTCGCGCAGACTTCCCACGGGCAGGTTGGGATCGCGCAGCGGACCGATCGCCACCCGGCGCAGCCGGAGGACGCCGTGGCCGATGCGGTAGAACATCTCGCGGATCTGGCGCGTGCGCCCCTCGGTCAGCTCGACGTTCCACCAGGAGTTCTCGCCCTCTTTCTCTTCCGCGGCACGGGCACGGCCGCGGCGCTTCTCGACGCTCCCATCGCCATAGCGCGGCGTGATCCGGCAGGGTGAGGTCCGCCGGCCGTCGAGAGGGATACCGGCGCGCAGCTTTTCGATCTGCGCCTCGGCCGGCCGCCCCTTCACCTTGACCTCGTAGACTTTGACGCCACCGTAGCGCGGATGCGCCACGTGCTGGGCGAAGTCGCCGTCGTCGGTGAGGATGATCAGCCCCTCGGTGTTGAAATCGAGGCGGCCGACCGGCACCAGCGCCTTGCGCAGCGTCGCCGGCACGTAGTCCATCACCGTCGGCCGCTCTTCGGGATCGTGGGCGGTGGACATCACCGCCTTCGGCTTGTTGAGCAGGAGATAGTGGAAGCCTCCCGTGTGCGGCTGCACGCGCTTGCCGTCGAGCTTGATGGCGTCGCGCTCGGAGTCCGCCTTGCCTCCGATCTCCGCCACCTGTCCGTTGACCGTCACCCGCCCCTCGCGGATCATCTCCTCGGCCTTGCGCCGGGACGCGATCCCCGCGCGGGCCAGAATCCGTTGCAGCCTCTCCTCGCTCATGGCAAAACCTCTCTCCACCGAGTCTACACTGCCTTCCGCACCGCGCCTTGCAAATTTGACACCGGCTACGGCTGGAGGGATAATGAGGGTGCCTAGTTAGGGCGCTGGCCGAGGGTTTGGGGGATGCCCCGATCGCCGATGACAGCCAGCCCACTTAGCTAGGTTTTTTCATTTCTGGGGCTCCCAGAACCATTCGCTGAACTTCGGGAAGTGCTTGTTGACGGCCTGAGAGTACCCTCGCCAATAGCCTGGCGCCCTGCTCTTCACCCCAAAGGCTTTGAGCTGCTCAAAGAGGTGATCGACGACGGCAAGCTTCGTCTGATTGCTGCTCGGACACAGAGACTGATAGACAGCACCGGTGAGCAGGTCGCAGAGCTGCAAACATTGATTCGCGTCTTTCCAGGAATCCGTAGGTTGAAAGTCTTTGATCCTACAGTTCTTTCTCGCATTGCCGTCGCGGTGGAATGAGAACCGGTCGCGGAGGCTCGAGATCACGTCATAGCCATAGAGGATTCGGAGCCGATCCAAATAGAAGGTCGCATCCTGGATTTTGTTGACTTCTGATAGCAGGGGCATTTCGGCCCACTTCTTGCAGGCGCGTCGTTTCTTGAGGGCGTCGACAAGCCATTCGTCGCTCTGAGTTCCAGACTCGTCAGCGTAAATCCGCAAGGCGCCTCCCTGAAGTGAAGCACGGAGGGTCGGCCCTCACGAAGTCTCCTCGGCGCTCTCGGTGTCTGTGTCAACGCCTTCCGCTTCCGCATCGGCGATCTCGGCCGCCTCGCGAAGAATCCGCTCTTCACGATCCCCACCGTCCGCTGTTGTCATTTCCGACATTTCCGCCTGGCTCTCCGCGGCTTCCGAGGCCATCATGTCGAGCGTCGCCTGGCTCAGCTCGATCGACGGCGAGCTTCCGCCGTCCCCGTCCCCGCCGCCCATCTGGCCGAAGGTCTCTTCGAACTCCTCGAGCGGCGGCAGGTCGCGCAGGCTGTTCAGCCCGAAGTGGACCAGGAACTCCCGCGTGGTGCCGTAGAGAAAGGGTTTTCCCACCACTTCCTTGCGGCCGGAGATACGCACCAGGCGGCGCTCCAGCAGGGTTTTGATCACCCCGGATGGATTGACGCTGCGCAGCTCCTGGACCTCCGGGCCGGTGATCGGCTGGCGGTAGGCGATGATCGCCAGGGTCTCCAGGGCGGCCATCGACAGCTTGGTGCCGCTGCTGACGTCGAAGAAGCGGCGCAGCCAGCCCGCCATCTCGGGGCGGGTCGCGATGCGCACACCGCCCCCGACGTCTTCGACGAACACGCCGCGCGGCGAGGTCCCGTTCCCGTTGTCTCCCTCCGCGCTCCACGCATAGCGCGCCAGCACCGCCTCCAGGGCCTCGGCAGCCTGGGCGCGCTCCTCTTCGTCGAACATCTCCAGCAGGCGCGACCGCGGCACCGGCTCGGACGAGACGAACAGGACCGCCTCGATGGCCGCCTCCATGTCGTGGCGCTCGGTCATGAATAAATCGCCTCCATGTCCTGCATCCCCAGCTCGCGGGTGGTGCGGTAGAGCAGGATGTCGCCCGCTTCGGTCTGGTGCACGCGGACGAGGTTCAAGCGCGCCAGCTCCAGCACGGCCAGGAAGGCGGCGATCGCCTCGGCCCGGCAGGTGCGGTTGCGCAGATCGTCAATCAGGTCGAACGGCCGGCCGGCGTCGAGCTCGCCCAGGAGGCGGTCGAACTGGCCGCGTACCGAAAACTCCTCGCCGGTGAGCTGGAGCGCCGGCGGATGCTCGCGCTCATAGCGCACCAGCGCCGTCTTCAACGCCGCCAGGAGATCGAACAGCGAGACCTCGCCGAGGTCGATCTCCTCCTCTTCGGCCGGATCAGGCTTGGGGAGCGGCTGCGGCTTGCGCGTCCAGATGCCCATGCGCAGCCGGTCCACCTCGGCGAACGACTGCGCCACCTCTTTGAGGCGGCGGTATTCGAGCAGCCTTTCGACCAGCTCCTGGCGCGGGTCTTCCTCCGGCTCGCCCTCGGCCTTGACCGCCCGCGGCAGCAACATCTTGGACTTGATGTGGATCAGCAGCGCCGCTTCGTAGATGTACTCGCCGGCGAGATCCAGGTTGAGCTCACCCGCCAGGGCCAGATAGGCGTGGAACTGATCGCAGATCACCGCCACCGGGATGTCGGTGATCTCCACCTTGTTGACCTTGATCAGGTGCAGCAGGAGATCGAGCGGCCCCTCGAAGATCGGCAGTTGGACGCGCCAGGCCTCCGGCAGGAGCGCCGCCGCACCCGCCGCGCGCGCTTTTTCGAGCGCCGGCTCCGGCACGAGATCCGCCAGTAGATCCGCCAGTGGATCCGGCATCAGATCCGGTACCAGGGTGAGCGGCGCGGGCTTGGCGTCCGGCGGCTCCGGCGTGGTGTCTTCCGGGTCGCTCATCCGGCAGAGCTCTCCACTTTGGCCAGCACCTTCCGGTAGTCGAGGGACATGGCCGAGCGCACCCGCTCCATGGTCTCCTCGGCACGCTCGCGGGCCTTGCGCGAGCCTTCGACCAGGATGTCGAACACGGTATCGCGGTCGAGCTCGGCGCGCCGCTTGCGCATCGGCTCCAGGTAGTCGATGAGGATCTGGGCGAGCAGCTTCTTGTCGTCCACGCAGCCGATCTCGGCGGCGCGGCACTGGTGGGCCACCCGCTCCTGCACGTCCGCCGGCGAGATGAGCTTGTGGAACTCATAGAGATTGCACACCTCCGGCCGGCCGGGGTCCTTGCGCATCACGCGCAGCGGATCGGTGAACATCTGCTTGCACTTGTCGCGGATGGTGTCCGGCGAGTCGGACAGGTTGATGGCGTTGCCGTACGACTTGGACATCTTGCGGCCGTCGATCCCCGGCACCTTGGGGGTCGGGGTGAACAGCGCCCGCGGCTCGGGAAAGACGCCATCGCCATAGAAGTGATGGAAGCGGCGCACCACCTCGCGCGACATTTCGATGTGGCTCGCCTGGTCCTCGCCCACCGGCACGAAGTCGGCGCGGTAGATGATGACGTCCACCGTCTGCAGGATCGGATAGCCGAGGAAGCCGTAGGTCGACAGATCCTTGTTCTCGATCTGCTGCATCTGCTCTTTGTAGGTCGGCACCCGCTCCAGCCAGCCGAGCGGCGTGATCATCGACAGCAACAGATGGAGCTCGGCGTGCTGCGGCACCATCGACTGGATGAACAGCACGGAGCGCTCGGGATCGAGGCCGGCGGCGATCCAGTCGGTCACCATCTCGATGCTGTTCTCCGCCACCTGCGACGGGTCGGCGTAGTCGCTCGTCAAGGCATGCCAATCCGCCGCGAAGTAGTGGCAGCGGTAGGTGTCCTGGAGCTCCACCCAGTTCTTGAGCGCTCCGAAGTAGTTCCCCAGATGGATCTTCCCAGTCGAGCGCATGCCCGACAACACGACTTTCTGTTCCGTCACGGTCGCTCCCTTTCAATCTTCCTACAAGCGAGCCATCATCATATCGTCACCATCTCGTCCCATCTCCTCATCGAGGGCGCGGACCGGACGCCTTGACAGGGGTGGGTTGAGACGGCCCGGGAGCGAGCGGCGGCGGCGGGTCCGGCAAGGGATCGAGGAGGCCGCGCAGAATGCCCCGCGCCTTCTCCCGCACCGCCTTGGCATTGCCGCGCGGCCACTCGCGCAGAAGGGCCAGCGGCAGGGTCAGGAGATTCGCCGCCAGGAACACCGCGAAACCGAAGGGGCCGGCGTGGCGCCGCATCCAGATGGCGTTGCTCCGTCCGGTGTGGTAGGTCTTCGTCGGCTTGTACGAACCCTTCGTGGCCGCTGCCACCTTGTGCCAGATGCGGCTCTCGGGCGCATAGCGCAGCCGGAATCCGGCATCGAGCGCCCGCCGGCACCAGTCGGCGTCGTCCACGTTGATGAAGTAGGCCGGGTCGAGCCCGCCGACCGTCTCCAGAACATCGCGCGGGATGAGCAGACAGCAGGTGGTCAGATAGCTGACGTCGCGCGGCCGGCTCCAGCGCGGGCCGTCGAGCTTGCCGCGGCCGAGCTCCACCGCGACGGTCTCGCGGATGCGCAGCCGGCCGCCCGCCGCCCACAGCCGGTCGGCGGGATCGTAATAGAAGATCTTCGGGCCGGCGGCGCCGACCTGCGGATCGTCGCAGGCGCGGAGCAGCGGCGCCAGGAAACCGCGGTCGACGGCGACGTCGGTGTTCAGGAGGAGGACCCAGCCGATCTCGTCGCCTTCGAGCGCTTTGCGGATGCCGGCGTCGTTGCCGCCCGCGAAGCCGAGGTTGGCGCCGGTCTCGACGATCTCCAGGCCCGGCCGTTCGCGGCGCAGGCACGCCACTGAGTCGTCGGTCGAGCCGTTGTCCACCACGATGACGCGCAGAGCCTCCGCCCCCAGAACCCCATCGAGCGACTCCAGGGTGTCCAGGGTGTCGGTCGCGCCGTTCCAGTTGACCAGGACGACGGCGACCCGAGCGGCCGGGTCGCGGCGCCGCTCAGGCACCGGCGCTCTCCAGAACCTCAAGCAGTGCCAGCCGGTTGTCGATGTCCCCCATCAGCGCTTCGTTCTCGGTCAGGACACGGTTCTCGAGCTGGAGCGCCCGCGCCTGTGAGAGGAGCGTGGCGTAGAACAGAACGTGATGGATCCACACCGGCACGGAGCCGGTCGCGACTCCGCCGCCGATGATGAAGGTGGCCATGGCGGTGGCCATGGCGAGCATCAGCGATGGATAGGAGACGTTCTTGAAGCGCTTGGTCTCTTCCACCAAGCGCTGCTCCAGGCCGAACTCCTTGACCGCATCCTTGATCGCCTTCCCGGTGCCGATCAGATAGAACATGATCCAACAGTGGGAGAAGAGAAGGAGAAGACAGGACGCCAGGGCGACCAGGACATGGCGCTGCATCTCCGGCACGGCCGTCCCGTGCAGGCCGTAGCCGAGGAAGGCGGAAACGATCAGGCCGATCGTCGCCATCACACCGACGATCATCAGGGCACGTCCCATCATGGCAAGGGTCCTCGCTTCAAAGTCAGTCTCCCCATCTCAGACATTTCCGACCAGCTTCCGCCACAGAGCCGCCGCGCGCGCCGGGCGGAACTCCTCATCCACCCGCCGCCGGCCGGCGTCTCCACGCCGCCGCGCTTCCTCCGGATCGTCGATCGCCGCGGCCAGCGCGGCAGCCAATCGCTCCGGCTCCTCCGGCGGCACCAGCCAGCCGGTCCTCTCTCGCGTCCCACCGTCCGAATCATCCGCCACCACTTCCGGAATCCCGCTCACCGCGCTCGCGATCACCGGCAGGCCGGCCTCCATGGCCTCCAGCACCACCAGCGGCATCCCTTCATAGATCGAGGGCACCACCAGGGCCCGCGCGCCGCGCAGCAAACCGCGCACCCGCCCGGCGCTGCACCGCCCGAGGAAGCGGACCGCCGATCCCAGCTCCAGCTCCGCCGCGGACCGTTCCAGAGCCTCCCGGTGCTCGCCGTCGCCCGCGATCAGCAGACGGGCTTCCGGATGCGCCGTGAGCAAGCTCCGCAGAGCCGCGAGCAGCACCTCCACGCCCTTGCGGATGCGCAACCGGCCGACGAACAGAAAATACCCCGGCGCCTCCCCCGTCTCTTCTGCGTCCCCTGGAGCCACCACCGGCAGACCGCCCGTCACATTCGGCAGCACGGCCGGCATTGCGCTCCGCGGTCCCAAATAATCCCGCCGGATCTCCGCTCCCGTCGCCGCGCTCGGCACCAGCACCAGATCCGCCCGCCGCGCCGTCAACCATCCCAGCGCGATCTGCAACGGCGCCTTGAACCAGCGGAACCGCCGCTCGACACCGCCCGGCCGGCCGAGCACCTTCCCCGCGGCCACCAGCGGACGCACCGCCCGCCGCTCCTCGACATAGCTCACCTGGAGCAGCGCCACGAGCCGGGGGGGAGGGTGCAACCGCGAGGCCACGAGGGAGACGAACAACGCCGCCAGGCCGCCGTCCGATTCGTGCACCTGCACCACGTGGGGCCGGAAGCGCCGCAACGCGCGCCACACCGCCGGCACCGCGAACAGGGGAAAGAGAACCTTCGGCCCACGGACGCCGTCGCGTCCACGCCCCAACACCTCGACAACACAACCGGTCTCACGCAGGCCGGCGGCCAACTGTAACACCTGTTCGCCGACGCCGGAAACGTCCCGCGGCGGCAGGGTGTTGGCGACGAGGAGAACGCGGAGGGTGCGAATGGTGCTCACGCGCGGTCCTCCTCTCGATGGGGACCAGCCGCCCGGCCGCCCCCTCCCCCATCCCCTCCCCCGCGCGTGCCTTCCACCCCCCGCCCCGAGCGGGAGAGGGGCGCCACCGCCCAACCCCAAAGGCAATAGCAGCGTAGGGTGCGCTGTGCGCACGTTTCCCCCTCTCCCGTTCGGGGTGGGGGGAAGGGGGCACGCACGGGAGAGGGGGCCAGGGGGAGAGGGCGGGAGGGGGCCGCCGGTGAGGTCACCGAGGATTGTCGATAAGCCCTCATTGCCCCCACCCCGCCTTCTCCGCGTCCGCCGTCTTGCGCAGTCCCTCCAGCGCCTCCTCCCCCAACCGCCCGAGCAGCTCACGAGCGTCGTCGCGCGCCTGTTCCAGCAGCTCCCAGTCGTCGGGCAGGCGCGCCCAGCGAAAGCCCGGCAGGCCCGCCTGGCGGGTGCCCAGAACATCTCCCGGACCGCGGATCTTCAAATCTTCCTCGGCGATCTCGAAGCCGTCGTTGGTGCGCGCGAAAACCTCCAGGCGCCGCTTTCCGTCCTCCGACAGCCGGCCGTGCAGCGCGAAACAGCACGACGGTCGCGCGCCCCGTCCCACCCGGCCGCGGAGCTGGTGGAGCTGGGCGAGACCGAAACGCTCGGCGCTCTCGATCACCATACAGCTCGCCTCGGACACATCGACGCCGACCTCGATGACCGTCGTCGCGAGCAGCACCTTCACCTCACCGCACGCGAAAGCCTTCATCACCCGGTCGCGCTCGGCAGCAGGCAGGCGGCCGTGCAGCACGGCGCAGGGCCAATCAGCCAGCTCGGCGCGCACCCGCTCCTCCGCTTCCGCCAGGGAAGCCGCCGCGGTGCGCGCGCTTTCGTCGATCAGCGGCACGACCACATAGACCCGGCCGCCGGCTTCCAGCTCCTCGCGCACCTTCTTATAGACGGCGCGCCGCTTGCCGGCCGGCACGACCGTCGTGGCGACCGGCGACCGCCCCGGCGGCAGCTCGTCCAGCGTCGAGACTTCAAGATCGCCCCAGGCCGTCAAGGCGAGCGTGCGCGGGATCGGCGTCGCGGTCATCACCAGCAGATCCGGTTGCTCTTCCTGATCCCCTTTCCCGCGCAACAAGGCTCGCTGGCGGACGCCGAAACGGTGCTGCTCGTCCACCACCGCGAGGCCAAGGCGGCGGAAGACGACCCCTTCCTGGATCAGCGCATGCGTTCCCACCGCGAGCTGGATCTCCCCCGCTGCCAGCCGCTCGCGCAGCCGCGGATCGCTTCTACCTCCTTTGGCTCCAACGAACAGTCCCACGCGGTAGCGTTTTCCCAGCAGGCGTTCCAGCGACCTGAAATGCTGCTCTGCCAGCAACTCGGTGGGCGCCATGAAAGCGCCTTGAAAGCCACTCTCCAGCGCCACCGCGAGCGCCAGGGCCGCGACCAGTGTCTTGCCGCTCCCCACATCCCCCTGGAGCAGACGGAGCATCGGATGCGGACCGCGCAGATCGGCGACGATCTCCCCCAGCACCCGCTTCTGCGCCGCGGTGGGACGGAACGGCAGCAGATCGCGCACCACGCGGCGCAAACGGTCGTCCACCCGGTACACCAGCGTCCGCGCCGCCGCGGTCTCGCGGGCACGGAGCAGGGCAACCGTCACCTGCATGCGCAGCAGCTCCTCATAGGCCAACCGACGGTGCGCCGGGCTCCGCCGCTCATTCAGGGCCGCAATGTTTTCGTCGCCTTCGGGGCGGTGCAGAGCGACGAGCGCTTCGCCGAGGAGAGGCAGGCTCCGGCGGACCAGGAGCTCTTCCGGCAACGGCTCGGGAATGGTCGCTGGATCGAAATCGGCCAGGACGGTATCGAACAGGCGCCGGAGAATCGCTGGTCCGAGGCTCCCCTTGCCCGAGCCCACGGAGGCGTAAACCGGCGCGATGCGGGCGCTGTGCAGAGCGCGTTCCACCGCCTCGCAGGTCGGATTGAGCAGCTCGAGGCCGTGCGGCGAAGTCTCCCGCACGGCTCCATGCAGCAGATACTCCTCGCCGTCTCGAAGCTGCTGAAAAAGATAAGGCTGATTGAACCAGACGATGGGGATCGATCCGGAGGAGTCGCTGAGCACGGCGCGGACCAGACTGAAGCCCCGCCGGCGGGTACGGATGCGGCGGACCTCGGAGAGCCGGCCACGGAAAGTGAAAGCACTGCCTGCCGTCACCGCGCTCACCGGCACGACCTCGCGGCGGTCCTCCCAGCGGGTTGGAACATGGCGCAGGAGATCGAGCACCGTCACCAGGCCGGCTTCGGCGAAGGCGCGAACACGGGCCGGTCCGATCCCGCGAATCTCTCGGAGAAGGGTGTCGCCTCTTATGCAGGAGCTCGTCAAAGTCGGCATCCCCCCGTCCGCCCCCTCCCCGACCCTCCCCCGTTCGGGGTGAGTGTGGGGGGGACGCACGGGAGAGGGGTCGGGGGCATATGCGTTAACTTGAGTGTAGGCGTTAATCCAAAGTAGGGGAGGGGCTTGCCCCCTCCCGGGCGGCCGGAAGGCGCCGAAGCACGGCGCCGACTTGGTGCTCCCTCATCTCGCCCCTTGTGGGCGCAGGCACGTAGCCCCGGGTTTTAACCCGGGGTGGGGAGGGAGACGCCACCCCGAATCCCAGGGATAAATCCCTGGGATTCGTGCCAGAGTCCCTCCGGGACAAGGTTTGAGAGGCCCCGAGGCAGCGTTCTGGGCTCAAGAGGTCGAGGATCTCCGCGCCTTTCCTCCGCCCGGGAGGGGGCAAGCCCCTCCCCTACTTTGGGTTAACGCCGGCACTCAAGTTAATGCCTATGGGGGTCGGGGGTGAGGGCCGTTCACGGCACCTGGAACCGCATCACCACCACCCCGAACCGCAGCTCGTCTCCCGGCACCACCTCGGACGGAATCCCCGTCTCCAGCCGATTGCCGTTCAAGAAGGTGGCATTCATCGTGCCGATCTCCTCGCCGACGAAGAACTTGTTGTTGCGGCGGTAGAGCTTGGCGTGGCGGCGGCTGACCGAGCGCTGGGCGTCGAGCGGCGACAGGTCGACGTCGGGATAGATGCCGGTGACCGGATCCTTGCGGCCGACCGTCGTCTCCGGTCCCGAGGAGAGCGGGAACTCCATCCCCGAGACGGTGTGGATCAGCTTCTCCGGACCTTCCGCCAGCACCTGCAGGACCGGCGTGGGCATCTCCCGCGACACCGGCGTGCCGCTGTTCTTGAACAGCGTCGTGCCGCGCAACAGCTCATCGGTCTCGCGCAGGCGGCGCGACAGCTTGCGCATCATGCGCACCGCGATCTCCGGATTGTCGCGCAGCATCTGGTCGAAAGTGGAGCCGTTGATCTGCAACACGCGGGCATCGGTGATCGCGCGCGCCGAGGCGGCCCGCGGCACGTCTTCGAGGATCGACATCTCGCCGAAGAAGTCCCCTTTTTCGAGGACGGCGAGGACGGTCTCCTTCCCGCCGACGCTGTTGAGGATCTCGATCTTGCCCTCGTGGATGATGAACATCTCCGTGCCGAGGTCGCCCTCGCGGAAGACGAAATCACCGCTCTTGAGCTCGACGACATAGCCGCCGCTCCGTTTCGGACCACCGCCGCCCGGACCGCCGCTCGTCGTTTTGAAGACAGGACTGTTCATGCGATGCTCACCCCTCGCCGAGCCATAGCTGCCGATCCTCCATCGCGAGTGACGCCATCGAGCCGAGAGGCAACGTCAGGTTGGGCCGTAAATGCCCGCCGGCGAGCCCCCAGGCCAACGGCCAATCAAAGCTCGTGAGACTGTCCATCACCACCGCCGGCCACTCGGGCATGACCGCAGGATCGGGTCCGGATGCTTCCCCGCCGTCGACATGTCCCACAATCATGGCCTCGATCCTTGCCAGAGTACCTGACAGCCGCAGGTGGGTCAACATTCGATCGACCCGGTACGGCGGCTCATTGACGTCCTCCCAGAAGAGAATACAGCGCGAAAGGTCAGGGAGGAAAGGCGTGCCCAGCGTTCCGGCCAGCAGGCTCAGGCAGCCGCCGAGCAGCGGCCCGCTCACCTTCGGCTGCGCGGAGCCAGGCGGCCGGAGCCAGGCGCCGAATGGCAGCGCGGTTGGATAGCGGCCCGCCAGGGCGCCGAGCAGCGAGCTCTCCTCCGCGGCATCCAGCCCGCGGGCGAGCTCGCCCGCCACCAGCGGGCCGTGAAAAGCGGCCAGGCGGAGGCGGGTCACGACGCCGAGCAGGAACGGCGTCAGGTCCGAATAGCCGACGTAGGCGCGCGGATGGCGTGCCAGCAGATCCCAGTCGATGGCGGGAAGAATGCGCAGCAGACCGGAGCCGCCACGGGCGAAGAAGATGGCCGGCAGATCGGGGTCCGCGGCGAGGCGGTGGAATCCCGCCAGGCGCTCCTCGTCGTCGCCGGCGAACAGGCCATGGCGGGACTTGGAGAGAAGATTGTCCGCCAGGACCGGCTCGAAGCCGAGGCGGCGCAGCTCTGCCATGCCGGCTGCCAGGCGCTCGGGCTTCACCGGCCCGGACAGCGCCGCGATGCCGACCCGGTCGCCGGGACCGGCAGGAGGAGGGAGACGAACAGGTTCGATCAAGACGCCGGAGAGCTCCGTAAGCCGAGTTCTGTATCCCCGGGGCCGAAGCCCCGGCTCGCTGTCATTCCTCTGCGACCGGCGTTGCCGCCGGCCTCCAGCAACCTACCCGGGAACTGGCCCCGGATCCCGAAAGACCCGGAGGCGGGACGGGCCGCCCGCATACCGTTCCCCTATTTGGTCTTGCTCCGCATGGGGTTTTCCGTGCCTCCGACGTCGCCGCCGAAGCGGTGCGCTCTTACCGCACCATTTCACCCTTACCGCCGGCCCGAAGGACGGCGGCGGTATCTTTTCTGTTGCACTGTCCGTCGCGTCGCCGCGCCTCGCCGTTAGCGAGCATGCCACCCGTTGGAGCTCGGACTTTCCTCTCCGGGCAGACCCGAAAGCCCCCCGGAGCGACAGCCTGGCGCTCTCCGGCGCACGACCATCATAGCTGGTTCAGATGACTTCCACATCCTGCGAGTCCTTGCCCGACGACTCGGGCGACTCGCCGGTCTCGATCCGGCGGCGGACTTCGGCGAGAGCACCGGGGAGGGCGGAGTCCGGGGAGCCCTGCTCGATGGCACGGCGCAGGTGCTCTTCCGCGTGATGGAGCCAGCGCGGGTTTCTCGTCTCCAGCATGCCGAGGAGAGCCAGATAGTCGGCCTTGGGCGTCGTGCGCACCGCCTCGCGCAGCAGCTCGATCGCGGAGTGGAGCTCGTCGCCGGAGGCGAGGATGCGCGCCCTCTCGAAGAACCGCCGCGCCTCGTCCGCCCGCGGTACCGCTGGCGCTTCAGCCGTCCGCCAGATCGGCTGCTCGCGGTCGTAGCTCTTGCGCCGGTCCGGATCGCTGAGCGTCAGATACGCCTCGGTGACCCGCTC
>Ga0307508_10003996_pt1 | contig 14613 bp, 11 predicted proteins | sample 9_EM_MG_FD_203089 | JGI IMG/M metagenome (GOLD analysis project Ga0307508, IMG submission 203089) | Populus trichocarpa ectomycorrhiza microbial communities from riparian zone in the Pacific Northwest, United States - 9_EM | ecosystem: Host-associated > Plants > Roots > Unclassified | place... | reverse complement strand
CTCGCGGCTCGGGGACGCGTCCAGGTCGGAGCCGGCCAGGCCGGTCACGTAGGACAGATAGCCCGGCACCAGCGGCAGCACGCACGGCGACAGGATGCTGACCAGGCCGGCGAGGGCGGCGACCGCGATCGCCGGCAGCAGCGGGCCGGTGCTGGCGATGGCGGCGAAGTGCGAACCCATCAGCCCGTCCCCTCGGCGGCGACCTTCTCGACCAGTGGCTGGAGCTGGGTGCGCGTGGTGGCCTGGCGGATCGCGACCGCGATCCGCCCCTGGCGGTCGATGATCAGGGTGGCCGGCGTGCTGGTCTGGGTGACGTCGAACTGCAGCGCGACCTTGCCGTCGAAGTCGTAGATGCTCGGATAGGTCACCCGGCCGCGCTCGAAGGCCCTGGCCGAGTCGCGGTCGTCGCGGGAATCGACTCCGACGAACGTGACACCGCCGCCCTTGGTCGCCTGGTAGGTCGCCTCCAGGTCGGCGGCCTCGGCCCGGCAGGGCGCACACCACGAGCCCCAGAAGTTGACCACCACGACCTTGCCCCGGTCGGCGGCGAGGCCGTAGGCGCCGCCGTCGAGCAACGTCCCGGTGACCTGTTTGACCTGGGTGCGCTCGGCGGGGGTGCACTGCACGACGCCGTCGGTCGTGGTGCATTTCTTGACCCAGTTTTCGCCGCCACAGCCGGACAGGACACCGGCGGCGATCGCGGCGGCGGCCAGGACGGCGGCGAGGCGGCGCACGGTCAGGCTCCCTTGGCGGTCTTGGCCGAGGCGGACATCGCGACCAGGTGGGCGGCGGGCTCGCTGTAGTCGACGCCGACGATCTCGGAGCCCTCGAAGCGGAACGAGGTCAGGCTGGCCAGGCCGCACTGGCGGTGGCGCGGGTCGTGCCAGAGGCGCTGCTTTTCCACATAGCGCCGCAGCGTCCAGATCGGCAGCTGGTGTGACACGCAGACGGCCTCGTGGCCCTCGGCGGCGACCCGCGCGGCCTGCAGCGCGGCGAACATCCGCTGGGCGATCACCAGGTAGGGCTCGCCCCACGACGGCGTGATCGGGTCGCGCATCGCCCACCAGTTGCGCGGGTCGGCGAACGCGCCGGCGCCGGCCGACACCCGCTTGCCCTCGAAATAGTTGGCGCTCTCGATCAGCCGGACGTCGGTGGCGACCTCGAGCTTGAACTCGGCGGCGGTCGGGGCGGCCGTCTCCTGCGCGCGCTCCAGCGGGCTGGCCACGAGGTAGGTCACGTCGCGGCCGGCCAGCGCCTCCGCCGCGGCCTTGGCCATCTGCTGGCCGAGCTCGGAGAGGTGGAAGCCGGGCAGCCGCCCATAGAGAATCTTGGTCGGGTTGTAGACCTCGCCGTGCCGCAGCACGTGCACGGTGGTCTTGATCGGCTCACTCATGATGGGACTCCTGCCGCGGCCCGCGCCGCGTGCGGCAGGGCCGCGGCGATCTGCTCCAGTGCGTCGTCGTCCAGCGCGGTGGAGACGAACCACGACTCGAACGCGCTCGGCGGCAGGTAGACGCCGCGCGCGAGCATCGCGTGGAAGAACGCCTTGAACGCCGCCGCATCCTGTGTCTTGGCGGAGTCGTAGTCGACCACGTCGACGGCGGTGAAGAAGATCGAGAACATGTTGCCCGCATAGGACAGGCGGTGCCGGACGCCGGCCGCGGCGAGCGCCTCGGAGGCGAGCGCTCCGACGGTCGCGGAGAGCTCGTCAAGCCGCTTGTAGACGCTCTCGTCGGCCAGCCGCAGCGAGGCCAGGCCGGCCGCGCAGGCCAGCGGGTTGCCCGAGAGGGTGCCGGCCTGATAGACCGGGCCGGCCGGGGCGAGCCGCGACATGATCTCGCGCCGCCCGCCGAACGCGGCCGCCGGCATGCCGCCGCCCATCACCTTGCCGAAGGTGAACAGGTCGGCGTCGACCGGGTCGAGCCCGGCCCAGCCGCCGGCCGAGACCCGGAAGCCGGTCATCACCTCGTCGACGATCAGCAGCGCTCCGTGCGCGTGGGCGATCTCGGCGAGCCGCTGGTTGAACCCCTCGCGCGGCGCGATCACACCCATGTTGCCGGGCGCGGCCTCGGTGATGATCGCGGCGATCTCGCCGCCGTCGGCCGCGAAGACCGCCTCGACGGCGGACACGTCGTTGTACGGCAGCACGATCGTCTCGCTCGTCGCCGCGCCCGTAACGCCCGGCGAGTCGGGCAGGCCGAGCGTGGCGACCCCGGAGCCGGCCGCGGCGAGCAGCGCGTCGACGTGGCCGTGATAGCACCCCGCGAACTTCACGATCTTGGAACGGCCCGTGTAGCCCCGGGCCAGGCGGATCGCCGTCATCGTCGCCTCGGTGCCCGAGTTGACCAGGCGGACCTCGTCGACCGGCGTCCGCCGCACGATCTCCTCGGCCAGGTCGACCTCGCCGGCCGTCGGCGTGCCGAAGGTCGTGCCTCGCGACGCGGCCGACTGGATCGCCGCGATGATCTCGGGATGGGCGTGGCCGTGGATCAGTGGACCCCACGAGCAGACCAGGTCGACGTAGCGCCGGCCGTCGACGTCGGTCATCCACGCACCGGAGCCGTGCGCCATGAATCGGGGCGTGCCGCCGACGGCTCGGAAGGCACGCACGGGTGAATTGACCCCGCCGGGCACGACGGCCGTGGCGCGGTCGAACAAGGCCTGAGAGACCGGGGCGTCCTGCGGATAGGGAAGGCCCTCGGAGCGGTATGAGGTGGTCACAGCGGATCCCATTCTGTCAGCGCGGTCCGAAAAGAATCTCAAGAGGGTTGTTCACGTCACCGGCGAATGTCCGGAACGACCCGATCCGGTCACGCCCGACAGGCCGTTCGGCACCGGAGACGATAGGCTCACCACGTGGAGCGACCGGAGCTGACCATCGTGGTTAAGCGGGGCCCCGACGAGGTCGTCTTCCGCCTCGCAGGGGAGATCGACGTGCTCACGGTCGCCAACCTTTCGACGCTCGTCAATGAAATCCTGGCTTCGGAGCCGCCCGCCCACATCGTGCTCGACATGGCTGGTGTGACATTTTGCGACTCGCAGGGCCTCGGCACGCTCGTCGTCCTCAGCCGTAAGGCCCAGCATGCCCGATCGGTCCTTGCGTTGACCAACGTCGGCGACTTCCTCATGCGGGTCCTCGACATCACCGGCCTGCGCAGCGCCTTGATGATCAGCTCAGACTCCTGACCGTCCCGCCGGCGCCGACTCCGTTCGCGCGAACTCGCCGGTGGCGCACCGCGCTGACGGCATTGCCTTGACGCCGGTGTGAAGGCCTAGCGTCGGTCGTTGACGGAGGGGCGAGGAGATGTTGATCGGTGAGCTGGCCGAGCGGGCCGGCACCAGCGCTCGCACGCTGCGCTACTACGAGGAGCAGGGCCTGGTTCGGCCGCGGCGGGACGCGAAGGGCTACCGGCAGTACGACGACGCCGAACTGCGCGTGGTGCACGAGATCCGGACGCTGCTCGCGGCGGGTTTCGGGCTCGACGACATCAAGCCGTTCGTCGCGTGCCTGCGTGCCGGCAACGAGGCGGGTCACGTCTGTCCCGACTCGGTGGTCGTGCTGCGCCGCAAGTTGGCCGAGGTGGACGGATACCTCGACCGGCTCACCGAGGTCCGCGAACAGCTCCGCACCCAGTTGACCCAGGCCATCCAACACCGGGAGACGCGATGCCCGAAGCAGATCTGATCACGCTGACCGACGCTACTTTTCCGAAGATCGTCCAAAACGCGGAGTTGCCGTTCGTCGTCGACTTCTGGGCCGAGTGGTGCCCGCCGTGCGGCCCGATGGCAAAGGTCCTGGCGGAGTTGGCCGGCGAGTTCGACGGCCGGCTGCTGATCGGCAAGCTGAACTCCGACGAAAACCCGGAGACGACGCGCGCGCACCGCATCATGTCGACGCCGACGCTGCTGTTCTTCCGCGACGGCGCGGTGACCGGTTCGCTGGTCGGCGCCCGGCCCAAGTCCATGCTCCGCAAGACGCTCGCCAACCTGGTCACGCCGTACGTCAACGGCTGACCGGCCAGACCGCGCGCTTCGCCGGGCCGGCGGCCGGCGACGGCCTCGGCCACCCTCGCCGGCCGGCCGCTGGAGACGGGACGGGTCGAGAATCCCGTATCTTCGCTGTTTGGTCTTGCTAGGTGCCCCAGCGGGCCTTTTCCAGCAGGCTCAGCGCCTCGGCGGCGGCGTCGTCGCCGCCGGAGCGCAGCACGCGGGCCGCCTCGTCGACGGTCTCGGTGAGTCGCTGCCACTGGGCGTCCCGCTCGCGGGTCACGTCGGCCTGGGCCTTGAGCTGCTGCGACTTGTTCCACAGCTCGACGAAGATGGAGACCTTGGCGCGCAGCACCCACGGGTCGAACGGCTTCGTCAGATAGTCCACCGCGCCGACCGCGTAACCCCGCAGGGCCAGTTGCGCGTCGCGGTCGGCCGCGGTCAGGAACAGGATCGGTACGTGCCGGGTCCGCTCGCGCCGCTTGATGTGGCTGGCCGTCTCGAAACCGTCCATGTTGGGCATCTGCGCATCCAGCAGGATGACCGCGAAATCGTCGGTGAGCAGCTGTTTCAGCGCCGCCTCGCCGCTCTGCACCGCCACCGGGGTCACCGGCAGGCCCTGCAGGATGGCCTCCAGGGCGAGCAGGTTGTCCTTGCGGTCGTCGACCAGCAGGGCCTTGGCGCGCTCAGCCACGCCGCGTCACCCCGCACACGCCCTGTCCATCCCGTCCCCCGCCTGCCATCAGCTCTCGCCTGTCATCAGCCGCGCTCCGGTTCGATCGTCTTGTCGGCGTTGACCCAGCGGGCCATCAGCTCGATCAGCTCGTCCAGGTCGACCGGCTTGGTGATGTAGTCGCTGGCGCCGGCCGCGAGGGCCGACTCGCGGTCGCCGGGCATGGCCTTCGCCGTCAAAAAGACTACCGGTAGGTCCTTGAAGCGCTGATTGCGCCGGATGCCCCGAGTGGTCTCGTAACCGTCCTGGTCGGGCATCATCGCGTCCATCAGCACGATGTCGACCTCGGGGTGCTCGGCCAGCAGCCGGACGCCGTCGACGCCGTTGTCGGCGTAGAGAACGTTCAGCCCGTGCATCTCCAGGGCGCTGGTCAGCGCGAAGACGTTGCGGACGTCGTCGTCGACGATCAGCACGGTGGCGCCGTCCAGCTGGCGGCTCGCCGGGCTGACGACGTGGCCCTCGATCGGCTCGGGCCGCTGGGTCAGCACCGGCAGCTCCATCAGCGGCCGGTCCCGCGACGGCGCCGGCTGGACGACCGCCGTAGTGGGCGGCACTCCCGGCAGGCTCAGCGGCGGGATCGCGTCGGAGGTCAGCGCGTCGGGCATGTAGAGGGTGAAGGCCGAGCCCTCCCCGGGCCGGGACGACACGACGATCGTGCCCCCGAGCAGGGCGGCCAGGTCACGGCTGATCGACAGGCCCAGGCCGGTGCCGCCGTACTTGCGGGTGGTCGTGCCGTCGGCCTGCTGGAACGGCTCGAAGATGATCGCCAGTTTCTCGTCGCTGATGCCGATGCCGGTGTCGCTCACCGCGAAGGCGATCACCTGCCGCGCGGCGACCAGCGACGGCAGGTCGAAGTCGGTGGTGGGCGGCGCGCCGAAGATGCTCAGCGTCACCGAGCCGTGGTCGGTGAACTTGACCGCGTTGGAGAGCAGGTTGCGCAGGATCTGCTGCAGCCGCTGTGGGTCGGTGACGATCGAGGCCGACAGGCCGGGCTCGACCTCGACCCGGAACTCCAGGCCTTTCTCCTCGGCCTGCGGGGCGAAGGCCTGCTCGACATAGCTGCGCACGCCGTCGAAGTCGACCTGGTCGGGCTCGACGTCCATCCGGCCCGCTTCGATCTTGGCGAGGTCGAGGATGTCGTCGATCAGCGACAGCAGGTCAGTGCCGGCGCTGTGGATGGTGCGGGCGAACTCGATCTGCTTGTCGCTCAGGTTCTGCTCGGCGTTGTCGGCCAGCAACCGGGCAAGCAGCAGCAGCGAGTTGAGCGGCGTGCGCAGCTCGTGGCTCATGTTCGCCAGGAACTCCGACTTGTACGCGCTGGCCCGCGACAGCTGCTGGGCCTTTTCCTCCAGGCCGAGCCGGGCCAGCTCGATCTCCCGGTTCTTCGTCTCGATGTTGGCCTTCTGCTCGCTGAGCAGCTGCGCCTTGTCCTCCAGCTCGGCGTTGGTGCGCTGCAACTCGGCCGACTGGTCCTGCATCTCCCGGGCCAGCCGCTGCGACTGGGCGAGCAACTCCTCCGTACGCCGGTTGGCCTGAATGGTGTTGAGGGCGACCCCGATCGTCGCGACCAGCCGCTCGAGGAAGGTCAGGTGCAGCCCCGAGAAGGCGGCCACCGAGGCGAACTCGATCACGCCGAGCATCTCGCCCTCGAACAGCACCGGCAGCACGACCAGGTCGTTCGGCGGCATCGACATCAGGCCCGAGCGCATGGTCAGGATGCCGTCGTGGGTGGCCCGGACCCGGATCGTGCGCCGGGAGACCGCGGCCTGGCCGACCAGCCCCTCGCCCGGCCCGAAGGTCACCTCGTGGTTGCGGGCGACGTAGCCGTACGCGGCGGCCAGGCGCAGGCGCATCACCGCCTGCTCGTTGTCGACCAGGAAGAACGCGCCGAGCTGGGCGTCGACCAGCGGCGTCACCTCGGTCATGATCATGCGGCAGACCTCGCCGAGGTCGCGCTGGCCCTGCAGCAGCCCACCGATGCGAGCCAGGTTGGAGTCGAGCCAGCCCTGCTCGGCGTTCGCCTTCGTGGTGTCGCGCAGGGTGACGATCATCTGGTTGATGTTGTCCTTGAGCTCGGCCACCTCGCCCTGCGCCTCGACCGCGATGCTCTGGGTCAGGTCGCCGCGGGTCACGGCCGTGGACACCTCGGCGATCGCGCGCAGCTGGATGGTCAGCGTCGAGGCGAGCTGGTTCACGTTGTCGGTGAGGTCCTGCCACGTACCGGAGACGCCCTTGACCTGGGCCTGACCGCCGAGCTGGCCCTCGACGCCGACCTCCCGGCCGACCCGGGTGACCTCGGTGGCGAAGCTGGAGAGCTGGTCGACCATCGTGTTGACGGTGTCCTTGAGCTCGAGGATCTCGCCGCGGGCGTCGACCGTGATCTTCTGCGACAGGTCGCCCTTGGCCACAGCCGTGGTCACCGAGGCGATGTTGCGAACCTGAGCGGTCAGGTTGGACGCCATGTAGTTGACGTTGTCGGTGAGGTCGCGCCAGGTGCCGGCCACGCCGCGCACCTGCGCCTGACCGCCGAGCTTGCCCTCCGAACCCACCTCGCGGGCCACCCGGGTCACCTCGTCGGCGAAGCTCGACAGCTGGTCCACCATCGTGTTCACGGTGTTCTTCAGCTCGAGGATCTCGCCCTGCGCGTCCACCGTGATCTTCTGCGACAGGTCGCCCTTCGCGACCGCGGTCGAGACCTGGGCGATGTTGCGGACCTGGCTGGTCAGGTTGGACGCCATCGAGTTGACGTTGTCGGTGAGGTCGCGCCAGGTGCCGGCCACGCCGCGCACCTGCGCCTGACCGCCGAGCTTGCCCTCGGTGCCGACCTCGCGGGCCACCCGGGTGACCTCGTCGGCGAAGCTCGACAGCTGGTCGACCATCGTGTTGACGGTGGACTTCAGCTCGAGGATCTCGCCGCGGGCGTCGACCGTGATCTTCTGCCCCAGGTCGCCCTTGGCCACGGCGGTGGTGACCGAGGAGATGTTGCGGACCTGACTGGTCAGGTTGGACGCCATGTAGTTGACGTTGTCGGTCAGGTCGCGCCATGTGCCCAAGACGCCCTTGACCTGGGCCTGACCGCCGAGCTTGCCCTCCGAACCCACCTCCCGGGCCACCCGGGTCACCTCGTCGGCGAACGACGACAGCTGGTCCACCATCGTGTTCACGGTGTTCTTCAGCTCGAGGATCTCGCCGCGGGCGTCGACCGTGATCTTCTGCGACAGGTCACCTTTGGCCACCGCCGTCGAGACCTGGGCGATGTTGCGGACCTGGTCGGTGAGGTTGGCCGCGAGCTGGTTCACGTTCTCGGTCAGGTCACGCCACGTGCCCGAGACGCCCCGGACCTGGGCCTGGCCGCCCAGCCGGCCCTCGGTGCCCACCTCGCGAGCCACCCGGGTCACCTCGTCGGCGAAGCTCGACAGCTGGTCGACCATCGTGTTGACAGTGTCCTTGAGCTCGAGGATCTCGCCCTGCGCGGCCACCGTGATCTTCTGCGACAGGTCGCCCTTGGCCACCGCCGTCGAGACCTGGGCGATGTTGCGGACCTGACTGGTCAGGTTGGACGCCATCGAGTTCACCGAGTCGGTGAGGTCCTTCCAGGTGCCGGCCACGTTCGGCACCTGGGCCTGGCCGCCCAGCTTGCCCTCGGTGCCCACCTCGCGAGCCACCCGGGTCACCTGCTCGGCGAAGAGGCGCAGAGTGTCGGTCAGGCCGTTCATCGTGTCGGCCAGCTCGGCGACCTCGCCTCGCGCGGACACGGTGATCTTCTGGGACAGGTCGCCGCGGGCCATCGCGGTCGCCACCTGCGAGATCGAGCGCACCTGATGGGTCAGGTTGGACGCCATCGTGTTGACGGAGTCGGTCAGGTCCTTCCACGTGCCGGCGACGCCGCGGACGTCGGCCTGACCGCCCAGCTCGCCCTCGGTGCCCACCTCTCGGGCCACCCGGGTGACCTCGTCGGCGAAGCTCGACAGCTGGTCGACCATCGTGTTGACCGTGCGGCCGATCCGGAGGAATTCACCCCGAAGTGGTCGCCCGTCCATCTCGAGCGCCATGTGCTGGGACAGGTCGCCTTCCGCCACCGCCACGATGACCCGGGAGATCTCGGTGGTCGGGCGCCCCAGATCGTCGATCAGCGAGTTGACCGACCGGACACTGTCCGCCCAGGAGCCGTCGAGGCCCTCGTCGTCGAGCCGCTCGGTCAGCCGGCCGTCGCGCCCGACGATGCGGCTGATCCGGCGCAGGTCGAGGTTTTGCCTCTCTTGCAGCGACACCACCTCGTTGAACGCGTCGGCGACCTCACCGGCCGTCCCGCTACGCCGGGGCAGACGAACCTTGAGGTCGCCGCGGCGCACCCGCCGCAGCGCATCGGCGAGCTCACGAAGCAGAGCGGTGTCGTCGGGCACGCCGACGTTGACACTTTTCGCCGCGGTCATGCTGTCCTCACTCGCTGTCCGACTGCTCGGGGTTCCCTATCCTCCCTCGCCCGAGCCGGTCAAGGCGAGACAAGACTTTGCGCGTACGCCCCTCGGGACTTTGTGCTCACGCCGTTCGGCAAGAGAGGATGCAGGCGTGTCAGTGGAGGCCGGAGCGATTTCGGACACACCGGCGGGTGGGCTGATCCGCCGCGTACGGCTGCCCAACGACCGGCGCACCCCGGCCGCGGCTCGTGCGCTCGTGCGCTCGGTGCTCGAGGAGGCCGAGCTCGACGTCCTGCTCAACGAGGCGTTGCTGCTGACCACGGAGCTCTCCACCAACGCCGTGGTGCACGCCAACACCGAGTTGGATATCGAGGTCAGCGCCGACCATTCCGGGCTCACCGTGACGGTCACCGACTTCGCGCCCGGCCCGGTCGAGCAGCTCGCGGTCGGACCCAAGAACGAAAGCGTCGACATCGGCGAGGTGGCCGAGCGCGGCCGAGGCCTGCTGCTGGTCGACCACTTCGCCAGCCGGTGGGGCACCGTGCACGAGGGCAGCGGCAAGGGCGTCTGGTTCCGCCTGGAGCGGCGCGCGGCCGAGGCCGGTGCGGGCGAGCCGCCGTCGCTCCCGCTCCCCGCGGCGCACTCCGCCGACACGGGTACGCCCGGCGTCGGCGCCATCGCCTCGCTGCTGCTCGTCGGCCCGGACCGCCAGACCGACGACAGCCTGTCCGAGTTCGCCGCCGAGTTGCTCGCCCGGCTGGCCCGGCTGACCGGGGCGGCCGGCGGAGTGGTCCGGCTCGATCGCGGCGACGGCCGCGGCCGCCAGCTCCTCGCCCGTTACGGGCGCGCCCCGCGGGACAACGCGGCGACGATCCGGGTGCCGCTGAGCGTCCACCGGCCGTACGTCGGCGAGCTGGAGATCGACGCCTCGCCGACCGGCTATGCCCAGCCGCTGGCCGCGCTGGTCGCCGAGCGTTTCTCGCTGCACCTGGAAAACGATCGCCTGCGCCGCGCCGACCTGCGCCGGCAGACGTGGCTGACCTTCCTGGCCGAGGCGAGCGAGCTGCTCGCCCAGTCCCTCGACGTCAACTTGACGATGGCGCTGATCCCGCAGCTGGTGGTCCCCCGGCTGGGCCAATGGTGCGCGGTGCACACCACCGACGCGTGGGGCCGGCTGCAGCTGGCCGCCGCGACCCACGCCGACGAGACCGCGATCGCCCAGCTGTACGGCGCGCTCGCCGAGACCGGGCCCGACTCCATCCTGGCCCGGCTCGAGGAGGCGTCCAGGCTGGGCACCCAGGTCATGTTCGGCTCGCCGAACGAGGGCTTCGCCGTGCCGCTCGTGGCCCGCGGCGCGCGGCTCGGCACGCTCGCGGTCGGCCGGCACCTCAAGCACCGGCACGACGCCGACGAGGTCGCCGTGCTGGAGGACGTGGCCCGGCGCGCCGCGCTGGCCATCGACAACGCCCGGATTCACGACGAGCGGCGCAAGGTGGCCCGCACGCTGCAGGCGTCGCTGCTGCCGCCGGCCCTGCCGCGGGTCGACGGCGTCGGCTTCGCCGCGGAGTACGTGCCGACCGGCTCCGAGGTGGGCGGAGACTTCTACGACGTCGTTCCGGCGGGGGAAAACCGCTGGCTGGTCGTGGTCGGCGACGTCTCCGGCAAGGGCGTGCAGGCGGCCACGGTCACCGGCCTGGTGCGCGACGTGATCCGGATCCTGGTCGACGACGGCAAGCCGATGACCGAGATCCTCAGCCGGGTCAACCGCACGCTGGTCCAGCGCGGCGGCGGCCGTTACTGCACGCTCGCGATGGCGATGGTCGACCGGCTCGCGGACGGGACGCTGCGGGTCGGCCTGCACCTGGCAGGCCACGACCGGCCCGTGTTGGTGCACGCCGACGGCAAGGCCTCCTTCGTCGGCGAGGGCGGCACGGCCCTGGGCCTGCTGGAGACGATCTCCTCCCCGGACGCGGAGGTCCGGATGCAGTCCGGCGACTCGATGATTTTCTACACCGACGGCGTGACCGAGCGGCGCCGCGGGCGCGAGCTGTTCGGCACGGCCCGGCTGCGTGACGCGGCGAGCCCGCTGGCCGGCTATCCCGCCGATGTGATGGCCGCCCGGTTGCGCTCCACGACGATCAACTTCTCGGTCGAGGAGCCACGCGACGATATCGCGATCCTGGTGCTGCGCAACGACGCGTGAAGCTCGTCCGCCCCTCTCCAGGCATTTGCCCTATTTGATGGGCTATGCCGTGGCATGGTGATCTCATGGCGAAAACCCAGTACTACACGGCGACCAGCATCGACGGTTTCATCGCCGACCAGGAGAATTCGCTCGAATGGCTCGCCGACGTCGACGGTGGTCCCGTGAACCCGTTCGGCGGCTTCTTCGCCGGCGTCGGCGCGTTCGCCATGGGCGCGACCACCTACGAGTGGGTGCTGGACAACGACGACGTGCTGGCCGAGCCGCGCAACTGGCACGACCTCTACGGCGACATCCCGTGCTGGGTCTTCGCCAACCGGGAGTTGCCGCTCGTGCCCGACGCCAACATCTTCATGGTCAGCGGCGACGTGAAGCGGGTGCACGAGGCCATGATGGTGGCCGCCAAGGGCAAGAACGTGTGGCTGGTCGGGGGTGGCGAGTTCGTCGGCCAGTTCGTCGACCAGGGCCTGCTCGACGAGATCATCCTCGGCATCGCCCCGGTGCTGCTGGGCGCCGGCGCCCCGCTGCTGCCCAGGCACCTGTCCTCGCAGGAACTGGCGCTCACGGGTATCGCCCACGTCGGACGCTTCGCCTATCTCACCTACGCCGTCGGCACGATCGTGGGCCTGCCCCATCACACCGCCGTCGAGTTGGAGAGCCGCCAGCCCGTCTACCGCTGATCCGCCCGTAGCACCTGGCCCCGCTCACTCGCCCTGCTCAGAACAGCTCGTTTCGGGTTGCCATGTCGATGTGGCGGGCCAGGTCGGGCGGGGCCTTGAGGACCGCCACCCGGCCGTTTCGGGCCATGAGCACATGCCGCACGCTGTCGAGCATCCGCTCCACCCGCTCGGGCGCCGACGTGCCGGGCAGGACCGCGAACACGCTGCCCAAGCCCGCCGACCCCCGGATCGGCACCGGGCTGCCCGCGGCGTCGCGCAGCGCGTAGACCGCGGCCGGCAGGTCGGCGACCGGCACCGAGAGCCGCAGCGCCGCGTCGGCGCGGCCGAACGGATAGCGGCCCCACCACGGCGGCGCGATCGGCGTCGTCACGGCGCCGGCGCCCCAGGCCGCGGCGAGCCGGGCGGCCCGGGCGGCCACCGTCGCCTGGTCGCCCTCGAAGAGCGCCGCGAGCGTGCCGGGCGGACGTTCCTCGTCTAGCCCGCCGTCGGGCCTGGGCAGGTCGACCTCGAGAGCGCTCAGGTCGAGCCGATGCGCGAGCGCCTCCCCTGTGAGGTTGAGCACCTGCAGGGGCGTGGCGACCGCCACGCCGACCCAGAGGCGGGCCTCCGGCAGCGGCTCCAGCCGGAGCGTGGCCGTGGTGATCACCCCGGCGATCTCGCCGAGCCCGGGGCGGCCGGCCTCGCCGTCGGACTCTGCCGTCTTGCCGGCGGCATCGACGTAGGCCACCCGCTCGACATAGTCGGCCGGGACGCCGAACCGCAGGCGCAGCGGACCCGACTCGTTGACCGCGAGCATGCCCCCCACCGTGGCCGTGCGGGACGGCGGGTCGACGGCCAGCCGCTGGCCACGCAGCGCCAGCGCGGCCTGCAGGGCGCTCACCGGAGTGCCCGTGCCGACCTCGGCGAACCTCGCGGCCGTGTCGTGATGCCAGAGGCCGCCGAGCCGGGCGGTGTCGATCAGCAGGTCCACACCGGCCGGCGGCCGACCCCAGTCGATCTTGCTGCCGGAGCCGCGCGGCATCGCCGTGAGCCCCCGGTCGGCCGCGAGCCGGAGCGCGTCGGCGAGCGCCCTCGTCGTCGCGGGCACCGCGACATAACGGACGCGTCGGCCGTCGACCGCATCGACCGACCGCGCCGCACGGGCGTAGTCGGGACCGCAGATGTCCACGAGGGCGTCCAGGATCGGATCCCGTGGCGGCGAGGATTCACGCATCGTCCAAGTCCCCCGACATTCGAAAGCCGTAGATCGGCTCCCGGCCTAACGCTGTCTTTTGCGATCACTCAGCTTTTGACGATCACTCAGCCCTGCTGATCGATCAGCCCGAAGATCGATCAGCCCGAAGATCGTCCACTCTGGCACATCGTACAGGTGTTCGAACGCGCAGTGTCCATGGTCGCCAAAAAAGTCTGCCGAACCCGACGCCCCGGTAATCTGAGGCCGTGACAACCGACGCTCCCGACAGCCCGCCCACGCTTCGCCAGGTGCCGCACGAGCGCACCTTCCACGGCGACACCGTCACCGATGAGTATGCGTGGCTCATCAACAAGGATGATCCCTCGACGATCGCCTATCTCGAGGCGGAGAACGCGTGGACGGAGAAGGCGACGGCGCACCTCGCCGGCCTACGGGACACGGTCTTCCACGAGATCAAGGGCCGCACCCAGGAGACGGACCTCTCGGTGCCCAGCCGCAAGGGTCGCTATTGGTACTACACGCGCACCCTCGAGGGCAAGCAGTACGGCATCCAGTGCCGGGTCCCGGTGACGCCGGGCGAGAGCGGCCCGCCGATGTCCGAGGACCGGCCCGGCGAGGAGGTGCTGCTCGACGGAAACGCGCTGGCCGAGGGGCGGAGCTTCTTCGCCCTCGGCACCTTCGACGTGAGCCCCGACGGCAACCGGCTGGCCTACTCCACCGACTTCGACGGCGACGAGCGCTTCACGCTCAAGGTCAAGGACCTGCGTACCGGGGAGGTCCTCGCCGACGAGGTGACCGACACGCATTACGGCAGCGCGTGGTCGGCTGACGGCAGCACGCTGTTCTACATCACCGTCGACGACTCCTGGCGGCCGTTCCGGGTGTGGCGCCACACCGTCGGGCTGCCCGGCGAGGACGTGGTGGTCTTCGAGGAGCCCGACGAGCGGTTCTGGGTCGGCGTCGAGTTGAGCCGCAGCGAGAAGTTCATCGTCATCGAGGCCCAGAGCAAGATCACTTCAGAGGTACGCGTCATCCCGTCCGACACGCCGGCCGCCGAGCCGCGAGTGGTCGCCGCCCGGCGCCACGGGGTGGAGTACTCGGTGGAGCACCACGGCCACCGCTTCCTGATCCTGCACAACAGGGAGGCGGAGGACTTCGCGCTCGCGTACACGTCGGCGGACAACCTCGGCGAGTGGGTCGATCTGATCCCGCACACCCCCGGCACCCGGCTGGAGTCGGTCGACGCGTTCGCCCGGCACATCGTGATCTCCCAGCGCCGCGACGGCCTCACCGGCCTGCGGGTGATGGGCGACGGCAGCACCGACTTCTACGACATGGCGTTCCCCGAGCCGCTCTACAACGTCGGCCTGGCCGGCAACCCCGAGTACGACACGACC
>Ga0307508_10003995_pt1 | contig 14615 bp, 7 predicted proteins | sample 9_EM_MG_FD_203089 | JGI IMG/M metagenome (GOLD analysis project Ga0307508, IMG submission 203089) | Populus trichocarpa ectomycorrhiza microbial communities from riparian zone in the Pacific Northwest, United States - 9_EM | ecosystem: Host-associated > Plants > Roots > Unclassified | place... | reverse complement strand
GGTGAAGGATCTGGCCATCAAAGGCCTTTACCAGCCTAACCAGCTGCCTTCCGCCTTTGTATCGAGGTTCAATGTGCATGTGCCCATTAACCCGGCCGCCATTGTAGAAACCCGCAAAGCCAGCAACGGTATCATTTATATTGTTAATGCCTCGGCCGCCGATATGGCGGAGAAAATACCTTCGGTATTGGTACAGGGCGAAACACCCATCGGCTTCAAATCCCTCGATGCCAAATACACGGCGGTTACTTTTTACCGCCAGCGTACCAATCCCAATACCAGCCAGTCATTCAATGATATTTACCTGGGCCTCGGCTCTTCCGGCGCCAATTATTACGTAGACTATATCACCAATGGCTTATATACCACCAAATACAAAGTGTATTGGGTGGCATTGAATGATAAGAACGCGGCCCAGGAATCGTATGGCACCGATTCTACCCTGCAGCAAATCCTGATGATAGGGCAGGATACCTCCGTGGTGTATGCCCCCACCTTCAGCGTACAGACCAAAGTGTTTCCTTATACCTATACCGAAACATACCTGGGCGATTACGATAATACAACGCACGAATGGTGGCTGGCCTACCCGCTGTCGACCCCTGATGGAAAAACATATACCCGTACCGCTGCCACCCGCCGCCTCCGCCTGCAGGCGCCGGCCACGATTGGCGTTAATATTCCCTTTAACCTTACACTGGATTACGTAAAGTTTGTCCCCGTGTTATAACATACCCAGCATGACAACAATGATCAACATACAGGCGGCTCACCGGTTACGAAAGGCCATTGCATTGATTCCCCTGCTCGCACTGGGCTGGCACCTGCAGGCGCAAACAGTGCCGGTGACGGGTACCATCACCGAATCCGTTGGCGGCAAGCCCCTGCGTGGGGCACGTGTTACCTATCGCGATCTGTATGCCGCCATTACCGACAGCATCGGCGGGTTTTCCATCAATGTACCCGGTTACCAGGTTACGCTTCGCATAGAAGCCGATGGCTACCAGGCAAAGGAAATCCCCCTGCGCGGCAGCACCCGCATCAGCGCGGCCCTGCACGAAGACGGTTTTCCCTCGCTGTATGATGAAGTAACCACCCCCTTTGCCGTATTGCCTCAAAACCGCGTGAGCAACGCCGTGGTATCGGTGCAAAACACCCATAACTGGCAAAACAATCCCGAAACGCCCGATGCCTTTCTGCAGGGCAAAGTGGCCGGCCTCCATGCCATCCGCCGTTCGGGTACGCCCAACAGCGGCGCCAACCTTTTTTTGCGCGGCTTCTCTTCGCTCTATGCGGCCAACCAGCCATTGGTTATCGTGGACGGCGTGTTCTTCGATATCGCTACCTATGGCTCCCCTCTTACGACGGGCTTTTATAATAACCCGCTTTCGTTTATCGACAACAAAGACATTGACAATATCACCGTTATCAAGGATGCCACCTCTCTTTACGGCGCCAAAGGCGCCAACGGGGTTATCCTCATCACTACTTCCCGCGCCCGCCAGGAAGCGACACGGATAGATGCATCGCTGTATGGCGGCGTTAACCTTACACCGCAGCAGCTACCCGTAATGAATGCCGCCGATTACCGCATCTACCTGTCGGAAATGCTGCAGTCAAAAGGACTGAGCGATAAAGACATGCAGGCGCTGCCCTATATGAATGACGACCGGTCTAACCCCAATTACTACCGCAATCATTATAATACCAACTGGCAGGACAAAGTAATGCAGAATAGCTTTGTGCAAAACGGTCACCTTAAAATAACCGGTGGCGATAACATTGCCAAATACGCCCTGTCTATCGGCTTCCTTAAGAACAGGGGCGTGGTGCGCAGTACCGATCTCACGCGTTACAACACCCGCTTTAATGCCGATTTTAACCTTAGCAGCCGCCTGACCGCTTCGGCCAACCTGAGCTTTTTATACAATGAGCAAAAACCGAAAAACATGGGCATCAGCGCCAAAACCAACCCGCTGTATGCCGCACTCATAAAAGCGCCCTTCCTGCCCGGCCAGGAGGTGGCCGATAACGGCGTGGAATCGCCCTCGCTTGCAGACGTGGATACGTTTCATATGAGCAACCCTGCCGCTCTTATCCGGTCGATGCAGGCGCTCAACAAAAGCTATCGCTTTACAGGGGCCGTCAATTTCAAATACCTGCTCTCCCAGTACTGGTCGCTCGCCTCCACTATTGCCGTTACCCTCGATAAAACAAGGGAAACGTATTTTATTCCCGGCCACGGCATCGTAGGCGATACGCTGGATAATGCGGTTGCCTTTAACCAGTCGGGCGCACAGGTCATACGCAGCTTTATGCTGTTCAACGACACCCGCGTGAGCTATGCCCGCACGTTTAACCGCCTGCACCAGCTCGACCTGCGCCTGGGTGTACGCTATGCAAAAAACAATACCGAGCAGGACAACGGCTTTGGCTATAATGCCGCTACCGACCAGCTCACCGGCGTACAATACGGCCTCAATACCCTGCGCCGCATCGGCGGCAGCCTGGGCGACTGGGCCTGGCTCAATACTTATTTCGGCGCCAATTACAGCCTGGCAGGCAAATACCTGCTGACCGTGAACCTGGCTGCCGATGGCTCCTCGCGTTTTGGCAAAAACGTAAAAAGCTCCGCCACCGCCATCGACGCGGGCGATAAAGCCATCGCACTGTTTCCCTCCGTTGCCGGCGCCTGGCTGATCTCGTCAGAGAAATTTATGCAGGCATATCGCTTTGTCGACCTGCTTAAGCTGCGTGTATCGGCCGGTATTACAGGCAACGATGATATCGGTAATTATACGTCGCGGAAATATTATACCACCCAAAACCTGTTGGGTATCTCCGGCCTGGTAAGGGGTAATATCGGGAACGAACAGCTGCAATGGGAATCTGTGGAAAAGCTCAATGCGGGGCTCGACATAGCCCTGTTCAACGAACGCCTTAGCCTGAGTTTCGATGCTTACCGGCACCGGACCAGTAAGATGATCGTGTACCAGCCCGTGGGCGCTGCCGGCGGCTTCGATTATGCCGTTACCAATTCAGGCGGTATGAAGACCATGGGGTGGGAAGCATCGGCCACCGCCCGCATCATCGATAACAGTAAGGTAAAATGGGATCTTGGCTTTACCATTGCCCAATCCAAATCCATCGTCACCGACCTGCCCGCTGGTCCCTTTACGACCGATTTTGCCGGCGGCACCACCATCACCAAAGTGGGCATTGCCCCCAATATGTTCTATGGATACCGCAGCAACGGCGTCTTTACCAGTAATGCCGAAGCAACGGCTGCCGGGCTGGTCAACAGGAACGCCGATGGCAGCACCACGCCCTTCCGTGGCGGTGATATGCGCTTTACCGATTACGGCGATAAGGTGATAGACGATAACGACCGCCGCCTGATAGGCAATCCCAATCCCGATTACTATGGCGGCGTCAACAGCCGTGTTGTATATAAAAACTGGTCGCTCGACCTTCTTTGTACTTTCAGCGTGGGCAACGATGTATATAACTATACCCGCCGCCAGCTGGAATCTATGAGCGGTTATCCCAACCAGTTACAATCCGTTGTCAACCGCTGGAAAACCGACGGGCAGACCACCAGTATGCCGCGCGCCGCCTGGGGTGACCCGCTGGGCAATAGCCGTTTCTCCGATCGCTGGATCGAAGACGGCTCTTATTTCCGTATTAAAACCGCCAGGGTATCCTATAATATTCCGTTTAAACCCGGCGCGGTTAAGTATGCTACTGTATTTATTACCGGCACCAACCTGCTTACGCTGACCCGCTACCTTGGCTACGACCCCGAGTTCAGCGCCGTTTCCGGCGTATACGGGCAGGGCGTGGATATATTACTGGAACCGCAGTTCCGCAGTGTGCAGGCAGGCCTGCGCGTGGGTTTATAATGTTTAATTCGATACAAAAAATATATCACAAACAACATAGCCCCGTAGGGGCGACATGTTAAATATTACCGGATGAAACGTATAACAATAACATCATTTGGCCTGGCGCTGGTTCTCTCCACCGGACTCTGGTCCTGCAGCAAGCTCCTCGATGCAACGCCCAAAGACGTGCTCACCGAAGAGAACATGTACAGGAACGTATTTGACGCCGACGCCGCCGTTATAGGCGTATACGGTAAATTGATGAACCTGTCGGAACGCTACGTGGTGCTCAACGAGCTGCGGGCCGACCTGCTCACCGTTACCCCCGCGTCCGGCGATTACCTCCGGCAGCTGGATGTGCATAACATCGCCCCCGATAATCCCTATGCCAACCCCCGGCCTTTTTATGAAGTGATAGTGAATTGCAACGACGTGCTGCACAACTTTGATATCATGCTGCGCGATAAGAAGCTGAAGGTGGAGGAATACAACATGCGGTATTCGGATATCGCGGCCCTGCGCTGCTGGGTATACCTGCAGCTGGGCATACAGTTTGGCAGCGTGCCCTATATTACCAGCCCGCTGGCCGATGCCGCGGATATAGCGCAGATCAGCAATGCACCCCGGATGCCGCTGACGCAGCTGCTCGACTCGCTCGTGAAAAAAATGGAAAACCTCCCATACGCCCAACCCTATCCTGCCATTGCCAGCCTGGTGACCGTTGTAGATGGTTACAGCACCAACCGCTTTTTTATCAACAAGAAAATCATTGCCGGCCAGCTGTATTTGTGGAAAGGTGATTACCACAATGCCGCCATCGCTTTTAAAAGCGTTATGGAAGCGGCCGGCACCGGCGAGCTGTACAATTACCGCCTTACCGGCGCGTCTAAAGGCGATAACGATGACATCGCCGTGGGTTATGCCCGCTACCGCGAGTGGGATGAGAATATGCTCATCGACAACAACTCGCAGGGATGGCGCTCTATCTTTGCCCGTAGCGAAGACAAGCTCTTCGGCTATGAATGGATATGGTACCTGCCTTTCAGCAAAAGCTTTAAGCCCGTAGATCCGTTCATTGACCTGTTTTCCAACCGCGGCGGTTCTTACCTCGTAAAGCCCTCGCAGTATGCTATCAGCAAGTGGAATGCGCAGACACAGAAAAACGATTTCACCTACGATGCCCGCGGGCCCAAATTCAGTTACCGTACCCTCGACGGGCAACCGGTAGTAACGAAGTACCTGTACAATTACCTGTCGGAAACAGGTTTTGCACCCATCAGCCTGTTTGAGAAAAACGGCCGCTGGTTCCTTTACCGTGCCGCCGCCCTGCACCTCGAGTATGCCGAAGCGGCCAACCGCGATGCACATGGATGGATTGCCAGGGCGCTGCTCAACCAGGGCATGGCCACCATTCCCAATAAGATATCCACGGAACCCAATCCCTATAATTTCGACGCCCGCAAAACCGAAAGCCCGAAGTATTCGGCCGACTGGTGCCTGAACTCCGGTCTGCGCGGCCGCGCCAACCTGTATTCGGTCACCATATCTACCGCCGCCGACAGCACTTTGGCTCTTGAAGACGCGCTTATCAATGAGGCCGCTCTCGAGCTGGCCTATGAAGGCAAGCGCTGGCCCGACCTTGTGCGCGTAGCCCTGCGCCGCAATGACCCCTCCTTCCTGGCCGATAAAATTTATAATAAGCTGCTGGCGGAGAACAACCCGCAGGCAAGCGCTGTCCGCGCCAAACTAATGAACAAAGACAATTGGTGGCTGCCGTTTAAATGGCAATAGAAAAACGTGAGCCATGAGCCGTGAAACGTGAGAACAAAAAAACAAACCAATGAAATCAATACTAAGCCTTCTCCTTATAGCAACACTCTCTTCAAACGCCCAACAAACCCCCGCCTTTCCCGGCGCGGAAGGTTTCGGCGCTTATGCCAGCGGCGGCCGCGGGGGAGAAGTATACCATGTCACCAACCTGGCCGATTCCGGCGCCGGCTCCTTCCGCGATGCGGTGGGCAAAGCCAGCCGTACCATAGTATTCGACATCGGCGGCATCATAAAGATTGATAAAAAAATACAGGCCGCGCCCAATATCACCATCGCCGGGCAAACAGCGCCGGGTGATGGCATCGTGGTATACGGCAACGGTGTTTCGTTCTCCTCCAATTCCATCATTCGCCATATGCGCTTCCGCGGCAGCATCAATATGCCCCGCGGCGCCTGCGTGGTCGTGGCCGACGAATTGAAAGATATCATCTTCGACCATATATCTGTGGAGTGGGGGAGATGGGACGACCTGCATATCAAGAACAGCTCCAATGTCACCATGCAGTATTGTCTTATCGGCGAGCCGATAGACCCGCAGCGTTTCGGCGCTCTCTTTGAAGGCCCTACCAATGTAACCATTCATCATTGCCTCTGGATAGACAACCAGAGCCGCAACCCCAAGGCAAAAGCCGGTATCGAGTATATCAACAATGTTGTTTATAACTGGGGCGTCAACGGGCTGGTAGGCGGTCACTCCGCTGCCAATCATTTCCAGGATATTATCAATAACTATTTTGTGGGCGGCCCCAATTCTTCGGGGCATTTTATCGGTGGGTTCTCCGCCACCGACCATGTATACCACGAAGGCAATTATACAGACCTCAATAAGGATGGCGCATTAAACGGCCGCCTTGTAATAGATACCGATTTTGTTCATGCGCAGGCTACGCTGGTAAGCAAAAAACAAAACAACCCCTCCCTCACTGTAAAAACAGAACCCGCTGCGGAGGCCTTTAAAAAAGTAATGCAGCAGGCCGGCGCCTCGCTGCACCGCGATGCGGTAGATACCCGCATCATCGGTTACCTGCAATCTTTAGGGAAAGAAGGCACCATTTTCAAAACCGAAGCAGACGCCGGCGGCCAGCCGCCCATTGCCGGTGGTAATGCCCCCAAAGACAGCGACGGCGATGGCATGCCCGATAGCTGGGAAAAAGAAAAAAAGCTCAGCATATCGAAAGCCGATGGCAATGGCCACCAGCTGGATAAAGCATACACTAACCTGGAAGTATACATCAATAGTTTGTCGAAGTAAAGAAAGCAACTCCGTACCGCCATTTAACTAATTAACACACGCATTAATGAAAAAGACGATCGCTGCCATCGCCCGGGCATCCTATGCCTGCTGCGCGCTGTTCCTACTATCCGTTGCGGTACACTCCGTTCACGCACAAACCGCCTTCCCCGGCGCCCTCGGCTTCGGCGCCAACGCCACCGGCGGCCGCGGCGGAACGGTATACCATGTCACCACCCTGGCCGACAGCGGTCCCGGTTCCTTCCGCGATGCCGTAAGCGCCTCCAACCGCATCGTGGTATTTGACGTAAGCGGTTATATCAGCCTTATCACCGCCGTATCGGTCAAAAGCAATATCACTATTGCGGGGCAAACAGCTGCCGGCGGTGGTATCGGCTTCAGGGGCGGAGAAATATCCTTTGCCAATTCTACGAACATTATTTGCCGTTATATTCGTATCCGCCCGGGCAGCGATACCCATAGTACTACCGACGATGCCCTTAGCTTTTACCGATCCACCAATGTAATCGTGGACCATTGCTCTATTGAGTTTGCTCCCTGGAATAATATCGACGGGGTGAGCGACGACTGGCAGAACCATCCCGTTAATAATATAACTGTTCAAAACTCGCTCATTGCCGACCCCACCGGCCAGCAGTTTGGCGCGCATACCGAGGCGGTCAACGGTACCTGGTCATGGTACTATAACATCTTCGCCAACTCGCATAACCGCAACCCGCTGGCTAAGATCAACACCATTTTTGTCAACAATGTGCTGTATAACTGCTCCGCAGGTTATACTACACATACAGGCACGCCTTTCAAACATGATATCATCAACAATTATTTTATTTTCGGTCCTGCATCCACCGGCACCGATAATACCTGGTACCAGGTAGATAAAAACCAAAGCATTTACTACAGCGGTAATCTCAAAGACAATAACCTCGATGGTGCGCTCAACGGCAGCGCTACCACGCCCTACTGGTACCAGGGCCCCGGCACCATACTCACCTCGCCCTGGTCGCCGCTCACCAACGCCGTACCGCCTTACAATACACAAACCGCTTACCGTCTTACCACTTCCCAGGCAGGTGCATTGCCCTACGACGCAATGGATTCGCTTATACTAAACCAGGTAAAGACATTGGGCAATGCACCCACCGGCACTACGGCCGGTACCGCCGGGCCCAATGGCTCGCTCTATACCACCCAGGCGCAAACAGGCCTCGGCAATAACGGCTATGGCAGCATCAGCAGCGGCACCCCTGCATTGGATGCGGATGGCGACGGAATGCCCGACTACTGGGAAAAATCCATGGGCTCCAACCCCAATAGCAACGATGCCATGATCATCGGCGGCGACGGCTATACATTGATCGAAAAATACATCAACTGGCTGGCGGATCTGCACGCCATCACCACTAAAGACGCTGCGGCCGACATTGATCTTTCTGCATACACCGGCGGCTTTACCGGCGCATCACCCGTTTTTACGGTGGCCGGCGCTGATAACGGTACTGTATCACTGCTACCAGATGGGCAAACTGCGCATTTTACACCCGCTGCCGGTTTTGCCGGGCCGGGCAGTTTTCAGTTTACTGTTGCCGCTTCCGATGGCAGCGCTTATACGGGTACTATCAATGTCCTGGTATCTGCGGTGGCCAATCCCAACGGCCCGGCAGCAATCCTGGCGCCATCGGGTACTACGCTGGGCGCGGCTTCTTTTGATTTGCCCGCACCGCATAGCACCATACAAATGGGCTGGACGGATAATTCCAACAACGAAGACTTTTTTGTGATAGAGCGCTCTGCCGATAATATTGCCTATACCGATATTGCCCACCCTGCCGCCAACAGCAGCAGCTACAGCGATACCATCGGCCTGCTGCCCAATACGAAATATTATTACCGCCTGCGGGCTGTCAATGCCACCGATTCATCCGTATACAGCACGGCTGTTGCTGTTACCACGCCGCCCCTGCCTTCGGCGCCTGCCGCCGCGGCTGCGCCCACGCCTGCTAACGGTGTACAATATGCTCAATTGTCGGCAGGTGCGATTACCCTGAAATGGAGGGGCGGCACCAATACGGATAAGTATGTGTTGTACACAGGTTCTTCTGTCGCCGGCCTTAGTCAACTGGCAGAGGTAGCCTATACCGCCAGCCCTTCTTTCCAGCTCACCGGGCTTACCGATAACACTACTTATTACTGGCGCGTGGATGCCGTGAACAACAAAGGCACTGCCACCGGTACCGTATGGTCGTTCAGAACCTATCCCGTACTCGGGCGCGGCCTGGCAGGCTACTGGAGCTTTGACGAAACTGGCGACGGTATCCAGGTCACCGATTCTTCGCAGTATCATAATAATGGTGTGCTGGGTATCGACGCCGACAACTCGGGTATCCGCGTACCTGGTAAGAAAAACAATGCGCTCGATTTTGCAACCGCCAGCCAGGATATGTATGTGGTGAGCATCCCCCGGCAGGACCAGCTCTACCTCGATAAAAGCGCTTTCTCGCTTTCGTTCTGGATGAAAGCCGCCCCGGCGCTGCTGCCGCAGGATAATAATACCAGCGCTTATTTGCTGTGCAAGGGTTCCATCACCAGCAATGCCTCCACCGGCGCTACCGGCAAGCGCTTCGACATAGAATTTAAAAACAAGCAGCTGCGCTTTGCCATCGACGACGACAATGATGCCGGCGGTGGCGGTAAGGACGAACTGCAAACCGATGGCACCCCATTCTTCGTCAGCGATTGGGTGCATGTTGTTGTTATCCGCGACTCGGCCAATAAAAAACTGCAATGCTATCTCAATGGTATATTGGTAAAAGAAACCGCTGTGTCAAAAGCCAATGCAGGCATCGGCGAAGCCAGCGCACTTATCATCGGCAATATCGGCGAGCTGGAATTTCTCAGCCCCACCAATAAGCCCGCACCTTACAAAGGCGCGCTCGACGAACTGAAAATATACAACTACGCGCTCAGCCTGCCCGAGATCATCAACCTCTATTACAATGCCCCGCTGCCGCAAAAGCCATATGCGCCTTCTTATGCCGGCGCCACCATAGATGGTTACAGCGATACGTTAAAGCTTAGCTGGCTGGGCGGTATCAATACAACCAAATACAGCGTGTACATAGGGGCCGATTCTGCGCACCTGCTGCGCGTGGCCGACAGCATTGCTGTAAGCAATGCCGTATACGGCCTGGCGGATGCCGCCGCGCAAACCACCTGGTACTGGCGCGTGGATGCCACCGGCCCAGAAGGCACTACTACCGGCGACAGGTGGACGTTTAAAACCGGCTATCCCAAAGGGCTCGTGGCGCACTATGCATTGGATACCACGGCAGGCGTTATCGCCTTCGACAGCAGCCGGTATGCCAACAACGGCGCTGTAAAGGATATGCCCAATGCCGTATGGATAAAAGGAAAATATAAAAATGCGCTTGGCTATGGAAAACCCGGCAGCACCGGCGCTATCGTGGCGCCCGATGCGCCGCAGATACGTTTTGATAATAACCCGTTTACTATTTCGATGTGGGTGAAACTACCTGCCTATAATACCGTGAGCGGTAAATATGATTGCTACCTGCTTCAGAAAGGCACCATGGAAAACGTAGCTGCCGGCACCGGCAAATGGTACGGCATACAGCTCAAAGACAAAACGCTCACCTTCGCCATCGACGACGGCATTACAAAAGTGAATGCAGATGTAACCGTTACCGCCGGTACCGCCTTCGATATATTCAACAAAGGATGGGTGCACATTGTAGCGCTCCGCAGCCGTGACATCAACCGGATACGCGTATATATTAACAATGTGCTTGCCAAATCGGTCGACGAAACCAGCGTGACCGGGACCATTGGTAAAGCCAGCGATTTGCTGATAGGCAATTCGCCCGAGCTGAAGTCTTTTCCCGACAGCCTCGACGATGTACGGCTCTACAACTACGCCTTGTCTGAACCGCTTATCGCCAGGCTGTATAATGGCGTGCCCCTGCTTAAAAAGCCCGTCAATCCATACCCGGCCGATGCATCCACCGGTGCAGGACCGGCGCAGGTGCATTTTTCGTGGACCGACAGCAGCGGCGCGGCTACTGCCTACCAGCTGTATGCCGGTACTTCGCCCGATTCGCTCAGGCTGCTGGCAAGCGGCCTGCCAACGCCCGCTTACCAGTTGGATTCGTTGATTCCTTCCACCACTTATTACTGGCGTGTGCGGGCTGCATCAGACGTGGAAACAGCCTTCAGCGATATATGGTCATTTACTACGGGCAGGGATACCACCGCGCCCACCGTCATCACCAAAGACATCAGCATCCCCCTCGACGCCAGCGGCCATGCGGCCATCAGTGCCGCCGATATCAACAACGGCAGCAGCGACCTGTATGGCATCGCCTTCCTGGCGCTCGATAAAACCAGCTTCGGCTGCGCCGATATCGGGCAGGATACGGTTATACTAACGGCTACAGATAACCACGGCAACACAGCTTCGAAAACAGCCTTCGTCACCGTGCAGGGATTGAAGCCCGGCACGCCTGCCGTAACGCCCGCAGATACCAGCATTTGCAACAATGGCAGCGCCCTGTTAACGGCTTCTGCTGCCAATGCGGCTGCTTATCAATGGTATTACCAGGGTGCGCCTGCCGGCGGTGCGGTACAAAGCAGCTATATGGCCACGCAGGCAGGCGTGTACAGCGTCACCGGAATATCGGCCAACGCCTGTATCTCCGATACCGCCGGCATCGCCCTTGTGCGCATCAGCGCCGATACCAACCTCGTCATCAACAGCGATACCACGATTTTCAAAGGCGGCCGTGTATTGCTCAGGACCAGCGGCGTGGAAGGCGCGGTGCTATGGTCGCCTGCCACCGGTTTGCAAACCATGCCCGGCGGTAGTATATACGCCGGCCCCAAATCAAGCACTACCTATACCGCTGTGCTGACCACCCCGCGGGGATGTACCATAAGCCGTTCGTTTACCCTGTCCGTTATCGACCGTTCGCTGAGCATATACCATCGTATACTCACGCCCAATGGCGATGGCATCAACGACCGGCTCATCATCAGCAATATCAAACAGTATCCGTATAATACCTTGCAGGTCTATGATATTTTTGGAAGACCCGTATACACCGCCACTAATTATAACAATGATTGGGATGGCCGTGTCAATGGCAGGGTGCTGCCCACAGGGCTCTATTATTTTGTGCTCTCGGTGGGCCATACCATCACCGTTATTGGAACCGTCACCATTATCCATTAAACCCTTTATCGTTCCCCCGTAAGCCCTATATTGTCCACCCGCCCCTTGTGCAGGATACACCGGTATCCTGCACTTTTTTATGCCACCTGCAAAGACGGGAAGCTAATAGTAAGACGCACTGCGGAAGATACCCCTGGCGGGCTGAATGCGCCTGATGGGCAGGGCCGGTGAAAGCTAACGTATGGTAGTATTTGCCCTATAGCAGGAAACCAAATCGGTTTTACGGCTGTTTAATCGTTAATAATAATCCAAACCAGCTTGCCCGCCCGCGATTTGTATACTATCTTGGTCAATCTATTCGTTAATCCCAAAACCCGGAAGACAATGAAAACTATGCTGTCCCTCTTTGCCCTGATGATTGTATTAGCTTCCTGCAGCCGCGCGGTTACGCCCGGCGACGCCGCCAACCATCATTACAAAAACTGCAGGAACGTAAAATAAGTATAAGCGTATTGATTGATAAACCCGGTCCGAAAGACCGGGCTTTATTTTTTACACCCGTTAATAGCCTATTCCTGCCTGCTTCCCCATTTCATCCACTAACCTGCTCATCTGCAGGCTAAAATCCAGCGGCAGCGCAGGGCATTCCAGGAAGCCATTGGTAAGGCAATCCGTCACCTCCTGTATTTCGTATTCAAAGCCATTACTTCCCCGCGGGAAGGAAAAGGAGCTGGTTTCGCCGTTGTTCAGCTCCAGTACCAGCGTTTCCGATTTATACCAGGGCTGGGGAAGAATGATACGCCCTTCGGTGCCGGTAAGCTCCGCCCGCAGGTTGGTCCGCAGGTTGATGGCCGAAAAAATATGTGCGCTCTCGCCGCCCGGGTATTGCAGCAGGGCATGGCAGTATTCATCTGCGCCGGTGGCCGCCTTGCGCGCCATGCTTTGAATGCCCGAAGGCATGCCCAGGAAAAAGCTGGCCAGGAAAACAGGGTAGATGCCCACGTCCAGCAGCGAACCGCCGCCCAGTGCGCGGTTGTACAGCCTGCCCTGCGTATTATAAGGCGCTTCAAACCCAAAATCGGCCTGTATATAGCGCAGCGCGCCGATAGCGCCCGCATCTACCAGCTCCTTTGCTTTAATGATGGAAGGCATGAACCGCGTCCACATCCCTTCCATCAGAAACAGCTCCTGCTTTCTCGCCTCGTTCACCATAGCCGATGCCTGGCTGTAATTGAGCGCCAGCGGCTTTTCACATAAAACCGCCTTGCCATGGCGCAGGCATAGCAGGGTTTGCTCATAATGAAAAGCATGCGGCGTGGCGATATAGATAATATCCACCGCGGGGTCTTTGGCGAGGTCCTCATAGCGGCTGTATTGCCGCGAGGCCTTGTGCCGGCCGGCAAACGCCTTTCCCTTTCCGGCGTCCGCCGATGCAATGGCGTATACCCCGGCGCCTTCCGTATAATTGAGCGCGGCAGCGAACTTTTCTGCTATATTTCCCGCTCCGAGGATACCCCAGCGAATGGATGTTTTCATGCAACGGTGCTGTTTTTGCCGGTTAAAATAGGGTAAAATTAACTGTTGATAACAAATTAAAGGCAAGGCAGGATCGCTGAACTATTTCTTTCTGTACTTTGCGAAGAATACATTTTCTCCGTTTAACCAATACCCATTGTCTGCATGACCATCGAATTTGGATATGAAAAAAAACAGGTACTACAGGCATTACGCTATCATTTCCTGTCGAGGCCCGAAATAAAAGTATTGCTGATTTTAATCAATGTCTTTGCCATCGCATCGGCAGGGCTTTTTGCTTTTAAGAAAATACAGACGCCTTCCTTCCTGATATTTTCCTTTTTATGGTTCATGCTCATGCTGGTCATCTGGCGCATATTGCCTTCGAGCATTTATAAAAAGGCGCTTACTTTCCAGGACCATTTCTCCATGCGCTTCGAAGAGCAGGGAGTGGAGCTGTCTACGCTCAATGGCTCCAAAGCATGGCCGTGGACGGCCTTCAGCAGCTTTGTGGAGAGCCCTTATTTTTTTCACCTCTATTTCGATGCCCGTTCTTTTTTTCTCGTGCCAAAAGACGCCTTTACCGATATCAGCCAGCTCCAGGAAGCACGCGCCCTGATAAGGGAGAAAATCAGGAAATAAGTGTTTCCCCCGGTTAAAGGTTAAATTATTGGCAATTAACCCATAACGATGCTTTTTTGCCGTATAAAATGCGTATCTTGCCCCGTCAATCGTTCCTGTGATGCGTACATAAGTTTGAGTAGTTAGGGAATTTACGGTTGTCTTACACCGATTGATCAAGCTTTATTGAACCATATCCATATATGTCGAAAAACCTTCTGTTAGTTTATGCCTAAAGTCACCTTCAACAATAAAAAGAAAGTCTTTTTTACTGCCCTAAAGACCAATGTAGATCAGTATTTTAAAGAAAAGAACATTCGTCCCA
>Ga0307508_10003994_pt1 | contig 14616 bp, 11 predicted proteins | sample 9_EM_MG_FD_203089 | JGI IMG/M metagenome (GOLD analysis project Ga0307508, IMG submission 203089) | Populus trichocarpa ectomycorrhiza microbial communities from riparian zone in the Pacific Northwest, United States - 9_EM | ecosystem: Host-associated > Plants > Roots > Unclassified | place... | reverse complement strand
AATGGTTTTGGCCTTGCAAAGAAAATTTTATGATAAATAATTTTTGTTTTGATACAAGTAATATTCTAATATGCTCAGCCACTTTGAGGTTCCTGCTGAACATGAGAGTTATAACATGTAATATTTCCATCATTTTATTCTTTTCTTGCTACCATGTTTTTGCAAATTTTAATTACCATATTCATTCATCCATGTCTAATTTCACTGTTCCTCTGGTTTTATTTGCTTGTAATTTTACTTTACCTGGTTAAGTTTTGCCCTTCCCATAGTAGAGTTTATTTTCATGCAAATGCTATTGATAATCTGAATGCCTGCTGATGGATGCTGGTAAAGCCTTTCTACCATTCATGTGCAAATGATCAGAACTGGAGCAATGGTCAGCATGGCATATGCCAAATGGACATATTTCTTGTTGGTTTTGAATGCATCTTGATGGGTCATTAAGATTCTCCTTCCATCAAGTAATATAGAGGGTCAAACAACCCTTCATTTATTAGTGTTTCTCCGGTTTTGATTTTCTGTAATGTAACAGGTGGCACAATTGTATTGTTTGACCGCAAGATGCTTAGGAACTTCCGAAAAGATGGTCATAACTGGAAGAAGAAAAAAGATGGGAAGACTGTTAAAGAAGCTCATGAACACTTAAAAGTGAGATCTCTCATTTTCTGAAGTGTTATATGTGAACCAACTAGAGGCAGTTTCATTAACTGACTTTTTTCTTATAATAGATTCTTTGAGTTTAACTTTGAATATATTTTCACAGATAATAAGTAAAACTCTTCATTTCTAAGATGTTACAAATGGCTTCAGATTAAATTTATGCAGCTTAGTTGACTGACATTGTTCCTCCAAATGTACTTGAGTTTATTTTTGAATCTCAGATTGTCATATTATTCTTTAAGATGATTTAGGATGTAGTTAATCAGTGCATCATTATCTGTGCTGTTGAAAAGTCTCTGGTATGATGAATTTTCATTTGTTTCCTGGTGTAGGTTGGTAATGAAGAGAGGATTCATGTATACTACGCACATGGCCAAGATATCCCGACCTTTGTTCGCAGGTGTTATTGGCTGCTAGACAAGTATGTAACAATTAAAGCTCGAATGTATCCATGGCATAAAAAAAAGTTGACATGATGATTGGTTTAGAGAAGATGAATCCCCCCCTCTCTCTCCCTCTCCCTCTCCTTCTCCCTCTCCCTCTCCCTCTCTCTCGCTTTGTGTTTCTGGGTTTTGATGGAGCATTCATACTTTTGCTTTCAATTTTGTGTTTGTTACAGGACTTTGGAACATGTAGTGCTTGTTCACTACCGTGAGACCCAGGAGGTTGGTTCATTGTTGCCTTTTATCTGTTACTAAAGTGCTTTGTTTTTGAAATTTTGTTGTCATCGATATGTTATCTTTGGTTTTGTATTTTCACCAATGAGTCATAGCATGCAGATGCTGGTTGCATATAGCAGGCTTTTCCCTTGGTGAGGTTTGAATGTAGTGCCACATAGAAACTGCATTTCTACATAAAGAATATTTGGACATGGTGCTTTCCTCCTTTCTATTTTTGTTCAGAAAGATAATTATTATTATTGTGAACAAGGGAATTCAATCATACTGTGATTATCATTCCAAGAAGATCCTTAATTTTGTCTACAAGTACTTTTTGGGAAAAAGTTAGTTTCAAAGACTAGCATATTTTTAAACTTCTTCTTATTTATACTTCGAGGAAAAAAGCTAGCAGTGTCAAGTACTCTAGCATATTGTTGAGCTTCTTTTTATTTCATGACAGAGGAGGGGTCATATTTTCATTTTGAAATAAGCTGTCTCTGTCTCAGTGTGTATTTGTGCGCAAGTTTCTGTTGTTGATTCCAGTAAACATATGGTTGTTTAAACCTTATTTTGGGTTGTGGTTGACTTATGATACAATTACAGGGTTCTCCAGCCACACCTGTGAATTCACATTCTAGTTCAGTCTCTGATCAGTCTGCTCCCGGGCTTTTATCAGAAGAATCTGATTCTGGAGCTGCTCGTGGATATTATGCAGGCGAGAAAGATCTTGGTAATATTACAGAACTTGCACGTTCTACATGTTATAGCAAGAGTTTTCGGTTTAGCAAGGTTTATATGATAAACATTCACTGTTATGATCTTTATTCTTGATGGTTTTAAGCATCTAATCCTCAAAATTTTATTCGGCAGTCCATAATCTTTCCTCTATTTACAAAATTGCATATCATTCAATCTTACTGTTCTCTTTTTATGTAGAGTTATCAGGGCCCAGTGACAGCTTAACTGTCATTAATCATGCAATCAGGCTTCATGAGCTTAATACACTTGAATGGGATGAGCTGTTGACAAATGATCCTGGCAATTCAATCTTGCATGGAGGAGGTAACAGACTAGATGCTCCATGTGACAATCATGCAGTTTCAATAGCTTGGAAATCCATTTATAGGTGTCTGTCTGTATCCTAATTTTTCCTTTTTTCTCTTCCTTCCTTTCTTTTTTTTGGATCTTTTGTTTTGATTGTCAACAGATAAGATTCCATCCTTTGACCAACAGAATCAGATTGCAGTTAAGGGGTCTGTTAACGATGTAAGCAGAATAATTTGCAATTCTAAGTTATTTTCCTATATCCTTTTGCTCCACATGTAAGCGTTTAATTCTTTTACTCATTTGATTTCGCTTGGCGGTACTTGCAGTTTAGCAGTCAACCTTTTTAAAATATAATCTATGTTCATTTATAATAAAATGCCAGTCGGCCTGTCAAATTTCTTGTGGCAGTGTCACTCTGTTCTGCTAGTTAGGATGAAGAAGTTTATCAATTAATTTCCATGCATCTCTTTCCATTATAATTATCGAAAATTCTGAATTCAATGCTTTTAGACCTCTACTGACATCTGCTGTAATGTTGCATTTATTGATGTTTTGGAGATTTCTCAAATTACTTCAGTTTGCTTGCTTGATTATAATTATTGGTTAAATATTGGAGTAAAGTAACTAATTAATTTTCTTTGCAGGGGAGCACTCTTTCAGGCTACCAATTATCAGCAGAAAAGTCTGCGTTGGGCAATTTAACTGAGGCTGTTGTTAGGAACGGTAACGCTCAGTTCAGTGGTCCAGATAATGTTTACAGACAGTTAACAGGTTCCCAAGTATATTTGGATGCTCAGAGGAAGAATTCTGTTGTCCTGGGTGCTCGTGATTCATTGGATATTTTGATTAATGATGGTTTGCAAAGTCAGGATAGTTTTGGAAGGTGGATGAATTCCATCATAGATGACTCTCCTGTTTCTGTAGATGATGCAACGGTTGAATCTCCGATTTCATCCGGTTATGATTCGTTTGCTTCTCCAGGAATGGATCAACATCAATCTTCTATTCAAGAACAAATGTTTATCATAACTGATTTCTCACCTGCGTGGGGCTTTTCAAATGAAACAACCAAGGTTCATTTACTTCTCATACAATCCTCTGTTGATATCCTTGTGGTGTCTATTATGGCTTTAATTCTTTGTTGATGGTTTGAATGTAAAAAGGAGCTGATTTTTTGGCTTTTGCTTATTTGTGGAGAAAAAAATGTCTTGTGACATGAGATAAAAGTTTTGAAAATTCTTGGTCGGCTGGTATTTCATGTTAACTGGTTGAACCTTTCGTGGCATTATGGGATTCATCAATCTGAAAATAGAATCAGCCATTAGAAATCTGTTTGAATAGCTCAAAACATATTCATAAAATAAGAACACAGCTTCTTCTTCTTCTTTGTATTTTTGACCTCTATTTAATCTTGGTTACAGATTCTAGTCACTGGATATTTCCATGAACAGTATCTGCATCTGGCAAAGTCCAATCTGTTCTGTATCTGTGGAGATGCTTTTGTTCCAGCAGAAATTGTCCAGGCTGGGGTCTATAGCTGTATGGTGTCACCGCATTCCCCTGGACTAGTAAATCTATGTTTGAGTTTGGATGGATCCAAACCCATCAGCCAAATTTTGAATTTTGAGTACCGTGCTCCTTCAGTACATGATTCGGTTGTTTTTTCAGAAGACAAATCCAAGTGGGAAGAGTTCCATCTTCAGATGAGACTTGCTTATTTGCTCTTTTCTACTTCCAAGACCCTTAATGTTCTATCTAGTAAAGTGTCACCGGCTAAACTGAAGGAGGCTAAGAAGTTTGCACACAAAACTTCTAATATTTCTAATAGTTGGGCATACTTGATTAAGTCAATTGAGGACAGCAGAATTTCAGTTGCACAAGCAAAAGATGGTTTGTTTGAACTTTCTTTAAAAAACACAATAAAGGAATGGCTATTGGAAAGAGTACTTGAGGGCTGTAAAACCACAGAATACGATGCTCAAGGCCTTGGAGTAATCCATTTATGTGCTATTATCGGTTACACTTGGGCAGTTTATTTGTTTTCATGGTCAGGCTTATCATTAGATTTTCGCGATAAACATGGATGGACAGCAATGCACTGGGCAGCATATTATGGAAGGTATGGACATGTTCTTTGTTGTTTTAATTTGCAGTTCTTCTGTGGTTGTCCAGCTTCAGTTTCTTTAAGTGTCTTGAATAAAATGAACTAGGACATTTTTTATCTTCTTCCATTTTCCCTTTGCTTGTCACAGCTCCACTCCATTTCACTACTTCCATGTTATTCTGTCTCTTCATGCCAAAGCAAATCATATACATCTCTCTGAAATAGAAAAACACTGGGCTACACAAATATGATAGCATTATAAGCAGTCAAGAAAGCCTGATGTATGTATCCTAAAGGGCCAGGAGTATATATTAAGACTTCTTTACTGACTCAAATGTATATCAGTCTCGAAGTAACTGTCATTTTTTCTCCAATTTTGATGATCTATATGTATAGGGAGAAAATGGTTGCAGCTCTCTTATCTGCAGGGGCAAAGCCAAACTTGGTTACAGATCCCACTAAAGAAAATCCTGGTGGGTGCACCGCTGCTGATCTTGCATCTGCAAAGGGTTATGATGGCTTAGCTGCGTATCTGTCTGAAAAGGCTTTGGTGGCACAATTTGAGTCTATGATAATAGCTGGAAATGCCTCTGGCTCGCTGCAAATGACTGCAACAGACACTGTAAATTCTGAGAATCTAAGTGAGGAGGAGTTGCATCTGAAGGATACTTTGGCAGCTTACCGCACAGCTGCTGATGCAGCAGCACGTATACAGACTGCTTTCAGAGAACACTCGCTAAAAGTATACACTAAAGCAGTTCAGTTCTCCAGTCCAGAGGATGAAGCACGGAATATTATTGCAGCAATGAAGATCCAACATGCCTTTCGCAACTATGACAGTAAGAAAAAGATTGCAGCTGCTGCCCACATTCAACATAGGTTCCATACTTGGAAAACGCGGAAGAATTTCCTTAATATGCGTCGACAGGCTATCAAAATTCAAGTAAGTGCTCACTCCCCTTTCATACCGGTTTAATTTATGTGTAACTGACACCGAAGGGGAAAAAGAGAAAGGAAACCAGGATTACCTTTCATCTCATGGTAGTGGTGGTGGATGATTTTTATCATCTTTTCGTTTCTGATTCAAAAGTGACTATTATAATTGATGTCGAGTCCAAAGCATTCTGAGTCTGCCAGTGGGCCATTTTGGTTTCAAATATCCCAAAAAGCTCACCTGTTCATCTCTTTCATCTTAACAGAATATAGGACCCAAAAAATAAGAAGTCATTAAAACACAACACTGTTTTCTTCATTCCTTCTCATTGTTGCATACCTAAGTTAGCATAAGAAATCCAGGAAATTAAGAAGCTATTTGCCTATTTTTTATTCTTTTCTGATTCAAAAGTGATTATTATAATTTATGTCGAGGCCAAAGCATTCTGAGTCTGCCAGTGGACCATTTTGGTTTCAAATATCCCAAAAAGCTCACCTGTTCGTCTCTTTCAACTTAACAGAATATAAGACCATAATAAGTGTTCCAGTAACGAATTAAATGCAATGAACATTAAAACACAATAGTGTTTTCCTCATTCCTTCTCATTGTTGCATGCCTAAGATATTATTGTTAGCATAGGAAATCCAGGAAATTAATAAGTGATTTTCCTTTTGTTCTAATACAGGCTGCTTTCCGAGGCTTCCAAGAGAGAAGGCAGTACCGTAAGATCATCTGGTCAATTGGAGTGCTTGAGAAAGCAATTTTGAGATGGCGTTTAAAGAGAAAAGGCTTTCGAGGACTGCAAGTTGAACCTGTTGAAACAGATGTAGATCCGAAACATGAAAGTGATACGGAGGAAGACTTCTACAAAATCAGCCAGAAACAGGCGGGTGAACGTGTTGAGAGATCTGTAATACGGGTTCAAGCAATGTTCCGTTCAAAGCAAGCACAAGAGCAATACCGGAGGATGAAATTAACCTATAACCAAGCAACTGTAGGTGATTTACCTGGAAGTTGCTAGTCTTATAATTCTGTCATGCAGATTAATTAATATTCTCGTGTGCTTCTTCAGGTGGAATATGAAGGGCTTCTTGACACGGACATGGTTGAAAGTGACTTATAGGCAATGGTAATCGGGCTTGTAAAATACTATGTGCCTGCATGTGAATATGTAGCAAAAGGAGGTTTATGCACTGTAGTAGCCTGCACATCTTGGTAAATTGTGTAGATTAATCAATTGTGCTCGTTTTACCCTTTCAAGCTGTTTTTAAGCTTTCGAGAGGGTTATGATGATTCCCATGTTAGTATTAAGTTATGGGTAAGTCCTTGATGGTGTTATTGGACTCTAGGCTTCTTAGATGGCTTTAAATTGAACTCAGCTTTTGTATTTGTGTGGCTATAATCAGTTTCAGCATAGTTTAGAAAGTCTGATGGCTAGGAATCTCCGTGAATTTTGCCGCTAAAGAAACCATGATGAGTCGTATTTTGTTGTGATTTAGACCCCATTCTGAGCCAGGAAATAATTGGGCATGATATTTTCTTTTTAATGAACAGGGACATTTAATGGGAAAATTGAATTTTCAATGTCATTCCGAACTCGAAAATTCTACAAATTCGAGATTGGTGATACCTAATACTATAGATTCTCGATTTTTACTCGGAACGAGGGCCAATATATCTTCATTGACATGACGGGCAAATGCACTCAAATATTGTATGTACTGAGTGAGGCATTCAAAACCATCAGCATATCGTGGCAATGCTACACATGAAAACTTCGATGGGGCGAACTTCTTCAGCATCCAGATTGACTCTCCCCTTACCAGTGGTGAAGTTGGGAAGGCCATGGTGGCGACGCTATTACTCTTCCGCGGCAGCATAGCCCAAATCAACCTTGTTTCTTAGAACGAGAAATGGGACGTATTCAAGTTCCTCATCCGAGAGGATAGCATGGAGCTTCTTCTTGGACTCTGTAAACCTTTCCCTTTTGAAAGCGTCAACCAAGCGGGCTACAATGCCCACCTACACTATGAATACGTGGCACATTTTAAACATGAAAACTGTGTTTGTTGAATCTTAAGGAAAAAATGTTGGAGTTCAGATGAAGAAATAGAATTTTGTACCAAAAATGATAGATAGATAAATAAATAAATAAAAGCATCCACCTATGAAAGAAAACCTGCTCAATTCAACACAACAACTAGATTACCAGTAAAATCTATCATCTTGGTGTTAGATATAATAGGATCTGTTTTGCCCTTGCATGACCAAAAATCAATCGCAACGAATGATCGAACTTTTATGTCAGGGTCAGATGGTCACCTCCCCTGAAGATGACTAGATTTTGACTCTAACAACGGCTCGTATGCTCTTTCATAGACTCTCTTTTCCATTCGAACTACTCTAACTTCATACCAAACATAAAATCAGCATTTGCTTAGGAAAATATCAAAGAATTATTTCAATCTAATAATTTAAGTTGGTAAGTAAGATCCCGAGATATAATTTATATTATTTTTTAACACATCCCTTCAAGTAAAAGCTCTTTGGACTTGAAACTTGCATAGATCCACATTGCCTCATGTTTAATTTTTATCAAATAAATGAGGATGGTGAGATTTAAATTTGTGGCTGCTTGGTCATTAAGGTTCTGATATTATGTTAAAGAACCATCTTAACCCAATAACTTAAACTATTAGATAAAACTCTAAATTATAATTTATATTATTTTATTAAACCACAAAATTTTATTGTTGCTATGTAATTAAAAGACCACAAGCAACATCCATCGAATTTTATCATAATTATCACCTCCCCTGGGAGGTGGAGGTGACTAGTTGTTCGTGGCAGAGGTTCTATACGTCCAGGCCTGTTAAAACTGATAACCCCAGTATCCACGGAATTTATGAACCATAATCAGAAGGAAAAAGTCAAATGATATTTCCTTTTTCTTTTATTCTTTCATAGTTAAATGAAATATTCACATCAACATAACAACTAATAATTGGCTTGGGCTGGTTTAACTGCCCATGTAAACAGTGAACCGGATTAATTTCTTATTTTAATCCCTTGTTAAACACAAATTTTCCGTAGCTTGCTTGGTTAACACGAGGCGCTGGTTCTTCTATGTCGCGAGTTGAAGTTGTAGTTAATATTTTTCAATTTTATTTTTTAATGCTGGTTTTAAATTTAATTGTATTGATTTGATTGTATCGGTATTATTATATAATAAAATAAAAAAATAAATTCACCCCAGTAAAGTACATAATACAAGACATAAATTTAACAAATTGATTAGGATAAAATTACTTGTTAAATTTTTTTTGACCAACTCAGTCGAGAAGATTATGCTGTGTTAATTTTTATATAATTTAATTTAAAATTCAAATTAAATAAAGAATCAAATTAAAAATTTTCAAGTTTGAAATTTTACAATGAGTTTAATAATAATATAAAAAAAAATTCAACAAGATATTATTTTTTTATATTCCAAAGAATTTTAGCCCAAGCTGCGGCCTAGAATTAGCTAATGAGTTAGCGAAGGAAAAGAAAACTACAAGAAAAAGGGATTCAATTGCTATCCTTACAAGAGGCTGGGATGTATCGAGTTAATGTTTGTAACTGTGATGCAATTGCTCTCCTTACAGGAGGTTGGGATGTTTTGAGTTAATGTTTGTAAATGTATTTTTTATCTGAAAATATATTAAAATAATAAAAAATATTAATTTAATTTTTTTAAAATAAAAATTTTAAAAAATATCACCGCACTCTCAAACCGTGTCCAAGTAGTAAATTCAAATCCCAACAGAAAATTCATCGATTTTCCAAATCTCTTGTAATACTTGGTGTGGACTACTGTATTTAAACTCGAATCCATCATCCATGACATAAGGACTAACATATCCTTGTAGACCTCCATTGGTGGATGCTAAAATGGAAAAAAAAAAAAAAAAAAAAAGGAAGGCGAAACAAAAACAAATCTAAGTGCCATCCAGGTACAGTGTAGTTGCCAATATAGAAATTGAAAAAAATTCAAATTCCATTCAGCAAACAAAATTCCAAATTTGCATCGGAATTGATCAACTTTCGCTGTCAATTCAGCTTAACAAAATAATTTCTAAGTTGCTGCGGTGGTATTTTCAATCTATAAAATTATAAATATTATTCAATATAATTAATTTTAGACAGCAGACTTGACTCCTTTCAGGTCAGGGATAGCATGATACGCGATGTTTATGAGATTCAGACCACTGATTCATTTTGACCTTGAGATCATTGATTTAGATTTCTTTACAACAAAAGTAAATAATTACAACCACCCACTAACAAAACTTCAATGAATAAAATCTTAACTATTCAAATGCAGCATGAAAGTTTTGAATTTTAATAACATTACAAGTCATATTGCCCGTTTGAGGAGAGCATGATGACAGTTTGGAAATCCAGTAATTTTTATTTTTATATATTTTTTAAAAGTGTGTTTGTTTTAAAAAATATTAAATTAATATTTTTTTATTGTTTTTTGATAATTTTGATGTGATAATGATGTCAAAAAAAATATAATAAAAATTATTTTAATATTTTTTTTAAAAAAAAAAACACTCTCATTATGCATCATGATTCCTGCCATGAATTTACTATTTACTGTTTTAAAAAAATCGTTGAATTTGAGTTATGGCTATATAAGTATAACTTATTTTTCTGTTTTACTACCTATAAGGATTATAATTCTTTTTTTCAAAAAAAATCCCTTATGCATGATTAATCATATCATCGATTAAATATTCATCAAAGTTTAATTATTTATTTAAAATTCAAACACGATATTCAAAACATAAACGTTGTTGTACAAGTCTCTGTCTTTAACTTATTCTGAATCCGCCCAACAATGACTCGGTCAAAAATCTTCACCAGCTACATCATCTCGTTTGTTGTATAAAATTAACCCATCATGGGGGGTGGGCGGGCGACTAGGAAGTTTATTCAATGGAATGACAGCAACAACTCCTTTCTTTCCCAACAAAGTTACAAGGTCGTGGTTGGTGGCCTGGCTGCAGATCGAAGAAAAAAATCTAGCTAATGCACTCCCAAGTCCCAACCATCAGTTTCCTTTCCCTTTCTTTTATTCTGTTTCCTAGATCAAAGCTCAAGCCAGCCGATGAGCTCGTGTCAGGAATAAAAGTACTACGAGTCTACAGTCGCAGCTTGGTGCCATCCGTGACGATAAGATGACAAGTGGCAAGCCTACAAACGGATCCCTCATTCCGGTGTCGGTGAGTTGGCTCGATCAAGTTTTGCACTCGAATGCTACACAATGCATTGAATGAAGCACTGAGAAACTCTGCTATGAAAGTCTACAATGAGAACACATTGCGTTTAAATGGGGAACAGAGCTTCGGCACAAATCAATCTATGTTTTAACAAGACATGTGAGAGCATAGACGGACCATGAAAGGATAACCCAAAACAAGCCAACAAAAAAGAAGAAGCCGCCCGGACTGCTCATTCCAAGACGGACAATAGAGAGAATTCAACAATGACAATTACCTCATTGATCCACAGAAAGTAACAATCTGTCACAAAGATAGGTGCAATATTGTTCGATAAGCTTCGATTTCACAATGGCTGAGTTATCAATCAAATGTTACTACAGTTGTTAATCCTTCGACAAATAAAACCACTACAGACAACAAAATTCCATATTCGATGTACTTGTAGTAAGATGGTGCAAAAAATGATGGAAAAACTCCAAATGAGTACAAGGCCATATGTTACTCCCGATTCTACTTGATGTATTGAGACATCCACTTGAAGCCATCACCATATCCCATCTTGCGGACAATACTGCACATGAAAACCTCGAGAGGACGGACATTGGAGTCCACAAGATTCACCTTCCCCTTGCCAGTAGTGAAATTGTTGAGCCCAAGATCATAACGAAGCTCATCTTCTGAAGCTGCATAGGGAATGTCAATCTTGTTGCCTAAGATCAGAAATGGAACATTAGCCAAGGATTCATCTGAAAGGAGGGCATCCAGTTCCTTCTTTGACTCAGCAAACCTAACCTTGTCATAGGCATCCACTAGGTATACCACCGCATCCACCTGTTATGGAGGAAAAAAAAAACTATGGTTTATACTCCAAGATCTCATATTATTTAGACGTTCCAAACATTGTCCTTGAAAAAAGCATGGATTCTTCACAATAATTGAGACAGAACAGGGAATATCTACTTGTACTAGAAATTTGGCCACTTGGAGAAACAATGAATACAGAATGATTGCTGGAATCAGTACCAACTGATACCTTGCATGAGAACAACAGAATCATTGGGTGCAGGAAATAACTTGGGACTTGAATTCAATTAAAACATAGTTAGTCCATACCATTTCCAACCAATGAGCTCAACACCATGTTCATTATTCAGTTCTAACTTCTAAGTGAAAGACTCTCCTAGGTCAACTTCATAAAGCACTACCATAAAGCCCAGAATAAGTTATTTGGAAAGCTACTATTGGAACACCTAAAAACAAAAAGGTGCTATCAGCGAAGCTTCAAATATTGATGCTGGCCTCCCATGAATCAGATAAACACAAGCAAAGTTTAGCTGGGATTATGAAGGCACAGCAAGACAAGTGAGAAGGGAAATCAGATATCTTTTCACCTAGAGAAGTCAACCAGCTGAAAACAAACTTGCAAAAACCAGTTTGACAAAAGGTGCGAAGATGGTTTTCATATGTAACTCTGCAAGGCAAAGCATACATAGATGTCATCACAGCTAACAGGAAAACGACCAAACACGTTAGCAATTTCAACAGTTCAGCTCACAACCAGATCTATCACAAACCAATGACGAGCAGGACTGGAAAAGACTGCAACTAGAAAATACAGTTGCCTCATTCCAGATTCATGTGACATAACAACGCATCGCACAATTAGAGGAAGCAAAACGGCAATTCTAATCACATCTTTCTGGCAAGAAAATCGAGAGATTATAGTCAAAGCACCCTAAATCACACCATTTTAAAACCGAAGTAGTTGTGTCATTCGACAGTTACATGTCATCAACAGCATGAAATGAACAACATGCAAAAGTAACAGATTCGAAGTACCCTCCAATCAACAATCACCATTTTTCTCCATCCATTTGACAAACACAAACTTTATTCTTACGTCTTAGATATAAAAAACTTCAAAAAATCGAAAGCCCAGAATGCGATTCAACAAGAAAATTCAAGAAAACACATAATCACAAACAAATCAAGGCAAGAACAATAGCATCGAATCTAGAGGAACAAAAGTTAACCTTGGCGTAGTAATCCTTCCAAACACGACGGGCGATTTGGTGACCACCCAGATCAAAAGCCTTGAACTTGATTTTTCCAATACTCAATTCCTCTGATGTTGGATGCTGGGTGGGTTGATGCTGTACCAATCTCTATAAAACAACAGATCCCATGTTCAATAAACCAAACCAGAACAATCATATACCAATAAATAAAGATGCGAACTTTATATCAAGAAAGAAAGAAACCAAGACCTCGTCTTTTAACATGTGAAGAAGGGTTGTCTTGCCAGCATTATCAAGACCCAAGAAAAGAATCTTGGCCTCCTTTTGCCATAAACCAAGAGATGCAAGAACCCCATAAAACCAATCTAAAAGAAACATCTTTCTTTCTTGATGGGTTCTTCAGATTTTTTGTGAGCCAAAGAGGACCGGTAATAAATAATAATAATAATAACGTGTGTATTGGGGAGAGAGATCTAATAAATAAAAAAATGGCTGGATATCTATGGCTAGGGACCAGAATGAATGGGGTGTTGAAAAAATAATAACTGAGACTTAGTTATGACAACGAAGATGAAAAATTATTATGTATTCAAAAAAAACCCCTCTCTGTCAATTCCTGTCGTTTTCTATTTTTCTATTACACTCACCATGGCTGGCTGGCTACCCTTGGCTTGGCTCGACCCCAGGGTTAGGTGAGGCAATTAAATGACGAGTTTTAACTTTTAACCTCGTCGGGTCGGATTGTGAACGGATTCGCTTCTCGCATTGGCCCTTTCACTGGAAATAAAATATAATCTAGATTGGTCTAAAACTTGAGAATGATAGTTAAAACCTTTATAGAAAAAAAATGCCAGCAAAGGTGTATGATTGGTATCTAAAGTTCTATTTGTTTGTTGATTTGTAGCTGAAGAGTGTTTGCTTGATGTCTTTGTTCCTTTTTCGCTTTGCTTGGAGTGCTAATTAGACCTTCATTGCTCATAGAAAGATTAAAAAAAAAAGTCCATCGAGACGAGATATTGAGGAACTTGCGGGTAGCATCGATTCCCACCATGGCTTTCGGCGTGAAGGATGGGAAACATGATCGCCCCCTGTTGTCCTAGACACACACCCTGATGTAATTTTTTTCTAGTTTCAAGGAGTTGCGCGTCACCCACTGTTACATACACATCTCATGTATATTCTTTTTTGTTATTATTTATTAATAATAAGTATTTGATGATATTATATATATCTTAACTAATTCATTAAGATCTTGAAGTTATATACCTCGACTAATCCACTAAAATCTTAAAATTAATAATCATGTAAATCTTTAATGATTCTGTGTTTTATAATACTTGAATTGATAATTTTTAAAAAATAAATATTAATTCTAATCAGTTAACTTATATCCTTTCTAAATTAACTTATATACATACTTTATTCTTTATGTGTTCACTTGCGCATTTAATTGCACTTATTTTTTTTAAAGAAAAGGCACAAAGCACCAACATTTTCATCAACAATACACTAAATACTAAACACCAAACAGTAAACACAATCACAAACTAATAGTGGATATCAATCTCCTTCATTTCAATAATGGTATTTGTTTTTCTTTACTCATCATCATGAGATTGCTCTCCATCTTTATTTCATGGGATAAATTAACGTGTCTAATATTTATAAATAGCTATCACTTGGCACACCGTAAGTAAAATATCAATCACCCCATTCAACAATTCAAGAAAGAATAACTTCTAACCATCTAAGTGGTGGCCCAGTGGTAAGAGTTTGGGATTAAGAGGTTTGCTCCCTCTGTGGTCTCAGGTTCGAACCTTGTGGTTGCTCATATGATGGCCACTGGAGGCTTACATAGTCGTTAACTTCAGGGCCCGTGGGATTAGTCGAGGTGCGCGCAAGCTGGCCCGGACACCCACGT
>Ga0307508_10003993_pt1 | contig 14616 bp, 22 predicted proteins | sample 9_EM_MG_FD_203089 | JGI IMG/M metagenome (GOLD analysis project Ga0307508, IMG submission 203089) | Populus trichocarpa ectomycorrhiza microbial communities from riparian zone in the Pacific Northwest, United States - 9_EM | ecosystem: Host-associated > Plants > Roots > Unclassified | place... | reverse complement strand
CTAGAGCAGTGTCGGCGCCGCTAGCGTCCGTCCTCCACCTATCCTCCCTTTTTCTTCTTTAGTCGTTGAGTTCTTTTCCTTCTTTTCCATAGTCTTCGTCGTCGATAGTTGGATAGAGAAATACGACCCCACTTTTTCTCCCGGTTCCTTCTACTCCCTTTTCTCGGCTTCCTCCGGTGAGCGCTTATCTCGTCCTTCTCCAGTACGTACTGGAGAGGAGAGCGGCCTCGGCCCTTTCGTCCTCCCGCCTTCCCCTCCTCCTTTTTCCTTTCTACTGATCTCTTCGGCCTGGGAACAACCAGCGACGAATCCCTCTCCCTTCCCGCAAAACAGGAGTTGTCGGTACATAGTGGTACTACCCAGTAGGATTTGGGCTCGCGTCAAAAAATAAAATGTTTTGATACACTAAACAGCGACTCCAGCCTTCCGGTCGCTCTCATACTAGCTATAATTACCCCATTTATATATTAGTAAATTTAACATACTAGTGGTAAAAACATGCTTTGCCACTCTGGTAGCTGACCAAGCAACCGAAAAACATTTTTTTCTCAGATACTTACCTAACGTTCTTTATGGAGGAGCGATTTACTAAATATGTGATTGTGGTTGGAGGGGGTATGGGAAAGCAGCCGGCGCGGCCCTGGGCGCGCCCAGACCTTTTTGCGTCTTTTTGACGATGGGCGCGTGCACGCCCCCTAGCTCCAATGCGAGCTTGATATTGCGCGCCATAGCTGTTCCAAACGACCCACTTCCGCAGTTGGCTCAACTTCATGTTCTTCGGCTGGGCTGCCGCTGGTCCGAGCTCCGATTCCATCAACGGGTTGGTTATCCGGAAGCAGCCTGTGGTCGCGTGCGCCTCTTGGTTGACCAGTACTTAGCTGCAACTCGTTTTTGCTTGACCGATAGTGCCCCGGGTTTGGCCGTCCTTCTACTACAGCTCCGATCCGCACATGGCGACTGACTGGGTGCAAGTCGTCATGACCTTGCCATTGCAACTCGTGTTGCCCAATACGAAACCCCTTTTGTGACAAACCCCGTCTCATACACTGTATTGACTGGCTCACGCTCGTGGAAAAGCTTCTATCCTCCAAAACCATCAACGTATTCTCGATGTCTTTGCATGCGCCTTGCCACATTTCGCGCTCTTCGGGACTGGTGTATCGATCACGACTACTCCAACCGACGTAGTATATGCCAGTGGAAGGGCAGCTTGCGGTATTTCTCGGGGTCGCCGGCGGGAACGCGTCGGATCGTAGGGCATCAGAACGATTTCAACGAAGCGGTGACACGATCAGCCGCGCCTCAAACAATGCCCTCAACGCGGCGGTAGAGCTAGTGGGTAACACAGTGGAGATATGGAGTGTGTGGAGTGAACACGGTGTGGACTGGACACTGCTTTGGGCTGTATGATAGTTATAACAAGCTTGCCATCTTCCCCCGTTGTCTATCTCCAATCCAACCCTCATCTCCCTCCCTATGGCTATCCCCTAGCGCCCACCACCCTTACGGTGTCTCTGTCTCTGCCTCAAAATTTTCCCCCACTAGGACGTTGGGAAGTGGACGAGCATGGAGGGGACATGCGCGGCGCGTGACGAGGAGGGGCTGACGGACGTGGGGCGGGGTGTTGAGCGTGGGGTGAGGAGAAGTGAAAGCGTTGAGTAGAGATTATCGCGTCGCTGTGTCTCTATCTTCACATCAGTAATGCAATTGTTTCCCTGCGGTGTGCTCAATCCCCCTCAACATTTTCACCTACCAGGACGCGATGCAGTAGAGCGGATGGACGTGGGATGAGGAGAAAGAGCTGGCAAGGGGTAAGGACCGTGAAAGCAGTTGAGTAGAGATGGTGGTGTACTCTGTCGGGTCGCCGTGTCGCCGTGTCTCTGTATTCGCGTGATTGGCTCTCCTGTCAGTGCTGTGTGCGCCCCGTAGAGGGGTTGGAACATGGTTGCCGAACGGGTTGCCGAGATGTCTGGGCGCCAAGATATACGGGGTACATAGTGTGTATTTCCATATCACATACAAACCGTAGCTTTGCAACGCCGCCATAGTCTAGAATCGGACGGAGGCTCACGGCAGCACTCGACTACACTGGAGCGGCGGAGCGGACGGTTCTGCTAGAGGAGCCGACACACCCCGAGGCCGGGCTGGTGCAGGACGAGGAAGCGGTAGCCAAGGCGGAGGCGGAGAAGCGGCAGCCTTGGCTCACCATGTTCACGGATGGGTCCCGGCTGAACGGTGGGGCAGCTGGATACGCTGTGGCATGGAGAAACGGAGAGTCCTGGGAAGGTATCAAGACGCACATGGGATACAGCCAGGAGGCGTATGATGCGGAGTGCGCAGCCTTGGCCCGAGAGCATTAGAAATGGCGACGAAGGTGCAGCCAACCCTGGAGCGGGTCACAATCTTCACCGACGCCCAAGCAGCCATGCGACGGATGGAATCGGAGGAGCCCGGCCCAGGACAGCAGTATGCACTCCAGGCAGGAAGACGTGTGGCGGCACTGCGGAGGGCTAGACCGGACATCGGTACTGAGATCCGGTGGTGCCCGGCACACAAGGATGTTCCTGGGAATGAGAAGGCCGATGATGGGCCAAGCTCGTAGCGGAGGAGCCAGACACCAACGGGGTGGAGTGGCTGCCATTCTCCGACCGGGCGGGGGCTCGGGCAATTCCCCTCCCGGGGTCCCTCGCACACCTCAAGCGGGAGATCACGGAGAAGAAGTGGAAGGAGGCACGGAAGTGGGCGGGCAGCCGGACCTCAAGGCAGAAGTACAGCATGCCGAAAAGCCTGAGGCCGGACGCTACGGTCGCGGGTAGCACCAAGAGGCTTGCCTCAAGGGCCTACCAGCTGAAATCAGGGCACGCGCGTACCGGGCAGTACTTGCACTGGGCCAAAGTCAGGCCCACTGCGCAGTGCTGGTGGTGCCAGTGCCCGGTGCAGACAAGGGACCACCTCTTCAAGGAGTGCCCGAGGTGGAGGGGACAGCAGAAGATCCTGTGGTCAGAGTTCAAGAAAGACACGGGGCGGTGGAAGAGTCGGTGGAAGATCCAGGAACTGATGGCCGACGGGAGATGCAGCCGGGCGGTGCTGGACTCCCTCTCCACCACGGATGTGTGAAGGCTGGTGCCACCTGAGGACGAAGGGGGCGCGGGGAGCGAGGTGCCGGGACGGGAGCCCCGCGAGTACCGGGAGAAGGAAGAGGAGAGGGGGCAGAGGCGGAGGTGCTGGGGGCCGGGGAGGAGCGGGGCGGGGGGGAACAGCCGCTGTTCCTACCCACCCCTCCCTTCGTGGCTTCAGCAGGAGAGGAGTAGGGGACGGGCGTGCATTCCTTGTGTTCTCTCCTTTGTCCTTTCGGTTGTCTTTTCATTCGGTGCGCATCTACTTCTCTTGGGACAGGCCTGGGCGGAGGGCAAAGGGAAGCCTGCAACGAGCCGCCTCGTGGTACATAGCCTCGCCATGATCTACCTAGTTCGCATGCGAGCAATGAATAAACAAAAAAAAAGGCGCCATAGTCTAGATAGGATGCATGAGAGTATGAGTAAACAGAAAAAAAAACCGCAGCTTTGCAACAGGGCCTTAGGGGCGTCCAGAAGGGAAGGGAGACCTCACGATCTTGAGGAACTGTGAGCACCTGTACTTACCTGTAGATATGATCATCACGGCATGATGCAGAGATTTAGCGGTCTTTCACATACCCGCACTCTAACTTGTCCACCAGGTCACAGTCTGAAGTCGCCTACTGCGTGCTGCTTTCGTGCAAATCACGTGGGGTGCCGCTTGGCGATCACTTGCCCACCAAGACATCAACCGATGATGATGATCGCCGGACGCAGGGCTGTCAAATCTTCCGAGAGCAAGGTGGGGTTTGTTGATATGCATGCGAGCGGGCTTTGTGAAGTCAACCGGCTTCATAGCAACCCAGTAGTACTCGATACATCTAGTTAAGCTTGCAGTGAATTTCGGACTTCGTGGCCAGCGGCGTTGATGACAGTCTTTGCCAATCTCGCATCGATCCACTTACGACCGCAGTAATGAGCATGGCGAGGGGCTTCCAGCAAATAAAGAATCAAGGCAATAACTGTAAAACTGGTAAGGTTGTGGCGGAGGTCTTGACTACATATCGCTGGATATGCGAGAATTATTTGGCGGGGTCATAGACGAGCACTCGTGATTAGTCACCAGATTGGGAATTTTGTAGATTTGCCAAGCCTTGACCCCGTCTCTATCTGTATCTATCAACCGAGGCCAGAGCACATCTACCCATTGGCGGACATTCTACTTGGCACACGGACCCACGTTTTTCGACGCACTTCGCAACCCTCACATCATGTTCTCGGAATCGGACGCGAAACGGCTGTTTCAGATCGCGGTGGCCCGGCCGGCTTGGTGCGTAGAAACCGCCAACAACAGTGGACTGGCCAGCGAGGAGCACGTACGGTCGGAGATAGTCAACCTCTTGGACGGCTGTCCTACACGTATTACTACGTTCGCGATTGCGAAGGAGCTGTTGGTTGAGGTTCGTGACGCGATAAGGCTGCTTCCACCGGGCACCCAGTTTGGCGGCGAGTGGGGTAGGCTCGGAGAATCAGTGTTGATCGGGCCGACCGAATTTAGACGGTTGAAGGAGCTGCTACGACTTGAGTTGGGGCGCGGCATCGTGACACTGCAGGAGTTCGTCCAGAAGAATGAGATTGACAGTGAAGTGTTCCTGAAACTTTTGTCGTCAACTCGGGATGGGGATTGGACCTGGCTCGATGCGGAGCAAACCAAAGTGTGTAGTGAGGCGTACCGGGAAGAGGTCAAAGGGTCGATTACTCTTTACCTGAATCGTCATGTGGAAAGGTTGGTATCTTGCACACCGAACCGCATGCTTTGCTGACATGATCGATTGAAAAGCTGTACGGAACTCTCAGCAATTAGTAACGCTCCGGTCTCCTTCAGCAGGCGCGTCGCCGTGGACCTCCTGAATGCGGGAACGGTGAAGGGCTCCATCGAGGGGGACAAGTTAATGACTGAGCTTTTCCGTGAGCGGCTGCAGGAATCAGTAAGGGACAAGCTGTACTCGGAGGGGATCATAGGTGAGTTAAGCAATTGGAAATACATACTATTCCAGCACGATCATAAACTAATCACATACCTACCAACAGCCGTGAGCACATTGCGAGAAGCGCACGTCGTTAATCCCGGGCAATGGGTCAAAGCATTGGATCCAGAAGTGCAGTTGCTTACCGACCACTTTGTGAGCCCGCAGATGATCGAAACCATTCGAAAAACTGTGTCGGGGAAGGTTGGTTGGTTGCAAGTGTCGGAGATCAAGGTTTGTTTCCTGTGCCTTTGAGGATTGTTTATAGAATATATCACTCATTCGAGCCCTATAGGATCCCGATGGACGGATGACGGCGGAGGACACAAATGTTTTATGGCCGGTGTTGCTGGAGTCGCTGCCGGATCTGGTTGCAGTAGAAGGGTTTGTGGTCGCGAAGGGCTTGAATGCCGAGCTTCTGCAAATGAGTCGAGTGGTGGCGACATCGCAGGCCGAAGCGGACTGGCGACGGGACGTTGAGTCGGACGTGATTGCGATTGCGAGAGCGGTGAGGACCCCCACTCGGCAGATGTCTACTTCCGCGGCTGACTTCGACTCTACGACAGCTCTTCCAATATTTCGCTGAAAAGGCTTCACTTCACCCCACGGTGCAGTCCACGTTTTCAAAGAGTCTCGCCCCTTCGTGCCATGCGGAGTACCAAGGTCTGCTCGCAGAACGCCAGAAACTTAACGCGGATGCGGAGATGGCTGCATTCCATGACAAATTCATCACGAGATATCACATCTACCGCGCAGGTGTGGACGGCTTGGGGCAGTCTGTCCTCAAAAAGGAACTGGTTCTTTATCTGCTGCGCTGGGTCAGGACAAACGGCAGCACGGCACTGGAAAAGGTTGAAGCAGCTATGAAAGATTCCAGCGTGGACCTACAGTTGCTCCGCACAGTTCTCCAGAAGACGGATGTTGCTCGGCCGCAAGATTTGCTGGCGGAGATATCCCTAGCCCTCCGGAGGTTGGAGCCTGACGGTATGGAGGACATAATCTTGAGCAAGAGGAGAACAATGCTGGTGGATATCCACGGGGACCTTCAGAGCTTCAAGCTTCCTTCCTTGGCATTATTATCGACACTCATCCTACTGCACGCGACCAGATCTACTGGTATCTTGAAAGTGACAGGGTGTGTAGGCATCTATCCTCATTTCCCCACTCGAGCCAGGCGCTAACTCCCATGTGTTTGCACAGCCAACATGTCCCCAAGCTCATCCATGAGGCCTGCAATGTGGGGTTGCTGAGCGACTCTCAACTCGAAACCGTAAAGAAGGCCAAAACGACAATTATCTCGGGAACCAGGATGTCACCCGAGGACCGCGAGAACCTCCAGGCGATCGGGAAACAGTGTGTGGGGGCATTGGGTTTACTCTAAATGAGGAGGTTGCTGATGAGTACGCACTTGCCTCTGAACGCTATAACCGCTCGCTCTCTTTTCTTTTCGTTTCTTTCCTGCCCGGGGCTATTGGTCACTTCGAAGTGTGCGGGATTTGTGCGACTGCCACCACGGAGCGATCGTTCGGGTTTACCACGGATTTGTGGGATGCCCTCACCAGTTCATTCCGCCGTGCTCTGGAAGGAAGCGGAATGTGGTCAGAAATTTTCGGGGTGCAGATTTCCTTAAGCGGTTTAGCGGGATGATCACGCAATCGATAGTACAAATTCTACCATACGCCCTGTATGGCGTATGCCAGGGCCAAAATACCCAAACACTACCGGCGATGGCGAAATCGGATCCACTGTTACCCAGACGAACCCGTCTCGTCCTCCCGATGGCCGAACCTCCCGTTCCGTCGTGCTTACATATCCGTTGGAACCGTATTCCCCACAACCGACCGTGTCCAAGCATAGTTATACCCTCCAACGCCCACTACCCTTTTACCAGCTCCCTCCATCATTACCGTCCATCGTCCTACGTCATTTCGTCTGTGGCATACTCTCCAATCCCATCCGGTCGGCATTCCGCGAGGTTTACGGGCTGTCCAACACGCGCTCCAGCACATCCGCCGAAAAAAAATCAAACATGTCTACTGAACTCAGACACTCCCTGTCCCAGGACCAAGATGGCACAGAGTCCGGCTACGATTCCGCGGGTTCTGCTTCGGTGGCCAGCCTACAGACCATCTACTTCACGCCCCCTCATCTGAAATACATCAATGCGCAGCTTGCAGAGCTTGAGCCCGAAGGTAATATTCAAGATGCAGCGGGTATGTTGAGTGACTCCTATGCTAACTTTTTGCTATCTAGCCATCCTCCAGTGGTGTCTCCTAACACTCCCCAACCTGTATCAGACTACCGCGTTCGGTCTGAGCGGCCTCGTCACCGTCGACATCCTCTCCAGGATCTCACCAACCAAGCCTATCGATTTGATCTTTTTGGACACCTTATACCACTTCCAGGAGACCCTCGAGCTTGTGGACCGCGTGAAGAAACGCTACACCAATGTCGACGTCCATGTCTTCAAACCTAAGGACTGCGAGACTGCCGAAGACTTCGAGAGGTTGCACGGTGAGCGGCTGTGGGAGAACAACGACAACTATTACGACTACCTAGCCAAGGTGGAGCCGGCCGAGCGAGCGTACCGGCAGTTGGAGGTCAAGGCTGTTCTGACGGGACGTCGCCGTAGCCAGGGTGGGAAGCGGGGGGATTTGGATATCGTTGAGGTCGACGATGCAGGGTTGATCAAGATCAACCCCCTTGCCAACTGGACGTTCAAGCAGGTCAAGGCGTACATTGACAAGCGCGAGGTGCCCTACAATGTTCTGCTGGACCGAGGATACAAGAGTGTTGGTGACTGGCACAGTACTCAGTATGTCTCTTTCCGCAGCTGAAGTGTGATGACGTTTACTGACCTGCGCTTCCAGGCCCGTCAAGGAAGGTGAAGACGAGCGAGCTGGCCGATGGAAGGGTCAGACGAAGACGGAGTGCGGAATCCACAACAAGCGATCCAAGTACGCCGAGTACCTGCGCCAGCTTGACATGCAGCAGCAGGAGCAAGCTCTGACCGAGGCACTCAAACAAGTCGAATTCGAGCAGCTCTAGTTCCACTACCGCTGAGATCGCCGCAGGGATGTTTGGATGAAGAAAGGATTCCCGGAGTCTCCGTTTCTATTTCATCCTTTCTTCAGCAGTTTTGGCTTGGTCGTGTGGCAGTGCTCTATGCTTTGAATTTCGGTTTCGATTTCCTTTTTCCTTCTCTTTCTATGCCTTTCCGTTGTATCTTTGGGACCGGCGTTGGTGTATCGTATCTGGGCGGGTGATGGACATATACAGAGTATATTATTCGTGGGGTTTCTCGGTCCGAGTCCACAGCTCGTTTAAACCGTTGCCTGTGATTGGGTTGTGTGACCCCCCCTTCCCTGATTGTAGCATTCCATTGTTTCCTCCTGGCTATGACTTACATACAATCAACAAATTTTTCTTGTTCCTTGTGCTTCCACCTCCTCAACACTAGACACCATCAAACCCCTTTCTCTTACTCCCCTCCCACCCCTCCTCTACCCCGCCATCAAACCCAAATACGACCAACGAATATTCCAACAATCATCATGTTCCGCCTCAAGTTGAAGCCGGAGAAACTCCAGCTGAAGCAATTTGTTCCTGACCTCAAAGGACTTGGGTATGTTATCTCTCTCCGTTCCGATATGTAGATGGATGGTTGTCGATCACCGCCGCTATCCGTCGTTTGCCGCGACGGCCGCCCGCCAATGGAGTCATCCCGCAGAGAAACCCCCCCCAGTCACTTATGCTTCGATCTTGAGATTGAGCGTAATACCGAGCCGGAAATCCTAGAGTTGTCGGATGGCGGCATGCGCGGCTGTCGGAAGGTGGTGTTGGCGTGAAACTCACGACGGGAGGCGGCATGAAATGTTTAGCGAAGTGATATCATGCGGCTCTGTACTAGGACAAAGCTAATTCCGATTTCCGCACATGCAGTGTCTTCATAAACGACAAGGACGAGCTCCGTCAGATCGCGGATCCGGTTAAGGAATGGGAATACCATATTCACGGAAAGCACATCACCATGGATTCGCATAAGTACAGCGAGCGCATGAACCTTCGTCGCGGGGAAGCGCTTAACGGTAATTTTCCTCGCCGATCGCTTTGAGCGTATGGGTTACGTTGGAGAATGCTAACTATAGAGCTTATTGCTAGAATGCATGCGTCGCATAGCCCTGGAGCGGCTTGCGAAGTACGGCCTCGGCGTTGTGCGTCTACCAGTCGAAGCCGACCTCGACCCTACCATCAAGCACGTCCGCATCATCGCATCCCCCAACCTCGCTGCTGCCGCAAATGTGCTTCTCATCGCCCCGGATTCGGACGCCAGCGATCTGGGTATCCACTCGTTTCGTCTCACGACTCACGGCTTTGTGCGCGACGGCTGTATGGAGTCGCTGGTTGAGGGTGCCATGGCATGGGGCTATGATGGGATTGTTATTGCTAATCCCGCTGGAGTCTACTGGGATAAGGTCACGCGTTCGGCCGTCACCCTGCAGTCTTGGAAAGCCCGCGAGATGAAGATGGTGCAGCCATATCTCGGAGCCGTGCTGGATTCGAATAATGAGAGGATCCCCGGCCACGAGAATCCCGAGAGCCACATTGCCAGTGTCCTCGCGCACGTCAAGCAGCAACTGAATCCCGAAGCCTTGGTGGATTTCATCGCTACGGGCTACACCGCGTTTGCTTTGCTGCAGGGCCTGTCGAACGATTTCCCCGCCTGGAAGAATCACGCACACGCAGCCGTTCTCGCTGAGTCCGCGCACTCGATCGAGGACTTCAGCAACCACGAGCTGCGCGACTTCATCCGTAACCGGTGCAGGAACTTCGTTATCCACAACACACCCCTGGGGACGTACGTCGAGCCGAACTTGCAGCAGGCTGTGAACTGCTACTCCTGTGGCTACGCTGCCACCAGCGCTGAGATCGTTCCAATCTGCGCAGCGGAGATATTCAAGTATTTCAACCGCGCGTACTATCTTGAAGAAAAATCGGTACCTTTGAGCCTGCAGTATGAGGAGGAGGGGGAGTGCTCGCTCAATCGCCAGATCCCGATCATAATGGGGGACGAGTTCGGCGCGGCCCACAAGGAATGGATCAAACAACTTAGTAAACTCAATTTGGGACACGATGCACCAGGCTGGGAGGTTCCCGGTGCAGAAGTTGTGGAGAAACTGAGACAGATGGCAGAAGAAGAAAAGTCCACGTGGGAGCATACCGTCAATGCGCTCCGCGGGGATAGGGGCTGCTCTACGAATTGTGCGTCACCTACCGTCTACAGTACTGAAAAGCCCTCTACCGCATCCGATACTGGAGCGCCCGCTACTGTCTCCGATACTGACAATGCTTTGTCCGACGTAGGAGACGAGAAGGGGGAACAGTTTTCGGATGCTGATCGTTGATTTGTATCTTCTCTTTGTCTCGTTGCAGGGCCCACCTTGTAGATGCAGTTGTTGTTCGATGATACCATATCACTTACATTTCCTTCTCCTGTTCATGCTTCCTTCTCCTCTATGAATGTTTACCGTTGTACTGTCAGGAATGAAGAAGACGCTATCCCCGGGACCGTAGAAATCGAGTTTCCGTACCATTTGGACCCCCGCAACCACTACTCGCGATCATAGTGCAAGAAGTAGCCAATTGTACCCCCCAGTATTGGAGGTTGTTTTGTCCTTTGGTCTGAACTCTCATGAGAAAAGGTACACAATGCCCGTCGTTTTACCAAAGTGGTACACAATACCCCAGTCGGTACAGGGTGCCCGCACCTAGCTAAAAGAAAATAATTCTTGTGTTGCCAAACAGTAATTGAGGGGTGGGTGAGGCTGGAGCGGAGGCTCCGAAAAAGAAAAAACTTCATCGGCCACACGCCGGGCGCCGACCGCTGCCTCCCACCCACCGCCCGCCGACCGACTGCCCACCAGTCCACCCCCACTACCACGCCTCGTTCTTCAAATCTCTATATGTCGGTCAACAATTTGAGGACTCCTTCGCCTTCAAGACTGCGATACGGATGTGGGCTGTATCCGACCCTCGGAATTTCACTTATCGCTTCAAAAAATCGGACAAAAATCGCAACAACGTTGTTTGTGTCCACGCTGGGAGGGGGTAACCCTTCAGAGTGAATGGGAAGTTTCCACAGTGAAGGAATGCGCGACCGCGACCGTCGTCGAAAACGATCATACTTGCGTAGGCACAGCACCGGCTCAACGGAGCATTGCTTCTACTCAAGCATGGCTGCAGAAAATTCTACTAAGTCCCATCACGATTGCCGAAGCGATGAAACCGAGCGACATAAGCGATGCTGTTACGCATAAGCGCGGAGTCGTAATCGGTTATGAAGCGGCGAAAAGGGCGAAAAAGCTCGCTTTCGGGGATGATCTTCAGTCTCAAGCAGCCCAGTTTGCGAAACTGCCTGCGTACATCCGAGCAGTTCGTCCTGCAGATGCCAACGCTACGGGGATCTTGACTATGCACGACGTGAGAGGTGTGCAGTGATTCCATCGGCTTTTTGTCTGCCCCAGCGAAAGCACTGAGTGCTACAGAGGTGTAGCCATTGTCGACAGGAGGGGCATGATATACTGAATTGTAAGGCTCTGCCCAGATTTTTTTTTTTAATCATACTCGCATACAGCCTATCTAAACTATGGCGGCGTACATTTAGTCCGTTTTTTCCAGTCTGCTGTCCGCGCAGTGGCGGCACGTTGCAAGCCCCTTTGCCCTCCGCCCGCCCCAAAGAAGTTGAGGTGCGCACCAAGGAAATTTGCCAAAAGAAACCGCGACCGAAGGGAAAGACTTGGACATAGGGAAAGACAATGGAAACAGAGACTCGTCCCCTATTCCTCATCTCCTGCGGAAGCTATGAAGGGGGGCGCAGGCAAGGACAGCGGCTCCTCCCCAGCACCCCACTCCCCCTCCGCGCCCAGCTCCTCCGCCTCCGCCTCTCTCTCCTCTTCCCGCTCCCAGCGCTCCCGGAGCTCCCATTCCGACGCCTTACTCCCTGCGTCCACCCGCCTTCCCACGACTGTAGTAAAGGGAAGTCCAGCACCGCCTGACTGCACCGCCCGTATGCCTGGAGGTCCCGGATCTTCCACCGGCTCTTCCACTTCCGTAAAGGCAGTGCCACGTCTCGATCTGGTAGAACCGCGAGGCAAGCCTCTTGGTGCTCCCAGCCACCACGCCGTCCGGCCTCCATCCCATTGCCGGGCTTCCGCCCACTTCTTCTCGGAGATCTCCCGTTTAAGGCTTGCGAAAGACCTTGGGAGAGGCATTGCGCGCTCCTCAGCCCGGTCCGAGTAGCTCAGCCATTCCACCCCGGGGTCGTATGGCTCCTCCGCCGCGATCTTTGCCCACTCGTCGGCCTTTTCGTTGCCGGCGAAATCTCGATGATGATACCCGGTCTCGCCCTCCGCAGCGTGTCGATGTGCTTCCTTGCCAGGAGGGCGTATTGCTGGCCAGGAGGGCGTACTGCTGGCCAGGGCCAGGCTCCTCCAAGGCCATCCGCCTTATGGCTGCTTGGGCGTCCGTAAAAACCGTGATCCGCTCCGGCGTTGAAGGCTCTGCCCGACGGCTTGTAGGAGATCTCGGCGTAGGCGCGGCGGGTATTGGCACGGACGAGGTTGAAGGCGGGCTAGGACGAGGGCGCAGGCAAGGGTGAGCAGCGAGCCTGTATTCATGTATAGACATATATTCAGTCTATCCATCTACTCTGCGCCCTCTCTGTGACGCTGAACTCGGTGCAGAACTCTATGCCGCCGGATTCCTCAGCCGATCTGCCACCTGAGTTCGCCACCAGCCACATCTCACTTTCTATTTCTTGCTTGGCAACAGAAGAATTATTTTTTGTTTTAGCGTGGTGCGGGCACTCGTGCCGATGAGGGTATTGTGTAACTACCACTTTAGTAAAAAGACGGGCATTGTGTACCATTTTTCGAACTCTCATGCTATCAATTCTTAGGGTTGTGGCGTTTCTTGTGGGGGTTACATATGTCATGCTGTGGAGAGCGTTCAGGACTGGAGGACATCAGCAACACCAAAATGTCTGAACGAGACCCTCACAAGCAGTCCAAAAATAAGTCCAATACTCTCACGTTTTCGGACAACGATCTCAAGCCACAGTCTGGTCAACCCGTCACCAAGCGATTCTCGCAAGACAAACAAGCAGACCAAGAGAATGTGATCCACAAAAAGTCACTCGGGCGCTAGTGGAACCCACTCCCCACCTTGCAGACCTCGTCCATCAGCACCATAGCCCCAGCCTTCCGCATGCCTTGTGGCGCCCATAGCCTTTCTGCACAAAGCCTATTATCCTGAGGCTATTTTTTACCGATCCGCACCCCAAAACAATAACCGAGAATACCAACGAATACGCCAGCCAGAAGATCGCCGAGAAAATGAGAAGTGGAGAACGGCAGTGGGAAGAGGTATGCTGGAAGAAGTAAGCCGCTAGGCGGGCCCAGCAGCCGGACTACGTCGATCCAGACCGGCCGGTGGGCTCCCGCGGGCCAAAGCTGGTACTAGCGGAGTAAAATTTCACGGCAAATGTCTAACATGGCATAGTTTTTGACCATAAAGTCTAAAATGCCATAGTTTTCTGTGGTAGGCTTAGTGTTAGCGGCAGGTTGGCACGTCAGTTCGGCGCGGTCGCAGTGGTAAAGTGGACGGCATTGACAGGGGTGAATCAACTATTTGAGATTGGCCTCTATTATTTTGTGTATATGTTCTAGCCTGTCGGGTAAATTTTCTCGTTTACTAAATGGGCTGGCCTGTTTATGGACAGGCTAGCCTACCGGCCGGCAGGCGTGCTGTTTAGTCAACTGTCTGGTTTTGCGAGGTGGCTGGCCCCACAACCAAATAGAGCACTGGTTTTGTCGACACCGGACCGCTCAGCAAATAGCAAATAGACCGGGCCCCCGAGAAAAGTATACAGGTAGAACAGCAGCGCGGTAGACTAAAACTCGGGTTGTCTGCTATTATTATACAGACAATTCGTTTTATTTAGCCAATTTCCATACCATTTAGTTCCCTTTCACCCGCTTTCTGGGTCTTATCACCCGTCCCGCAGTTTTCTCTCCTCCCACTAGCTTCTCAGCTACTTGGTTTCCACTCTTTTAGCAATAGTGGAGAGTTGCCGTTTCCTGGGGCAGGACGGTGCTGATGCCAGTGCCGGTACCCCAGATTTGGCTGGAGATGCTGCTGGGCGTTCGATGTTCGATGACTCTGGTTCTTCTGAAATAGCGTCTCCTGCCCTCTGTGTAGGTTGCTGCGTCCCGTCACGTCCGATCCACCAAAGTTATTTCAGTCGAGTTTCCAAATTGCAGAGGTTTCCACAATCGAACTCCGTAGCATGACAATGGACTGAACATTCGACCTTATTCTTCAAGGTGGATGGTGTTGTAGCGGGGATGGGGCTGTGGTAGATGGAGTTGTGTTGGGGATGCAGTTGGGGTGGGGTGGGATGGAGTCATGGTGCTTAATTGCTGATATGAGGGAGACATCGCTCAGGAATAAATCGGGGTGGGGGGGTCGAACGT
>Ga0307508_10003992_pt1 | contig 14622 bp, 17 predicted proteins | sample 9_EM_MG_FD_203089 | JGI IMG/M metagenome (GOLD analysis project Ga0307508, IMG submission 203089) | Populus trichocarpa ectomycorrhiza microbial communities from riparian zone in the Pacific Northwest, United States - 9_EM | ecosystem: Host-associated > Plants > Roots > Unclassified | place... | reverse complement strand
GGGAGGTGCAGGCTGTCGGCGACCCGGGCGAGCGTCTCCGGCGTCCGCGTCTGAAGGTGCAGCTCCACCCCGGGCCGGCTTCCCAGCACCGGCAGATACGCCTTCTGCGCGATGTCACCGAGTCCGATGCAGCCGACCTTCACCTGGGCTCCTCCAACGGTTGTCTGCCGGGACCTTGCGGGAAGCATACGGCGGCAGCTCACCGACAGGTCCTCCGACCAAGAATTCGCTGGTGGTGAGGGGTGGGTTGGGTCAGGATGCGGCTATGACGACGCAGCGCACCGAGCCCGCCAACACCGCCGACGAACGCAGCATGCTGGAGGGGTGGCTGGACTACCACCGCCTGACCCTCGCCGAGAAGTGCGAGGGTCTGACCGACGCCCAGCTCAGGACCGCCTCGGTGGAGCCGTCCACGCTCTCCCTGATGGGCCTGGTGCGGCACATGGCGGAGGTGGAGCGCAGCTGGTACCGCAGGGTCCTGGCCGACGAGGACGCGGGGCCGATCTACTACAGCGACGCCGACCCGGACGGCGAGTTCCACCTCACGGAGGCCGACACCTGGGCGGAGGCGTACGCCACCTGGCAGGCCGAGATCGACGTCGCCCGGCGCAACGTGGCCCGCTTCGGCCTGGACGACATCACCGAGGGCAAGCACCGCCGGACCGGCGAGCGCTACAACCTGCGCTGGCTCCACACCCACATGATCGAGGAATACGCCCGCCACAACGGCCACGCCGACCTGATCCGCGAGCGCATCGACGGCGTCACCGGCGACTGACGTCAGCACCGGGAGACATGAGCACGCCGTATGGGGGCGGAGATCACCCGTGCGGGGCAACCTCCGCCCGTCCGCTGTCGCCGGGGTCGTCCGACCCAGCAGAGTGGCGCGGGTGCATCGAACCACGACTACCGCAACGCTCCTGGTCACCGTGGCTGTCTCGGCCCTCGCCGGCTGTGTGACGATCCAGCGCCCACCTGTGCCCGGACCGCCGCCGAGAACGGCGCCTTCCCAGCCGTCGGGCCACGGGAACGCCCGTCCGGACGGTCAGGTGGCGCCGCAGATCGTGCAGGCCCCGGCCCAGGAGGCGCTGTCCATGATCGACTCGTCCGGGAGCCCGAAACCGAGTGCGGCCGGGCCCCGCGGTGCGGCCCCGGGAACCCCGGCGGCCCCCGCACAGCCGCGGAACCGGCAGCCGGCCCGCTCGCATCCGGACCACCCCGCGCACCCGGCGCATCCGGAGCAGCACCACCCGGACGTACGGCACCCCCGGCAACCGCGCGTCGACATCCCGGACGTGACCAAGTCGGTCCCCAAGTCGGTCCCCAAGTCGGTGCCCAGGAACGCGCAGGACGTCTGCGCGCTGGGCAGGAAGTACGGCCGCTGGCAGGAGGGGAGCCCGGAGTCGGTCATCTGCAAGCAGACGTACGGCCGTTGAGTCAGCTCGCCGTCAGGGCCGCTGTCGCGGCGGCCCCCAACCTGCGTCGCCGGCTCCGCCTTCGCCGAGCCTCAGCTCCAGCCTGCTGATCGCCGCCCGCACGCCGTCGCTGTAGGTGTCCTCGCCCAGGGCGTCCGACGCCCTGCGGGCCCGGCGCAGATGGCCGCGGGCGGCGTCCCCGCGACCGAGCCGTACGTAGTCGGCGGCCAGATTGAGGTGCAGCGAGGGGTACAGGGCGCGGACGGCGAGCGCGCCCTCGTGCCGGGCCAGGCGGTCGTCGGTGAGTTCCTCGGCGGCCGTCAACGCCCTGAGGTCCCAGGCCAGTTCGTCGCAGGGGTCGTCCTGGGCGTCGGCCATGTAGTGGGCCAGGGTGCAGCGGTGCAGTGGGTCGCCGTCCTCGCCGATCTCCGCCCACAGGCCCAGGAAGCGGTGCCGGGCCTCCTCGCGGTCCCCCGCGTGGCAGAGCATGACGACCTGCCCGATCCGCGTCATCACGGCATCCGGGGCCGTCTGCTCCTGTCGCTCCGTCACCGCGTCCTCCGGGCCTCTCGGCTGTCGTCGCTGTCCGTCCCGACGCTAGCCGTCGCCACTGACAATCCCGGTCAGGCGGCACCGGGCCGGTTCCGTGCGGCACCGGCCCGGTGCACCGGAGGCGGGGTCAGCCGAGGTTCGGGATGGTCCAGTCGATGGGCTCGTGGCCCTGCCGGGCGACCGCCTCGTCGATCTGCGTGAACGGGTGGGAGCCGAAGAACTTCTTCGCCGACAGCGGGGAGGGGTGCGCGCCCTTGACCACCACGTGCCGGGTCTCGTCGATCAGGGGGAGCTTCTTCTGCGCGTAGTTGCCCCACAGCACGAAGACCGCCGGGTCGGGCCGCTCGGCCACCGCGCGGATCACGGCGTCGGTGAACTTCTCCCAGCCCTTGCCCTTGTGCGAGTTGGCCTCGCCCGAGCGGACCGTGAGCACCGCGTTGAGCAGCAGGACGCCCTGCTGGGCCCACGGCATCAGGTAGCCGTTGTCCGGGATCTCCAGGCCCAGCTCCTCCTTCATCTCCTTGTAGATGTTCCGGAGGGAGGGCGGCGTCCGCACGCCCGGGCGGACCGAGAAGCACAGGCCGTGGCCCTGGCCCTCGCCGTGGTACGGGTCCTGACCGAGGATCAGGACCTTCACCTTGTCGTACGGCGTCGCGTCGAGGGCGGCGAAGACCTCCTCGCGCGGCGGGTAGACGGGACCCTTCGCCCGCTCGTCCTCGACGAACTCCGTCAGCTCCTTGAAGTAGGGCTGCTGAAGCTCGTCGCCCAGAACCCCGCGCCAGGACTCGGGCAGCATGGCGGTGTCGGTCACGTCAACGTCCTTACGGTGTGCGGTCACTTGCAGGCTTCAGAACCTACAGGCGACCACTGACAGCGCGCCGCTACCAGCTGGTCTTCCAGTACAGCTCCCACATCGTCATCATGGTCGCCGGGTCGATGACCTTCTCGAGTCCCGCGATCTCCTCGTTCGCGGCCACGTACTGCTTGCCCTGCCACAGCGGCACCAGCCGTGCGTCGTCCACGAAGACCTGCTGGGCTTCCTCGATCTGCGGGCCCACGGCGCCGCGGTCGCTCTCCGCGCGCGACTCCGGCAGCAGCTTGCCGGTGATCTCGGGGGCCTCGTACGGGGTGCCGAGCGCGTTCTGCTCGCCCACGAAGGGCGCGATGAAGTTGTCGGCGTCGTGGAAGTCGGGGAACCAGCCGCGCCCGAACACCGGGTACTCGCCGTTCTGGTAGCCCTCGACGTAGGTCTTCCACGGGCGGCTCTTGAGGGTGATCGTGAAGAGACCGGAAGCCTCCAGCTGCCGCTTCAGCTCCTCGAAGGCGGGCTTGGTCGTCGAGCCGTAGCGGTCGCTGGTGTACCAGAGGGTCAGCGGGACGCGCTCGGTGATCCCCGCGCCCGTGAGCAACTGCTTGGCCTTGGACACGCTGGGGTCGCCGAAGTCGTCGAAGAAGCTCGTGGTGTGGCCGGTGAGGCCGGCCGGGACCATCGAGTACAGCGGCTCGACGGTGTCCTTGTAGACGTAGTGGACGAGCGCCGGGCGGTCGACGATCTGGGCGATGGCCTTGCGGACCGCGGGCTTCGCGGCCCACGGGTCACTGGGGTTGAACACCAGGTAACTGATCTCGGTGGTGGGGTTCTCCACGAGCTGGAGCCCCTCCTTCTGCTGGTTGACCTCGATGTCCACGGTGTCGGCGGCACCGAGACCGCGGTAGACGACCGAGATCTCCTTGTTCTTGAGGGCCTTGACCATCTCGTCCGACTGCTGGAAGTAGCGGATGGTGACGGCGTCGTTCTTGAGGTCCGCGATGCCCTTGTAGTTGTCGTTGCGGACGAGCTCGGCCTTCTCGCCCTCCTCGAAGGAGTCGAGGCTGTAGGGCCCCGAGCCGGTGACCTTCCCGTCCTTGCGGAGGGCGTTGGCGGGGTACTCCTCGGGGTCCACGATCGACATGGCGGGCGTGGTGAGCACCAGCGGGAAGGTGGCGTCGGGCTGGCTGAGATGGAAGACGACCTCGCGGTCACCCTTCGTCTGCACCCGGGAGAGCGTCCCCAACAGGCCTGCGGGGCCGCCGTTGACGTTGATCTTCTTGATCCGGTCGAACGAGTGCTTGACGGCCTTGGCGTCCAGCGGGTCCCCGTCGGAGAACTTCAGGCCCTCGCGCAGCGTGCAGCTGTACACGGTGCTCGACGAGTCCGTGAACTCACAGCTCTCGGCGGCGTCGGGTTCGGGGTCGGATCCACCCGGGGTGTAGTTCAGGAGCGTCTGGTAGACGTTGCGGAACAGCTCCCAGGAGTTGTCCCAGGAGGCCGCGGGGTCCAGCGTGGCCGGGGCACTGGTGGTCCCCACGACGACCGCCTTGTCGTCGTCGGAGGAGTCCGAGGAGAACACACCACATCCGGCCACCGTGGATATGGACACGAGGGCCGCGAGGGGCGGCAGGTACCGGTTCCGCATGAACACGCGCTTGCTCCTCGAATGCCGTACCGAGAGTCGGCAAAACATACCGCAGCGCCAGGCCCACTGAACCGCTTCGGTCACAGGCACCCTGATCATCACGCCTGTGATGCCACTGTCTTCCGCCTATGCGGCCTTTTGTACGTCGACACGGGCGCCGTCGCTGTCAACGAGCGCCCGTGTCGAGACGGGGAGGGTCAGCCCACGCCGGCGTTGAGGAAGATGCCGCCGTCGACGACGAGCGTCTGGCCGGTGACCCAGTCGGACTGCGACGAGGTCAGGAAGGCCGCGGCGCCGCCGATGTCGGAGGGCACGCCGAGCCGGGCCAGCGGGTACGAGGCGGCCGCCTCCGCCTCCCGGCCCTCGTACAGGGCCTTGGCGAACTGGGTCTTCACGACGGCCGGGGCGATCGCGTTGACCCGCACCCTGGGCGCGAACTCGTGCGCGAGCTGCTGGGTGAGGTTGATCAGCGCGGCCTTGCTGACGCCGTACGCGGCGATGAAGGGCGAGGGCGCGATGCCCGCGACGGAGGCGATGTTGACGATGGCGCCGCCGTTGTCCTTCTGCCAGGCGTGCCAGGTCTTCTGCGCGAAGCCGAGCGCGGAGATGACGTTGGTCTCGAAGACCTTGCGCGCCACGTTCAGATCGAGGTCGGCGATCGGCCCGAACACCGGGTTGGTTCCGGCGTTGTTGACCAGGAAGTCGACGCGGCCGAAGGCCTCAAGGGCGCGCTCGACGGCCTCGGTCTGGTGGTCCAGGTCGTGTGCCTTGCCGGCCACACCGATGGCGCGCTCGGCGCCGAGCCGGTCGACGGCCTCCTTGAGGGCGTCCTCGTTGCGGCCGGTGATGACCACGCGGTCACCGCGCGCGACGAGCGCCTCGGCGACGCCGTAGCCGATACCGCGGCTGGCGCCCGTGATGAGCGCGACCTTGCCCGAAAGCTCGGGGAGTTCCGAAGTCATGTTCCCGTTTCCTAGTCGAGCGGTCCGCCGGCGACGTACAGCACCTGGCCGGAGACGAATCCGGCCGCCTCGCCGGTGAAGAAGGCGATGGCGTTGGCGATGTCGTCGGGGTCACCTACGCGGGCCACGGGGATCTGGGTGGCGGCCGCGGCCTTGAACTCCTCGAAGCCCATGCCGACGCGTGCGGCGGTGGCGGCGGTCATGTCGGTGGCGATGAAGCCGGGGGCGACGGCGTTGGCGGTGATGCCGAACTTGCCGAGCTCGATGGCGAGGGTCTTGGTGAAGCCCTGGAGACCGGCCTTGGCGGCGGAGTAGTTGGCCTGGCCGCGGTTGCCGAGGGCCGAGGACGAGGACAGGTTGACGATCCGGCCGAAGCCCGCGTCCACCATGTGCTTCTGGATGGCCTTGGTCACCAGGAACGAGCCCTTGAGGTGCACGTTCAGGACGGTGTCCCAGTCGGAGACGCTCATCTTGAACAGCAGGTTGTCGCGGAGCACGCCCGCGTTGTTGACGAGGATCGTCGGCGCGCCGAGCTCCTCGACCACGCGCGCGATGGCGGCCTGCACCTGGGCCTCGTCCGAGACGTCCGCGCCGACCGCGATCGCCCGGCCGCCGGCCGCGGTGATCTTCTCCACGGTGTCCTTGCAGGCGGCCTCGTCGAGGTCGATCACGGCGACCGCGCGGCCCTCGGCGGCCAGTCGTACGGCGGTGGCGGCGCCGATGCCGCGCGCGGCACCGGTGACGACGGCCACCCGCTGCTCAGTGGTGGACATTCTGGTTCTCCTCGCCCTTGAGAAATCGCCCTTGAGACGTACGGCCCGTTCGGTGAGCGACCGCTTAGTACCTTCGGTAGACGTGACGCTAGAAGCCCTGGCACGCGGTGTCAACGTCGCGCGGTCCCGGTGTGATCCATTACCTCACCAGCAGGTCGAGCAGGCGCTCCGGTTCGGCGGCCGGATCGATGGTGAGGCCGGTGTGCACGGGGCCCGGCTGGACGACGGTGGAGCGGGGTGCGATCAGCCAGCGGAAGCGCCGCCCGGCGTCGTCGCGCGCGGCCTGCCCGGCCGCCTCGCCACCGGCGCAGACCCCTTCGACGGCCCGGAGCGCGGCGCGTACGCCGGCCACGTCGGCGTCCGGGTCGAGCGCCCGCAGCCTGGCCTCGTCGAGATGGGTGCGCACGCCGACATAGGCCTTCGCGCGGCAGTACACGAGGACTCCGGCGTTGATGCACTCGCCGCGCTCGACGCGGGGCACGACCCGCAGCAGGGCGTACTCGAAGACCTCCCGGCCGTCGGTGCGGCCGCCCCTGATGATGTGACGCTCGTTCACTGGATCCCCTCGATCCGCTCGTGGACGACTTTCGCGCGCGCGAGCAGCGGACGGGCGTAGGCCATTCGGAGCTCGTCCGGTGTCCCGAAGCCGGGTTCGTCGGCCAGCCAGACGTCCGGGATCTCGGCGGTGACCTCGGTGAGCAGTTCCTCGGTGACCAGCGGGGCCAGTTCGGCGGCGGCCGCGGCGACCTGCGGTGCGAAGGGCTTCAGGACGTGGTCGGAGGCGTCGTAGGGACGGGCGGCGGACTTCTCGGCGCCGGGCCAGTTGTGCTGCCAGATCATGGTGGCGCCGTGGTCGATGAGCCAGACCTCGCCCTGCCATCGCAGCAGGTTGGGGTTGCGCCAGGAGCGGTCGACATTGTTGACGAGCGCGTCGAACCAGACGATCCGGCCCGCCTCCTCGGGGTCGACCGCGAAGGCGAGCGGGTCGAAGCCGAGGGCTCCGGAGAGGAAGTCCATGCCGAGATTGGTGCCGCCGCTGGCCTTGAGCAGTTCCTGCACCCGCTCGTCGGGCTCGCCGAGCCCCAGGTCGGGATCAAGGTCGAGCGTCACGAGCCGCGGCACCCGGAAGCCGAGCCTCCGTGCCAGCTCCCCGGCCACCACCTCGGCGACCAGCGTCTTGCGGCCCTGCCCTGCACCGGTGAACTTGAGGACGTACAGCCCGTGGTCGTCGGCCTCGACGAGCCCCGGCAGCGAGCCGCCCTCCCGCAGGGGGGTGATGTAGCGGGTCGCGACGATACTTCTCAGCATTTCCTCAGGCCACCTGACCCTTTCGCCCATCCGGCATGAAGGGGGCATCGTAACCGGGGGTCACATGGCTAGCCGGTCATGCCCCGCGCGGGTCCGCACCCGCTGGACGCACGGGAGATCGGCGAACGTTCCAACAGCCACGGAGCGGCTGAACAACGGGCACTCCCGGGCCGTACCTCAGGGCAGTTCAGATATCCGTGGAAGGGGACGTCACCATGGCCAGCGAATCGCTTCATCCCGCATCGGCCCCCAGTCGCCGGGTCGTCGTGGCGGCGGTGGGCGCGGCAGGGCTCGCCCTCACACTCAACGCCTGCGGATCGGAGGACGACGCGTCGTCCTCGTCGTCCGCGGCGGCCGACACCGGCACCGTCCTCGGGAAGACCTCGGACATACCGGAGGGCGGCGGCAAGATCTTCAAGGACTCCGGTGTGGTGGTCACCCAGCCCACGGCGGGCGAGTACAAGGCGTTCTCGTCGAAGTGCACCCACCAGGGCTGCGCGGTCACCGGGATCACCAACGGGGTCATCACCTGCCCGTGTCACAAGAGCGAGTTCTCGGTGACCGACGGCAGCGTGAAGAAAGGGCCGGCGACCCAGGCGCTGCCCGAGCAGACCATCACCGTCAGCGGCGACTCGATCTCCCTCGCGTGAGGTGTCAGGCCCGTCCCGGGCGGCGCGGCCGCTTGAGACAGGCCAGCACCTCGTCCGTGGTCGCGAGGGTGGCGACCAGGGCCAGCGTGTGGCGGATCATCGCCGGGGTGTAGTCGGAGGGCACCCCGGCGATGGCGTCCGTCGGCACCACGGCGGTGTAACCGCGGTTCACCGCGTCGAACACCGCGTTCGGGACGGCCACGTTGGCGGAGACTCCGGTGACGATCAGCGTGCGGCAGCCGAGGTTGCGCAACAGGGCGTCGACCTCGGTGCCCTGGATCGGCGACAGCCCGTGCAGCCGTCGTACGACGAAGTCCTCCTCGGCGACCTCGATGGGCGCCGCGACCCGCACCGCGGTGGTGCCGGACAGCTGTTGGACGGGGAGGCGTTCGGCGGCGCGGAAGAGGCGGGCGTTGCGGTTGGCTCCGCGTCCGTCCGGGCGGCGTTCGGCGATCGCGTGGATCACCTGGATCCCGCTCTCGTGGGCGGCCTCGACGAGCCGGGCGACCTGGGCGAGGGCGCCCGAGGCCCGTGCCTCGCGGGCGAGTTCGGGCAGCGCGCTGTCCGGGCCGACGACGCCCTGCTGACACTCGACGGTGAGCAGGACGGTGCCCTCGGGATCGAGCAGTTCACTGAGTCGTCCGTACGACGGCACGGTTCCCCCTCCTCGCCGGTGGCCCGGAGCGGGTGAGGGTAGTCACCATTGCGTGGGGACGGAAGACGACCCATCCTTTTCTGACGTGATGTCAGAGGATCTCCTCTGACACGACGTGAGAGAAAGAGGGGGATGTATGACCGTCACTCAGCGCCGGGGCCGGAAGATCATGATGACGCCGGGCGAGCTGGACGATTTCCTCACCAGCCAGCGCACGTGTCGTGTCGCCACGGTCTCCGCCGACGGCGCCCCGCATGTGAGCACGCTCTGGTTCGCCTGGGACGGCTCCTCGATGTGGCTGTACTCCGTCGTGCGCAGCAAGCGCTGGACGGATCTGCGCCGCGATCCACGGGTCGCGATCGTGGTCGACACGGGTGAGGAGTACGACGAGTTGCAGGGCGTCGAACTGTCCGGAACCGTGGAGTTCGTGGGCGAGGCCCCGCGCACCGGCGAGCTGCGGGCCGAACTCGACGTGCCGGAGACGCTGTTCGCCCGCAAGAACTTCCGCCTGGAGGAGATGCCGCACGACGGCAGACACGCCTGGATACGGCTGACGCCCGAGAAGATCGTCTCCTGGGACTTCCGCAAGCTGGGCTCGGCCTGACTCAAACGGCCTTCTCCGCCGCCGACTTCAGCGCTTCGACCGCCGCCCGGATCGACGGGCGGCGGTCGGCGTCCGCACGCCACACCGCGTAGATGTGCCGCCGGACCGACTGCCGTACGGGCACGGTCCGCACACCGTCCGGGACCGGGCCGCGCCCGAGCCGCGGCGCCACGCACACCCCGAGTCCGGCGCCGACCAGGGCGAGTTGGGTGGGATGCTCCTCCGCGCGGTGGGCGACGCGCGGTTCGATGCCCTTGGAGCGGAGGGTGTGCATCAGCCACTCGTGGCAGAACTCGCTCTCGCCCCAGGTGACCCAGTCGTCGTCGGCGAAGTCCTCCAGGTCGACCTCGCTCCGCTGCGCGAGGCGGTGCGTCGCGGGCATCGCCACATCGGCCGTGTCGTGCACGATCGAGGCGTTCATCAGCCCGTCGGGCATGGGCAGCGGCTTGTTGTACCAGTCGAGGACCACCGCGAGGTCGTGGTCGCCGCGGATCACGGCGCGCACGGCGGGCTCCGGCTCCGTCTCGCGTGAGCTGATCCGCAGGCCCGGATGCGCCGAGTGCAGTGCGGCGATCGCGGCCGGGAACAGTCCGCGCGCGGCCGTCGGGAACGCGGCCAGGCGCAACTCCCCCACCACCTGGCCGCGTTGGGCCTCCAGGTCGGACTGGGCGAGCTCGACCTGGGACAGGATGCGTCCCGCGTGGTCGGCCAGCAGGCGGCCCGCGTCGGTGAGGCGCACCCCCCTGCCGTTCTTGGCGAGGAGCTGCTGGCCGACCTCCCGCTCCAGCTTGGACATCTGCTGCGAGACGGCCGACGTCGTGATGTGCAGGCCCTCGGCGGCGCCGCTGACCGAGCCGTGCCGGGCGAGGGCGTCGAGGGTGCGCAGGCGCTCCAGGTTCAACATGTAAGCAATTCTACGAGATACCGCGTGCGAAATCTCGCTTGTGCTACGAGATCGTTTCCCGGATCGTGGTCGCCATGACCATCGCCAGCGCTACCAGGGCCCCGGCCCGGACCCCGGCCCGCCCTCGCCCCGTTCTCGACTGGCGCGTGCGCTTCGGCGCCCTCTCGCTGATCTGGGGGTTCAGCTTTCTGCTGATCAAGGTGGGCACGGAGGGGTACGCGCCCTTCCAAGTCACGCTGGGGCGGCTGGCGTTCGGGACGACCGTACTGGCGGCCGCGATGGCGGTGAAGCGGGAGCGGCTGCCGCGCGGGGTGCGGACCTGGGGGCATCTGGCGGTGTCCGCCTTCTTCATCAACGCGCTGCCCTTCTCGCTCTTCGCCTACGCGGAGCTGACGATTCCGTCCACGCTCGCGGGTATCTGCAACGCGACCTCACCGCTGTGGGGCATGGCCCTGTCCCTGGCCGCCCTCTCCGAGGACCGGCCCACGCGCGTGCGGGTCGCGGGTCTCGGGCTCGGATTCCTCGGGGTACTGACGGTCCTCGGTGCGTGGCAGGGATTCAGCGGACTGGACGCCAAGGGCACGGCGATGGCTCTGCTGGCCTCGCTCAGCTATCCGATCGGATGGATCTACGTCCGCCGGAACCTGGCCGGGTCGGGTCACTCGAACCTGTCCCTGACCGGGGGCCAGTTGTTGCTCGCCACACTGCAACTGGCCGTCGTCACCCCGCTGTTCACCGACCTGCCGACCCGTTTCCCGGTCCTGCCGCTGCTGGCGATCGCCGCGCTCGGCACGCTCGGGACGGGTCTGGCGCTGCTCCTCCAGTACGGCCTGGTCGCCGAAGTCGGGCCCACGACCGCGCAGATGGTCACGTACTTCATTCCGGTCATCGCCACGGGGGCGGGGGTTGTCGTTCTCGGGGAGTCGCTGAGCTGGTCGACGCCGGTCGGTGCGGTGATCGTTCTCGCGGGGGCGGCGCTTACGCAGGTGGGGGCGAGGCCGAGATCGTAGGTGGTTCGGTTCGATTGCGGCTGACGGTCCGTCGTGGCTGGTCGCGCCCACGCGGCGGAGCCGCATATCAAATTCAGCCTCGCGCCCCTTGAGTGGGTGCGGTCCCGGTGTCTACATGAAACTCCCCGCCGGACCCGGGCCAACCGCCGCCCTCACCGCGTCTGCCAGCTCCACGGTCTCCTCCACGCCCAAGGTCGCCACCGTGACCCGGATCCCCTGCGGCGCGCTCATCCTGAAGCGGGCCCCCGGGGCCACCGCCCACCCGGCGTGCAGCAGGCGGGCCACCGCGCCGGTCTCGTCGGGCACCGGGATCCATACGTTGAGGCCGCTGCGCCCGTGGGCCTCGATGCCGCGTTCCGCCAGCGCGTCGATCAACCGGTCCCGGCGTCCGCGATAGGTGTCCGCCACCTCGGCCGTGTCCAGGACACCGTCCGCCCACAACCGCACCACCGCCCGCTGGGTGACGCGGCTGACCCAGCCGGGGCCCAGGCGGTGGCGGCCGTGCACCCGGTCGACCGTGACCTCGTCGCCGGTGAGGACGGCGAGGCGCAGGTCGGGGCCGTAGGCCTTGGCGACCGAGCGGACGAAGGCCCAGTGACGGGTGACGCCGGCGAGGGGGTGCAGGGGCAGGTCGACGATGCCGTGGCCGTGGTCGTCCTCGATCAGGAGGGTCTCCGGATACTCGCCGAGGACCGAACGAAGGGCACGCGCACGCGTGGCGGTCACCGAGGCGCCGGTCGGGTTCTGCGCGCGGTCGGTGACGATCAGGGCACGGGCGCCGGACTCCAGGGCGTGGCGTACGTCCTCGGCGCGAGGGCCCTCGTCGTCCACGCCGACCGGGGCGATGCGCAGACCGAGGGCCGGGACCAGGTCGAGGAGGCTGCCCCAGCCCGGGTCCTCCACCGCGACCGTGTCCCCCGGCTTGAGATGGGCCGCCAGCACGCGCTCGATCACGTCGAGCGAGCCGGACGCGACCGCGAGCGGTCCCTCGGGCACTCCGTCGGTGTCCATGCGGGCCCTCGCCAGACGCGCCAGCTCCGGGTCCACGGTCGATTCCCCGTACAGAACGGGCTCCCGGTCGCCCTGCTCGGCGGCCGCCGCGAAAGCGGGTCCCAGGGGTGGCAGCAGCGCCGGATCCGGGTTGCCGTTCGCCACGTTCCGCACCCCCTCGGGAACCTCCACGCGAATGTACTCGCGTCCCGTGGTGGCCGGCTTGGAGCGCACCCGGCTGCCCCGGCGTCCGGCGGTCTCGATGACCCCGCGCTCGCGCAGGGTGCGGTACGCGGCCGCGACCGTATTGGGATTCACTCCGAGCTCCACCGCCAACTCCCGCATGGGAGGCAGCAGTTGCCCCGGCGCCAACTCTCCGGCGCCCACCGCGCCCTCGACGCTCGCCGCAATCTCCGATGCGCGTCGACCTTCGATCCGATATTCTCCTAGCACAAACCAGATTATGCACTAGTGCAATGGAGATCGCAATGCAGGGGACCACCGCGACACCGGCGCAGACCGCCTACACCACCACCGACCGCACCGTCCCCACCCGCTCCCCCAACCGGGCCAGGTACGACAAGGAGCTGGTGCACTCGATACTCGACGAGGGGTACGTCTGCCACCTCGGCTTCGTCCGCGACGGCGCCCCGGTGGTGCTGCCCACGCTGTACGGCCGGGTGGGCGAGCGGCTCTACGTCCACGGCTCGACGGGATCGCGCCCGCTGCGGATGACCGGCGAGGCCGACCCCGGTCTCCCGGTGTGCCTGACGGTCACGCACGTCGACGCGCTGATCCTGGCCCGCTCGGCCTTCCACCACTCGATCAACTACCGGTCCGTGGTGGTGCACGGACTCGCGTACGACGTCACGGACCCCGAGGAGAAGCGCCTCGCCCTCGACGCGCTGGTCGACCACGTCGTCCCGGGCCGCGCCCAAGACTCCCGCCCGGCCAACAAGAAGGAGTTCGCCGCCACCGCGGTGATCCGCCTCGACCTCGACGAGGTCTCCGCCAAGCTCCGCACCGGCGGTGTCAACGACGAGCCCGAGGACCTCGCCCTCCCCCACTGGGCCGGCGTGCTCCCGCTGCGCAAGGGCTACGGCACCCCGGTCGCCGACGGCGACCTGGACCCCGGCACCGAGGTCCCCGACTACCTTGCGGGCCTGTGATGCTGATCCACCCCTGGGACGCGGCCCGCGACGACGCCGAGTGGCAACAGTGGCTCGCCGTCCACGACTTCGGGCAGCTCGCCGTCAACGGCCCCGCGGGCGAGCCGCCGTTCGTCCAGCCCCTGCACTTCGTCTACGACCCCGAGCGCGGCGAGGCCCTCACCCACCTCGCGCGGCCCAACCCGCTCTGGGGCGCACTGGAGGCGAACCCGGAGGTCCTGCTGAGCGTGGTCGACGACTACGCGTACGTGCCAGGACCCTGGCAGGCCGAACCGGACGGCCCGTCCGAGCACGGCACACCCACCAGCTTCTACGCGGCCGTCCAACTGCGCTGCCGGGCCCACCTCGTGGACGACCCGGCCGAGAAGGCCGAGCTCCTCAACCAGCAGGTCGGCCACTTCCAGCCGGAAGGCGGTTCCGTGCCGGTGGCGGTGGGCGAGGTGCCGTACGGGCGGATGCTGTCGGGGATCCGCGGGCTGCGGCTCGAAGTGACCGGTGTGCGGGCGAAGTTCAAGTACGCCGGGAAGCGGACCGCCGAGATTCAGGACCGGATCGCCGACAATCTGGCGGTCCGCAGCGGTCCGGGTGACGCGGCGGCGCGCGATCATCTGCTGCGGCGCCGGCAGCGCGTCTGAGCGAAGGGGCCCTTCGGAGAGAAGGGCCCCTCGATGTCACACGAGCACCGGCTCCTTCTCCCGCGCCTCCGTCACCGCGAGGCCCACGACCGCGCCGAGCATCAGCAGGGTCCCGGCGAGCGTGGTGGGCGTGAGGCGTTCACCGAACAGCGCGACGGCCAGGACGGCCGCGCTCACCGGCTCCAGGAGCATGATCACGGAGACGGTGGTGGAGCGGACGACCACGGCGGCCGCGAAGTAGAGCGCGTAGGCGAGAGCCGTGGGGACGGTCGCGAGATAGGCCAACAGGCCCAGGAGCAGGGCGGGTTGGGCGGTGTGCGGGACCAGGCCCTCGGCCAGGGCGAGGGGCAGCAGGCAGAGGCTGGTGACCGCGAACACCCCGACGGAGGTCCCGGAGGACTCCGCCCGGGCCGCGCGCGTGATCAGGGTCATCGCACAGCCTCCGGCCGCCGAGAGCAGCCCGAGCAGTACTCCCGAGGGGTGCACCGACGCCTGCGCACCGCCGAGCATCAGCACGCCGAGTCCGGCGAGGGCCCCGA
>Ga0307508_10003991_pt1 | contig 14627 bp, 11 predicted proteins | sample 9_EM_MG_FD_203089 | JGI IMG/M metagenome (GOLD analysis project Ga0307508, IMG submission 203089) | Populus trichocarpa ectomycorrhiza microbial communities from riparian zone in the Pacific Northwest, United States - 9_EM | ecosystem: Host-associated > Plants > Roots > Unclassified | place... | reverse complement strand
AGCCGGTGCACGGGCGGCGGTCCGTGGCTGGCCGCGGCGGTGAAGTCGACCACGGCGAGCTGGCCGCCGGGCCGGAGCGCGGCGGCCAGGCCCGCGGCGTAGCGCGCGCGGTCGCCCAGGTGGTGCCAGACGTCGACGACGAGGATCCGGTCGACGCTCGCCGCCGGCAGCCTGGGATCATCGGCGCCGGCGAGGACCGCGCGGACGTTGCCGAGGCGCTCGCGCCGGGCACGCTCGCCGAGATAGCGAACCATGTCGGGCTCGATGTCGGTGGCGATCACCTCGCCGTCGGGCACCGCGCGCGCGAGCCGGACGGTGAAGTAGCCGGTGCCGGCACCGACGTCGGCGATCACCATGCCCGGGCGAAGCGCCAGCGCGGCGAGCACGTCGTCGGGGTGCTGCCAGGCGTCGCGCGATGGGTCGTCGAACTCCTTGGCCCACTCGTCGGCGTGCTCGAACCGGTGGGGCATGCCGCCGCCGTGATCGTGGTGCGCGGGCGGCGCCGCCGCGGTCGGTTGCGCCGGCGCGGGGGCCGGCGACGGCGAACATCCTGCGACCGCCAGCACGAGCCACACGGCGGAGGAGCGAGCGACACGCGAGGCGATGGACGGCATGGCTGTCTGTAGCACTCGGCCGGCCGGCCGGTGCGGCGCGGCGCGCGTCAGTCGAGCACCGCGGCGAGCAGCGCGCGGGCGCGGGCTTCGATCGTGTCCCAGGCGCGGGCCGCGAGCGCCTCGGGCGGGAACAGCGACCGCACGCAGCCGATCGCGAGCGCGCCCGCAGCCAGCCAGGCCGCGGCGTTGTCGACCTCGACGCCATTGGTCGGAATGACCCGCAGGAACGGCATCGGTGCCAGCACCGCGCGGAGCCACGCGGGACCGCCCGCGGGCTCGGGAAACAGCTTCTGGACCGGCGCCCCGGCGCGATGCGCCTGCCACAGCTCGGTCGGGGTGGAGCAGCCGGGCACCATGACGCAGCGCAGGCGCGCGGCCTCGACCACGACGTCGACGTCGAGCACCGGCGAGACCAGGAAGCGCGCGCCGGCCTTGGCCGCCGATCGCGCCTGCTCGACGGTGAGCACGGTGCCCGCGCCGACCAGCAGCCGATCATCGCGCGCGAGCTCGGCGATCAGCTCGATGGCCCCCGGCGTCGACAGCGTGACCTCGACCGCGCGGAACCCACCGCGCACCGCCGCGGCGAGCGCCGCACGGCCCACGGCGTGGTCGTTGGCGCGGAGGATCGCGATCGCGCGGGCCTCGCGAAGGTTGTGGAGCACCGCGTCTGGCATGGACGCAAGGGTACGTCCGGAACGGGGAGCCGTCGAGCGGTGTGCCCGTGAGGGCCACACGCCGCGACCTCAGCTGCGGAGCACGTAGACGGTGAGCGACAGGGTGATGAGCGCGAGCGCGAATCCGAACGGCGTGAGCGAGCGGTAGATCGCGCGCTCGTGCGCAATGATCTGCTGGATACGGTTGGACATCGGGAGCCGCAAGGTGGTCACGCGCGGGGCGGCACGCCATGTGGCGGTTGGTCGCAGTGGGCGGAATAGCGATACGATACTGGATAGTTACATATCGCGATCTCGGCGACCGCGGACCACCACCGTCCTGCATGCGGCCACACCGGTGCATGCTGAGGACGCCGCGCGCCGCCGCGGCGGATCCGCTCGCCCGCGCCCCGAGCGATCCGCGGCGGGTGAACGCGCGCCGCGTGCCAGTTCATGCCACGCTGTACGAGGCTCGGACTTTCGTATCAATCTCGTACAGCTCGTCGACGGTAAGCCACGGAAGCGTGGTCGCCGCGCGTGTGCGCGGGACTTGCAAACGCGCACGTGATGTCTCGTTCTTGGTTTGTGTATGTGCTCGCGCTCGCCGGCTGCGGCAATGACCTGGGGTACGGCAGCGGCAGCACGGCCGCGGCAGACTCCGGGCTGCCGTGTGACGTTCAGGCCGTGCTCTCGGATCGATGTGAAGGTTGTCACGGCGCCACGCTCGCCAGCGGCGCCCCGATTCACCTCATGACCTACGCCGATCTGACCGCCACCAACGCGGCCGGCGTGACGGTGGCGCAGCGCTGCCTCGACCGCATGAAGAACACATCGGCGCAGATGCCCCCACTGCCGGCCGTGGCGGCGACGGCGCCCGAGGTCTCGGCGTTCCAGGCGTGGGTCAGCGCGGGAATGCCCGCCGGGACGTGCGCAAGCGGCACCGGCGTGTTCGATGGTCCCTCCGTGTGCACCAGCGGCCGGACCTGGCAGGGCGGCAACCGCGAGTCAGCGCTCATGCACCCCGGCGTCGCGTGTATCAACTGCCACGCCAGCGGCGAGGGCCCGCGGTTCAAGATCGCCGGCACGGTCTACCCGACCGGCCACGAGCCCGACGACTGCAACGGCGCGACCTCCGGCACGGTCGAGGTCACCGACGCCGTGGGCAAGGTGACGACCCTGGCGCTCAACGGCGCAGGCAACTTCTACTCGTCCGTGGCGATCCAGTTTCCGATCCACGTCGCGGTGGTCGCGAACGGCAACCGCCGGGCGATGGCCGGCGCTCCGCCGACCGGCGATTGCAACACCTGCCACACCGAGACCGGCGCGAACATGGCCCCGGGCCGGATCGCGCTGCCCTGAGCGCGCCGCGCCTGGCGTCGCCGAGCGCGCACACCGCGCGAACGTCGAGGCACCGCAGGGCACACCGGCGTGGCGCCATCGTAGGGGGCTGCGGCATTGCGTGGTCCCGCAGATCTCGGTGACCGCGGATCCGCGAATCGCGCCGCGCAAGCACCGAAGTCATTGAAATTCCGGCAGATCGCTGGCGCGCAAAAAACCGCGTGCGGTTGTCGATCGCACGACCGGTCGTTCGTCGTCGTCATGAAACCCAACGCACAGGAGACCGACCATGACCATCGAGAACGCGACCGAGTCGAGCACCGCGCAGCGCCCATCGCGGCGAACCCACGCCCTGCTGTGGATCCTCCAGGCAGTCCTCGCGCTGCTGTTCCTGTTCGCCGGCGGCAGCAAGCTGGTGATGCCGATCGCCGAGCTGACGAAGCAGTCGCCGCTGCCGGGCGGCTTCCTCCGGTTCATCGGCGCGTGCGAGGTGCTCGGCGCAGCGGGGCTGATCTTGCCCGGCGTCCTGGGCATCCGCCGCGGCCTGACACCGCTCGCCGCGGTCGGCCTCGCCACGATCATGCTCGGCGCCACCGTGACCACGCTCGTCATCGGTCAGGGCGCGGCCGCGGCGCTTCCGCTGGTCGTCGGCCTGCTCGCGCTCGTGGTCGCCCGCGGCCGCCGGCGGTGGGCGCAGCACGGCGCCGCCATACAGCCGGCCGCGCTCCGGCCGTCGCGCGCCTGAGGCCCGATCCGGCGCCGCGAACCCGTCCACCGGCGGCCCCGGTGCTCGGGTTCCGGGGTACGGCAAGCTCGCTGCGGGCGCACTTGCCCCGGGGAGCAGCGCCCATGACCGCGGTCGATTATGAAGCCGAGTACAACAATCGCGCACGGATTCCGGAGTACCGGGACATCGTCGCGCGCTGGCAGGCAACCTCGGCGGCCGACCGCCTGACCGCGCGGACCGACCTCGACCAGCCGTACGGCCCGGGGGAACGCCAGCGCTACGATCTGTTCCATGCCGGCGAGCGCAGCGCACCGCTGGTCGTCTACATCCACGGCGGCTACTGGCAGATGGGCGGGCGTCAGGACATGTCGTTCGTGACCCGCGCGTTCAACGCGGCCGGCATCGACGTCGCGGTCCCGTCGTACTCGCTGTGCCCTGCGGTCTCGGTGATGCAGATCGTCGAGGAGCTGCGCCGCTGCCTGGCGGTGCTGTGGGCGGCCACGAACAAGCGCCCGGTGGTGGTCGGTCACTCGGCGGGTGGCCACCTCACGGCGGCGATGCTGGCGAGCGAGTGGCGCACGGTGCCCGGCGCGCCGGTGGATCTGGTGCGCGCCGGATGCGCGCTCAGCGGCGTGTTCGAGCTCGCGCCGCTCGTCGCCACGACGATGAACGCCGCGACCCGGCTCGACCACACGGCCGCGGCCGAGGCGAGCCCGCTGCTGTGGCCGCCGCCGCCCCCGGGGCGGGTGCTGGTCGCCGCGGTCGGCAGCGAGGAGACCAGCGAGTTTCACCGGCAGAGTCGCGCCCTGACCGAGGTCTGGGCGAAGGCCGGCCTGGCGACCGAATACCTGTCGATCGCCGGCGCGAACCACTTCACGATCGTGGATGAGCTGACCCGCCCCGACAGCGCGCTGTTCCGCCGCGTGGTGGCGCTGACCCGGATCTGAGCGCCGGGTGGCTCGCGCGTCGCCGCGCCGGCCGCGAAGTCCTTGAGTTCCCGGGTCGTTCTACGTAACCTCGGGTCAGCTGTCGGAGGTGACGCGATGAATGTCAGCCAGCTGGTCGAACCGGATCGGGTCCACAGGCGGGTCTACACCGATCAGGAGATCTTCGATCGCGAGATGACCCAGATCTTCGAGCGGGTCTGGGTGTACTGCGGCCACGACAGCCAGGTCCCCCAGGTCGGCGACTACCATGCGTTCACGATCGGCCGTCAGCCGATGGTCATGGTCCGCGGCAAGGACCGGCAGATTCACGTGCTGCACAACCGCTGCCCGCACCGCGGGGTCCAGCTGTGCGGCAACCAGAAGGGCAACGTCGGTAGCGCGCTGGTGTGCTCGTATCACGCATGGAGCTTTCACCTCGACGGCCGGTTGCGCAGCATCCCATTGCAACACGGCTATGACGGCACGCGCGTCACGGCCGAGAATCCGGACTGCAGCGTCAAGCCCGCCGCGCGGGTCGATGCCTACCGTGGCTTCGTGTTCGCGAGCCTGTCCGCCACCGGTCCGTCCCTGCCGGAGTTCCTCGGCGAGGCCAAGGTGGCGTTCGATGACATGTGCGACCGGTCGCCCGTCGGCGAGGTCGAGGTCGTGCCGGTCTGTCACCGGGTGATCCAGCAGTCGAACTGGAAGTTCTTCATGGAGAACCAGCTCGATGCGCTGCACCCCTCGGTGACCCACCAGTCCACCGGCGTGGCCGCCGGCCGGATCGAGAAGAAGATCAAGGAACAGACCGGCGCGGCGCCGCTCTACTACCACTACCTGTCGGCGTTCGCGTCCAAGTTCGAGCAGTGGGACGCGGTGCAGACGATCAACTTTCCGCGCGGCCACGGCATCCTCAAGGCCTACATGGGCTTGCGCCCGCAAGATCCGGACACCCGCGCCCACGAGGCCCTGCTCGTCCAGGCCTACGGCGCCGAGAAGACCGAGGAGTACCTGTCGCGCGGGATTCACCACGTCCTGGTGTATCCGTACCTGTCGGTGCAGTCGCCGTTGCAGCAGCTGCGCTGCCTGCGGCCGGTGGCGCCGGGCAAGACGTTGTCGGAGATCTGGCATTTCCGGCTCAAGGGCGCCCCCGAGGCGATCTATCGCCGCGCGCTCTGGTACTACAACCTGGTGAACTCGCCGTCGACCATGGTCAATGCCGACGATCTGGAGAACTGGACCAAGGCGCAATGGGGGCTGGAGTCCGAAGGTGGCGACTGGGTGAGCTTTCATCGCAACTACGGCGGCGACTCCGAGGACCGCGGCGTGATCTACTCCAACAACGGAACCTCGGAGGCCGTGATGCGCAACCAGTTCCGTGCCTGGTCCCAGTACATGGCGGACACCGCGAGTCGATGACCATGGCCACCAAGCCCACCAGCAAGGACGGCCGGCACGGCGAGCCCGGCGCGGCCGAGCCGGTCGAGGCCAGGCCTCGGCTCGCCCAGGAGATCGTGATCGAAGGCGCCCCGGTCGACGCGCAGACCGGAGCACAGGCGATCGCGCCCGACCATTCGCCGCGCACGGCCGCGTCGGTCAAGGCCCCCGTCGGGCAGCTCGGCAAGCCGGCGCCGGTCAACGACGCGCTACGCGAGATCGAGCAGTTCCTGTACCGCCAGTCCGAGCTGCTGGACGGAAAGCTCTGGCAGGACTACATCGACCTGTTCGCGGACCACGGCATGTACTGGATGCCGGTGTCCCCGGATCAGACCGAGTGGGAAGGCTCGCCGTCGATCTTCGCGGAGGACAAGTACATGATGGAGGTGCGGATGGGCCGGGTCACCCATCCGACCGCGTGGTCGCAGGTGCCGATGTGGGCGACCAGCCACGTGGTGGGAAACGTGGTGATCGAATCGCAGTCGCAGGGCGAGTGGGTCGTGCGCTCGCGCTTCCACATGATGGAGCTGCGCCGCGACACGGTGCGGCACTTCGGTGGCACGTACCGTCACACGCTCATCCGCGAGGCCGGCGAGCTGCGCATCAAGCTGCAGCGGGTCGACATGTTCAACGCACAGGCCCCCTACGACTACGTGCTGCAGGTCTGGGTCTAGCGTCTAGGCACAAATGCCAGTCAACGCCAGGTCACGTGGACGTTGACCTCGATGTACCTCGATGTGAACGTGAACGGAAGCACGCCCTGGACCTGACCTGAACCCGGGCCTGTCAGCGGCGGCACGCGGCGGATCGCCGGTGACAAGATGAGCCGGAACGCGGGCGAGCCCCCGCGCAGGTCCCGCCCTGCGCCGCAAGGCTTGCGAGATCGAGCGGCCCGGATCGTGCTTCCACGGAACGGTCCTATCTCGCCGCGCGCCGCGGTCGATTCGGGTCGCTGATAAGGAGCCTTGGCGACGCGTTCATCCGGTGCGGCGGCTCGACCGTCGGCGCCGACCTGGGTCCGAAAACGAATACTGCGCCGCGTTACCACGGAAAGCTGAAGCATGCTGAAGAACATGAAGATCAACTACAAGATGATACTTATCCTCTTGATTCCCACATTGGGTATGGTCATCTTCGCCGGCTCGAGCCTGTCGTCGAACCACCAGGTCTCGAAGGAGATGCGCGCGACCCAGCAGATGGTCACGCTCGCGGTGGACGTCGAGAACCTCGTGCACGAGCTTCAGAAGGAGCGCGGCCTGAGCGCCGGATTCATCTCGTCCAGGGCCGGGAAGTTCAAACCTGATCTGCTGGCGCAACGCGAGAAGACCGAGGACGGCAGGAAGGAGCTGTTCCGGTTCCTCGACTCCAACCAGCGAGCTCTGACGACGGTCGCCGATCCGCTGCGCAGCGCGCTGGCACAGCTGGAGACACTCGGACAAACTCGCAGCGCGGTCGATGGCCTCGCCATCGCACCTCCCGTGTCGTTTCGGTACTTCACCGACCTGATCGGGACGCTCCAGGACGTCGTGGCCGAGATCGTGAGCGTCAGCAACAATACAGACATCATGAGCTCGGCGTTTGCGTACCTGGCGTTCACGAACCAGAAGGAGTTCGCCGGCCAGGAGCGCGCGACCGTCAATGCCGCGCTCGCTGCGGGTCACTTCGACCGGGAGGGCTACGAACGATACGTCCGGATCCTGTCGGCTCAGGATACGCATTACAGGAACTTCGCGCGGTTCGTCGACAAGCAGTTATTGAAAGAGTACGGCGACAAGTACGCCAATTCTCCTCAGTACCGAAGGATCGACGAGGTCCGCGCGGGCCTCCTGGGGATCGGCACGGGAGGAGACCTGGCGATCGCCCCGGAGGTCTGGTTTCGCGACTCTACTCAGAAGATCAACCTGATGAAGGAGTTCGAAGATCAGCTCGCCGCGCACGTGACCGACATCAGCACGCGCACCGCCGATGCCGCCAGGCGGAGCTTCGTCCTGAGCCTCGTGCTCACGGTGATCTTCGCCGTCCTCACGTTCGGCCTCGCGCTGGTCATGCTGCTCAGCATCACGCGCTCGCTGACCGCGCTCGTGGGCATGATGCAGGAGATCGCCCGAGGCGAAGGCGACATGAATCGCCGCATGACCGTGGATCGCAAAGATGAATTCGGTCAACTGTCGTACTGGTTCAATCAATTCGTCGACAAGATTCAGGCCAACGTCGCCAAGCTCGTGGCGTCGCTGCGTTGAGCTCCGTGATGGCACATCAAGACAGCCTGATCGTAGGTTGGCAGGAGGCGGATGTATGAAGGACATCCTTCGGCAGATGAACAGCGTGAATGGGATCGTGGGCGTTGCGATCCATTCGATCTCCGGGGAGGTGCTCGCGCGTGCGCTCTCTGGAAACCTTGGAGAGGCGGCCCTCACGCAGGTCGGGACCATGGCGCAGCGCTGCATTCATGACAATCAATCCGCGGCGGGTCCGGAGCTGCAGGAGTACGAGTACGCGGGGCTGCGGATCTTCTGCCGGGCGTGTTCGCAGGTGGTGGTGTCGGCGCTATGCGCTCACGATGTGAACGTCAACTTGTTGCACATCGCGCTCAACCTGGCGGCCAAGAAGCTGGACCAGGTCGCCGTCCCACCGCCAGTCCCACCACCACCGCCGCCGCCTGCGAAGCCAGCAGTTCCGTCGCCGCTGGCCGACGTTCGCCCCCGCGCGGACGGATCGCTGACCCTGGTGGTCGGCAACATGTCGAATGCTGACGCCAGCGCGAGCTTTGACTCACTCGGGATGATCGCCCTCAATCGCGCCACGGCGGCGCGACTCCGCGAGCTGTACCAGGCCGACTTCCAGAAGCTGGCGCTGTTCAACCGAAGGTCAGACCGGAGGGGCGTATTCCCCGTGATCGTCATCAACGACACGAGCTCGTTGCTCGACGGCGCGGTCATCATCGGTCCAGGCGTCGAGAAGAAGCTCCTGGCCAGGAGCGCCGACGTGGTCGAGGTGCAGATCGGATGACCGCCAGGCCGGTCAGTTGCCCTGTGGACACGGCGCCGGCGCCCGGCAGCTCTCCGGCGGCCCGAAGTAGCTCTGCTGGAGACCGCCGGTGTCGACCACGAACTTCTGGGCGATCGCCGTCGGGTCGACGATCCAGTACTTCAGCACGTGCGGGTTCGGCCCGGTGACGGTGTGCGTCGTGGGCAACCGGATGATGTTGTCTCCGGACTTCCACTCCCACGACTTGTTGCCGTTGCCGCTGTTGGCCTGCGGGTCGATCGCCAGCGTCGCCGTGGCGTTGACGACCTGAGGCGGCTCGTCGTCGATCGAGATCGCGTACAGGAGCCCGTTCTGGGCACCGGCCGCGATGCGGACGCTGTTGCGCGGCGACAGGTACGTCCACACCTCGACCTGGTGGCTGTCCGCTGCGGCCAGGTACATCTGATATTCGAGGTGCGGCGCGGTGCCGCCGGGCGTCTGCAGCGGCGCGTTGCGCGGCAGCACCGTCATCCCCGCGCCGGTCCTGCCGATGTCGGGGATCTGCAGCCACGTGATGCCGTTCGCCCGGACCGCTGCCGTGTAGTGGTCGGCCTCCATCGCGACATAGCCATTGGCCTCGACGAAGCCGGCCAGCGCAGTCCACGGCACCGGATCGGCGGCCCCGGCCACCACCACGGGCCGGTGGTCGAGCATCGCCTGGACCGTCACGGTGGTCGCTTCGCTGCCGGTGATCGTGATCGGAACGCTCGTCATCGCCGCCGGCACGGTGGTCCAGTCGACGTGCACCGCGAGCCGCACCTCCTTGTCGACCGTCCCGCTGGCGGGCGTCACGGTCACGCTGCCGGCGTACGGGGCCGGCACCGAGGTCGTGTAGGTGAACGACGTCGTGCCGCGGTTGAACACGTCGATGTACTGCGCGCTCTGGCTCTGGTAGGGGCTGAACGTCGGCAGGCTCGGCTGCGTCGCGGTCTCGCCCGGCCACCACTTGGTCGAGCCATCGATCGCGACGCCCATGCTCGCGGCCACCGGAACCGTGATCTGCCGGAGGTCCGGCCAGATGAAGTCAGGAGCTGCGAAGTTGTTGATCTCGGGCTCTTGCCAGGGAGAGTCGCGGCCGTACCCGACGTGGGGCTGGCTCGCCCAGCCGTTGCCGTTGCCGGTTGACCACTTGCCCCCGGCGATGTCCGTGTTGTAGTGGGCGTTCATCGCCAGGTCGTCGGCGAACCGCGCCGTCGCGGCCGCCGCCATGTCATGGGTCGCCGCGCGGCCCTGATCGGCGTACAGCGAGCCGGTGAACTGCGCGAGCCGCAGCGCGTAGAGGTTCGCGGTCGCCTTCACGTTGTAGAGCACCAGCTCGTAGTACGCGTCCTGGTAGGCCGCGGGGAGCGCCTGGCCGATCTGATCGGCGGTCGTGGCCAGCGCCTGCCAGGCGGCGGTGACCCGCGGGTGCTCGGCGTAACTCACGACGCTGAACGGGTCGGCGTCGCTGTAGATGAGGGCCTGGTCCGGTTGCGTGGCGAGGTCCTTGGTCCGGTCCCAGCTGACGAGGCGGTTCAGCAGCTCGGGCTTGCGATCCGACTGGAGCAGCTCGTAGCGGTGGATGACATCGGCGATGGCAGCGGCCTGGTCGGTCCCGAACTGCTCGGCGGCCCAGCGCTGCTGCCACTCGGCGATGCGCGTCGCCGGCCAGCGCTCGGGAGCCCAGGCGTAGTCGAGCAAGAACTCCGCCGGGATCTCGTCGTTCTTCAGGTCGCCCACGTTGGCTACCCAGACGCGATCGACTCCATAGGTGTATGCGAGGTTGAGCTGCTCCCAGACATTGGCCAGCAGGGCCGAGTCCACCCACTTGTAGTTGCGCGGTCCGCCCACGTAATCGAAGTGATAGTAGATGCCGTACCCGGCCGGGCGCTCGACGCTCTTGGTCTGGTCGGGGAGCTTCCGCAGGTTTCCCCAGTTGTCCTCGGCCCACACGATCGTGATGTCGTCCGGTACCTGGATGCCGTCGGGGCGCAGGTACCAGTCCTGGACCTCCTTGTAGAGCGTCCACACCTTGGGCACCGTGTGGCTGTCGCTCCCGAGGATGTCGCTCAGCATCTGCTGCTGGGTCGCGATCAGGTTCTGGATGAGCGGGATGCCATCCTCGGGCGGGAGCGACACGTCTCCCGGACCGCGCATACCCATGGTCACCACGCCCTCGATGTTCTGATCCTTCATCCGCTGGACGCCGTCCCGCATGTAGGCGACCACCGCGTCGCGGTTGATGCTGAACCGCCAGTCGCCGGTGCCGCCGTACGCCTTGGGGTGCCGGTTCCACTCCTCGATGCCGCGCAGCATCGGCGCCTCGTGCGAGGTCCCCATCACGATGCCGTACTGCGTCGCGACCGCGTGGTTCTGGGGGTCATCCTCGGCGAACGCCCGGCCCCACACCGCCGGCCACAGGTAATTGGCCCGCAACCGCAGCATGGTCTCGAACACCCGCGCGTAGAACTTGCTGTTGAAGCCTCCGGAGAATCCCGGCGCGAGCCCGGGGCCGTACGTGTGAGGCGCCCAGAGCCCGAGCTGGGGGTTCTCGTCATTGATGAAGATCCCGCGGTACTTCACGGCGGGGGTCCCCAGCGTGTAGCGCGCGGGGTTCACGTACAGCGCGTCGCGGTGCGGCGACGGGACATCGTCCAGGAAGTACCAGGGCGAGACCCCGATGCGCCGCGAGATCTCGTAGGCGCCGTAGATCGTTCCGCGCTGATCGCTCCCGGCGACCACCAGCGCGCGGGCCACGCCGGGCATCGGCGCGTCGACCGGCTGGATGACGAAGGTCTCCCACCGCCCGGTCACGTCGCTCACGTCGAGCTTGCCCGTGGCGACGAGCTGGTCGATCAGCGGGTCCTTGCCGATCGTCCCGACCAGCACGACCTCGGTGGCGCCGGCCGGCACGGCATCCATGGCGATCGCCGGCGCGACGCCGGTGACCCGGTCGATGTCGTCCTTGAGATCACCGACGACCCGGACCACGCCCGGGTAGGCGCTGCTACTGACCACCAGCGGTGGCGCCTTGCCCGCGACCACGAGCGTGAACCGCCCGGGGCCGGGCTCCGTGGCGATGAGCTCGCCGGGCTCGACGAACGTGCCGGCGCCCGGGCGGTGGTGCCAGCTGTCGATCACGGGCGGCGGCTGCACCTCCGGTGCGTCCATCGCCGGCGCGTCCATCACCGGCTTCGCGGCGTTCTTGCCGCAGCCGAACAGCACCGTCGCCCCCAGGATGGCCAGGCCCACCGTGGGGGGCCTCCAGGCGCTACAGCCATGAATGAATGCCATCTCCAGCTCCTTCTTGCGTTTGCGTGTGGGCGCCGGACACGGTCGGCCAGGACCGGATGACCGCCGGCGCGCGTCGTCGTGACTGCCGGGCGCAGGCGCGCGGCGGCCACGCTGCTGCCCGCCGACGAGCCGACGCTCGATGGACCGCCGAACTCTGCACCTCGGTGATACGCGAGGCAAGCGCCACGCGCACGCAACCTCGTGAATCAGACAATGCGATCACTCTCACTCGATCATTTCGACCACAGCGGATCACTCCCGCCCGTCACTCCCGTTGTTTCGCAACACACTATCCCGGCGTGCGCGGTACACAGCAAAGTATCCCGTGATCGCCAGTCGCGACGACGCCTCGCGAGACGGCGTGGTCGCGGTGGTGCGGCGTGACCGCCGGCGGTGCGGCCTGCGCGTCGCCGATCAGCGCCGCCCGCCGCGCTCGGCGATCGCACCGCGCCCGAGCCAGCGCCAGCGCCACCGGTGCACGATGGCGCGCGCTGATCACGCGGTCCGCGCGGCCGGACGGACGGGAGTGTCGCGCCGGGAATGACGGCCTGCCGCGGAGGCCGCGAACCCCCGTGCTGTGCCGCTCACTGCTCGAATCCGTGTTCTGTATCAGCCGGTACGGGTGAGATCGCCCGAGCCCGCCGCGCCGCGTCGCGCGTCTGATCGCGCCTACGCCTGCATGGTGACGCCGAGCAGCTTGGCCGCGGTGCCTTGCAGGATCGCCGCCTTGTCGGCGTCGGACAGGCTCGGCGTCGACAGCACGTGGTCGACCGCGGTCGTGGTCCAGGGGTAGGGATAGTCCGTGCCGATCACCAGCTGGCTCGCGCCGACCTCGGCGGCGAGGTGGCGCAGGCCCTCGGCCGTGAACACCATCGTATCGAAGTAGATCTGCTTCAGGTACTCGGACGGCCGCTTCTTGATCGGGCCGAACGCCCCACCCGGACAGGCGTCCGGCCGCGTCAGGCAGCCATGGTCCCAGCGCCCCGCGTAGGACGGCAGGAAGCCGCCGCCGTGGGCCGCGATGACCTTCAGCCGCGGGAAGCGGTCGAACGAGCCGTCGAAGATCAGGTGAGACAGCGCGATCGTGGTCTCGAGCGGGTTCCCGATCACGTTGTCGAGGTAGCCGTTGCCCTGGAAGCGCTGCTTGAGCTCGCTCGGCGCGCCGCTCGCCTGCGGGTGAATGAACACCGGCACGCCCAGCGCCTCCGCCTTGGCCCAGAACGGATGAAACGCCGGATCGCTGAGCTCCTTGCCGGCGCAGCTGCCGCCGATCGCGGCGCCGCGCAGGTGGTACTTCTTCACGCCCTGCTCGAGCTGATCCGCGGCCAGCTCGGGGAACTGCAGCGCCACCGTGGCGTAGGCCACGAACCGGTCGGGATGCGTGGCGCACAGCTCGGCGAGGTGCTCGTTCTGGAGCTGGCAGATCTTCGCCGCGACCTCGCGGTCCGCGCCGTACCAGAACGGGTTGATGCTGATCGACTCCATGTCGATGCCCTGCGCGTCCATCGCCGCGAGCCGCTGCTCCAGGGTCGCCGGAATGGCGAGGTCTGGTCGGAAGATGCCGGTCCCGAGCTTCAGCCCGGCGAGCTCCATCGCCTCCGGCACGGCGGCGTGCGCATGTACGTCGATCACCTTCACGCGCTTGCCGCCCACCTTCACGGTCCTCCGGGTCTGGGCCTCGGCGGGCCTCGCCCCCAGGAGACTGCAGCCCACGAAGCACACGCCCGCAAAGCCGGCTGCCTGGCCCAGGAACTCTCGTCGAGTCGTCATCGCGATCCTCCTCTTCGTGATTGGTACTGGACGCTACTGCTGCTCCAGGATGCGTACGATTGATCCGGGCGCTGCACCGGCGCGACAGTACCAGATCATGGCGACGCCTCCGCCAGACAAAGGCCCCCCACGATCGATCGGCACCCTCGGATGACACGAGGCGGGCGGTGTCCGCGTGGCCCTGTCCGGTGTGATCGGTAACCTGCGATACGAACGAACAGCCTGTTCATCGCGCAGTCCGTCGCGACAACCGACCATGCGGCGCGGTCGCCGGCACTGCCTGTGCCCCCCGCGCTCGTACAGCATGGACGGGATTTTCATCGCTGGACACAACATGTCCGATCGTGTCCGCCAATCACCGGCTCGGAACCCGGTTGACACCCGTGCACGTTCGCCTGTTAATGGCCCGCGCGATCCCGCCGTAGTTGCGATTCCACCATCATATAGAGAGCTTCCATGCCCATCTGTCATTTCGTCCGGAACTCGATGTCACGCGCGACGCTACCGATCGCGCTGGTTGCAAGCGCGTGCGGCGGTGGGGCCGGCGGCGGCCCCGGGATCGACGCGGCGACTGGCCCGCTCGAGACCCTCCACTACGTCGGCCGGTTCGATCTGAGCGATCCGAGCGCGGCGGTCTTCGAGTGGTCGGGCTCGGCGATCTGGACCCGGTTCTCCGGGACGACGATCACCGCCGAGCTCGGCGGCTCGGCCAACGACTTCGAGGTCGAGATCGACGGCGCGCGCCAGCCGGTGATCATGCACCTGGGCGGCGATCACAGCTACGTGCTGGCCAGCGGGCTGGCCGCCGGCGAGCACGATCTCAAGCTGACCCGGCGGACCGAGGCGTTCTTCTCGACCAGCA
>Ga0307508_10003990_pt1 | contig 14629 bp, 15 predicted proteins | sample 9_EM_MG_FD_203089 | JGI IMG/M metagenome (GOLD analysis project Ga0307508, IMG submission 203089) | Populus trichocarpa ectomycorrhiza microbial communities from riparian zone in the Pacific Northwest, United States - 9_EM | ecosystem: Host-associated > Plants > Roots > Unclassified | place... | reverse complement strand
GGCGGAGGAAGAGGTGGAAGAGGGAACCGGAATGGAGGAAGAGGTGGAAGAGGTGGAAAAGGACGAGGGAAGCAGCCGGAGCAGAAGACTCAACACTGTGTCAACTGCAACATGAGCAACCATACTATCGAAAACCGTCGCAAGCCCCTGAAATCATCCAAGCCCCCACACAACACCGGCAATGACATTGTCTGCTACCACTGTGCGGAAGTTGGATACCCCAAGAAACTGTGTCCAGTGTGGAAACGAGTACAAGAGACCTTCAACAATCGCAACTCTGGAAGAGCACTACTCGCAAACGACGACTCCCAAGCACTGGTTGTGGCAAAGCAAACACCAGGCAACACCGAAGATTTCGATAAACTAGCCGACTCGGTGGCCTTACTCAGTACGATGGCCAGTCCCGCTGCAGTACTCGATTCGGCCTGCTCTGTTGGACGTATATGGATGCCCGGACCGATGGACTCAGCTGGACCCACATGGCTCTACCATTTCGCACTTGCATCGGAAGCACTGTCAACTACGTGGATAATCTACTCTGGCGCCTCTCACCAGATGTACAATGGACCAAAGTCAGCGTACCTCACCTACCGTCACCTACCGTATCCAATTGACATCAAGTTGGGAGGCGATACCTGTGTTCGGGCAACCCACTACGGAGAGCTGTCGATTCATAAGCATCGGATTGAGGCACTGCATACACCCACCTTCCGATACTTACTGCTATCCGTTAGCGATTTCAATGATCAACACTATATCGTCACCTTTGGGAACAACAAATACCTTATAACCGACGGCAAACGGAATATCGTTGTGAGTGGCACCAAAAATGGAAGACTCTTTCAGGTGGACAATGACTCGGTAGCCCTACTAAGCTCTCACGAGTTGGCGCCGGGCGCTCACCATGGCCAAAGCAGCATTCACGTTTTCGCGCCGGGCACTCCCCACGGCCAAAGCGGCGCTCACGATTTGGCGCCAGCCACTCAACCCGGTCAAAGCAGCCCTCAGAAAAGGTTATCGCTCCAAGATTCCCAGCTTTGGCACAGACCCCTAGCCCACTCCATCCATACAGCTAAGGAATCGCTAGTTGATGGCTATACCTATGATGATCGGATATGCGAAACCTGCGTCCTAGCCAAGCACGAACGGAAGATCATTCGGATACCGGTACAGCGCACGACTACTCCGTTTGAACTCGTACATTCCGACACCTGTGGACCGTTTGCTACCAAATCTATTGGAGGCGCAACCCACTTCATCGTCTTTATCGATGACTTCAGCTGATATGCCTATGTCTACCCTCTGCTCAACAAGCTGTCCGGCACACGCACCGAAATCTTCCAGCTCTTCCAGAAAAAGGTCGAGAACTGGGGATACACCATCAAGAGTTTTCGCTGCAACAACGGTCCAGGCGAATACGACAATAGACTATTCTGCGGTATCCTTGTGCCAGGTGGAATAAGTTTTGAGCCGGCACCTCCATACACGCAGCACAAGAATGGTGTTGCAGAACGAACTATCAGTGTACTCATGAGGAAGGCAAGGTCCTTACTATTGGACTCGTGAGCACCAACCGAATTTTGGGTGGAAGCTATCTGTACAGCCACCTACCTGCATGCAAGAACACCGAACCGCACCGTAGACGTCAAAACACCATACGAGGCACTTCATAAGCACATGTGACTTGCCACCGGCAGCGACGATGCCGCCGATGAGCAATCAAGCTACAAGCCACCGCTCCACCACTTTTGCCGCTTCGGGTGTGTAGCTTACAAGCTCATACCAAAACAACAAAGGGTGGACGCGAAGATGGGAGCTCACTCCAAGAAGTGTTTGATGCTTGGATATGTACATAATACTACCAAGATCTGGAAGCTGTGGGATCCGGAACAGATGAAAGTCACACAATGGTCGGACGTCAAGTTCGACGAGGCGACGAATTTCTACACAGTGGAGCGCCCAGCAAATGAAAAAGATGTGCACGGTCTTCCGGAGGAAGAACCCATTTATGCTGAAGACCGAATCACACTTCATCCAACGTTGAAAGGACGCGCACCAGCGTTGCAAGGACACGCACCAGCAGTTGAACACATGCCTGACAAGGCCGTCGCTGCCACAGAATACGCACCTGATGAGGTCGTACCTGCATCAGAACGGTTGGAACCAGAGAGACTGGAACCAAAGAGCTCGGAACGGTTGGAACCAGAGAGACTGGAACCGAAGAGCTCAGAATGGTTGGACCCGAAGAGATCGGAACCGGAAGGCTTATGCCCACTGAGCACTGCGAGTGGCCTAGCACCACTGCGTAGATCTATGAGGATGAAGACTCAGAAATCCCAGGGAAACGCCCTTATGGCAGGTCACCGCGGGCAAAGCGGCGCTCAGGAGATGTTGCCGGTAACACACCACGGGCAAAGCGGCACTCAGGAGATGGCACCGGTCACTTACCAAGGGCAAAACGGTGCTCAGGAGATGGTGCCGGTCACTCACCACGGGCAAAGCAGCACTCAGGAGATGGCACCAGTCGCTCACCGCGGGCAAAACGGGGCACAGGAGATGGCGCCGGTTGCTCACCGCGGGCAAACCAGCGCTCAGGAGATCGTGCCGGTTGCTCACCGCGGGCAAAACGGTGCTCAGGAGATGGCTCCAACCGCTCACACCGGCCGAAGCTCCGCTCACGAGACTACGTCGACCGCTCGCGCCAGCCGAAACGCGCTCACGACAGGCTCAACAGAGGACGACCCCTAATCCCACAGGGATGCATTGAACAGCTCACTGAACAAGCAATGCAAAGAAGCTATGTGTCAAGAGTATGCCTCATTGATTGAGAATAGTACCTTCACTCCCGTTACCAATACCAATGGTATGAAGCCTATAGATTGCAGATGTGTATACAAGACAAAGCGGAATCCGAACGGTACAATCAGATACAAGGCACGTCTTGCGATCAAGGGATATGAGCAGATCCGCGGTGTTGACTTCGATGAAACCTACGCACCTGTCGGTAAGTTGATTACCCTTCGGTATCTACTAAGCTTCGCAGCGCAGAACAGCTATAAGATCAATCATCTGGATGTCGTTACCGCTTTCCTCAATCCGGAGATAGACACCGAGGTCTACATGCAACTACCGGAAGGTATCGAGTGACTTGAGTCCACAGCCATGCTCAGCGGTAATCGCGATTGCTTCCTATGCCTCAACAAAGCACTATATGGCTTACGGCAAGCACCGAGACTCTGGAATCAGGAAATTGGATTCCACCGCTCCCACGCAGACATAAGTCTTTACATTCGGAATGATGGAGTGTTAATACTCCTATACGTCGACAACATACTCGTGTTATACGCTGAAGAAGAATCGGAAAAAGCTCTGGAAGTTAAGCAACAGCTTATGCTCAAGTACAAGATGTCGAACCTCGGACCGGCCAAGCAGTTCCTAGGCTTGGAAATCGATCGACTCGCAGATGGAACCATTACCCTCCGTCAACCTGAATATATCGACAATCCTCACCCGATTCAATATGCAAGATGCGAATCCGGCCCCGACTCCACAGCACCCAAAGAACCGACTCGATATCGACCCTTCGGATGCGGAGGATGAAGTGGATCAAGCCGTTTACCAATCTATCGTCGGGAGCCTTATGTATGCTGCTATCGGTACTCGCCCTGATATTGCGTTTGCGGTCACGGTACTAAGCCGCTACAACGTGAAACCCTACCGCGTTCACCTGACAGTGGCAAAGCGAGTAGTCCGATATCTGAAAGCAACAGCCAATGTCAAGCTCGTCTTTCCCAGCACGACTTCGACAGAGGCGTCACCTCTAGTCGGATATACTGATTCAGACTTCGCTGGTGACAGAGCAGATCGGAAGTCACAGGGTGGCCATATCTTCAAGGTGTACGGAGCCCCCATTTCCTGGCTCTCGCGCAAGCAAGGACTAGTCGCATTCTCTACCTCAGAAGCCGAGTACATTGCTTGCTCCGACACAACCAGAGAAGCAGAGTGGTTGCACGACTGCACAAGGACGTTACCAGTGAGACTGTAGTTCCAACAATCTACTGCGATTCCAACGGCGCATTGAAAACGATCTACTCCGGAGTCTCAAGCCCTAAGACCAAGCATATCGACATCCAGTACCACATCAGTCGCGACCGGCAAGAGCGCGGAATAGTCAACTTCACCGACATTTCCACCGATGACGATCTGGCCGACATCATGACCAAGGCTCTCGGCCACAAAAAACACCAACACTTTGCTACATGTATCGGCCTATGAACGAAAATCTGAAGTTTTATTGGTTTTATTGGTTTTATTGGTTATCTTCTGTACGGACGATTGGAGTTGGTACTCTTTCCTAGCAGGTTTCTCCCACCGGGTTTACTGTGTAGGTTTTAATGAGGCCAACGGGGAGTATTGGGCATATGTTCTCTCGTTTCTTTTATGTGCTTACTGCTTTGTTTTCACAGAATACGGAACGCAGCAAGGGAGGAAGTGTTGTAATATCTCACTCGTTGCTTACTCATGGCGGGCAGGGATGGACCTGCCCCTATATTCTCCTATCTCTCGAGGCTTCAGCCTTACTTAGACAATACACACGTTCATCACTTTCAACAGATATGGCGGAGATCGGTCAAGGTGCCTAAGCGCGGAGGATGACCACGGCTGCGGCAGCGGAAACGAGGACGAGCCACAGGGCGACAAGTGTGAGAGTGGCACCGGCGCCGGCGCCAAGGAGCCTGTCGCGCCAGGTTCGTGACACAGTTCAAGAAGTAATTGACATGCTCAACGAGTGTGAGACGAACCAATCAATGACAACCAAACCTGATGTGGTCTCCAACGCACTCAACACCCAACAAGGAGGAAGAGAAGGACGAGGAAGCTAACAGGGACGATACCGGGGGAATGAGCACTCTCCGAAGGAATGGTGTGATTGGTGTAAAACTGGCACCCACACTACCGCCAACTGCGGGAGTAAGAAGAACAACAAACTAGCTCGAGATCAGGATGACTGCTACCATTGTGGAGAAGAAGGGCATATGAAGAATGACTGCCCGGCTAGAAGAAAGGGACAAGATGCACGAAACAACCGAGGAAATAGACGTGACCGTGGAGGAAACGGAGGCGAAGGACGCGGCGGAAATGGACATGATGGAAACAGACGCAAGGGAAATGGACGCAACGGAAACGGACGCAACGGAAACGGACGCAACGGAAACGGACGCAACGGAAACGGATGCGATGGACATGACGGAAATGGACGTTCTCACAATACATCTGGTAACCAGCAATGACTTGCGGGATCTACCTCCCTCAGCTCGGAGGTAATGGTGGCGTCACATCGATCGGCAATAACAACAAGGACCTGGGTAATTGATTCCGGAGCATCTCACAATTACGGCAACAACCTTCGAGACTTCCGGAAGAACGCAGTTAAGGAAACAAATATGATCATCAAGTTGGAAGATGGTCACCAAATACAAGCAAAGAAGAAAGGAAGTGTACGTCTGGGAGGAGTAGATATTGAGGCATTCTTCGTTCCGGAATTTCGAATATCTCTCCTATCAGTAGGACAACTCGACACACAAGGATACACAACGACATTCCGATCAGGGATATGCTGGATCGCCGATGCAAAAGGACAGAAGGTTCTCGGGGCCAATCTTGAAGATGGCCTATACACACTATCAACAGATGGATCAGCAAATATTTCCGAAATCAGGATGCTGCGAACAGCTCCAAATTCACACACAGTCAACATGTGGCATCGATGCCTCGCACACCTTAATCATCAGGACTTGAGAAGCCGATTAGAATCCTCGGGCGAGCGTATTACGGATCCTATGGACGTCGAGCAGATGACGAATCCCATGGACATCGAGCCGGTAATGTACCCAATGGATGTCGAGCCGCCGATCGTGGACAAGCCGGACAAGCCTCACTGGGAAACACTGCGATTGTATCCGACCTGCATTTATACGAAACAACAACAACATGTCATATGCACCAAGGCATCCTGGAAATCTTCGCCGTTCGAACTTGTACACTCAGATCTCTGTGCGCCTATGAAGCACAGTATCGGAGGCGCCCAGTATTACATCATCTATATTGATGACTGTACGAGATATACTGAGGTGTACTTTCTGATCACAATGACCGCAGAAGACATATCGGCCAAATTTCAACATTATCTAGCCTGGGTGGAAACACAGGGATTCCACATCAAACGATTCCGTAGCGACAATGGATCCGGAGAATACAGCAATTCGGTATTCCTAGGCCTATTGGGAGAAAAAGGAATCACATTTGAACCCTCCCCCGCGTACACCCAACACAAGAACGGTACAGCCGAACGGATGATCCGGACACTGAATGCAAAGGCACGAAGTATGATGTTGGATGCAAACGTGCCAATAATATTTTGGCCGGAAGCCATCAGGATGGCATGCTACCTGCATCGAAGGTCACCTACATCGAGTCTGGCAGATACCCGGACACCATACGAAGCATTGTGCGGCACCGCTCCGAAAATCGGACACTTAAGACGATTCGGATGCCGAGTATACAAACATATTCCACCTGTTCAGAGAATGGAGAAGAAATTCAGAAATCGTTCCTGTATGTGCATAATGCTGGGATATGTCCATAACACCACGAAAATCTGGAGAATTTGGGACTTCAAATCGGGAATAACCGGGCAAGCGGTGGAATGCTCAAGTGTGGTGTTTGACGAAGAAGAAAACGCACATACAAAAGAGCAGACGGAAGCCATCGAGTTTTCCGACACCACAAATGAAGCGCAGATTGAAGAAGCGCAGACCGACAAAGCACCGCAGGACGAGATCCATGAAGTAAACGATACACAGGGTCGAGAGAATACCAGTAAGTAACGAACATCTGATTTCTTTTCGTCATGCAGTGAAATCGGTCTATGAGCGGCTGTGGGATATGTGTTATACCTGCCGAATTCAGCAAATGCTGGGCAGTGTGCCGAATTCAGTGAATATGCTGGGCAGATACCTGCTGAATTCAGCAAATGCTGGGCAGAAGAAGTCGAGAATATCTTGCGAAAGCGATAACTGGTGACTTGTATGCCGAATTTAGTGAATATGCTGGGCAGATACCTGCTGAATTCAGCAAAATGCTGGGCAGATAACTGCTGAATTCAGCGAATGCTGGGCAGTGTGCCGAATTCAGCGAATATGCTGGGCAGATACCTGCTAAATTCAGCAAATAAGCTGCGCAGTGGAATACTCGCAAAAAGCGAGAATGGATATGTGGATTCCATATGATTGAGATCACGACTGATTGAAATGACAGACAAGAATGAATACGTCTCTGCCAGGAGACATAGCAAGGCACGCCTTGAAACCAACAAGGCGATTATGGCCAAGGTTCACGAAGCAGGGGGTGATTTGACGTCTTCCGAACGCCTTGCCTCCGCCTTTCTGCTACTTAGTATTGCCGAGACATCGGGGGATGTAGCCGAAATCGAACCGATTGTTGAGTCCAGCAATGAGGGCGAACCATTGACCTACAAGGCAGCACTACGAAGTCCACAAGCAAGTGAATGGAAGGAAGCCATGCGCCAGGAATGGCAGGCATTGGTGGAGAACCACATTTGATATCGTGTCGAAAGGTAATAATACCATGTATAAGCCAATGCCTAATACAGCAGTGGAAGAACCGATTGGATGCAAATGGATCTACAAAAGAAAGATCAATCCGGATGGATCCACCGACTACAAAGCTCGACTATTTATCAAGGGCTACGAACAAAAGGAAGGTATCGACTATGATGGGACCTCTGCACCGGTATCCAAAATGGCAACGTTCCGATTGATACTGGCACTGGCCACTCAGTATGGCTGGGATGTTGATCATATGGATGTGGTGACGGCTTTCCTAAATCCAAAGATTGACCGAGACAACATCTACATGGAGATGCCACTTGGAATTGACTGGCTTACGTCGAGCGGAAGCGCGTCGAGCGGAATCACCTCAACCGGAAGTGAGTCAACCGGAATCACGTCAAGCGGAAGTGTCTTAATTCTCCGAAGAGCACTCTACGGACTGAAACAGGCGCCCAGACTTTGGTATGAGGATATCGATGGATACTTGGAATCCATTGGATTTCGACAGTCAGCTGAAGATCCAAACCTGTACCTCCAACTGGGGGTCCTTCTAGTTCTATACGTGGACGGTCTGCTCATTGCGCACAACAGTACAGAAGAACAGGGACATCAGGTCAAGCAGTTGCTGCAGAAGAAGTACAAGATGTGTGACATAGGAGCAGCAAAGAGGTTTCTGGGAATCAAGATTGAAAGAACTGAAGACGGCGGATTCAGTATCTGCCAACGAGACTACATCAACACAATCATACGACGATTCAGGTTGATGGATGCAAAACCGGCTAAGTCTCCACTTGATCCTCAGACCGATCTGGCTAACACCTGCTGTGAGGACAAACCGGCCAACCACAAGGAATACCTGTCAATGGTCGGATAACTCATGTATGCGGCACTTGGAAGTCGACCAGACATCACCTTCAGTGTCACTGCTCTCAGCTGGTACAATGTGCAACCTCTTGAGATACATACAACAGCTGCGAAGAGGGTGTTACGATACCTCAAAACTACTTCACACTTCCAAATCCACTACCGACGACTTCCATCCGGCTCACAATCAGTGAATACACGTCCTCACAATCCACTTCCCCACGACATGTCCTTCAACATTACCGGGTATACCAACTCCGACGGGGCAGGAAACTCTACGACTCGAAAATCGGTTGGAGGATGTGTGTTAGGTCTGGGGCACACCAACGCCAGCAAAGAACTCATCATGGCCGGACTGATTCATTGGCAAGCCAAGTCTCAGAGCGTTGTAGTACTGTCAACGCTTGAAGCAGAATATATCGCCTGTTCGCATGCAACTCGGGAGAGTCTCTGGCTCCAGCGAGTTGAGGGGTCACGAGAAACATGTCCATTCTAAACAGGGGAGCACCGGACACTTATACAAGTGTCCGTGTGCTAGCGCTAGTGTGTGACTGTCTATCTACCGAAGCCCTTAGGGCAGCCATCTGCTCAGTCCCACAAACTCTAGAAGCAATGCTAGCGGCCATGCTAGCCACTCTAGGCGTGGTGTCCGTGATGCCCGGAATCGTCCTCCTACAACCACTTCCCTCTCAATAAAACAAGCGCCGCCCCTAAACAAAAAAAAAACAAAAAAACAAACAACAAAAAAAAAACAACAACAACAAAAACAAAAAAAAAAAAAAAAACTTCAACAAACCCAGCTTATAACAATAACCCCGAACGTAACAAAGTGCACTCCAACACAACCGAAAACAGCAAAATATACCCAGCCCACCACACATCGCCTACACCTCCTCTCACTCCCATTCCATCCACTGGTAGACTCGTAGGCCATTCACAGGGTGGTATTCACCCAGCAGCTCATTGCTGCTTCCTCTCAGGTTCGCCAGCGGTTCCCACGTAGGGTCGGCGTAGCCGACCCATTTGACCAGCTATTTGAGATCTCGAACCGTGGTGCCTCTGTGCTCGCAGATCGACTCAACCTCGTACACGATGGTAGCGGTGGAGCGTAGTGGTGGTGGAGGTGGGTGTTCACGGGTTTTGTCGACCTTCGACAGTTTGAGGCGTGCGACGTTGAAGACCAGGTGTAAGCGCCAGTGTGCTGGGATGTCGAGAACAAACACATTCTCACCGGTAGATTTCAGGATCGTAAATGGACCGGCGTACAGATGTTGAAACATTCGCGAGTTGACGTTGTCATTGGCAGTGGAATTGACATTGGCGTAGCCAACTGGCAGCAAACGGGTGTCCAGGAATACCGAATCGCCTACCCGAAACGGGTGCGACTGGCGATGCTCGTTCGCTTCCAACACCATTGTCAGCTGGGTTTCTTCCATTTGCTCTCGAAGCATTCGTAGGATCTTGACGAGGTGTTCTGCGTATTCTGTTCCCGGTCTCGATATCGGTGTCCGTGGTCCTGGTGCCAACAGATCTAGTGGAAGTCTCGGAATGTATCCAATATCTGCTTCGAACGGCGACATGCCTATAGCCTTATGCTTTGCCGCATTGTAGGTGAACTCCGCCAGCAGCAACAAACGGCTCCACTTCTCAGGAGATTTGAGTTGCACTATATATGCCTTCAAAAACGTTTCCAGAGTGGCATTTGCCTTTTCCGCCTGGTCGTCCAATTGCGGATGGTATGCCGTAGACATCCGAAGCCTGATTCCATGTTGTGAACACAACGATTGCCAGAAGCCGGAGGTAAACCGGGTATCCCAGTCGGACACAATCGATACAGGCAGCCCCAGCGACCGTACATAACCGTCGATGAATGCTGTCGCAAACTTCTCTACGGTGTGATTGGCTTCTTTAATAGGAATCCACCATGCTCGCTTCGTTAGGGGATGGATAATTGTCGCTACTGCATCATGGCTGGCTTCCGATGTTGGCAACTTGGTGACAAAATCAATATTTACTTGTTCGGCCCGTTCGAGTGGAATCGGTAGCGGCTGTAGAAGTCCATACAGCCTAGCATTCTTGTGTTTGATTCGGTGGCATACGTCACATCGGACAATCCATTCTGCGATTGAATCTGTCAACTTTGGCCAGTAGTACCGTGAACCGACCGTTGCTGCTGTTTTTGCGATACCGCTATGTCCGCCGCCCAGAATAGCATCGTGTGCTTCCCGAACCACTTCTGCTCTCATGGACTTCGGAATACACAGCTTTCCGCCTGACGGCTTATGGAACAGAAGGCCTTCTTCGAGTGTGTACGACTTTGCTCGTTCTTGAATACGACGAGTCTGTGTCGAGCTTGCCTTTTTGTTCTCCTTTTCATCGGTATTGCTCAGATATTGTAGAACGGGGCCAAAAATCGCGTCGTCTACATAGCCATTTCGCACATCGTTTAGCCACTCGGTTGAGGCTGATACACGCATCTCGACGATGTTGAGGTGCTGCGGATCGGCTTTTGGCTGCTCAACTTCTGACTGCCCTCCCTGAGTGTAGGCAATCCGGCTGAGCGCGTCTGCCACCACGTTCGCCACTCCAGGAAAGTACTTTACCTCGTAATCGTGCTGTTGGAGCCTGTCAAGGTGACGCCACTGACGGCTTGTCAGTTAATTCTGTGCCAGAATATGTTGCAACGACGTGTGATCCGTATAAATGGTGGTGTGTTTTCGACCGTGGACGTAGCAGGCCCAATGTTCCAAGTTTGCACTAATCGAAAGAAGTTCATGGTCATATGCTGGATATCTCGACTCAACTGCATGAAGCTTCCTTGAGAAATATCCCAGTGGCCGCTCTACCAATCTTCCTTCAAACAGCTGTTTTGAGCCAAAACACCTCCAATAGCCGTGTCCGAGGCATCGGTTCGTAGGATGAAATCACCTTCCGGATCCAGCGTTGCCAGGACCGGTGCAGATATCAGTGCCTGCTTGAGGTCTCCGAACTGCTCTCCATGTCAACTGGTCCACATGTAGTCGTTCCTGGGCTTTGCGGCAAAGGTCATATAGCAGATTGGCCCGGATCGCGAATTTCGGAATGAATTTCCTATAGTAACCCGCTAAACTGAGGAAACTGCGAAGTTCCGTAGGCGTTCTGGGTGTTGGCCAATCCTGTACTGCTCTGACCTTCTTCTCTTCGGTGTGAATACCATATTTATTCACTCTGAAACTGACGAACGACGTTTCCAGACTACCAAACACACATTTGCCCTCACTCAGACGCAAACGTGCGTTCCGTAATGCTTGCAGCACACCTTCCACCTGCGCCTTATGTTCTGCTAGCGTTCCTGAAAAGATGAGCACGTCGTCGAGGTATACAATTGCGTTTCGGCGGTGTGGATGTAATATCTTGTGCATCATACGCATGAAAGCGGCTGGCGCATTTGCAAGTCCAAACGGAATAACCTTATACTGATAGTATCCGTCCGGCGCTACGAATGCGGTCTTGTGGCAGTCGTCTGAATGCACCCGTACCTGGTGGTATCCGCTAGCCAAGTCCAGTTTGGTGAAAACCTGTAATTTTTGCTGTCGGATCGGTATGGATACGGAAATCATGTTCTCCTGTTGGTGGAACGCCAGGCGGTGGCTGAAAGAGATCGTCAAAGTCCCAACGGATTTGGACTCTCCACTTCCCCAGATCTGCCAAAACGGATTGATCCTCACCGAATTCCTCGCCCACCCATCGCTCACGGATGTCGATCACAAATATCTAGTCGTCACTGGATTTTGTCATTACCCGTCGTGTCTCGTTTGCAGAAATCAGATTGATGGATGCCGCTTGAGCTACCGCTTCCCAGTGATTGTGAACTTCCCGGTAGCGGCCCTGGTGAGGTCGAAGTCCTTTTAAGGAAAGCCTGGGAACGAATGCCAGTCGACCGTCCGCCAGTAAAGACCAGTTCGCATCCAACAGGTGCAAGACATTGTCAGAATCCATTAAATGGCGCGTTCTCGAGTGCCAATTTTTTCCAATAATAATGTCGTAGGCGCCCTTAAGATCAAACACAGTGTACCAACCGGTAACACCTGTGTGGTTCCCAGTGCTGCCCTGTATACGTCCGTTAAGCCAGACCTAGTATCTATCCTCAGGAGGGTGTTTGGTTCCGGTCGTGACGATTGTCATACGGCCAGCGTGTCGAAAAGGTAACCCGTGCTGCCGTGCAAAAGTGGTGTCAATATACCAGTGGGATGCACCCGGGTCCATTAGGATGTAGTCTGAGCGAGTTTTGGAACGACAGGTTTGGACTTTAGCGTAAAAACGTAACAAATCACTTTTATCATTAATGTTCTTCCGTATAACATTAAGGTTTGTGAAATAAAGTCTCGCCGCCTCTCGTTCTCTAGTAGGAGGACGCTCTGTCACTCCTACTGAGCCCCTTTTCCCTCGCTCTGTGCCAACTTACTGGTCTTATCCCAATCCGATCCACCCAAATCCAACAATTCCGTCAATCCTCCATTTTCATCCGGCGTTCCCTCCTCTGACCAACCTCCATCGAAGTACGCACCGGACCTTGCCTCCAGATTATCGATGATGTTGACGCGCTTGACCGGCACGCACCAATTTGGTTGGTTGGTACGGTACGGTGGCTGTTGAATAGGTGGCGGCTGGTGGGATGACTGACGGTACGGTGACTGTTGCATAGGTGGCGGCTGGTGGGGTGGATGATGCTTCTGGAGTCCTTCACGCCCTCCCTCGCGTCCTCCTTGAGGCTTGAATTGCACCGTACGGTTATCCATGGCTGGAGTGCCGCATTGGCGTACGATGTGACCGAATCCGAGGCAACGTTGACACTGTATCTTTCCGTCGACAACCGCATTCAGTTCTTCATTCTCGATATTACTCAAGTCCATCGGGTCGCCGTGCGCAGTGGGGGGTCCAGCTGGAGATTGGGCCTGGGAGACGTTACCGGACGGCATCGACATAAACGGCAGAGTCCGTGCGGCGACGATATCCATCATGCCAGACAGCGTCATCTGCTTCTGACTATCGCCACCGAGTATATCCATAAGGCATGCCTGCTGGGATATATTGTTTTGTGTCGCTTCCGGCAGTTTGATCAGGTATTCCTCCCACAGCGGATTTTCCCTCGTAATGGTGAGCGACCCGCCCAGAATGGTGATCAGCTCCAATGCTCGCTGGTTGAACTTCAAAACCTGCGGGCGATTGAACTTCAACGCATACCACTCGCGGCGGATTACCGAAATAGCTCGTTCCGGAACGTACTGGCGCTTGAAGAGGACCTTCACGGCGTCCCATGTGGTATTGTAGTTGTAATCCTTTGGTGGGATAGTATCCACACCCTGCTTCTTCATGCAGTTCTCAAACCAGTGGAACACTTTGGCGGTGAGAAAATGCCAAAAGGTGTTGATCTTCTGATTGTCTTCGGATGCCTTTTGACAGACTGCTCCGCCCTGTCGAACGTAGTGCTGTGTGACAAGATATCGTATCGTGATCACAGTCTTGAGTAGAGGGCCAGGGTGCGAGTGGGGCGAGCAGGCCGAGCACGAGAGAAAGATCATGAAAGAGTAGGAGAATTGAGAGATGAACGTAATTCTTGTTACTATGAGATGTATCAAAGTAAAAGAGGAAAAACTAGAAAGAGAAAAAGTTTTCACAGAGTCCCGTTACACCAAACCTTATCCTGCCGGGCCTCCTTGTGCCGTACACTCTAGGCACCTCATATCAAGGGCGAGAAGTCTCTCAACACACCCCCTCTTCTCGTCCTCCGCCCCGCTTCAAGAAAATCAACCAAATGCAAAACACATCCCATTAAGTCCTCGCCGACCTCATTAAAACCTCTTAGTAGTGAAAACCTCTGGGAAAAACACTTGCTAGTAGGAAAAAGAGTGTCGGCTCATGTCCCCTTTTTGGCAATCAAAGAAAAGACTGTAACGGGTGGGTCTGGGCAAGGCTCCAGGTAGCGACGCGTGGCGGTCGAGCGGGACGGCGCGGCGGTCAAGCGGGACGGCGCGGCGGTCAAGCGGGACGGCGCGGCGGTCAAGCGGAACGGCGCGGCGGTCGAGCGGGACGGCGCGGCGGTCAAGCGGAACGGCGCGGCGGTCAAGCGGAACGGCGCGGCGGTTGAGCGGAAT
>Ga0307508_10003989_pt1 | contig 14638 bp, 18 predicted proteins | sample 9_EM_MG_FD_203089 | JGI IMG/M metagenome (GOLD analysis project Ga0307508, IMG submission 203089) | Populus trichocarpa ectomycorrhiza microbial communities from riparian zone in the Pacific Northwest, United States - 9_EM | ecosystem: Host-associated > Plants > Roots > Unclassified | place... | reverse complement strand
CCCATCACCGTATTATACCTAGATATATCCAGCACATCTCTCCAAAAAAAAACGCCGTATTCTAACTGAGCCTGTCCATTACGCCTCCCAGAGAGTGCTCTTCGGCCAACCGCGTTCCATCTCCTTCACAAGTCAGTCGAGCGCCAGTATCTCGGCCGGATCCTCGAACCATCCCCTGCACGTGTCGACGACGGCGGCGACGAGTCCATCCGATCCTGCCCCAGCGCCGCCGGCACCGCCGATATCCCCCTGCGCGATGCCGCAGATGGCGCGGGCATTGTCGACGACCTCGTTGACGACCTTAGCCATCGCGTCGCGGGTGACGCCGGGGCCCGACGATATCCGTGGGAAATTCGGGTTATACAGTGCCAGCAGCAGGTTTTTTTTTTTGTTTATTCATGCTCGCATTCGACCTATGTAGATCATGGCGGCGTACATTTTGCCCGGTTTTCTTGTCCGCAGTCCGCGCGGTGGCGGCACGTTGCAAGCTCCCCTTCGCCCTCCGCCCAGGCCTGTCCCAAGAAATAGAAGGTGCGCACCAAAGAAACTACAAAGGAAAGAGACAAAGGAAAAGCGGCCATCCCCTACTCCTCGTCTGCCGATGCCATGGAGGAGGGCGTGGGCAAGAACAGCGGAGTTCTTCCCCAGCGCCCGAGCCTCCCACAGCACCCAACTCCTCCGCCTCCGCCTCCTGTTCCTCTTCCTGCTCCCGGCGCTCCCAGTGCTCCCATTCTGACGCCTGGCTACCGGCGCCGTCTTCTTCCACAGGTGGCACCAGCCTTCCCACATCCGTTACGGTGAGGAAGTCCAGCACTGCCTTTCCGCACGTCTTGTCGGCAAGGAGGTCCCGGATCTTCCACTGGCTCTTCCACCTTCCCGTCTCCATCTGCACCTCCGCCCACTGCACTTTTTGCTGCAATTTCCATTCCGGGCACACCTTGAAGAGGTGGTCTCTCGTTTGCGAGGGGCACTTGCACCACCAGCACTGGGCATCGGGGCGGACCTTAGCCCAGTGTAGGTACTGTCCGGTCCGGGCATGGCCCGTCTTCAGCTGGTAGAACCTTGAGGCGAGCCTCTAGGTGCTGTCGGCTACCACGCTATCGGGCTTCTGGCTCTTCGGCATGCGGTACTTTGCCTTGGAGATGCGCCCCCCGGCCCATGACCGCGCCTCAGCCCACTTCTTCTCTGAGATTTCCCGCTTGAGGATTGCCAGGGATCATGGGAGCGGCCCTGGGTTCCCCACCCCGCGGGTGCTGGGCTTCTCCGCTGCAATTTTCGCCCATTCGTCGGTCTTCTCGTTACCGGCTATGCTCTTGTGAGCCGGGCACCACCGGATCTCAATGGTAATGCCCGGCCTGGCCCTGCGCAGCACGGCGATGTGTTTCCGCGCTTGGATTGCGTATTGCTGTCCAGGACCAGGTTCCTCCGATGCCATGCGTCTGATGGCCGCTTGCGCATCCGTGAAGATCGTCACCTGTGCCAGCGGTGATCTCCTAACTATCTATGCGTCACCCGATTCCGCCAATCCGGAAACCAACTCACAACCCCAAGAAATGCCCACCATCTCTCCTCCGAACAACAGAACTTTGAGATAATCTTGTCCCTCTCCACTTTCCGATGCTCTCCACTGTGTATGATTTCCTGTCTGTTGCTGTGGTGGTGGCCGAATGCTCCCAAAACCTGGGAATCTAAGAAATGCCCACATGATTTCGCTTACAGCTCTTCCATATCCTCTCCGATCAACAGAATTTAGATAATGTTGTCTCCAAAAGTCTCCCGCGTGAATACAGCTCTCTGTCTCTTGTTGTGATGGTGGCCGATCACTCTCCGCAAAAGCCAATAGGACGGTGGTTAATGCGCCGTGAGGTCTGCCCGACTCAGTCTGTCTTGTTGACGTGTGGCGTACTTAGCGAATGCGTCGGTCATTCGAATGCCGAGACGCTGAGGCGGCTAGGGCGGTGCTGAGGGCAAAATTTCTCTCCCACTCGACCGGATTTGTCCTTCCACCATCCCCTCACTGCTGAGAACTGGACCGGTAGCTATTTCAATAGAACACCCTGTTACCGAATTTCGGCGGGACTGAAAGGTGAGTACTCACTGTTGTCAATGTTGGCGGTGAATGAACAGCCGTGAAATTCTTCCCAAGAAAGAGCGCCCGATTTCCACTAGTTAGCGCCTCGGCACTCGAACGACTCAGACTTGTCAGGGGGAAGTCAAGCTTGGAGGGCTTGGCACCTTGGCGCCCCGGCGCCACTATTTGCTGCCGGCAGCATCTTCTTTCTTATTTAGACCTGATATACATCATTCTCTCCTCTTTCGCGGACGGTTCGTCCACCGGGTTTCCTCCGTGATCTCCTCTCTCGTGCCTTTCCCTGCCGGAACCTAGAGCTTCTCGGCTGAGCGGTTTGCCAGCCTCTCTCACCCTCCTCACGCAGACTATCTATCTATATATGCTTTCGAACGCCCTAATAACTACTCTAGTTACCTGCGACTGCATGCCCAGCCAGTGCACCCGCCGTGCCACCCATAGCTACAACAGTGGCATCAGTCCTACTCTTAATTGATAACCGTCTCGTTTAGAGTACATACCACATCCCGTTCTACGACAACCGTCCTGTCTAACTTCGGCAAGCCGTGGACTACGTTGCACTGCCTCTCATAGATAATGTTAGGTAAGTCCTGCATAGAATAGTATTGCTCCCTCGTATTTTATTGGCGGAATTCGAGAACCACTCTTGACTGCTCGGCTCTACCAACCAATGAGGAAACGGAATGACTAGAAATTTCTCAGCTCACGCATATCGCACGTCCACGTGGTACGGCGGCTGGTCGAAGCAGGGCAAGTGAGGAGAAAGCGGGGTGGTTGGGGAAACCAGGAATGTACATAGGTATATTATTTGCATGCCCAAGCGCACCTTCGCAGCAACATCGCCCGGCCACAGAAGGAACGACATCTACATACTTCAACCTTCTCCTAGTCAGACGAACATCCCTCTTCTCCGACTCCTCTTCATCAACCCACCAATAATCGCATAACAAGCTACGATCGGACCGACACTTCCACCAGTCCAACATGGACACTAGTGAGCGAAACTACCAGGATTCCATGCATGCTGAGTTCCGAGGAGGAGTGTTTCATAGTGCGATCACTTTCGTCACTAGCGAGTAAGTGCCTGAAATTAGGTGGAGAGCGGTTTGACAGGATCTTACGGTTGGCTAACAAGACCTCGGTGATAGACCCAAGAGTAAGCGACACGTCTCCATCGGAACCATGCTCAGAACTCCAATATTTTCCGACCTTGACTGACACCGAACTAGAAGAACCGAGATTCTGGAATGGATCTCGACGGTCCCATACGCAAATCACCACATGCGTATCAGTGATGGGCGTCTGGAAGGCTCAGGGGAGTGGATCTTGAAGAAGGAGGAGTACCGCAATTGGAGAGAATCAAGCGACTCGATGCTGTTACTATTGCGGGGAATCCGTAGGTCTCCGCAGTGCTCGGCCGGGAGGAGCACTCTTCTGATCTGTGCGTCTAGCTGGAGCCGGCAAAACATACATTGCATCACAGGTCATCGACTGGTTCATTTCAAATCCAACAGCCGAATCCAAGTTGGCGTACTTCTACTGCAATCGAGGCGAGGAAAGTCGGCGAGATCCCGAGAGCATTCTGCGCACGCTTATTCAGCAGCTTTCGCAGACTCCAGTCGAAGGCGAGCTCCTGAAGCCGGTCCTCGATGTTTACAACGAACGGGAGAAGAAGGGGCAACTCTCTTCACGGTTGACCTTAAAAGAATGCCAGGACCTCCTTGTTCAGCTTATGGCTGTATATCCTCAGACGACGATTTGCATTGACGCCCTAGACGAAGTCGATCACAAATTGCGGTTAGAATTACGGAAAGCACTCAAGCACGTGGTGGAAAAATCAAAAACTCAGGTCAAGATTTTCGCGACTACTCGAATGGACACCGATATCCTCATGCAGTTCGAGATGTTTCCCGGGATTGAGTTGGAACCTGATGACAATGTCGATGACATCAACCGGTTTGTGGAAGAGAAGGTACAGGACATGATCGAACAGAAGCAGCTGCTGCACGGCAATGTCCCAGATGTGCTCAAAGAAGAAATATGCCAAGTTCTTCGTGAGCAATCCAAGGGAATGTAAGCTTGCTTGAACTCCTGCTAGATAGGTGTCACTGCTGATGGTTGCGTGAAGGTTTCAACTTGCAGCTCTTCAGATTACCTTGCTCCGCGACATGGTCACTCCACACGAGGTCAGGGACAGCCTGAAGGCCCTTCCAGGAACCTTAGCGGCCGCGTACGGCGAAATATACATCCGCATTCGTAAGCAGAGTCATCTTGTATTTCAACTAGCGCTAAACGCCTTCCGATGGGTCCAGTGCTCTTACGAGCCGTTGCGATCGGAAACCTTGCTTGATGCAATCACGGTCGAAGTCGACGGCGGGGGAAATTTTCCCGCAATGGCACGGGTGTAAGAGCGCCTGATTTGTTGAAAGCCTGCCAGAACCTCCTCATTTTGGACGAACGCCTAAACGTTTTCCGGTTTGCTCACCTTTCGGTAGAAGAATACTTAGAGACCCAGCAACTCAGGGTCGATTCTCATACCGAAATCGCCAAAATCTGCCTTTCGCTGGTTTGCTCTTCGAGGTCTTGGAGAGACTATGACATATCCCTTGCAACAGAGGAAGGACGTTACCACGATCGCCACCTCTTACTGTGCTCGGTAGTGTTTTGGCCATGGCACCTGAAGCGGCAAAGACGACTGTCAAATCTTGACTTGCCTTTGGGAAGCTTTCATATCAGAAGCTATATTTCAACCCTGGATCGACTATCACTGTTCGCATGTTATAACCAAGTATCCTGAAGACACTTTTTGGCGTCGATCAGAGGCTCTTCAGCAAGAGGGGAAGGACCTTCTTGCCACAGTCTGCCTGTTTGGGTTAGGGCGAAAGCTTTCCAGTATATCCAAATCCCAATTTGCATGGATGACCCGTATAAAGTTGAAGCTCCCCGCCAAACTCATTTCCAAGTCTGTACAGAGGGGCCGTTTAGTCCGGCTGCTACTCTACGCGTCCAGTTTTGGAGACCTGGAAATTGCTCAGCATCTACTTGACGTTGGCGCCGACGCCTCGGTGGTCGACAGCGACGGGAGGACACCTCTGCACTGGGCGGCCGAGAGGGGGCACGAGGTACTGGTGCTGCAGTTGCTGGATGGAGGCGCGGCCGAGAATGGGCACGAGGTACTGGCCCAACTGCCCGCTGCCACCACCGCTCCGCCCTCCTCCCAGTAGCTTCGCTTCCTTTCATCGTGAAGTGTATATTAGTCACAACCGACCTCTGATGCAGCTCGAGTATTCGAGTACTTTCTTTCACTTTCTTCCGTCACCACGAAGATTTAGGTCGCTATAGCAGATGCCGAGATATGACGTCATCGTAGCTTAGCACGTTCCGAAAGACATCTTTTTCTGTAATCATTATTCACATGTGACCTAGGTAGATTATGGCGAACAGTCCATTTCCAATGCTGGGTGACACCCTTTTATGTACACTATTTTGGCTTTGGGCACTAGTAACCAATTAGTTGAGATTGTTCAAGTGATGTAAATTTACTGCTATATATCTACAGTTGCAATAAACGGGGATTTATCGCTATGGCAGTGCTACGGGAATGCTACTGCGAGGGACGAGCGCGAATTCCATGCTTGACCGCTGCGTTGGATTAAGTATTTACAACAAAACCGTATTAATTCTCGGTCCGCTGTGCAATGAGGACTGTCGTGCTACCACTTTTGTCGCATGTCGTAATCATTTGAATGCCAGTTGCGCTCTGGCAGCTTTGACCTTGCGACACTCTGTCGAGAACCGATTTCCTGCAACAACCACAATTGAAGGAAAATGTTGTCGGTACATACCGGCACTGCGACGGCACTGCTACGAGACTATTATGGTACGGCGACCTATGGACAAACCTGCCAAACAATCAAATCGTATTTCTTGCACACCACGCCACAACCGCGCCAGAACCACGCCACCACAACCACAACCACGCCACAACAACCACAACCATGGCACAACAACCACATCCACGCCACAACAACCACATCCACGCCACAACAACCACATCCACGCCACAACAACCACAACCACGCCACAACAACAAGAACGAGTAACGAGAGAAAACACAAAAATAGGGTCTCCCCCAACTACAACTTGTTGGAAAAGCTTCTTGGCGCTGGAGGCTCTTGCCTTAGGTGGCTAGAGTTGAGAGGGTGGTGTTACCATGGAATGATGGGGCTAAGCGGTCAGTGTGGATGTACCTAGTGTTCTCGGTTCGGCGGGCTTCTTCAGTTCTATACTTCTGCAACCTACTACATAGCAACTGAGATTGTCCCCACTCGAGCCCTGACCACTACGTGAAGAATTCCATCTGCGCACACCTACGGCCATAACCATTCAACACAACTGAACATGAAATATCTACGGCCGCCTGTAGCAACACTATTCCTCGCAACTTTTTCCTCGCGCCCGGACAAAGCATGGCTGTTCGGTAAGAGGCCCAGACGCATCGCAGACCTACTTCCTGTATGCATTCCGGCTTACTCCTTATACCCATCACTGACCTATACTTGTACGCTTTGCAGGATTTCCCTCATACGCGTTACAGGCTGCCCCCATACGAATTGTTGGCCTGCTACTCATACGCATCGCTACTCTACGCTCGTGAACTCTCCACTACTGCTAGAACGCCCGCCTCATCCAATCGTCGATTTGCTGGATCACCCGCCTTGTCCTTGTCCTTGTCACGGTTGCTCACCTGTGCGCTCGCGGCTCGCCACACCCACTCGCTCTCTCGACTGCTCATCCGGTTTCAGTCTTTTCCTTTGTTGTGCGCAGATTTATTCCTCCGAACAGCAGCCGTTGTTTATCTATTTTGATTTTGAACTTGCCGGTTAGTCCGCTCGCGTGTGTACGTTTCCATGCCTTGTTCATTGTTGTGCCCTTGCCGCCTGCTCACGCGTGGTCGCGTCCACTTCTTCACACCTTGTCTATCTATGCCCGGAGAGAACGCTAGTGCGGTTGGTGTTGCTTTAAGCCGTATAAGGTGGAGTACTCTAGGGAGTAGAAAAGGTCGGTCGACTACAGTCGACTACGGACGGACTCCAGACTTTTGGACGGGACTGACTATTCACCGACAGTCCGTACAGAGCACAAGACTGGACTAGACTGCGGCAGTCCGTCCAGTCCAGACTGCAGTCCGGACCGGACTATGTAGAACGCTGAACGATGGTAGATCCGTTGGTTGTCTGTGCTCTCATCAGTGTCCATGTTGGACTAGTGGAAGAGTCGGGTGGATCGTTGCTTGTTGTCCGACTACGGATGGGTTGATGAAGAGGAGTTTAGAGAAAAGGCAGCCCAACAGTACACGCGCACACGAAAATAAAAGGTTATCACTTGATCTACCTACAGGGAAACTGTTCTCCTTCCACACGGCAAAGCTTGCATCATGCACAGAAAGTTGCATTCGAGGTCACTACACTTGTCCTATTTCGGATTTTATCAGCATTAGGCGAGTAATGCTACACCAGCGAACAGGTTATTAATGCCAAATCTGGCTGTTGGCATTTTTGAACGTAACGTGTTTCCCCATCAGGATGGGGTCTCGTGGTTTACTTCGATGTGTCTTTTGGATGGGCCGTTCAATCGTCAACGCTGGACATGGAAGTGGTTTACTGGACATACTTGCTAGTCATGGAATATAATGACAGAATTGTTGCCTAGTCATCAAATTTATTGACGAAATCATAACTGAAATTATTGACTAGAACAGGCCACGTCGGACTAGCAATGCCGGTAATGAGCAATGCTGGATAAGCAATGCTAGACAAGCAATGTCAGGAACGAGCCACGCTGGGCAAGCAATGTCGGGAACATGCCACCCCACACACGCAATGTCGCGAACAAGCCACACTGGGCGAGCAGTTCCGGGAACGACCTGTGGCCGGCAAGCAATGCCGGGAACGAGCGATGGCGGAAACAAGTAATGCTGGGAGCGAGCCTAGCGGGACGAGCAATGTTGGGAACGAGCCGTTCGGAAGGCGATATTCAAAGCATCCGATCTATACAAACCATGGCAGAATTACATAAACCTACCCCTTTCTCGCTCCAGTAATGGCCGGCTAATTGTGAATTTTAAACCCTCTTAAAACAGCAGAGAAGAGAGAAAATGGGATAAAATAAACACTGATGCCAACACCTCCACAGAACCAGCAATTTTTCTGGGGTGAGGAAGCTTGACCTAACATCGTAATATTGTTGCAGGGATTCTGTCACAGCCCACCGCTGCTACTCCCGCCGACACCACTGCCGCCATCACCATCTCGGAGAAGAAGTGGGCGGAGGCACGTCCATGGGGCCTTGCTGCGGGCACGAACGACAACACCGGACTTCGAACTCGGACGAACGTCTCCCCGCCCAGAAGTGTTCCAAAGAGTGCGGCCCAGGACTCTCCCGCGACGGACTATGATTGCGGCATCCGACCGCTAAATCCTCCCCTTTTTAATTATCTTCTCTGGTCTGTATGGGCAGCGCTTCCGGAGGCAGGGAAGGATCGTCTCCTCCCTGCTGCACAGGTACCGTGTAGTCGTGTAAAAGGATCAGCCGTTCGCCGATCTCGGAGTCCGCGTCTACTACCAAGCCCTGTGCCAGCTGTCTAGCGCCAACGGGTTGTGTGCCCCTATCTTCCGGTCACCAACCGAGATGCTCTCCATCAGCTTCGCTACACGGCGGGAAAGAAGACCGCTTCCGTCTTGACATCGCCAAAAGCCACCACGCTGTGGAGAGCCTTTTGAAAATGCTTCTCGCTGCTCAGGTACGGTACGCCGGGGTGGATTAGACGAGGCCGGCGTACCGAGGCGGCGGCAACACAATGCCTTGGCAACTCGGTATTGCGAGAGGAGCCGGATTAGGAGGCGTCGTGTAACAGAGGATCGTTCTGTACTTCTTTCTTTCTTTCTTTTACAAACTCTGACGTTAGATAGGATTTGAGAACCGTTTTCATCGGGAGCAGGTCTATCGACCCCTCCACCACCATCTTTCCTCGTGTTGCTACTACCTTTCTCTTCAGACCTCTGCACGTCTATATCTCCTCACCCCGTCGGGAACTCTCTATTTCGGTGGTAATGTGGGGATGTTATCAGAGCCCACTGCATCGCTATATCCACCACCGTCTCCAGTTTCCTGACCACCTCCGCCCCGCTTTACCCCACTGCTGTCTATCGATCAATAACCTGACCGAGCGGTCGGTCATAAAACTGTCCACCAGGATCACAGGGATGCGATTCTGCTGCAGCATTTCATCACGCATCTGGAGAAACTAGTGGGTGCAGTCGTTCCGTCCCCAATCCTCGGCGTTGGCTGACGGCTGGGCGGTGCGGACAGCACGACATCCACGACAGCAGAAACCACTTCCAAACGGTGGTGCCACTGGAATCGGCCAGCAATCCGATGCTGCTGAGCGCGATGCTCGCACTCGCCACACGCCATCTCACGCACACCGGCGACTACGATCCCACCGTGGCGAATCACTACTACCTTCTGTGTCTGAAGCGGTTCGTTCCCGCGCTCGAGCCAGCCAGCGCAAACCTTGAACCGGCGTTCCTGGCGACGACGGTGTTGCTGAGGACGTACGAAGAGTTCGATTGTCCGTGCTCCGTATCTCCCTAGTATGGCCCCAAACTGACCCGTGGCAGCGATGCAAGATGACTCCCAAGTCAGCGGTGGATATGTAGCCTGCGCGTCGGCACTGTTCCAATCCGCTCCCCCGCACGATCTGTCCAGCGGTAGTCTCCGCGAGGCCTGTTTCTGGATCCACCTGCGTCCATCCACACCCTTTCTCTCTTCCCACACACGCACTGGCGCGCCGCTAGGCCAAGAAATAACGAGCAGCTTCCTCTTGCGGCATCCAGTGAGCACGCACCTGAACACGCTGCGTCACTCGCTCACGCAGAGCTCGGCCTTGTCACGGAATGATGTATTTTGCGTGTACCTACTTCTAGAGGTTTCTATGTGGCGAGACCCGCAATCCGCGGGTCTCCACCACCCCACATATATACTCTCGTCGCGGCGTCCATAGAAGAATGCACACATCCTTTCCTTCTACCGAATTCTGCCCCGTTATTTGACAGGTTATGATATGAGCCCGGCCTTGCGCCGATAAAACTCTACCGAAAAACCAACTCATTAAACAAATCGAACATCGAAATCCGAACACTCGTCGAACGTATTTGCTGAAAACTCACACAAAACCCTCTCCACAATGTCGACCTCTGCGCATAATAGTGACAACTCGAAATACTACTCGTCAATCTTCGGAAGCATCGAGAAGCTGGTGGGGTCATCGAACTACAACACCTGGAAGAGCGATATCATGCTTGCATGAAGGCCGACAAGGTCGTTACCCTAACAGAAGAAGAACTTCCGACTCCTAACAACCAATCTAGTCAATCCATGAGAGCTAGATTCGATGATTTCCATATGCGACGTAGAAAGGCAAAAATGGCATTAGGGTTCTCATGCATCACCGACATTGCCATGCACATTCGTGAGCTTTCCGACCCGGCGGAACTGTGGGAGGCCCTTCAAACAATGTTTGACAATACAGCAACCCATCTGGGCAGATCCGCGATCGTTACAAAATTCCACAACGCTCAGCCCTCAGCGACCGAAAGTATCGTCAGCTAAATTACACACCTACAAGCCTTTCGCCGACAGCTGGTTGGAACTCCAGAAGCGATCTCCGAACAGACATTCCGAGCCCACATCTATAGGTATGTTCCTGATTACCTCAAAATGACCGTTGCGATCCTCAAACGGACCGGAACTCTTACGATTGAAGACATTACCATAGCATTGAAGGAAACCGAAGCTTAACAGGCAGCCGAAACGAAAGTGGGCGACTCAAACCTCAGAGCTACATCGGGGCAAGCTCTCTACTCGCAAGGCAACAAATATGGAAAAGGCAAGAAACAGTGGAAAGGCAAGCAAACCGGAAAAAAACACGCCTGCACACACTGCAAATGGACAACCATACAACAAAGGACTGTTGGAAGCTTCGAGACAGTCGGAAGTGAAAGCGTAAGGATGACGATGTGGTTTGCTATCACTGCACCAAACCTGGTCACATCAGTACCGACTGCAGACTTCGGAAAAAGGCACAAGAGCTACGAGAACGGCGTAAATCATCAAAGGCCTTGATTGCAAATACAGAGACCCCAAATACGGAGACAGCTATTGTTCGACGAAATGTATCGGAGAGCGACACTCTTGCTCTAAACGAGAATCGAGAATGACTAGCCGACCAAAATGCGATCATAAAAGACTTCCAATCGCTTCAGACAGGCCACTTCGTACTTGCTGCCGAAGCATCACCATCTATCTGGATTATTGATTCTGGAGCGACTCGCCATATGTACAACGGAAGTCAACGAAACTTTCTCACATATTCCTCACTATCCGAACCAATTGAAATCGCACTTGGAAACCACATCAATGTTCGAACCACACACTATGGTCTGCTATTCCTACAGAATCTACGTATCTACGCTCTACACACACCAACCTTCCACTACTCATTGTTATCCGTCAGCGCACTCAATCTTGAAGGGTACGAGATCTTGTTCGACAAAATCGGCACTTGTACAATTCGACGATACTGAAAACCTTACCGTTGCACATGGCCAATTAATGGTCGTATATACCAGCTTGATAACGACTGTCCACAAGCACTAATTGGGTCGGCACAACTGCATGTGGCAGAAAAGCTCTCGAATACTGAGTCTGAATTGTGGCATAAACACCTTGCCCATCTCCACACAGAGGCAATGAAAACTCTAATTCCCGGCTACGCTAAGGACAATACCGGAAGATTATGTGAAGTCTGTCAATTGGCGAAGCACAAACAAAAGATTATTCGGATACCAGTCCAATGCACAACTACTCCGTTTCAGCTAGTATACTCGGATACCTGCGGTCCCTTTCGCATTGAATCAATTAGTGGCTTTCTTCACTTCATTGTTTAGATCGACGATTTCACCCGATATACCAATGTGTATTTTCTCAAGGACAAACTTGCAGACAGCGTCATACCAGCCTTCCAGCATTTTTAAGCAAAAGTCAAAGCATAGGGCTACGATATCAAGTGATTTCGTTGCGATAACAGTCGTGATAGATATGACAATCGTCTATTACGTGGAATCCTTGCGGTCAGAGGTATCAGTTTTGAACCCACACCTCCATACATACAACACAAGAATGGAGTTGTGGAATGTACAATAGGTGTCATTACTGAGAAAGCTCGTGCGATGATGCTTGATTCACATGCCCCGACCGAGCTGTGGGCAGAAGCCATACGTATGTTATCTTCACCAAAGGTCACTAAATAACGCACTTGATGGAAAGACCCCTTATGAGGTTTTACACAGACATCGTCGTCTATGGAAGCACCCTACTGCGGTCGATGCTATGGATACCGATGCCAATGAAACCAATATCGACAAACCGCCACTTCATCATTTACGTCGCTTCGGGTGCGTTGCGTACAGACGGATACCCAAGGAACAGAGAATAGACTCCAAGATAGGTCCTCGCTCCTCCCAGTGCATGATGCTGGGATATGTGCACGACACTATCAAGATTTGGTGTCCATGGGATCCAGAAGCTTGTCGAGTCATACAAAGCTCTGATGTTGAATTTGATGAAACCATGACGATATACTCCTCTTGTCTCCCAAATGAAACTGATCCACTGGGGATTCCAGAAGAAGAACCCATCTATGAGGAGGACTTGATTAATAAACCGTTTCGACCATGGAGGGATGGCCGCGATGCAAATCTGCTTCTGCCAGGAAGTGATAACAACCGCGATGCAAACCCACTACCACAAAGGAGCGATGTCAAACGGCTTCGACCACGGAGCGATGAGAACCCGCTGCCACAAAGGAGCGATGAGACTGCAGACGGAGCACCTGACGAGGTAGCCACTGCAGAGCGGACACCTGACGAGGTTGTTACCGCTCCACCTGCAACCCTGACCATGGTCCGTCCGGTCCGTCATTTACGAAGGACTGGACTGGACCACGGCTGTCGGTCCGGTCCTTACCCTAGGACCGGACTGGCAGTCTTTTTACAGCATAAGACCGGACGGACCACGGTCGACCACGGGTCAACTGCCATATACCTAGTAAATTATGCAAACCAATACCACTAATTACTACCTCTATAGGCAGCAGCACTATTCATTGTAAACATGATTTTCCGCTCCATCTCTGCCCTACACAAATCATCAAGCGTGTTCTCCAGCTGTTGAATCTCATGATGGCTGGAAATGAGGCCATCGCGTTCCCAACTTTTAAGACACTCCGAAGCATTGATTGCTTCGTCTGACAGAGTGCATCTCTGATCAGATATTGTTATCTTCGCACCACTAAAGACTCTTTCGGGTTCAGCTGAAATGGCGGGTATACTAAGATATTCGAGGGACATTTGTGCGAGATCCCTCCATCTGGGTTCCAAACGCCTTGCTGCCCAGAAGCCAATGACATCCTTAACCTCATGAAGCGGAAATTCTTCATGCTGGAAAAGGTCCATTGCATCTCTTTCATCTCCAGATTCTAGGTTGACGTTGTAGCAAAGGTCACCGCTGTATTCGGATTCGGAACTCTTAAACGGGTTTTCTTCTCTAGAAAAAAGTATGCAATCTGGTGCTCCTCATCTCCGGTGGAAATGCTAGCGGATGTCAATATGCCGCGGTGTCGATCTGTAATAACTATGGAGGTAGGAGGTGGGGACGAAAAAATGGAAGTGCCTTCGCTCCGTTCACTGTCGCCCGGAATCGAGGACACCATTGCGCGCAGGTCGCAGGTATCACAGAGGGTGGGCGAGCGGGAGGAGTTGAGTAATGATGGGGACCGGGGTCGTTGGATGTGGTATGTGGCGAGGTAGATGGGATTAAGGAAAGTTTTAGGAGCAAACTTGGATGTGGCAGTCAGCTGATTTAAGTCTCAAAGACTGCGGTCGACCACGGTATTTGGTGGGCTTTCAATTGGAAGGACTGGACTGAGGCGGTCCCGGAAATCCGCAGACCAGATCGGACCACGGCGGTCCGTCCGGTCATGACCGCAGTCCGGAACGGACCATGGCGAGCGTTGACCACCTGCTCTATACAGGTCAACTAGAATTTGCAAAACGCAAGCAGCAATGGCGTTATCCTATTCCATATCTGATCAGGATCCTCAGACATATGAGGAAGCACTTCACAGTGCATTGCACAATCAATGGACTTCAGCCATGCAAGCGGAATACGCTTCATTAATCGAAAATAACACGTTCACACCGGTCACGGACACCAATAGTCATAAGCCTATCCCCTAGTCCGTAACTATTTTCCGTGCCAAATGGCCCGCAAAACCTTACCCCCCTGGGGGCTCTGGACGGGGGCATTCAGCTCAATAAGACTATCAGATGATGCGTTTAGTTGATAGGCTTCAAGAGCTCTTTTTAATTGTACAATAAAGATTTCTACAACCTCAATTTGCAACTTTTCTTTGGATGGGTGGTTGTC
>Ga0307508_10003987_pt1 | contig 14640 bp, 7 predicted proteins | sample 9_EM_MG_FD_203089 | JGI IMG/M metagenome (GOLD analysis project Ga0307508, IMG submission 203089) | Populus trichocarpa ectomycorrhiza microbial communities from riparian zone in the Pacific Northwest, United States - 9_EM | ecosystem: Host-associated > Plants > Roots > Unclassified | place... | reverse complement strand
GGGCTCACCGCGTACTGGAAGAGGGTCTTGAAGAAGCCGTTGGACCGCGCCGCCGCCGGCGGCCCGGTGCTGGATCTGCGGTCCGGCGCCTACGCCGCGATGTGGAGCCCGGCCGGGCCGCAGGCGGCGAGCGTGCGCGTGCTGCACGAGCGGATCGTCGACGGGGTGGCCCGGCGGTCGATCGTGAGCCACTTCAACAAGGCGACGAAGGGGCGGATCGTGCGGGCGCTGGCCGAGGCCGGAGGCACGCCCGGCACGATCGACGAGGTCGTCGACGCGCTGCGGGACATGAAGTTCGCCGTCGAGGAGCAGCCCGTGGGCGTGGGCCGTCCCCGGCAGCTGGACGTGGTCGTCCCCGAGCTGTGAGCCCGGGCGGCGGGCGTTCGCGGGCTTCGAGCCCGGGCGGCGGGCGTTCGCGGGCTTCGAGCCCGGGCGGCGGGCGTTCGCGGGCTTCGAGCCCGGGCGGCGGGCGTTCGCGGGCTTCGAGCCCGGGCGGGGCTACTTCGCGGCGAGGATGTCGACGACGAAGCGCAGGTCGCCCTGCTGAGCGCCGTAGGCGAGCGCGGCCGGGATGTCGAGCTGCAGGCGGCTGCCCACCCGCTGGCCCGGGATCCCCTGGTCCCAGCCCTTGATGAGCTGGCCGACGCCGATCGGGGTGCTGATCGGCTGGCCGGTGGTCCAGGACGACTCGAGGGTCTTGCCGTCCTTGTAGGTCGCCACGACGTAGTTCACCGTGATCGTCTGGCCGGCCTTGACGACCGGGCCGGCGCCCTTCACCAGCGGGGTGACCGTCAGCTTCTTCACCGTGCCGACGCCGGCGGTCACGACCGGCGCCTTGCTCAACGCGGCCGGCGTCTCGACGGCGGCGGGCTGGCCGGCGCCGGCGGCGGCGCTCGGGTCGGCGGAAGGCGCGGCCTCGGAGGGCTGGGCCGCGTCGGACGGCTGGGCGGCCGCGGACGCCGCCGGGGCGGCAGCATCGGTCGACTTGTTCGACTTGCCGGCCTTGACGGTAAAGAGGACGGCAAACAGCGCGATGACCACCACCAGGCCGGCGACGGCGCCGGCGACGGCCTGGGTGCGGCGGCCGGCCGCGGGGGTGGATCGCACGGTCTCGCTGCTCATATACGTCGACTTTCCTTCAGAAGGGCACGCGGAAACTCCGGACACCGTACCCGTAGCCGTGACGAAGGCCGCGGGAAACCTCCGCCGAACCGCCGAGGGTGGTGATCAACCATCCGGTTCATCACAGAATCCGCTCTTCTCCGTCACTCATCGAGATGAGATTGTTTACCCCTCACGACTGCTGCGAAGTTGTTTCGCGTTGTTCTTCCGCCAGAGAACCGCAACACACGGCCGTTTCCGGCCGTGCGTACGACCGGGGAGGGTTCGGTTGCCTTCGACCGGGAATGGTCGCCTGCCCATACGCAAGCTCATCATCGGCCATCGCGCCCCGCACGCCGGCAGCCGCCGGCGTGCCGAAGCGCCCGGCCTGCCGCCACCGGAACGACGCCGGTGGAGCGAGGTCCTCTCGTCCGCCTCGGTGATCCTGGCCGGCGTGCTCGTGGTCATCGGTTTCGGCTTCGTGGCAAGCCGCGCCATGCGATCGAGCCACGACGCCCCGACCGTGACCATCCCCGAGGCGCCCGCGCTGGGTGAGGTGACGCTGCCGTCGAGCTCGGCGGGCCAGGGCGTGATCCCGCTGACCAGCCCCTCCTCGTCGCCGACGCAGGCCGCCCAGTCGTCCTCCCCGACGCCCACCACGACCAGCCCCAAGCCCACGACCAAGGCGCCGGACCAGGGCTCGATCAGCATCGCCCGCGGCGGCATCCCGGCCAACGTCAACCTGAGCGCCGAGGGCAGCCGCGACTGGGTGCACTGGGGCGAGCAGAGCACGTTCTCGCTGGAACGCGACAAGAACGGCGGGTTCGCCATCCTGGAAGGAGCGCCGACGGCGCCTCGGTTCCGCCACGCGCTGAGCCCGCAACTGTTCAGCTGGAGCGGCGGCGACCCGGTGGACCACAGCGACGGCACCCCGACCGGCATCCGCACCTGCGGCAAGGGCAACGCCTTCACGATCTCAGCGCCGGCCGGCAACGCGACACGGACCCTGCGCCTGTACATCGGTGTGATCTCCGCGCGCGGGCAACTGGACGCCTCGCTCTCGACCGGCAGCGCGACCGGGTCGATCTCGATCGAGCAGCAGGCCGGCACGATCAGCACCGCGGTGCTGACGCTGCGCTACCGGGCGCCCAAGGACGGCAGGATCAACCTTCGGTGGAACACCGCGGACGCCTTCGGCGGCGGGTGCGGCGGCGTGACCCTGGAGGCCGCCACCCTCCAGTGACGGCCCCCGGTGCGCGACGCCGAAGATGACCTGTTCTCATGACGACCGGCCGGCGCGGACCGGCGCGTAACGAAGCGACAAAAGGGGATCGTGTGTTCGCCGGCTGGGGATCGTGGGTTGCCCGCTTCCGATGGCCGGTGCTCGCCGTCGCGCTAGCCGCGGTGATCGGCGGGGGCAGCTGGGGGCTGGGCGTCTTCGGGCAGCTCTCCGAGGGCGGCTACAACGATCCCAACGGCGAGTCGACCCGGGCCGGCCAGATCGTCCAGCAGACCGTGGGCGCCCAGGGCGGCGACCTGGTGGCGATCTACACGCCGGCCAACGGCACAATCGACGACGCGGCGCTAGGCAAGCGGATCCGGGCCCGGCTGGCCGAGCTGCCCAAGTCGGCGGTGGCGAGCACGGCGTCGTACTGGCAGCAGAAGTCGGCGCAGTACGCGGCCAAGAACAAGTCGAGCGCCGTCGCCGTGATCACGCTGATCGGCTCGGACGACGCGGCGAAGCTCAAGTCGTACCGCCAGATCGACGGCGACTTCGCGGTCCCCGGCGCCACGGTCGAGCTCGCCGGCTCCACGGTGCTCTCCGACGCCTCGTCGGCGCGCTCGACGTCCGACCTGGGCACCGCCGAGATGATCTCGCTACCGATCACGCTGGCGCTGCTGGTGTTCCTCTTCGGCTCGGTGGTCGCGGCATCGCTGCCGGTGCTGGTCGGCGGCGCCTCGGTGCTCGGGTCGCTGGGCATCCTGCACGCGGTCGCCTCGCACCACCAGGTCAACTCGTTCGCGGTCAACGTCGCCAGCCTGCTCGGCCTCGGCATGGCGATCGACTACGGCCTGTTCACGGTGGGCCGGTTCCGGGAAGAACAGGCCCAGGGGCGTACGCCCGCGGAGGCGGTCCGCCGTACCGTCGGCACCGCCGGACGCACCGTGGTCTTCTCCGCGACCCTGCTGATGATCGCCCTGGCCGGCCTGCTGCTGTTCCCGCAGGAATTCCTCAAATCGCTCGCCTACGGCGGCCTGGCCGCCGTGGCCCTGGCCGCGACCCTGTCGCTGACGCTGCTGCCCGCGCTGCTGGCCATCCTCGGCCCGCGCGTCGACAAGCTTCCGGTGCGCCTGCCCCGCCGCGCTGACCCCGGGCCCGCCGGCAGCAGCTGGTCCCGGCTCGCCGACCTCGTCCTGCGCCGCCCCGTCCTGGTCGCCGTGCCGATCCTGGCCGGGCTGCTGGTGCTGGCCGCGCCGATCGCCGGCGTGCACTTCGGCGAGACCGACGAGCGGATGCTGCCGGCCGGCGACCCGGCTCGGGTGGCGCTCGAGACGCTCAAGGCGGACTATCCGCAGTTCGCCGGCAACGCGGTGCAGATCGTGCTGCGCGGCGCCCAGGACACCGGCGCGTTCGCGGCCGCCGCCCGGCGGGTGCCCGGCATCGCCGAGATCGGGGCGGCCCAGAGGACCGACGCCGGCATCATCTTCACGGCGAAGCTGAGCAGCGACGATCCGTACAGCGCCTCGGCGCGCGACGCGGTCGACGGCATCCGCGCGCTGCCGCTGCCCGCCGGCGCGCAGCTGCTGGTCGGCGGCGCCACCGCCCGCAACCTCGACAGCCTGCACGCCACCGCCGCGAAGCTGCCGCTGATGGTCGCGATGCTGGCCGGCGCGACGCTGCTGCTGATGTTCCTGGCCTTCGGTTCGCTGGTACTGCCGATCAAGGCCGTGGTGATGAGCGCGCTCAGCCTCAGCGCGACCTTCGGCGTGCTGGTCTGGATCTTCGAGGACGGCCACGGCGCCGGCCTGCTCGACGTCACCCCGGCGCCGCTCGAGGTCGGCATCGTGGTGCTGATGGCGGCCGTGGTCTTCGGCCTCTCCACCGACTACGAGGTTTTCCTGCTCTCCCGGATGGTCGAGGCACGCGTCCGCGGCGCGTCCAGCGCCGAGGCGGTGAAGACCGGCCTGGCCCGCACCGGCCGGGTGATCAGCGCGGCCGCCGTGCTCCTGATCGTCGTGACCGGCGCGTTCGCCATCTCCTCGGTCACCACGATGCGCTTCGTCGGCGTCGGCATGATCGTCGCGTTGCTGCTCGACGCGACCGTGGTCCGGCTGCTGCTCGTGCCGGCCGTCCTCGGCCTGCTCGGCGACGCGGCCTGGTGGGCGCCGGGCCCGCTGCGGCGCCTTCAGCAACGGGCCGGCCTCGCCGAGCACGCGGGTGAGGAGACGGCGGCGGCAGAAGCGGCGGCGTCCGGCCGGCACGCCGCGCCCGACGACACCGCGGTGCTGACCGGGATCGTAGGGTATGCCCCGTTCCTGCCGGAGGGGCCGATCGCGCTGCCCGCCGGCCCGTCGGCGTCCGACCCGGCGTTCGGCTCAACAGCGTTCGGCTCTGCGGCATTCGGCTTCGAGCCATTCGGCTTCGAGGCCGCCGATTCTGTGGCATTCGGCTCGCCGGCGGAGGGCGTCGTGGACGCCGGCTTCGTGGCGGTCGGTGAGGTCCTCGGCCGCGACGAGGCCCCCGGCCAGGCGCTGCCGGGCGGTCACGACAAGCCGTCGTGGGCGCGGCCGTCGGGCGCGGTGCCGGCGCTGCCCGCGCCCGCGGCGCCGTTCGCGCTTCCGGCGGGTCCGGCGGACGAGACGGAGGTGTTCCCGGTCTATCCGGGCGAGACCGCAGGCTTGAACACGGTCCGTATCCAGCTGGCGTCCGACCCCGAATTCGCCGAGCCCGCAGGCTCGGCGACCGCGCCCGGCGAGCCGCCGACCGTTACGCCGGTGTCGGCCGCATCCTCGTCCGCCGCGGCTTTGTTCGCGGTGGCGGAGTTCGGGCCGACGGAGTTGCCGGCCGGCGCCGGCGAGGCCGGCGCGGAGGAGGAACTGCCCGTCTACGACGGGCGGACCGCCGGGCTGGACACGCTGCGGATCCCGCTCCCCGGCGACCCGGCGGAGACCGCCGCGCAGGAGGAACTACCCGTCTACGACGGCCAGACCGCCGGGCTGGACACGCTGCGGATCCTGCTCCCTGCCGGCGACGCGGACGCGCCGGCCGAGCCCGAAACGGACGCCCAGCGCGTCGCGGCCGGACCCGCCACCCGCGACGACCCCGATCTGCCGGCCGGCGATCGGCCGGTCGAGGAACTGCCGGCGTTCATCGCGGCGGACCCGCTGATTCCCTTCGAGGCGGGCGCGGACTCCTACGCGGCGCTCTTCCCCGAGCTGTTCGGCGGCGGCGAGGCGCCCGGCGACCCGGTGCCCGCCTGGTCCCCCGCGCCCGACCCGTTCGGCTACCGCCATCCCGAGCCGGCGGCGGACGAGCGCTACGTGGTTCCCACGCTCGCCGACCAGACCGGCGAGATCCGGGTGGGCACGGCCGCCTGGACACCCGTCACGGAACCCGACGCCGCGCCGTCGCCGCCCCCGGCCTTCGCCGAGGCTGCGCTCGACTTGCAAGCGGAGCCGGGCTTCCGGCCGCTCGCCGGGCCGGACCTCCGATCGTTCGCCGAGCCCGACTTCCGACCGTTCGCGGAACCCGACCGCCGTCCGGCCGATCTCAGCACGGCGACCGACGCCTGGCGGCGGACCCCCGCCGAGCCGCCGCCGGCACGCCCGGCCGACCTCGCCGGCTATGTCGAGCGGCCAGCGCCAGCCGACCTCGCCAGCCACCCCGAGCGGCCAGCGCCAGCCGACCTCGCCGGCCACCCCGAGCGGCCAGCGCCAGCCGACCTCGCCAGCCACCCCGAGCGGCCCGCGCCAGCCGACCTCGCCAGCCACCCCGAGCGGCCCGCGCCAGCCGGGGCCAGCGGGCACGCCGAGCTCCCGGACACGCCGTCCGGCGCTGCGACCCCCACCGGCCGGCCCACCGATCTCGGCAGCTACGCGTACGGCCGTCCCGTCGGCCGCCGGCCGGAGGACGGGGCCGGCCCGGCGAAGGCGAGCCTGCCCGGCGAGGCCACGCTCGGGTGGCGTCCGCCGGAGCTCGGCCGGCGCGAGGTGCGCCCGGCCGATCTCGGCCAGTACAGCCAGGCGTCGCAGCGCCCGGCGTCCGACGACCGCAGCCGCCGGCCGGGCGGGCCGGTGTCGGGTCCGCACCATCACCCTTCCCGGCCGGAGCGGCCCGGCGCCTCGCCGGAGGAGTCGGCTCGCCCGGCGCACCTCGGCGACCACCTTCCGCAGGTGCGGCGGCCAGCCTCGCTCGCCGATCACCTGCCGCCGGGCCGCTCCGGCCGGGACGGCGACGACGCGGACCCGACCCGCGACCTTTTCGAGCACGGCGAAACGCGCACCTGAGGCGGGACCGCCGCTACCATGGTGCATCGATCGTCCAAGATTTGTTGGTCGGGAGGTCACCGTGGCGTACCGACGGTTGTGCCGGGCATTCACGCGCCGACGCGACCGTTGACGACCATGACGACGCGACGCATCTTCGTCCTCGGCGGCCTGGCCGGCGCCGGCGCTGTCGCGCTGTCCTCCTCGGTGGACGCGAGCGCCGCCACGCCGTCCGCGGCCACGCCGTACCCGTCCCCGGTCGCCACCCCGTCGCCCGCGCGCGGCGGATCGCCGTACCCCTTTCGGCTCGGCGTCTCGTCCGGCGAGCCGGCGCCGGACAGCGTCGTTCTCTGGACCCGCCTCGCGCGGGACCCGCTGAACGCCGACGGGCACGGCGGCATGCCCCGCGCCGACGTCGCCGTCGGCTGGCAGGTCTCGGCGAGCGAGCGGTTCGGCACGCTGGTCGCCTCCGGCACCGTCACCGCCCGCTACAGCGACACGCACGCGGTCCACGTCGTCGCGGGCGGGCTCGCCCCCGACGCCGAGTACTACTACCGGTTCCGGGCGCACGGCGCGATCTCCCCGGTCGGCCGGACCCGGACCGCCCCGGCCGCGGGCAGCACGGGACGCGACCTGACGATGGCGTTCGCATCGTGCGCGCAGTACGAGGTGGGCTACTACACCGCGTACCGGAGGATGGCCGAGGATCGGCCCGACCTGGTCCTGTTCCTGGGCGACTACATCTACGAGGGCCCGGCGTGGATCGGGGCCGGGGCGGTGCGCCGGCACGCCGGCGGCGAGTGCGTCTCGCTCGCCGACTACCGCCGCCGGTACGCCCAGTACCGCACCGACCCCGACCTGCAGGCCGCGCACGCCGTCGCGCCGTGGGTGGTGGTGCCCGACGACCACGAGGTGGAGAACAACTACGCCGGCCTGACCCGCGCCGACGACAGCCCGCCGCTGACCACCGCGCAGTTCGCCGGCCGGCGCGGGGCCGCCTACCGGGCGTACTACGAGAACATGCCGCTGCGCCCGGCCGCCGCGCCGCACGGCGCCGCCATGCAGATATACCGCCGAGTCCGCTGGGGCACGCTCGCCACCTTTCACATGCTCGACACCCGGCAGTTCCGCGACCGCCAGGCCTGCGGCGGCGGCTGGGCGGGCTGCGCCGAGGACGGCTGGCCGAGCCGGACGATCACCGGCGCCGCGCAGGAGGCCTGGCTGCTGGACGGTCTCGGCCAGCACTACGCGACCTGGGACGTGATCGGGCAGCAGGTCCTCTTCGCCCGTGACTGCGACCCGAACGGCACGGCGGGCATGGACGGCTGGGACGGCTATCGCGCCTCCCGCGCGCGCATCCAGCAGGGCTGGCGCGATCGCCACGTCCGCAACCCGCTCGTGCTCACCGGCGACATCCACTCGGCCTGGGCCAACGAGCTCAAGGCCGACTACGCCGACGCCGGGTCCGCGACGATCGGCACCGAGCTGGTGTGCACCTCGATCACCTCCAACGGCAACGGCACGGCGACCACGGCCATCCCGCACGCCGCCACGAACCCGCACCTCAAGTTCTATTCGGACCGCCGCGGATACACCTTGACCACGATCAGCCCGGGCCAGGTCCGCGCCGACTTCCAGGCGGTGCCCGAGGTGACCAGGCGCGGCGCCGCGGTGTCGACCGTCAGATCCTTCGTCGTCGAGGACGGCCGGCCCGGCCTGCACGCGGTGTAGGGGATGCGGGAACGCGCCGCCGTGGCCGTGGGGGGCTCGCCCAGCCGGGCCAGCCGCCGTGGCCATGGGGGGCGGCTCGTCCGACCAGGCTGACTAAGTACAGTGCGGTAGAGCGCTGGAGAACGGAGACAGGACGAGCATGACGGGCATACCGGACGGGGTGGATCCGGACCGGCTCACCCTCTGCCTGGCCGTGCTGGCGGAGGTCGAGCGGCTGCCGGTCGAGCACCCCGACGCGGTGGCGGTGCGGCGGGCCACGGCCGCCCTCTTCAAGACCGTGAAGGTGACCCGGCGCCGGGAGCGCCGGGAGGCGGTTCTGGCGGCCGACCGGGCGGTGACCGAGGCGACCGCGACCGGCGCGCCGGGGCGTATCGACGACGAGACCGCGGGGATTCCGCTGCGCAGCGCGGCGACGGCGGCGAGCGCGGGCGTCCTGCGGCAGGCCCGGGGGTGTTACGTCTGCAAGCAGCGCTTCACGCAGGTGGACGGGTTCTATCACCAGCTCTGTCCGGCCTGTGCCGTGCTCAACCACGAGCGGCGCGGCGCGCGCACCGACCTGACCGGCCGGCGTGCGCTGCTCACCGGCGGCCGGGCCAAGATCGGCATGTACATAGCGCTGCGGCTGCTGCGCGACGGCGCCGATCTGACGATCACGACGCGGTTCCCGCACGATGCGGTCCGCCGCTTCACCGCCATGCCGGACAGCGGCGGCTGGCTGCACCGGCTGCGGATCGTCGGCCTCGACCTGCGCGATCCCGCGCAGGTGGTCGGGCTGGCCGACGCGGTCGCGGCGCGCGGCCCACTGGACATTCTGATCAACAACGCGGCCCAGACCGTACGCCGGTCGCCCGGCTCCTACGCGGCGATCGCGGCCGCCGAGAGCGAACCGCTTCCCGACGTCCCCCTGCCCGAGCTGCAGTATTTCGGCACCGCCGGCGCCTCCCCCGCCGCCGCGCTGACCGCCGGCGCCGCGGTCCTCACGCCCCAGCAGATCACCGAGATGGCGCTGACCGCCCGCTCGGTGGCCATCGACGCCGGTGGCCTGGTCCCCGACACCGCGCCGACCAACAGCTGGAGCGACCGGGTCCACGAGGTCGATCCGCTGGAGTTGCTCGAGGTGCAGCTGTGCAACGTGACCGCGCCGTTCGTGCTGGTCAGCCGCTTGCGCCCGGCGATGATCCGGTCACCGTTCCCCCGCCGCTACGTGGTGAACGTGTCGGCCATGGAGGGCATCTTCCACCGCGGCTACAAGGGCGCCGGCCACCCGCACACCAACATGGCCAAGGCCGCGCTCAACATGCTGACCCGCACGAGCGCCGCCGACCTGTTCGCCGACGGCATCCTGATGACCAGCGTCGACACCGGTTGGATCACCGACGAGCGTCCGCACCCGACGAAGATGCGCCTGGCGGACGAGGGCTTCCACGCCCCGCTGGACCTGGTCGACGGCGCCGCCCGGGTGTACGACCCGATCGTCCGCGGCGAACAGGGCGAGAACCTCTACGGCTGCTTCCTGAAGGACTACGCCCCGGTCGCCTGGTGACGCGAAAACGGGCCACGCCCCATATCGAGGTCGTGACCCGTCTTCGTTACGCGTTCAAGGAGGCTCGGCCCCCGCCTCGCGGGGTCTCGCCTGGTCAGCGGTCTGCTGCCGGTTACCCCTCGACCGTCACATTGTCGAGTCGGTCGGTACCGGGAATCGGCACTTCGGGTGGACGGTCACCATCGCACTCGGGCGGGACCCAGTTGCATCGCCCTTGGGCCGGAGCAGATCGCCGTTGTCCCTTAGGCAGAACCACTCAGAACTGCCACACATGTTGGACGCTGCCCATGGAATTGACCTTGTCCCTCATCTTGGGACCGTCTTTGTCGTTGTCATTGTCCTTGCCCCGGTCCCCGTCCTTGTCCTTGTCGCGGCCCCGGTCCTTGTCGCGGTCGCGGTCGCGGTCGCGGTCGCGGTCGCGGTCGCGATCACGGTCGCGATCACGGTCCCGGTCCCGGTCCCGGTCCCGGTCACGGACGCGGTCACTGCTGCCCCGGTCGTTGTCGCGGTCGCCCCACGGCCAGCCGCCCGGCCACCCGTGGCCCGGCCAGTCGCCGTGCGGCCAGCCGTTGCCGTGCCAGTCGTCCCAGGAGACCACGAGGGCCCACTCGTCGTAGTGGAAGCCGCCCCGGACCCGGACGCAGTCGTAGTCGTCCCAGCGGTTGTACCGCTCTCCGAGACGGCCTACCCGCCTGCACTCGTACGGCGAGTCAAAGTAGTCGACCACATGATCGCTCCGCCACGTCGTATGGTCGTCCGTCGACGCCTTCGCGGCACCCTGGCCGGTGTTGGTGCCAGCCATCGCCGGACCCGCACCGATCGTGACGCTCGTGACCAGGCCGAGGCCAGAAATCGCGAGCATCCGGGTAATTCGGTTCATGTCACACCTTCTCTTGACAAAAACGTTATGTCGAGAGCCAGAAAAACATGAACGCGAAGTGTGACGAGCGCGTTTCGGAGCGTGTAATCCGATCGTGGAAGAACAGACTCCGCCTACCGGTCGGGCAGTGCCTGGTAGGCCGGACGCAGCAGGTCGGTTATCGGGCGGCCGTCGTGTGCTAGCCGCGGCGGGTCCAGCTGGTCGAGCAGCGCGTCGGGCCGGGTGACCGCGCCGGGACGGGCGCCGGTCGGGGCCATCGGCGGCGGCGCCCCGACCCCCCAGAACGCCGCCGGGTCCCCAAGATCCGCCGCCGAGCCGCCGCCGTCGTGCTCGCCGAACGCTCCGCGACCCTGCTCCCCGAACGCGCCGCGACCCTCCTCGCCGAACTCTCCGCGACCCTGCTCGCCGAACGCACTACGACTGTGCCCGCCGAACGCACCGCGATCGTGCTCGCCGACCTGCTCGATCGCCGCGCCGGCCGCCCGCGCGGCCTCGACCGCCAGCGTGCTTCGCAGGTCCCGCAGGTGCATGAGCAACTCGTCGCGCGGTCGGCCGCGCCACGCGAAGACACCGAACGGATCCTCCTCGAACGCCCGCGCCAACGCGTAACAGGTGGCCGCGAGGTGCACGCACGGCATCGGCCACCGCTCGCACGTGCAGTCCATCGCCACCTCGTCGAGCGAGAGCGGCACCAGGCTGAGCCCGGCCGCGGCGAAGACCGCGCCGATCCCCGGCGGCATCCGGCCGGCGAGCAGGTCGGCCGCGAACCGCGCCTCGGCCGCGAGGTCCCGCTCGACGCGGGCCCACTCGGACGCGCCGAAGGCCCGCACGGCTATCCGCGCCCGGAAGACGGCCGGGTCGTCGGGGCCGCGCACCTGGGCGACGACCAGGCTGCCGGAGATCGTCAGGTGCCGGACGTGGCCGGCCCGCTCGTCGCGCCGGCCGCGGGCGAACGTCGGCCCCATCCGCAGCGACTCGAACGTGCCGAGGAGGGCGAGGGCGAGGGGATCAGTCACCGACCGCCTCCGGCGCCAAGGCGAGCAGCTCGCGCAGCTCGGTCGTGGAGAGCGCGGTCAGCCAGCCCTCGCCGTTGCCGACGACCCGCTCGGCGAGCACGCCCTTGTCGAGCAGCAGCCGGTCGATCCGCTCCTCGAGGGTGCCGAGGCAGATCAGGGTGTGCACCCGTACGTCACGGTCCTGGCCGATCCGGTACGCGCGGTCGGTGGCCTGCGCCTCGGTCGCCGGGTTCCACCAACGGTCGACGTGCACGACGTGGTTGGCCGCGGTCAGGTTGAGCCCGGTGCCGCCGGCCTTCAGCGACAGCACGAACACCCCGGGCGGCCCGCCGGCCTGGAAGTCGGCGACCATCGCGTCGCGGTCGGCGCGTTTGGTGCCGCCGTGCAGGTAGCGGACCGGAACGCCGAACCGGCCGGCCAGGTGTGGGGTCAGCAGGGCCCCGAATCTCGCGAACTGGGTGAAGCACAGCACGCTCTCACCCTCGGCGAGCGCGGCGTCGACGATCTCCTCCAGTCGCTCGAGCTTGCCGGAGCGCCCGGGCAGCGGCGAGCCGTCGCCGAGCAGCAGCGCGGGGTGCACGCAGGCCTGCTTGAGCCTGGTCATGCCGGCCAACACGATGCCCTTGCGCCACTTGTCGCGGCTCTCGTCCAGTTTCGTGGTCATCTCGTCGAGCACCGCCCGGTAGAGCGTCGCCTGCTCGACGCTGAGCCCGCAGAGGTGCTTGACCACCCGTTTCTCCGGCAGGTCGCGGATGACGGTCGGGTCGGATTTCACCCGGCGCAGCAGGAACGGCCGGGTAGCGTGGCGCAGCCGGGCGGCGGCGTCCTCGTCGCCGTAACGCTCGATCGGCACGGCGAAGCGGGCCCGGAAGGTGTGGGCGGAGGCGAGCACGCCGGGGTTGAGGAAGTCCAGGATCGACCAGAGATCGGCGAGACGGTTCTCCACCGGCGTACCCGTCAGGGCGATCCTGGACCGCGCCGGCAGCCGGCGCACGGCCCGGGCCGCCGCGCTCGCGCTGTTCTTGACGTGTTGGGCCTCGTCGAGCACGACCCGGTCCCAGGCGATCGCGGCGAGGTCGTCGACGTCGCGGGTGGCCGTCGCATATGTCGTCAGCACGATGTCGGCGTCGGTCAGCTCGGCGGGCGCCGGCCGCTGGGCGCCGTGCAGCACCTTGACCCGCAGCTCGGGCGCGAAACGGGCCGCCTCGCGCTGCCAGATGCCGAGCACCGAGAGCGGGCAGACCAGCAGCGCCGGCCCGTCGCGGCGGTGCAGCAGCAGGGCCAGCACCTGCACCGTCTTGCCCAGGCCCATGTCGTCGGCGAGGCACGCGCCCAACCCCAGGCCGTCGAGGAAGGCCAGCCAGGAGAAACCCCGCCTCTGGTACACCCGCAGCTCGCCGTCGAGCCCGGTGGGCTGGTCGAGCAGCTCGAGCCGCTGCTCCAGGTCGCCGGCGAGCAGGTCGGCGAGCCAGCCCTTGCCGCCGGCGGTGGTCACCGGCAGCGGCAGTTCCTCGGGCGGCAGCAGGCGGATCATCCGCAACGCGGCCCCGGCGGTCATCGACCCGCCGCCGCGGGCCAGGAACCGTAGGCCGGCGTCGAGCCGCTCGGCGTCCAGATAGACCCAGCGGCCGCGCAGGCGGATCAGCGGGACCTTGGCCCGCGCGAGGTCGGTGAGCTCGGCCTCGGTGAGCGCCTCCCCGCCCAGCGCCAGGCCCCAGTTGTAGTCGACCATCGTGGCCAGGTCGGCGGCCCGGTCGCGCAGCACCGGCGTGATCGGATCGCGGCCGCGGACCTCGAGGGCGAGGCCGAGGCCCGGCCGGTCGCGCCACCAGCGCGGCAGCAGCACGCCGTAGCCCGCCTGCTCCAGCACGGCCGCGTGGCTCAGGAAGCGGTGCGCCTCCGCGGTGTCGAGGACCATGTCGACCGGCCGGGGCACCCGCAGCGCCGCGGCCAGGTCGGGATAGAGCCGCGCCGCCCGGCCGAGGCCGCCGAGCAGGCGCTCCTGCGGGTGGCGGGTCCAGCGGCACAGCGGAGCGTACTGATCACGCCAGATGTCGGTGGCGGTGACCAGCGCGCTCGGCTCGTCGACGGCCTGCAGCAGGAATTCCAGGAGCCAGGCGTCGCGCGGCGGCGTCGCGTCGATGAGCTGGACGACGGCGTCCGGCTCATCGGGATCGAGCTCGTGCAGGTGGCTGAGCCGGAAGCAGAGCCGCACGGCCGCGCCGCCGGCCGCGTCGTCGTGCCATCTGTCGAGCCGGTCGGTCAGCTCGTCGACGAGGGCGGGCGCGGCCGTGAAGTCGGGCTCGCCGGTGAGCGCCGCCAGCCATCCGTCGCCGATCGTGACGCCGGACTCGGCGAGCCGCGTACGCACGAGGCCGTCGACCAGCCGGTCGAGCGCCGCGCGCAGGATGTCCTCGGCGGGGAGCCCGGCGACGTCGCCGGGCCGGGTGCGTTCGGCGCGGCAGGCGGCCGGCAGGCGGCGCAGCAGGTCGGCGTGGTGGGCCGCGTCGAGCCCGGTGATCACCGGCCGCCATCGCGCCCGCGGCCCGTCGGGGATGACCGCGGGCAGCACCCGCCCCCGTCGCACCAGGTCGGCGGCGAACGAGCACAGCTCGATCAGCCACCGCAGCGACGGCGCGACCCGCCCGTCGAACTCGTCGGCGGCCTCCTCGGCGAGAAAGGGCGTCCGGACCGCGGGCACCTGCCAGGGTCGCAGCCTCGGCGTCCCCCGCCGCGGCGGCACCCCGAGCTGCGGCGACGGCAGCGGGCCGGCGCCGGTCGACGGCAGGATCAGGACGGCCGGCGGCCGGCGGTCCCCGGCGGGCAGCAGGCCGGCGCCGACCGCGAAGGGATGCGCCGGCACGCGTTGCCGAGGGGAATCC
>Ga0307508_10003986_pt1 | contig 14640 bp, 14 predicted proteins | sample 9_EM_MG_FD_203089 | JGI IMG/M metagenome (GOLD analysis project Ga0307508, IMG submission 203089) | Populus trichocarpa ectomycorrhiza microbial communities from riparian zone in the Pacific Northwest, United States - 9_EM | ecosystem: Host-associated > Plants > Roots > Unclassified | place... | reverse complement strand
CCTGCGTGGATAGATGCGCCGCCTGACGTTGCCGCCGAATGGCGACCGCGCGTGTATAGGACACCAGCTTGTCCGTACGGCCTTTCAACGGAAAACGCGAAAGCTACTGCCTGGATACTAGATGTGCTGCCTGGCGTTGCCTACGGACGTCAGCTATGCATGGATAGAGACATTACTGCCAGGCTGCCTTTTAACGGAAGACGCCCAAGCTGCTGCGTGGATAGTAGACCCGCCGCCTGGCGTTGCCTCTATGAGTCACAACTGCGGGCATAGGACGTTACTGGGTCTATACTGCCTTCCAACGTAAAATGCCGCGACACAATGCGTGGATAGTAAATGCGCTACACCATGCCGCATCTGCACGGAGCGGTACCTACCAACTTTGGAAAACACGGTGCAAGCCTAACCACGGAATTTGGCAACCGCTTCGTCTATCAACGCACCAAACGCACCAAACGTAGCAGCTGCGTGGATAGGAATTTTTTTTTCCTGATGGAGAGGACCGCGACGAGAGCACGCCGGGCGTGATGGATACCGCGAAGACAACGAGCCCACGCAAGGCGTGTGAGAAGACCGCGACGAGAGCACGCCGGGTGTGACGGATACCGCGAGGACAACTGTAACGGCACGCCGCCGCCGAACGACTAGAGTCTGGAACGGTCTGGGTTCTGGTTGCGCGGCGCGAGGAGGTCTTGGGTTCTGGGTTCTGGTTGCGCGGCGCGAGGAGGTCTTGGGTTCTGGATTCTGGTTGCGCGGCGCGAGGAGGTTTTGGGTTTCTGGCTGCGCGGCGGGGAAAGGTTATGCTGGGTCTGGCTGTACGGTGTGAAGAAGGATCTGGATGTGGAGGAGCGCACTGATTGTATATAAGGGCGCGCTGTTGTCTGTCTTGCATGTTTCTTCTTCACGCAACAACTTGTTATCGTCAGCCATAGTCGGCCTTGACCATTAGCAACCGTTTCCGTCTCAACGCCACTGCCTTCCCCGCCCCCTTGCCTTGCCCGTTTCCCCACGTCTTGTCCTTATCTGTCCACGCCCCCACGCCCTCGTCCATAGTCCCGGTTCGCTATCTGGAGTCAGAGAGCCACGCCCGTTACAACAACGAGCCCATGCAAGGCGTGTGAGAAGACCGCGACGAGAGCACGCCGGGCGTGACGGATACCGCGAGGACAACGAGCACACGCAAGGCGTGTGAGAAGACCGCGACGAGAGCACACCGGGCGTGACGGATACCGCGAGGACAACAAACCCACGCAAGGCAAGGCGTGTGAGTACGAGCGGCGCGTAAGTACGCCGGAAGTGTGAGTACATGCGGTGCGTAAGTACGCCGGAAGCGCGAGACACCCGCCACGAAGAACGAGGCCTACGTTGCCTGTCGAGCTGCACGGAGTAGTCGCGGCAGGATCTTGACACCCGATGGACCTCGACGTCAGCCGACGATTCAAATTTGCACAAAGAAAGCCAAACTGATTTTCCTGACGAACAAACACGCAGGAATCTTACAACTGCGGAAAGGAAGAACATTTCGCGAGGGAATGCCCCCAGCCCAAGAAAGCACGAATTCCCTGGAAAAAAGCCATACAAGGCCGTACAGGCGACATACGAAGAAGATGCCATAAGGAACGAACCAACGGAGGGACCCGAGCCGTCAGGAAACGACCGCCCTCCGGAATAGGTGCCAACAACCACCACCCGAAGGAGACGCCTGTTGTTAGCCACGAAGAGAAAACCCCATACCTAGTAGTACGAACAGCCTGATATGACCGAGGAGGAAAAATTACTATCAAAGTCCGGGTTCAAGGGGCCGGCGGCAAAGAATGCACCACTACAGCGCTGGTGGACAGTGGAGCATCGGAAAACTTCAACGGTAAAGCCTATGCAGAAGCTAGCGGGATACGAATGCAGCAAAAACAACACCAAGAAGAAGATATCCGACTACACTGTATCACGATCGGAAACGCCCCGATTATCTTAGGACTCCCATGGCTCGAAGTCCATGATCCAGTGATAGGATAGAAAAATCATACGGTGAAATTCCACTCAGACCACTGCGCCGAGAGATGCTTTCCCAGCTCACTAAGAGCTAACAGCTTCGTGGAAGAAAAGGCTACAGAGCAATACTACAGGAAAACAAGGGAAGAAGAAGAGATATGGGAAATCGGCAAAACAGACCCATGGGAAGCATGCCAGACAGTAATCAACAAAATCAAGGAAACCTCAAAAAAGAGCAAAACCCCAATCCCACCGGAATATCACGAATTTCTCGCAGTATTCACCGAAAAAGTACCTACGGTACGACCGCCCCACTCCGTGCAGGATCACCATATCCCACTAGAGGAAGGAAAGATACCCCCGTATGAGCACCTGCGTCCCCTGAACGACGAAAAAATGAAGGCCCTCAAAGAATACCAAGACCTCAATGAGAAACAAGGGTGGATCTGAGCGTCTACCTCCCCAGCGAAAGCACCAATCCACTTTGAAAAGAAAAAAGATGAAGGCCTACGCCTATGTGTAGATTACCGGCAGTTAAACGAAATAACAATCAAGGATTGGACACCCCTTCCACTAATTGGGGAATCACTCAATCATTTGTCCAACGCCACCATCAACACCAAACTCGACATACGAGAGATATTACAACCTCCGAATAGGAAAAGGGGACGCGTGGAAAACAGCGTTTCGAACTCGCTACGGCCTGTACGAATATTGCCTCATGCCATTCGGCCTGACCAACGCACCTGTGTCATTCCAATGGTTGATAAACGAATACCTAAGCGATTACGTAGACATCTTCTGCGTAGCCTACCTGGACGACATCTTGGTGTTTTCACAGAATGAAGAGGAACACCAGGAACATATCCGGGCAATACTCACACGAGTACGAGACAGCGGATTAACGCTAAAGGCATCCAAATGCGAATTCCACACAATGGAGACAGAATATATGGGATATATCATAGCACCACAGGGACTAGGAATCGATGAAGAAAAAATCCAGACCTTCAAAGACTGGAAGGAACCAACAAATCTCAAAGGAGTGCAAAGGTTCTTGGGCTTCGCCAACTTTTACCGACAGTTCATCAAAGACTACAGCAAAATTACGACGCCTGCATCCTCTCTCACAAGGAAGGAAAAAGCGTGGAAATGGGGTGACAAGCAGCAGGAGGAGTTTGAGACGCACAAGAAAGCAATGACCACGCAACCAATACTACAACACTTCGACCCGGAACGACCCGTCACCATTGATACTGATGCCTCAGATTACGCCATAGGAGCAATCTGCTTACAACCCGACGAGAAGGGAATCTTGCACCCTGTAGCATACTACTCCAGGAAACTCAAGGACCCGGAGCGCTGTTGGAAATGCTTTTCGCGCCGAGACAGTCTTTAGGTTGGCGCTTCTGCTTTACAGTTTTGTTGAGGACACGTTTACGCAAGAGCGGGGAAGTAAGAAGAGATATCTGCTGTTCTTCTTGTACTTCTCTTCTAGTTCTATATACTTGTTCAATATACGAGATCTTGATCTTCACCACCGAATCGATATTCTTTCAACAAGCGCAACTACGATATCCACGACAAAGAACTACTGGCAATCGTAGACACGCTACGAATATGGGATACTTATTGCAAAACAACAGGACCAAAAATCACAATCCTGACCGATCACAAAAACCTGGAATACTGGAAAACGAAGAAAGACCTGAATCTTCAGCAAGCCCGGTGGGGCGAGTGACTGTCCAACTATGATTTCGTGAGCAAGTATCGACCCGGGAAACTAGCCCTCAAGCCTGAAATCCTCTCTAGAGAGTCATGAGACTCTCCCTGGGAAGGTGATATAAAGCATCGGCAGAACCACGGCCGAATCCTGTTACCTGAGGAAGCGTTCGAAGCACTTCAGGCCAATACAACAGAAACCATCAACCTCGAGATAGACAAGGAACTGCTGAATGAAATCTGGACACTAAGCGCTGCAGATAAAGAGATCCAAGAAACTCGGGAGGAAAAAGGCAAGCGGGACCACCCGCGAGGGAAAGATCACGCTACGACTATGAGAGGAAAACAAGGGGCTGTTAATGTAAGACGGCCTCATATGGATCCCTGACAATGACGACCTACGACTCCGCATATTAAGAGACCACCACGACGCAGGAGCCGCGGGACACCCACGCCAAGCAAGAACCCCGGAACTCATTAGCCGAAACTCCTACTGCCCAGGGCAACGAAAGTATAAACACAGATATGTCGACCACTGTGACATTGGCCATCGAATCACATCAATCCGACATGTACCGTTTGGATTGCTCAGACCTCTAGAACTGCCACACCGACCTTGGGACGCGATATCAACGGACTTCATCTCGACACTCCCCACAAGCAACGGAAAGGACGCGCTATGGGTAATCATCGATCGGCTGACAAAAATGGGGCCTTATGTAGCATGTCAGGGTACAATGGACCCCTAGGACGTAGCCGACCATTTTCCCCAACAGATAATCAGACCCGATTGACTAACGAGCAGTATTGTATCACACAGAGGGTCCTTGTTTACCTCGGATTTTTGGAAACGAGTAGCGGAAGCACTCGGGATATCAGGGAACCTCAGCACAGCCTCCCACCCATAAACGTACGGACAAACAGAAAGATCCAACGCCACCCTTGGGCAATATTTCCGGTCATACTGCAACTATTAGCAGGACAACTGGGAGAAACTGTTGCCAATTGCCGAATTCTGCTACAACAACACCCAAACCGGAACCACAAGAATAAACCCCTTTTTTGCCAACTATGAATATCACCCTCGATTCATGCCGGACCTCGCCACATGCAACGATGAAACCCCGGAAGTATCTGAATTGTTGAGGCATTGAGAAAGCTGCAAGAAGACCTGCGAGCGGAAATCAAAGAAGTACAAATGGTTCAAGCAGAGCAAGCCAACAAGACACGACATCCGGATCCTGCACTAAATGCAGACGACAAGGCCTGGATCAGAAGAAGAACATCCGAACCACCTGACGCTCAAACAAGCTGGACTACAAGCAGATAGGCCCCTACACCATCCTCGAAATGGTGGGGCCCCAAGCATATAAACTGGACCTACCGGCCACTGTCAAAATCCACCCAGTCATCCATATCAGCCTCCTCGAACCCACAGCCAGTACAGAACCTATCTCTGGACACAACCAACCACCACCCCCCCCTGTTATCATCCAAGAACAGCAAGAGTGGGAAGTAGAAGAAATCCTCGACTCCCAATGTCACAGAAACCAAATCCAGTATCGAGTCTAGTGGACCAGTTTCCCAGATCCCGACCGAACCTAGTACCCAGCCAGAAGCGTCGAAAACTTGACTAACATCGTTCTCAAATTCCACAAGAAATACCCCGAGAAGCCAGCACCCACCAACTAGCATGTCTACTACCACCACTGTTGACACCAACAAAGGCTGGACCATCGCCGACAACAACCCAACCACGAGCGAACAAAACAACGAAAGGACCGGCTTCCAAGCTACCAGCACTGATGGATGGGCTGCCCCGTGACCGACAGCCCCCTCTCTGCCACTATCTACTGTAGGTCAACCCTGTATCGGCGACCATGCCTCTCTCCATTGGGCAGCCTGCTATGACGACTACTGCCACACCCACCGACAGATGAAAGACAACAATTACCACCCCCTCCAGAACCACCGACGTCACGGTCTGGTACAGATTTGTGACTGCGCACTTCCACACCCCCAAGAACCACTTGACGTAACCCGTGAATGACGTCTTAATCCCGTCAAAGCCTGTGCAGACCGGTACCGGGGAAAGCAGGTCTGCCCTGACTGCCAGTTCCTCGTAAATATGGAAAACCACCATCTTTGCTGCAGCGCAGCAGCCCCATGTGAACCCATGGCCGACATCACACCACCCAAGGAAGACCAGGAAGCGCCAGCCGCCACACCAACTGCCACGCTCCAGGACGAGCAAATCACCATACTGGGTGAAATGGTCACCGTGATACATGAAACAACCACCCGGGACACCGACGTAACGGTGTGGTAGACTGAACGCTCGCACAGCGCATGAACGACTTCCATGTCGCAGACCAGCAGCAACTTCAAAGAATGACCCACTGTCACGAATCTCGCGTGACAGGCTCGTAAGCGCCGCTGCCGGGGCCGCTGTCACCCTCGCCGTCCTATGGCTTGGCCTTGTCTCCACTGCCGCAGCCGCGGTTATCCTCCGCGCCTAGGTGCCTTGCTCGATCATATCGCTCTAATAGCGATATCCCTCAAACCCGACCGCCGGCTGGTCTAGATCCTTCTCCTTGTTTCCGTTTGGGTATGCTTGTGCGTCCGTTCCCCTGTAGTCTCTTTTATGTTTCTTGTGCGTCCTTTCTCCTGTCATCGTTACGTATGTTGTTTCCCTTTGGTTATGCTTGCGCATCCTTTTTCTGTTCCTTACTACTTGCGCGTCTTTTCTCCTGTTGCCACGAGTAGAGTATTGGCCGCGCGGCGGCCGATTGCGATCATGTGTTTTCCTTCGGCGCGGCGATCGAGTTATGATGTTAGAAGGAGGAACTGTGTCAGTCTTGAGGGCAAGCTGTGATTCCACAGAGGGATGGGAAAAGTATAAAGGAGGAGCGCAGTAGCTAGTCTGGAGATTCTTCTCCAGGCAATCTATTCTCTGCAATCCCCCCCCAGCTTTTTCGACCACCAACATCGATCCCCACCATCGAATAAGCCCTCTACATTTCCAAAAGATTCTTCAAGAGCCAGCCTACAGTCTCATTAGCTGAAAAGCTGGAATCTTTGAGTTTCTTCCTGGACCCTCCTTTTGACCCCACCGTGGTGATCGCGGGTTTTTGCGTGCCCAACCATCCCCACCCTGTCAACCAAAACCATGTCTTCTTCCAACGGTGGCCAGGGATCTCTGGATTCCTTTGCCCAATCTGGTGGAATCACAACTACTGAGAACCCCTCCAAGCTCCCCCTCAAGATCCTTCAACGCTCACCCATCAAGCGTGCTCGTGAAGACAGTGATCCCGAGTCTGACTGTGACGACGAGGATGACATGGATAGAATGGACTTCCAAGAGGCCGAAAACGTCAGTGCAACACAGGCAATTGGTGATGATACTACCCACCTCGAGGGTGATGTTCCACAATTGCCTGCCCCGCTTAGCGCTGAGCATGCTGCCCTACGCTCAGATTTCGAAATCATCACGTTCACAGTTATGGAGCAGCTCTATAGCCGTATTACTGTGGATATTGAGAAGTCTGCAGCTGATACGACTATGGCTCTGCGGAAAGTCAACGACCAACTGTGCAACCAGGTCACTTCACTGGGCGCTTGGATTACCCAACTACTGCAGCAGCTCCTTACTTACCAAGGCGCTGTTCAGCATTCTCAGATGACACCCATAACAGCTTCGACGAAGAAAGATACCAGGAAGAAGAAGGAGAAGACGGATACCAGTTCTGCAACTGCAGCATCGGCCACAGGCAGAGACAATTCCAGCTATGCAGCTGTTGCGACCGCTGCCATGGCTGTCCCCACTCCAACTTCGACGATTACCAACAACAAAGGATGGACAACTCTGAAGGTTGGAGGCAAGAACAAGAAGACCACCACGCCGAAGCTTATTCCTATGATATACCCGCAGACTGAACGTGAAGTTACCTGCTACTTCACTGCAGAAAATGAATCCGATACGATACCAAACGAACCCGACCATACGGTACGACAAGCTGCTGCAGACAATGCACTCCGTCGAGTTAATTCTGCACTGGTGAATACCAAGGATGTCACCGCCCCTCCGTTTATCCGGTCCCGAGTTACCATGCGCAGAACGGTTGTCTTCCCCACAAGCAACACTCAGCATAACATCATCTATGAGGATTACGTTACGATTATTGCAGACGCTCTCTCCTACTATGGTAAGTGCGAGACAATGGAGATTGGAAAGCGTTTCAGCCAATTCCTACTCCATGGGGTCCCAACCCACTTCTCCCTACCAGAAATTTCGGATAGCATTGCAACAAACTATCCCCATCTGGTGCAACGACAGACACCAAGATGGCTCACACCAGTGGACCGACATGAGCATAAAGCAAACTCAACGATTGTCATGACACTGACCAGCAATGTCAAGAAGAAGAGTATCGGTCGCCAATACCTTATTGTCTGCAACCGGCAATGTCAACTTAACGAATACATTTCATACGGCCGGACGACACAGTGTCGGAACTGCCAACAATACGGCCATCCAGCTGTTCTGTGCCGTGAATCACCACGATGTGCTGTTTGTGCAGACCCCCACTCAATAAAAGACCACCCCTGCAATCTGCCAGCATGCAAGAAAGGCCCAGCCTGCACACACCCTCCAATTCGTTGTGCGAATTGCAACTCACCACACAAGGCTAGTGATCCAAACTGTCCTGAACGAGTCAAGCTCCGTACCTTCAATCCTGCTCCAATTGCAGTCAATATGGGAGATGCCGCCATGGCGGGAGTGGCCAATTAAATTGCCCTCCCGGCATCCGTTGGGTCTGTGCAGCCGCTGAACTGTGCACGAGGCCAAGCAACGACAATTTAAGCCTCACAGGATTTTGCCCGGAAGCCCGAAAACCTCATCTTTTTACTTCAAGAACCATGGTGTGATAGACATGGAAACCCACCCTCACTAGCCGGATTCGACACCTTTTCCCCCTCACCGACTAAACCCAGGTGTGTGACATATGTACATCACATACCTGGATTGACCGCTACCACAGTCTTTACCGCCTTCGACTCGTTTTTGGGGACCACGATCACCACAGTACAAAACCAAAATTCATTCACTCTCTACAACTTCTACTCTCCAGGACGGCCAGAGCCACTGGCAGCAATCCTGCAATCTCTCAAACTACCAACCAACTGTCTGCTTATGGGAGACTTGAATGCTCATCACCCATGGTGACAGGGCCCACTTCCTTCTACAGCTCGCATCTCCACAGCAAGTCACAAAATCGCAAACTGCCTTGAAGACAATAATTTCTTTCTCCACAACGAAACCGCAATCCCCACCCACCACCCAAGAAATGGTGGACGCCCTTCTACTATTGATCTGTGCTTCTCTCGGGGATCAACAACACAGTCATTTTTCGCCCTTGCAGTCAACCACGACACTACCTCAGACCACAGCTCCATTACTGCTACGCTGGCCCTTCCATCCATCATCCAAGTGGCTCCTGCTCGACGAAATTGGCATAAAGCAGACTGGGGAACCTTCAACAACTACATCCAGTCAACTGGTCTTGACCTTACGAATCTACAGGGGGAAGCGGATACCCTGCGCGCGGTCAGCAATATCACAACAATAATCCACAAAGCTACCGATATTGCAGTCCCGATCAGTACATCAAGACGTCCTGAGGCACCTTGGTGGAACCACAGCCTGACTCTTGCCAAACGATCTGTTAAAAGAGCAGACAAACATGTACGCCTACAACCTTCCACCGTGACTCGGGCCGACAGTCAGACTAAACACCACCACTGGACAAAGGTGGTACGGGCAGCCAAAGCAGCATACCGTATCAAGCAGCTCCAGTCAGCTACTATGAGATCAATCTGGAAAACCCTGCACCACCACAACACCCACCATTGCCTGATCTCACCACTGGAAAGACAAACAGACTTTCAAGCAAAATGTGACGTCCTTCGCAACGCACTCTTCCCGGTGGTCAACGGCTCACCACTGCAGAGTCTCCCCAACAACTTCCTCTCCTCAAAACTCGATTTGTACCAACAAACCCAACCAGTTTCCATTCGGGAAGTGCAGCACGCCATTGCACACCTGGAATATGGCACCTCTGTGAGACCAGATGGATTCAGCTATACGACACTCCGTCATCTACATGAGGCTACCCCACGGACACTCTCTCTTCTCTTCCACTCCTGCCTTCTTCATTCTGTCCATCCACTAGAATGGAAAGTTGCTAACTGTGTTGTTATTCCAAAACCTGGAAAATCAACTTACACCCTTCTTAAATCATACCGCCCAATCTCGCTTCAGTCCTGCTTCAGGAAACTCCTGGAATCAATTGTGGCCAAACATCTCACACATGCTGCACTTAGGTGTGGTGCCACCCACCTCTCTCAGATGGCTGCCCAGCCTGAAAACTCCGCTGTGGATGCCCTCCTACGTACGATTACCCCGAGTTCGAAAGCAATTAGTACGAAGAAGACATCGAAAACGGAACCAGTCCCATGTCCAGCACTACTTACACATGATATCGAAGGAGCTTTCAACCAGGTCCACCCCTTGACACTGCGAGAAGTTATGCACCAAAGACGCCTTCCGACCTATCTGACCGACTGGGTTACAGCATTTAATACAGACCGGAAAATCACCTTTGGCTTCGATCAGCAGTCTGAAAAACCACAAAGCTATAGATGTAGCCTCCCCCAAGGCTCTCCAGTCTCACCCATCATATTTCTCATCTTCAGTAATGCTATGCTGGAGAAACAGGACTACCCGGCGGATGCTATCGACACATCCTACGTTGATGATGTCTGCATGGTTCAAATGTCACAAAGCATAGCGGAAGCCAACACTTTACTGGAAGAAAGAACTGAACAACACCTCAACCGTGGCCAACATCTTGGACTCACCTTCGCACCAAGCAAATCGGAACTCCTCTACTGCCTTCAACTTAACAGCAAACACAAAAACATCAGCCTCACCTCCCACCCCCCCCTTCAAGTAATGAACACCACCATAATCCCAAAGCGTCAGATTAAGTACCTGGGCATCTACATTGACGAATCCCTTAGCTTTCTTCACCACGTATCCATGGCTGCCAGTCAAGCAAATCGGGTACTGGGGAGCTTCAACTTTTTACGACATTGGTCACGAGGTGTTCCAGCACACATTGCACATCACCTGGCGTTTACAGCTATACTGCCAACAATATTCTGGGCGTCCCCAGCATGGTGGACAGGCACTCCTACGATGACTTCAAGTCTTAAAATTACCTATAACGCAATAGCTCGATGGATTACCGGTCTCCCGTGCTACCCCAGCTCACCAAACTCCTCACTCTCTCACTCCTTCCCCCGATGGAAGCGTATCTGGACTACCTATCTCTTCGATTCGCCATCCGACTACACTTCTTACCTGGACACCATGCTCTTGGCCAGCCACGTTTGGATCAAACAACTCGCCAAAACCTTCCAGGTCTCCATCATCTCTATGCCCTCAGCAAGCATCTGATTATGGGGAAGCTCGAAGATCGTATGACTACCTCAACAGCAGACATAATACCAAAAATCACCTCCCCCAACCCCGATAAAACAACACGCCCAAACGAGCTGCACGGAAAATGGCTTCACTCACTTCCCGACCGCACCATTGTCATATATACTGATGGCTCAAAGCTAGACAGTGGGTCAACTGGATGTGGCTGGGTGATATTCAACATTGGAAACCAACAACTCTTTTAAATCAAAGAAGGAAGCTGCAATATTGGCAACCGGACTGAGGTCTATGATGCCAAATTACATGCTGTCCAGGAAGCTGCGAGTGCCCTCTTCACGATAACTGCACCACGGTCATTGATTTTCTTTTGTATCGACAACCTGGCAGCAATCGATACGGTCCAATTCAACAAAGACAATCACGAATATGCCCGACATGCACTCGAGTCCATGGCAAAACTCCGCCTTCTGGGGTGGAAAATCTATACACTCTGGTGCCCGTCGCACTGTGGCATTCCCGGCAACGAACGGGCCGACATGCTCGCCAAACTGGGAACCTCTCTCAACACCCCCTGTCAATACGCCCTGACAACCAAAATCTGGCTACAGAGTCAGGCGCGAGCCCAACTCCTACAACGCTGGAAGAAGGAACTTCCACTTTCACACCCCGCCTTCACCTTTCCAACTCATCTATGTGGAGCCGACTGGACTGATACACGGGCACTTTGGCGTGTCTTCAGCAACCGATCTCCCTCAGACCCACCACCGAATAAAACCGCCGAACCATGTCCATGTGGGCAAGACCTACACACATCTCACCACCTACTACGCGACTGTACCCTGCTCACACAGCGGCGTTCCCTGATGAAGCGCTCCACCAGTGGGGATATCCAATCCCTATCCTTCCTCACCAGCCCGACGAACTGGGCTGGACTTCGACACTTTCTACAAGCCACTGGACTTGGCTACTCAGCAGTCAACTGTTACGACAAACAACCTACACCGTCACAAGAAGATGAAGATTCTGACTCGGACTCACCTGAGCCAGACTTTGGCGTCTTCGAACCCTGAAACAACAACATGACATGCACAATGAAGGAGAGGATAGGTTGTGGAGGAGTCACCTTCAGTTTCCTTGTTCTATTTTCCCTCTCGGCCTGAACTTTGTCTTACAAATCTTTCTTTCTGCTTCCTTCTCGCGGGTGCGAATTTTCTGTTTGGCGGCTTGGAAATATGGGAACCCCATGGGGGTGGTATGGTGTGGTGGAGTGCATATAGTCTGTAGTACTGAAGCACAAGCGAAATAAATGGCATATTCTCTGCAATCCCCCCCCAGCTTTTTCGACCACCAACATCGATCCCCACCATCGAATAAGCCCTCTACATTTCCAAAAGATTCTTCAAAAGCCAGCCTACAGTCTCATTAGCTGAAAAGCTGGCTCTCTTGGGTTTCTCACTGGACCCCCACTTCAACCCCACCATGGTGATCCCAGCGTTTTGCGTGGCCAACCATCTCTACCTCACCAAACAGCATTATGTCTTCTGCTGCCCACAGTGTTCAACATAGACCAGTCCAGAGCAATTTTAGGTCCGGTCTGGTCTGGTCGGGATGTACCCAGACCGACCCAAGGTGTAGTCGGGTCTGAACCCGACCTGCTCACGGTAGGTCTGGACGGTCTGCAGACGTCTGCAGACGTCTGCCAAGCCACCCCCAAAAACTTACTGTTTTGCGCTCCTGAAGTCCTTGCCGCCGGCTTGTACTCAATGGATCATGTATTGCCTGACCAACAGGCCGCCCGAGCCCGTGGGGTCAATTGGGCCGATGGGCGACTAAGGAAACCGCCCTAAACGGGGTGCCCTCGCAGGAACATGAAGAATACTTCAGGACCCCGGAAAGCTGCTGGCGCTGCGGTCAGAAAGGACACCGTACCTACGAATGCTTCGCCCATACCACCCAGCACGGAACCCCTCTTCCAAAAGCACCTTGGAAGGCCGCCGGAGTAACAACAATGGAAGCGAGGTAACGAAAGCGCTCGGAAGAGCCAGAAGAAAATCCAGCGCCCAAACAACAAAAAATCGCCACCGTCGACACTATGGAGGAAGGACCGTCCCGAGCCCTACCGATATGGACCTACGACAGCGGTCAGCTACTCTAGAGAAGGAGGTTCGCTATTGTGAGGATATTACGCTATCGGAGTGCTCCCGGAGCCCAACAGGATGATTACTGTATCGAGGAAAGTTTTATGTCCCCTCCTATGGCCCTCTCAGATTATATATGATCCAAACGCATCACGAAGTACCGGTAGCGGGCCACCCCGGACGATCGAAAACACTTGAATTACTCTTAAGGAACTACCACTGGCCGAATATGCGGCAAGATGTGGAAAGGTTGGTAAGGAACTGTCACACTTGCCGCCGATCGAAAACCAGTCGTCACGCACCCTATGGAGCCTCTGCCTATTGGCAATTCCCCAGCAGCCATTGCAAGACATTTCGATAGACTTCGTCATGGGCCTACCACGATCAAAGGATCATGATGCTATCTGGGTGGTAGTGGATCGGCTCACGAACCAGCGGCATCTTGTCCCGTGCAGCACTACCGTCGATGCCCGCGATCTGTGTGACCTGTTCCTCCAACATGTCTTCCGATTACATGGACTTCCACGAACAATAACTTCGGACCGAGGGCCTCAATTTGCCTCTGCATTCTAGCACCGTCTCTGTGCACGACTGGGAATTGAACCGCGGCTGTCTACCGCTTTCCATCGACGGACCGATGGTCTGACCGAACGAATGAACGCCGTAATGGAGCAATACTTGCGGTCGTACGTGAACAACCTGCAAGATGATTGGGCTGACTGGTTGCCGATCGCCGAATTCGCATCGAATAACCCTACCTCGGGAACGACGGATGTATCGCTGTTTTTTGCGAACCTCGGCTACGACCCTCGCTGGCAATTCGACCTTTCGGCCTCCCTACCGAACCAAGCAGAAGATCAACAAGCGGATTCCGCGGCGAAAGCATTGTCCAAAATTCATGACCACCTGCGGACGGAAATGCATCGCGCCCAACTCCGCTACCAGGAAACCACGGACACCCATCATCTCCCCGCTCGGGACTATCAGGTGGGGGATCTTGTGTGGCTCGACGCTCCAAATTGGAAGACTCGAAGACCATCAGCAAAGTTGGATCATCGACGGCACGGCCCATTCAAGATCGCACGCAAGATTTCCTCTCACACCTTCCGGTTGGAACTTCACGGCTCGATGCAGGTACATCCCATTTTTCATGTGTCCTTAAAGTACTAGGCCAAAAGTTTCCGTACACCCAGGTACAACTGCCCATGATGCCCTCACTCAACCTTCTCGATCCCCACAACCACAATTTAGAAAGTCTCAGTAGTTGGCATACATCATGAATAT